>Ga0326731_1000368_pt1 | contig 11524 bp, 9 predicted proteins | sample MHFSIPfraction_FD_207645 | JGI IMG/M metagenome (GOLD analysis project Ga0326731, IMG submission 207645) | Lab enriched peat soil microbial communities from Michigan Hollow, Ithaca, NY, United States - MHF9FY SIP fraction | ecosystem: Environmental > Terrestrial > Soil > Wetlands > Peat | place...
GATCTCGGCGTCGGATAGATCGACGCGGCCGCCCTTCGGCGGCATGAAGCCTTTGTCGCCCTTGAAGCCTTCGAGCGCGTGCTGATGCAGCGTGTCGATGCCCTTGGAGATTCGCGGCGCCCACGCGTCGACGTCGCCGAGCGGAGGCGCGCCCGCGTTGCCCGGAGGAGCGTGGCAGATGATGCAAGTCGCGTTGTAGACCTGTGGGCCGGTCATCACGGTCGCGACGGGCTTCGGAGTGACCGCGGCGGCGGCGGCGGCGGCGAGCTCGGCGTCGCCTAGCTTCATCACGTGGCCGACGGGCTCGAGGCGCTTCGTGATTTCGGCGAGCACTTCGGGATCGTTCTTCAGGTACTGGCCCTGAGTGTCGATCGCGATCGCGCGGACGAGGAAGAATAGCCCGACCGCGGCACCTATGAGGATGCCGATCACGAGCATGAAGCTGTCGAAAAACTGCGAGTCCGCTTGACGCAAAGCCGTGGCCCTCCCGAAACGCCGCGCGATTATAGCGTAGGCGACCGAAAAGCGGCCCTGCGCAAAGGGATCCGTCCCGGAAACGACGCGCGCCGGGGCGACCCGTCCCAGACCCGAGATTGCGGGCCTCGAGCGCGCGAGCCGGTCGGCCGTTCTGAGCGCGGCATTCGTCGCTTCGCCAGCCTGGCGAGCGGAGAGGTCCGATCGCACATCTCGTGCTTCAGTGCCCGCGGGACACCACGTCTCGCGGGGTAACACCATGTTTTCCGACCTGAAGTTCGCGACTCGCTCGCTCCTCAAAACGCCGGGCTTCACGCTGCTCGCGACGTTGATGCTCGCGATTGGGATCGGCGCGACGACCGCGATGTTCAGCCTCGTGAACGCCGTGCTGCTGCGGCCGCTTCCGTACGCCGAGTCCGCGGGGCTCGCGCGGATCTACACGGAGATACAGACGCCGGACGGCGTACAGCCGCGCTTCAGGGCCGCGACAAACGAGTTCCGCGCGCTGCGCCGGGACTCGCATTCGTGGGCGTCGCTCGACGCGTGGAGCGCGAGCGCGGCGAACGTGCTGGCGTCGGAACCGGTGCGGGTCAACGCCGCGGCCGTAACCGGCGGCCTCATCGAGACACTCGGCGTCCAGCCGGTACTCGGCCGGCTCTTCGTGCCGCAAGACGACGAGCTCGGCGGGCCGCTCGTTGCGCTGATCTCGTATCGGCTCTGGCAGAACGCGTTCGGCGGCGATCCCGCGATCGTCGGCCGCGACCTCATGCTGAACGGCGCGCGGCATTCGATCGTCGGCGTGATGCCGGAGCGGTTCGCGTTCCCGATCGCCGAGTCATTCACCGTCGACGTTTGGGCGCCGATCCGGATCGATCCCGCGTTGCCGGTCTTCGATCACAGCGTCTGGATGTTGGGTCGGCTGAAGCCGGGCGTGTCGTTGCCGCAGGCGCAGGCGGAGCTCGACACGCTCGTCGCGCGCGCGGCCGAGTCGGCGGGCACCTTGCATCATCTCGATCCGCACGAGCACAGAGCTGTCGCGTACGGATTGCGCGACGAGGTCGTGCGCGAGGTGCAGCCTGCGCTCCGGATGCTGTTTGGCGCCGTCTCCTTCCTGTTGCTGATCGCGTGCGTGAACGTCGCGAACTTGTTGCTCACTCGCGCCGAAGCGCGGCAACGCGAGATCGGAGTCCGGAGCGCGCTCGGCGCGGATCTCCCGCGTCTCGCGCGCGCGTTCGCGACCGAGGGCGTGCTTTTATCGCTGCTCGGTGCGGGGCTCGGAGTGCTGCTCGCGAACGCCGCGTTGGCCACGATCGCCGCCACGGGTGTTGTCGCGATTCCACTCGCGGCCGACGCCGGCGTCGACGGCCGAGTGCTGCTGTTCGCGGTAGCGACCGCCTTCGCAACGGGCCTGCTGTTCGGGCTCGCGCCGCTCGCGCACGTCGCGAAGCGCAACTTGCACGACGTGATCCGCACGGCGGCGGCCGCGACGACGGCCGGCGCGAATCGTCAGCGCCTGCGCAATGCGCTGATCGTCGGTCAGCTCGCGCTCGCGTTGATCCTGCTCGCGGGCACGGGACTCATGCTGCGGACATTCTGGAACCTCGCGCGCGTCGACGCGGGATTCGATACGCGAGCGGTCACGACGATGGCGATTTGGTTGCGGCAGTCGACTTACGACGGCGAAGCCGCGCGAACGTTCTGGACCCGGCTCCTCGAGCGCGAGGCGGCGATTCCCGGCGTGGAGCGCGTTGCGATGACCTCCGCGCTGCCTCCTCTCGCGCCCGACTTCGGCTGGGGAACCATGATCGAAGGCTTCGTGCCCGTCGAAGGCGGGCCGATCCTCGCCGCCCGGCTCCCGGACGGCCAAGTGCTCGCGATGGTTGATCACTATCAAGCCGTTAGCCCCGGCTACTTCGACACGTTGAAGATACAGCTCCTCGCCGGCCGGCTGTTCGACGAGCGCGACGACGCGCGGGGCGCGAAGACGGTGATCGTCAACGAGACGCTCGCGCGCGCGGTCTGGGGCAACTCGAGCGCGCTCGGGCGGCACATCATCGCCGCGTGGGATCTCGTGCCGAGCCTATCGCCCAATGGAAACGAGCCGAGCACGGTCGTCGGCGTGATCGCCGACGTGAAGAACGTCGGCGTAGATAAACCGACCGGGACGGCGCTGTACCTGCCGTACGCGCAGCTGCCGCTGGACACCGGGTTGCTCCGCGCACCGTATCTCGCCGTGCGCTCCGCGGGTGCGCCGGACGCCGTCGCCGGCGCGGCGCGGGCCGCGCTGCGCGACGTGGATCCCACGCTGCCGCTCGCGGAGATCCGCACGCTTGACGACGTCGTTGCGGCGTCGCAGTCGCGGCCACGGTTCATGACGCTCGTGCTCACGTCGTTCGGCGGTGTGTCGCTGTTGCTCGCAGCGGTCGGAATCTTCGGCGTGATCTCGTATTCCGTCGCGCAGCGGACTCGCGAGCTGGGAATCCGGATCGCGCTCGGCGCTCAAGCGCGCGGTGTGCTGCGCCTCGTGCTCGGCGGCGCGCTGCGGCTACTTGCCGCCGGCGTGCTCCTCGGGCTCATCGGCGCGTTCGCGCTCACCCGCTTCTTGTCTGCGTTCCTGTTCGGCGTGAGCGCCAACGACCCGGCGACCTTCGCCGTCGTATCGTTCGTGCTCGCGGTCGTCGCTTTGCTCGCGAGCTATTTGCCCGCGCTGCGCGCCACGCGCGTCGACCCGCTCGCGGCGTTGCGGGCGGAGTAGCCCTAATAGTCGCGACCCGCTACGTCCTATCGCGGCAGCGCAGCTGCAACGCCTCGGCGAGGTGCTCGCCCGCGACGCCGTCGCTCGCGGCGAGATCCGCGATCGTGCGCGCGACCTTGAGCACGCGCAGCGTGCCACGCGCGCTGAGCCCGAAGCGATCCGCCGCGCGCTTCAGCAGCGCGCGCTCCGCGCGGTCGAGCGTCACGACGCGCCAGAGAGCCCGCGCGTCGAGCCGCGCGTTGAGCTTGCCGGCGCGTGCGATCTGCCGCTCGCGCGCGCGCGTGACCGAAGCCCGGATCGCGGCCGACTCGCCGGGCGTCGCGGGATCCGCGATGTCGTCGAAGCTCACGCGCGGCACGTCGATATGCAAGTCGAAGCGGTCGAGCAGCGGCCCGGAGATCCGGCCGGCGTATTGCTCGAGCCGCCACGGGCTGCACTTGCAGCGGTCGGTTCCGTCGCCGCGATAGCCGCACGGGCACGGATTCATCGCGGCCACGAGCTGGAACTCCGCGGGGAACGCGATCTGCTCGCGCACGCGCGAGATCCTCGCGACGCCGCTCTCGAGCGGCTCGCGCAGCGCCTCGAGCGCGTCGCGGCCAAACTCGGGCAGCTCGTCCAAGAACAGCACGCCGCGATGCGCGAGCGAGATCTCCCCGGGCCGCGGCCGACCTCCGCCTCCGACGAGCGCCGCCGCGGAGCTCGTGTGGTGCGGCGCGCGAAACGGCGGCCACTGCGTCGGATTCGCGGCGCTCGGCTCGCCTGCGACGGACGCGATGCTCGCGACGCGCAACATGTCCTCGCGCGGCAGCGGCGGCAACAGGCCGCTCAACCGCTCGGCGAGCATGCTTTTGCCGCTGCCGGGCGGCCCGGTCATCAGAAGGTTGTGTTGTCCAGCGGCTGCCACGGTCAGCGCGCGCTTCGCGAACGGTTGCCCGCGCACGTCGGCGAGATCGAGCGGCGACGTCTCGTCCGCGGGAGCCGGCTCGGACGGCTCGACGCGCGCGAGCGGCGCAATGCCGTCGAGATGCCGCACGACCTCATTTATATGGGCCGCGGCGTAGACCTCCGCGTCGCGTGCAAGCGCAGCCTCGCGCGCGTTCGCGGCCGGCAGCACCACCGCGCGTCCGTCGCGGCGCGCCGCGAGCACGGACGGCAGCGCGCCCGTGATCGGCCGCAGCTCGCCGTTCAACGCGAGCTCGCCGAGGAGCTCGAGCCGCTCGGTGGCCCATGCGCGGCCCGCGTGCGCGCGCAACACGCCGAGCGCGATCGCGAGGTCGAAGCGGCCGCCTTGTTTCGGAACGTCGGCCGGCCCAAGGTGCGCCGTGATCCGACTCACCGGGAAGTCGTAGCCCGACGTTTGCAGCGCCGCGCGCACGCGATCGCGGCTCTCGCGCACGGCCGTCGCGGCGAGCCCGGTGATCGCGAAGCTCGGCAGCCCACCCGAGAGGTGGACCTCGACGGTCACGACGTAGGATTCGAGGCCGGATTGGCCGCGGCTCAATAGTCTCGCGAGCGACATGCGCCGATTGGAGCGCGCGTCGCGTGCCGCGGCGACCTCCCGAATCCGGAGATTACGGCGACTTTGGCGTCGCGCCGGTGTTGCCGAGGTCACGGTCTCATTGCTACGACCTCGGCCTTCCTGCTAAGACGACTTCTGTGGCCCGAATATTTTTCTGGACTTGGGACGAGCCGGGGCACGTGAACCCTGCGCTTGCGCTGGCGAAACGCCTAGCCCTGCGCGGACATTCCATCGGTTTCCTTGGCGGCGAAGGCACTGCGGGCATGATCGAGCCGCACGGCTTCGCGGTGCGCGACCCCGCCTTCGACGCGTATGCCGGTGCTCAGAGTCCGCACTGCGCGATGACCGACGTTGTGGAGATGATTCGTGGTCTCCGCGCCGATCTCATCTTGTGTGACGCGATAAGGACGTTCGAAGTTGTGGTGGTGTTGAAAGCCGGGACCCGAAGCGCGATCTACTCGACGTCCCTTCCGTTCTGGAGCGATTCCCTCGGGCCTCCCGTCTATACCGCCATACCCGAACCGCGATCCTGGTACGGCCGCATGCGCGTTGTCGCTTCCTGGAAGCGCAATGCGTTGCGGCAGTGGCGGCAGCGACGCAGGTTCATGAAAGAACTGCCGGGCTACCGCCACGTCAACGACTTTTTGCAACGCGCACAGGCGGAGCTCGGGATTCGCACACATGATATCGACTGGAACACGTTCACCGGCATCCCGCTGCCATACTTTCGCCACGTTCCGACGCTGGTGATGTGCCCGAAAGCGCTGGATTTCGCGCGGACCGATGATCAGCGCTTGCACTGGATCGAGCCGTGCATCCTGCGCGAGCGGCTCTCGATGCCATTGCCCCATGAGATCGACCCGCACAAACCGCTTCTATTCGTCTCGCTCGGAACGCAAGTGCATCGCGTGTCGTGGGCCGAACGTTGGTTTGCGACGGTGTGTGATGTCATAACCCGGCGGCGAGACTGGCAAGGCGTGCTGGCGGTGGGTCCGGTGCTCGCGCCCAGATTCGCTGGCCGCGCGATCCCGGGCCGGCTTGCGGTCATGGCCACCGCTCCCCAGCACCTGATTCTGGATAAGGCGGCGGTTGCGGTGATTCATGGCGGGCTCAATTCAGTCAAGGAATGCGTCACGGCAGGCGTGCCCATGGCGATCTTTCCGACCGGGCGTGATCAGCCGGGTAACGCGGTCCGTGTGCAGACTCGCGGCCTTGGTCTCGTGGGCTCCGCACACAATTTGACCGCGGATGGTCTCGACAACATGCTCCGGACTCTCATGACGGACTCGACTGTTCGAGCCAAGATCGCGGCGATGCGTCAGGAGTTTCAGCGAGTGGAACAAGAGGACGCCGGCGTGGCGGTGGTGGAGTCCTTGCTCCCGGTTGATCGATCCGCGGGTGCCCGCGCCGACCGCCTTTCCTAACGCGATTTTTCGAGCTCCGCCAGCCGAGCCTCCATCTGCTCGAGCTTCGTACGCGTGCGCTCGAGCACGGAGCGTTGCACGTCGAATTCCTCACGCGTCACGAGCTCCATCCGTTCGAGCCCGGCATTCAGCACGGCCTTGAAGTTGCGCTCGAGGTCCTGGCCGAAGGCGCGCAGGTTCTGCGGCATCGATTCGGCCAGCTGGCGCGCCAGCTCGTCCAACCCGAAGCGAGGGGCTTTCTTGTCGTTCATTGCACCGTCCAGCGTCCGACTTGGGTAAGATCATACGCCGGACTAGGCGTAGCTCTCGATTTGACTTAATGTCTTGCCGCTGCTCGAAATTGGAACGAGCCTGAAAGGCGATGGCGTTCACACGGGGATCAAGGGCGCGTTTGCTAGACTCCTCCGACCCTCCCTCGTCGCCGGACACCGGAGCAATAGAGTGAAAACCATTCGGTGGCCCCTGCTCCTCGCGTTCCTCGCGACCGCCGCTTACGGCGGCCAGGTCTATAAGTCGACCGACGCGAACGGCAACGTGGTGTTCAGCGATCGGCCCAGCGACAAGTCCGAGCCCGTCAACGTCGCGGTGCCGGCGGTCGGCAAGCCCGGCAATCCGATCACGCCGCGCGACACGAGGGCCGCGGCCGGCAATGCACAAGCCGGCAACGGCCCAGCGAACGCCGCCGGCGACCAAAAGAAAGAGAAGGTGCAAACTCCCGCCGAGAAAGACGCCGAGCGCGCGAAGAACTGCGCGTCTGCTCGGGAGCGCAAGACCCGATACGACGAGTCGCATCGGTTGTACAAAGCGGGACCGAACGGAGATCGCGTGTACCTGAACGACGCCGAGATCGACGAAGCCCGAGCGCGAGCAGCGGCCGATGTCGCAACCTGGTGCGGCTGAGCGAGCGGCCGAGATCGACAGCGGACCGGCCGTCATCCCCGTAGCCCCGGCGGTCACGCCGGCGCGCGCCGGCTACCAAGCAAGAGCCACCCCGGGACGCGACGCACGTAGCGCCGCGCTCGACGACTTCTTCATTCCCGACCTCTGCGCGAACCGCAGAGTCTTCGCCGTCGTGCTGACCGCCGAGCTGATCGCTGTCACGCTGAGCCTCGCGCGACCGAGCGCGAATTTCCTCATGGAGCTCGCGCGAATCTCGATGTTCCTCCAGTGGCTCGGGCTCACGAGCGCGGCGCTGCTCTGCTACGCGCGGCCGGTACTCGCGCGAGCCTCGGTGCCGCGCGCGTCGCTCGGCGCGTTCGCGCTCTTGATGCTCAACACCGCGTTCGTGTCGGAGGCGGCGCTCTTCGTCGGCGGCACCTTCGGCGCCATCGATCTGCCGGCGACGTTGTTCCCGCGCGAGTACTGGCCGTTCCTGCTGCGCAACGAAGGCATTTGCGTGATCGTAGCGGCCATGTTGCTGCGCTACTTTTATGTCACGCACGAGTGGCAGCGTCACGTGGGTGCCGAAGCGCGGGCGCGGATCGAGGCGCTGCAGGCACGGATCCGGCCGCACTTCTTGTTCAACAGCCTGAACACGATCGCGGCGCTCACGCGTAGCGACGCGTTGCGCGCCGAGGAAGCGGTCGAGGATCTCGCGGACTTGTTCCGAGCGACGCTGCGCGATTCGCACAGCCCGCTGCGCCTCAAAGAGGAGTTCGAGCTCACGCGGGTCTACCAACGGATGGAGGAGGCGCGTCTCGGCGAGCGGCTGAAGGTGCGTTGGGACGTCGCCGAGCTACCGATGCGTGCGTTCGTGCCGGGTCTCACGATTCAGCCGCTGCTCGAGAACGCGATCTATCATGGCGTCGAGCAGCTCGATCGTGGCGGAACCGTGACGGTGTCGGGCCGCGTCGTCGCGGGGAACGTCGAGATCGTCGTGACGAATCCGGTTGCGCCGGCGCGCAGCGGCAGCGAGCGGCCCGGCAACCGGATAGCGCTCGACAACATCCGCCAGCGGCTTGCGCTCGCCTATGACCAGGCCGCGACGCTCACGATCGAGCAACCGCCGGGCGAATACCGCGTGACGATCCGCTTCCCCTACACCGAATGAGCGCCGAGCCCTTGAGCGTGCTGATCGTCGACGACGAGCAACCCGCTCGCGAGCGTCTGCGCCGTCTCGTCGAGGAGCTGCCGGGCTGGGCCGTCGCGGCGGAGTGCGCGACCGGCATCGACGCGCTGCCGCTGGCCGGCAAGCTGCGCCCGGCCGTCGCGCTGCTCGACATTCGGATGCCGGGGATGACGGGCATCGAGCTCGCGCGCCATCTCGGCGCCCTCGAGCAGCCGCCCGCGATCGTGTTCACGACCGCGTACGATGAGTACGCGCTCGAGGCATTCGAGTCTCAGGCCGTCGGCTATTTGCTCAAGCCCGTGCGTCGCGAGCGCCTCGAGGAGGCGCTGAAGCACGCGTCGCGGCTCAGCGTGCCGCAGCTGCGCGAGCTCGCGACGCCGGAGCAGCCGCTCGCCGCTCGCCAGCACGTCGCGGCTCGCGTGCGCGACGAGCTCAAGCTGATTCCGGTCAAGGACATCCGCTACTTCCGCGCCGACCAGAAATACGTGACCGTGCGGCACGCGCACGGCGAGGAGCTCATCGACGAGTCGCTGCGCCAGCTCGAGGACGAGTTCGCGCGCGACTTCGTTCGGATCCACCGGAGCTTGCTCGTCGCGGTGGCCCACGTAGCGGCGCTCGAGCGCACGCCCGACGGCGGCTACGAGCTCAAGCTCCGCGGTGACGGCGAGACGTTGCCCGTGAGCCGGCGGCAGATCGCGGATCTGCGCAAGCGCCTCGCGGGGCGCTGACGCTACACTGCGACGATGGCGGCCACCGACAAACCCACGCCGACGCCCCCGGCCGATAACGGCTGGTCGGACCTCGCCGCGTCGCTCGCGGCCGCAAAGGCCTCGCGCGCCGCTCAACCGCCGGCCGCGGCGCCGGCCGAAGCTCCGCCCGCGGTACCCCCGCCGCGCGCGTCGTTCGCGAGCGCGCTCGCGCTCGTGCTCGCGCTCGTCGCGATCGGCGTCTCCGGGATGCTGTGGTGGCAGTACCGTGCTTTCTACGTGTCGCTCGACCAGACCGATGTCGTCACGGCGCAGCAGCTAGACCGCGTGCGCGCCGAGCAGCGCGCACTGCAAGACGGGCTCAAGAGCGCGCACGACGACGCCGAGACGCTGCGGCAGCGCGCCGCAGGCCTCGGCGACCGGATCGACCTCCTGCCGGGTCGCTTCGCGGAGCTCGAGCGCCGTCTCGACGCGGTGCAAGGCGGGTCGTTCGAGGCGCGCAGCGCGTTGCTGCGCTCCGAGGCCGAGTACTACTTGGGCGTTGCGAACACGGAGCTCGCGCTCGGCCGGCGTTGGCAGAACGCGATCACCGCGCTCGAGCTCGCGGACGGGCGGCTCGCCGAGCTCGGCTCGCCCGAGCTCGCGCCCGTTCGCGAGGAGATCGCGAGCGAGCTCCTCGCGCTGCGCTCGGTCAAGCTGCCCGACATCGAGGGGATGCTGTATAGCCTCGGCCGGCTCGCGGCGCGCGCGGGCGAGCTGCCGATGCGCGCGGACGTGCCGACCACGCGTGCGGCAGCGGCCGCGGTCGCCGCCGAGCCCGAGCCCGGCTTCGAGCGACTCTGGGCGTCGGTCAAGAACATGCTGCTCGGGCTCGTGCGGATCGAGCGCCGCGATGAGCCCGTCGCGCACGCGTTGTCCGCCGCCGAGCGCGAGCTCGGCCGCCGCGAGCTCGAGATCGAGCTCGAGGTCGCGCGGACTGCGGCGCTGCGTGCCGAGCAGCAGGCGTTCAGGAGCGCTCTCGACGCCGCGATTGCGCTGCTGCAGCGCGACTTCGATACCGACTCCGGCGAGGTGGAGGGCGCACTCGCGCTGCTGCGCGAGATGCGCGGCTTCGACGTGGATCCGAAGCGGCCCGACGTCGGCGCATCGCTCGTGAAGCTCCGCGAGCTCTCCGCGAAGGGACGCTAGATGCGTGTCGGCCTCTGGGCCTTGCTCGCGGTGCTGCTCGGCGCGTTCGTCGCGCATTTCGTGCTCGAGGACCGCGGCTACGTGCTGCTGAACTTCCGCGGCTATGTAGTCGAGATGTCCGTGCCGGGCCTCGTGCTGATGCTCGTCGCGCTGTATCTCGCGGTGCGCGGCGTCGTCGCGCTCGTTCGCTTGCCGCGCTCGCTGCGCGCCAACGCGTCGCAGCGCCGGGCACGGCGCGGCGGCGAAGCCGTCGGCCGCGGGCTCATGCATCTGATCGAGGGTGATTTCGCGCGCGCCGAGCGGCTGCTCACGCGCTCGCCCGACTCCCCGCTCGCGAGCTACCTGCTCGCAGCGCGCGCCGCGCAGTCGCAGGGCGCGATCACGCGGCGCGACGAATGGCTCAAGCTCGCGTACGACGCGTCGCCCGAGTCGCGGCCCGCCGTTCTGCTCGCGCAGGCCGAGCTCGAGCTCGACGCGGGCGACCTCGACGCGGCGCAGGCGACGCTCGAGCGGCTCGACGAGCTCAAGCCCGAGCATCCGGGCGCGGTCGGCTTGCTCGCGCGCCTCTATCGCGCCCGCGACGACGCGCCGGCGCTCGGGGCCTTGCTGCCGCGGCTCGGCCGCGCGCACATGTCCGCACAGGAGCGCGACGCGCTCGCGGCCGAGGCGCTGCGTTCGGAGCTCGGGAGCCCATACTGCAGCTCCGGCCGGCTCGAGGAGATCTGGCGCGATCTCGCGAAGGACTTGCGCGCGTCGCCGGCGCTGATCGCGCTGCGCGCGCGCGCGCTCGACCGGCTGGGCCGCGGCGACGAAGCGGAGCGCGAGCTGCGGGCCGCGCTCAAGAAGGACTGGCATCGCGACCTCGTGCTCGCGTACGGCGAGGTGCGCGGCGCCGACGCCACGAAGCAGCTCAAGCAAGCCGAAAGCTGGCTCAAGACCTATCCGGAGGACCCGGCGCTGCTCCTGACCGCGGCGCGGCTCTGCATTCAAAGCGAGCTATGGGGCAAGGCGCGGAGCTACCTGGAGTCCGGTCTCGCGCTCGCGCCGGCGCCCGAGGCCTATGCGCTCTACGGGAAGCTGCTCGCACAGCTCGGCGACGGCGAGCGCGCGGCGCTCGCGTTCCGCTCGGGCCTCGCGCTCGCAAGCCCGACCGCCGCCGAGACGCTCGACCCGAATCCCCCGCGGCTGGAGGCGCCGGCTGCCGAGCGGCCGGCAGGCGAGCCGCCCGCCGCCGAAGCGTCGGTGCGGTGACTGTCGATTGGCTGGGTCTGCTTCTTGGGGCTACTGCTTAGGCTGCGAGCGCTTCGAGTCGAGCCACTCGATCAGCGGATCCCACTGCTCCCAGTCGGGCCACGCGAGATACGGCGGCAGTTCGTGAATACCCAGCCC
>Ga0326731_1000370_pt1 | contig 11483 bp, 11 predicted proteins | sample MHFSIPfraction_FD_207645 | JGI IMG/M metagenome (GOLD analysis project Ga0326731, IMG submission 207645) | Lab enriched peat soil microbial communities from Michigan Hollow, Ithaca, NY, United States - MHF9FY SIP fraction | ecosystem: Environmental > Terrestrial > Soil > Wetlands > Peat | place...
CTTGAACAGACGGCTGCCTTCGGTGAACACGCGCGGACCGACGCCGCGGCCGATCCAGTAATTCATGTTGTCGCCGATGATCGCCGCGGCGCTGAGCAGCACGAGCACCGCGCCGAGGTCGAGAACCCCGGCGGCGGCGAGCGCGCCGGTCGCAAACAGAAGCGAGTCGCCCGGCAGGAACGGCGTGACGACGACGCCGGTCTCGAAAAAGACGATCAGGAAAAGGATCGCGTAGACCCAAGCTCCATAGGCCATCGAGAGGTCGAGCAGATGGCGGTCGATGTGCAAGAACGCTTCGAACGCCGACGTGAGGACATCCACGGTGAGACGCTTACCTTTGTTCGCGATGTCGGGCGCTCGCGCTGCTGGCGGGGCTCGACGTGTCCTTCGGACTCTACACTACCGCGAACGCGCGGGTCACCGCCGGATCACGTCGATCTCGAATAGCTGGGGCCAGTCCTTGCCCGTCACGTAGATCTTGCGCGTCGCCGCGTCGTACGCGATGCCGTTCAGCACGTCGTCTTCGCCGCGTGCGGAGTGCGGATAGATCTCGGCGAGATCGATCCAACCGACCACACGGCCGTCGGTCGGCGAGATCCGCGCGATCCGGTCGTCGTACCAGACGTTCGACCAGATCTCGCCCTCGACGAACTCGAGCTCGTTGAGCTTCGGCACGGGCTCATCGCCGTCGTGCACCGTGATCTCGCGCTGCGTCTTGAACGTCGCGGGATCGAGGAACCGCAGCGTCGCGGTGCCGTCGCTCATGATCAGGTGCTCGCCGTCGTGCGTGAGCCCCCAACCCTCGGTCGGATACTGAAACGTCTGCACGACGTTGAACGTGTCGAGGTCGTAGACGAACGCGAGCCCACTCTTCCACGTGATCTCGTAGAGCTTATTACCGAGAATCGTGATGCCCTCGCCGAAGTACTCGCGATCGATCGCATGAATCTTCTCGACGCGGCCGGTCGCGAGATCCACTCGCCGGATCGACGACGCGCCATATCGTCCCGTGCCCTCGAACAGGCTGCCGCGGTCGATCACGAGGCCTTGCGTGTACGCTTTCGGGTCGTGCGGATGAGCCGCGACGACCTTGAACCCGTAGAGCTGCGGGCCGCGATGCGCGAGCTGCGCCCACGCGGCAACGCCGGCCGCGGCCGCCACGAGGAGCCCGACCGCGACCCAAACGATCGCGCGCGCGCGCCGCGGCGCGTCAGCGGGGGCATGTGGGGAGCCTCGGTTATCGGTCGCGTTGGACATCGCGGCGTAGCTTCGCAAACCCGACGCTCCCGGTTCAAGCCGGGGACGGCGATCGCGCGGTCAGAGCAGCGCGTCGAACTCGCTCCGCAGCTGCGAGTAGACCGCGTGATCGACGAAGGTGCCGTACAGGTCCTCGCGCTCGCGAAACACGCCCTCGAACTTGAACCCGAGCCGCTCCGGGATCGCACGGCTGCGTTGATTGCCGGTCGCGGCCGCGATCTCGACGCGGTTGAGGTCCAGCGTGAGGAACGCGTAGCGCACGAGGAAGCGGCAGCACTCCGTCATCGTGCCGCGGCCCTGCGCCGCCGCCGTGAGCCAGTAGCCGATCTCCCCTACGCGGTTCGCGCGGTCGATCGGCCTGAAGCCCGCGATGCCGGCGATCGCTCCGTCGCGCAGGACGGCGAACGTCGGGCCGCGCCCGGCCTCGCGCTGCGCGATCGTGGCCTCGATGAATGTCGCCGAGTCGACCTCCGCGAATACGGCGTCGACCCACGGCAACCAGGCGCGCAGGTGCTTGCGATTGGAATCGGTGACCGCGAAGAGCTCCGGAGCGTCTTCCGCGCGCAGCAAACGGAGCGCGGTCGTGTCGTCGATCTTGAACATCCGAAGCGCCTCACGGTTGGCTCGCCGTGGGGCGAGCGGGCCTACTGCCGCTGGTCCGGATTCACGACGCGCCGATGATCGGCGACTTCCTTGAGAAAATCGAGGATCTCGCTGGACGTGTAATGACGCGACGGCTCGAGCTCGCCGCGTCGCGTATCGCAGATCGGACGGCCGTCGGAGCCAAAGAACACCGCGAGCGGGATTCCGTTGACGGGCGCGACGCCGAGCTCGCGCGCGACGGCTGCGTTCTTGTCGAACTCGCCCACGTCTACGTTGACCATCTCGAACTTCGCGTTCGCGAATTTGCGCGTGACCGGATCCTCGAGATCCTTGTGCAGCGTGAGACAGTCCGGGCACCAGTTCGCACCGAACGTCACCATCACCATCTTGCCGTTCGCCGCGGCGCGCGCCTTCGCGTCGGCGATCTCGCGGCGCGCGTCGGCGGTCGCGCTGTACGGCAGGTGAGCGCGGTCGACGCCCCACTGCGCGTAGAACGCGTCGTCCGCCGAACCGCGACGGTAGAACGCCGTCGCGCCGATCGCCGCGACGGACAGCAACACCACTGTCGTCCAGACGACGGCGCGCATGCTCGCCGCACGGCGCGGCTGATTGTTTTCGGACCCTGGGATCATAGGGGCGCAACGATACACCCCGGCGTTCGGGGCCGGTCCAGACTTGACCATTCTTCAGCAGGGTCTAGAGCGGCACTCGCGCGACGGCCGTGTACGTCTGGCCCGCCGCCGTGCTGTACGCGAACGTCTTGCCGTCGGGCGCGATCGTGAGGTCGCTCACGCGCGGGGCGTCATAGAGCGCCTCGACCTCGCCGTCCGCGGCGCGCCGGATCACGATCACGCCCTTCGCGAGGCCGGTTGCGTCGTAGGCTTTCGGCGCCTCGTAGCTCAGCACGAACTCAGCTGTAGGCGCGATCTCGACGAGATCGAGGTTCACCGACCCCGGCGCGCCGTCGGCGTCCGGCGGCACGAGCGGCACCGACCACAGCACGCTGTCGGTCGCGAGATCGCGCGCCTCGATGTGGCCGTCGTTCATCGACACGCCGGCGTACGGCACAGGGCCGAGCGGCGCGACGCGGCGCATCGTGCGCTGCGAGCCCACGATGTTGCGCGTGAGGTGCCAGTCGGCCGTGCTCCAGACGCGGACGCCGAACGTCTGCCGGTCGTCGATCTGCGTGATGCTCATCGCACGAAAACTTCCGCCGTCCGGCGAGAAGCTCACTTGCGCGATCGAAGCGACGGCGTCGAGGCTCACCGGCTCGCCGCGCGCGAGATCGACGACGCTCGCGACGCCGCCGAGCCCGCTGCGCCAATCGGGCAGCCCGCGGGTGCCCTGGAACGCGAGGAATCGCTCGTCGGGCGAGAACGCGACGGCCGTGATCGCGCCGCACGCGCCGTCGCACCAATGACGCACGGGATCCTTACCGGCCTCGAAGGTCTCGGCGTTCCCCATGAGGCCGAGTGCGACGTTGCCGCTCGAGGACACCGCGAGCGCGAACGGCTTGACCGACGACGGGTCGAGCCTGAAGTCGCGCACCGTCTTGCCGCTACGCGCCTCGACCACGCGCACCCGGCGCGAATCGTGGATCGCGACATAGCGGCCGTCGGGCGAGAACGCGTTGAGCACGTCGCCGGTCGCGCCGCGCTCGACCCTACGACCCTGGATCCGCCAGACGATCGACAGGCCGGCGGGCGTATCCGCGGGCTCCGCGGCGTCGTCCGCGGCCATGGCCACGAGCGCCGCACCGAGCATCGCGGCGCAGGCGGGCGCCGCGCGCTTCCGATTCCGCCCGCTCATGCTCCGCGTGCCGGCCGCGCGCCCTGCGCAGCGTCGTCCTCTTCGCCCGCGAACTGGAGCTCGACGCCGTTGCCGGCGGGGTCCCGGCAGAAGAGTTGCACCTGGCCCGTGAGCGGCACGCGCGCAGTCCGGTACTCGATGCCGTGCCCCGCGAGCCGGGCCTCGAACTCGCGCTTGCCGGTGCAATCGAACGACGCGTGGTTGAACGTGCTGGAGACCTGCGTTTCGCAGACCTCGCCCAAGTCCGCTTCGCCGAGATGCAGCACCGGCCGCTCGCCCGCATAGAGCCAATAGCCGAAGCGGCGAAACGGCGGCCGCGGACCGACCGTGAGCCCGACGACGTCGCGGTAGAACGCGCACAGCTCGTCGAGCAGCGCGCGTGGGGCACGCAAGTTGTAGTGATCGAACGCGCGAATCGGCATGGCGCTAGCGCGCACGCGCGGCGCGCAGGCAGTCGAGCGTCGCGTCGTGCAGCGCGCCGTTCGAGAACACCGCTCCGGCGGTCAGCGTGCCCGCGCCGTTCAAGTCCGTGAACCGGCCGCCGGCCTCCTCGACCACGAGCGACGGCGCCGCGAGGTCCCACGGGCCCGCCATCAGGAACACCGCGAGGTCGTAGCCGCCGAACGCGACCTGGAGCGCTGGATGATCCTCCGAGGCCGTCGGCCGCGTCGCGGCCGCGAGCGCGGCGGCCATCGCCTGCGCCTCGTCGCCGCGCACCCACTCGGCCGGCGGCACGAAGCTGCGCGCGCGTGCGAGCTCACGGGTGCTCGTGACCTGCAGGCGGACCGACTTGCCCGCCGCGTCCGCGCGAAACGCGCCGCCGCCTCTCGTGGCCCAGTAGCGCCGGTCGATCGGCGGATCGTCGCAGACGCTCACGACGACATTGCCCGCGACCTCGAGCGCGATCAGCGTGCTCCAGCTCGGCTTGCCGGCCGCGAAGCTCAGCGTTCCGTCGATCGCGTCGATGATCCAGCGGCGCTCTCCCGAGCCGCTCGCGCCGCGTTCCTCGCCGAGGATCGCATCGGCCGGGCGCTCGCGCGCGAGCAGCTCGCGGAGCTCGTCCTCGACCGCTTCGTCCACCTCCGTGACGATGCTGCCGTCGGCTTTGAGGCGCTTCTGGAACGAGCCGCGAAAACGCGCGAGCGAAATCTCGCGTGCGGCGTCGGCGAGGCGCAGCGCGAGGTCGAGGTCGGCGTCGGGCGTGAAGCGCGAGGACATCGAGCAATCTCATGAGGGCGGTAAGACGACAGCGTACAACGATTGCCGTAGAAACCGCGACCGCGGCGTTACCGGCCTCCGCAACATTCCCGCGCTTGCGTCAGACCGGCGGCGTCACCCTCGCGGGCCGCGCTCGGAGCGAGCCGACGCCGACGAAAACCTTGAGCGCGCCATCGACGAAGCCGAACAATCCGAAGGGGACCTCGGGCAGCAGCAGACCGAGCGCCGCGTTCGAGATGCACGCTCCGCCGAGCAGCAGAAATAGCGGCCCGAAAGACACGGCCATCGGCAAGAAGTGCACGCCGACGATCATCAGCACCCAGAGCCAGCGCACGTGCTCCGAGGTGCCGGGCGGCAACACACGCGGTAGCAGTGCGAACAGCACGGCCTCGACCGCGAGCGCAACCGCGAGCGCGAGGAGTTGCGCACGCGTCGGCGTTCCATCGGACAGTCGGCCCGACACGAACAGCGACAAGACCGCCAGACCGAGGCCGGCGAAGAACACGGGGTAGCTCACGAGCGTGTCGCGGCCGAGCGCGATGGCCGCGATCAGCGCAGCGCCGATCAGCACGAGAAACAGCCCGCCGCGGCGAGCCATCGGATAGCGGGCTTCCACGCTGCTGGCCTCCGAAAGATCAGCCCGCGCAGCGTACAACAGCGCGTTCGCGCCGCTCCGCCGCGACTTCGAAACGCCAGCCGGTACTCCGGCGGCTATCACCGCGCCCAACAGGTACTTGCCTTGACAAATATTGCTATGGCAGTAGATTGAATACCCGGCCCACGCGCCTCCGCTTCGCACTCCCGTTCATGAGCTCCCGTCCCGCGATCGAACGTTCCGCCGCCGCCCCCGAGCCGGCTTTCCGCGCGGTCGGCCGGCTGATCAAGCAGGTGTTCTCGTCGCTCGTCCGCGGCGTCGATCAGCACATGCAGCCGCTCGAGCTCACCGCGATGCAGTGGGAGCCGATCCTGCTGCTGCTGCTAGGGCGCGCCGACACGGTCGCCGCGCTCGCGCGCGAGAGCAACGTCAACTGCAGCGCGATGACGCGGATGCTCGACCGGCTCGAGGACAAGCAGCTCCTGCGCCGGCGGCGCAGCCACGACGACCGGCGCGTCGTGCACCTCGAGCTCACCGACAAGGGCATGCGCGTCGGCGACGAGATACAACCGCTCATCAATGCGGAGCTGAAGCGGCACCTACGCGGCTTCAGCGACAAAGAGATCTCAACCCTCACGGACTTCTTGAGGCGCATGCTCGAGAACGGCCGCGACGAGACATAGCAGAAGGAACTCGAACGTGATCCGCAAAGGGAATTGGATCGCCGTCGTCGCTTTCGCGAGCGCGCTCTTGGGCTGCAGCGGCGCGAAGGCGCCGGCCGGCCCGCAGGGCCCGCCCGAGGTCGGCGTGCTGACCCTCGCGACGCGCAGCGTCGGCATCGTCGACGAGCTGCCTGGCCGCACCGTCGCGTATCGCGTCGCCGAGGTGCGGCCGCAAGTATCCGGCATCGTCCAGAAACGCTTGTTCGCGGAAGGCAGCGACGTGCGCGCCGGCGAGCAGCTCTATCAGATCGATCCCTCGAGCTACAGCGCCGCATTGCGCTCGGCCGAGGCGGCGTTGCAACGGGCGCAGGCGAATCGCGAAAAGGCCAAGCTGCTCCAGGACCGCTACGGACCGCTGCGCGAGAACAACCTCGTGAGCCAGCAGGCCTACGACGACGCGGTCACGGGCTTCAGCGCCGCGGAGGCGGACGTCGCGGCAGCGAAGGCCCAAGTCGAGAGCGCCCGGATCAACGTCGTCTACTGCCAGGTGCTGTCGCCGATCGCGGGCCGAATCGGCCGCGCGCTCGTAACCGAAGGCGCGCTCGTGACGTCGCAGCAGTCGACGCCGCTCGCGCTCGTTCAGCAGCTCGATCCGATCTACGTCGATATCACGCAGTCGAGCGTCGAGATGCTGAAGCTACAGCGCGCGCTCGCGAGCGGCGAGCTCCAGCGCGACGAGAAGAACGAGGCCGAAGTCAGCCTGACGCTCGAGGACGGCAGCGACTACGGCCAGCGCGGCAAGCTGCAGTTCGCCGAGGTCTCTGTCGATCCGAGCACCGGCGCCGTAGTGCTGCGTGCGCTGTTCCCGAATCCGCGGCGCGAGCTCCTTCCCGGGATGTTCGTGCGCGCGCAGCTCACGCAGGCGATGAAGAGCGAGGCGCTGCTCGTGCCGCAGCGCGGCGTCACGCGCAACCAGCGCGGCGACGCGGTCGTGCTCGTGGTAGGCGACGATAACCGCGTCGCGGAACGGACCGTCACCACGGCGCGGGTGATCGGCAACGATTGGCTCATCGACACCGGCCTGCGCGCGGGCGAGCGCGTGATCCTCGACGGGCTCCAGAAGGTGCGGCCCGGCGTGGAGGTGAGGCCCGTCGAGGTCAGTGCGCAGCAATCGAGCGCGGGCGGCCACGCGGCCGCGGGCGTCGCGCAGCGCTGAGAGCGTCCCGTGATCTCGCAATTCTTCATCGACCGCCCGGTGTTCGCGTGGGTGCTTGCGATCGTGCTGATGCTCGCGGGCGGAATCGCCGCGATGCGGCTGCCGGTCATGCAGTATCCGGCCATCGCACCGCCGCAGGTCGCCATCAACGTGACCTATCCGGGCGCGTCCGCGCAGACCGTTCAGGACACCGTCGTGCAGGTGATCGAGCAGCAGCTGAACGGCATCGACAACCTCGACTACATCACGGCCGACAGCAACTCCGACGGCACGGCGCAGATCACGCTCACGTTCACGCAGAGCGCGAATCCCGACATCGCGCAGGTGCAGGTGCAGAACAAGCTCCAGCTCGCAATGCCACTGATCCCGCAAGAGGTTCAGCAGCAAGGAGTCCGCGTGAACAAGCCGACGCGCAACTTCCTCGTCGTGCTCGGCTTCATTTCCTCGAACGACAGCATGTCGAGCGAGGAGATCGGCGACTACGTCGCGACCAACATTCTCGACCAGCTCAATCGCACTCCGGGCGTCGGCGACGTGAACCTGTTCGGCTCGCAGGGCGCGATGCGCGTCTGGCTCGACCCCGACAAGCTGAACAACTTCGGGCTAACGAGCGCCGACATCATCGCGGCGATCAAGGCGCAGAACGTGCAGGTGTCGGCCGGGCAGATCGGCGGCCTGCCGGCCGTGCCGGGCCAGCAGATTACGGCCGCGATCATCGGCCCGACGCGCCTGTCGACGCCCGAGGAGTTCCGCGAAATCCTCGTGCGCGTGAACCCGGACGGCTCGCAGCTGAAGCTCGGCGACGTCGCGCGCGTCGCGATCAACTCCGAGAACTACGTCCGCGACATCAAGTACAACGGTAAACCGGGCGCCGGCGCCGCGATCCGGCTCGCGACCGGCGCGAACGCGCTCGACACGGTCGCGGGCATCCACAAGACGCTCGATCGGCTCGCGCCCTTCTATCCCGCGGGCTTCCAGGCGGTGTTCCCGCTCGACACGACGCCGTTCGTGCGCACGTCGATCGAGGAAGTCGTGTTCACGCTGCTCGAGGCGATCGCGCTCGTGTTTGTCGTGATCTACGTGTTTCTCCAGAATCTTCGCGCGACGCTGATTCCGACGATCGCGGTGCCGATCGTGCTGCTCGGCACGTTCGGCGTGCTCGCGGCGTTCGGCTTCTCGATCAACACGCTCACGATGTTCGGCGTGGCGCTCTCGATCGGCCTGCTCGTCGACGACGCGATCGTGGTCGTCGAGAACGTCGAGCGGCTCATGGCGCAGGAACGCCTGTCGCCGAAGGCCGCGACGCGCAAGTCGATGCGCCAGATCACGGGGGCGCTGATCGGCATCGCGCTCGTGCTCGCGGCCGTGTTCGTGCCGATGGCGTTCTTCGGCGGCTCGACCGGCGTGATCTACCGCCAGTTCTCGATCACGATGGTGTCGGCGATGACGCTGTCCGTGCTTACCGCGTTGATCCTGACGCCCGCACTCTGCGCGACGATGCTGAAACCCCTGCCGCACGACGAGCACCACTCGACGCGCGGCCCGTTCGGCTGGTTCAACCGCGCGTTCGGTGCGAGCACGCGCGGCTACGACAAGGGCGTCGCGTTCGGCCTACGCCGGCCCGAGCGGATGCTCGCGATCTACGCGGCCGTCATTGGGGCCGTCGCGCTGCTCTACGCGCGGCTGCCGACGTCGTTCTTGCCCGACGAGGACGCCGGCATCCTCTATGGCCAGGTGCAGACGCCGCCCGGCGCGTCGAAGGAGCGCACGTGGGTCGCGCTCGACGCGGCGCAGGACTATTTCCTGAACAAGGAGAGCGACATCGTCGACGGCGTGCTGACCGTCGTCGGCTTCAACTTCGCGGGCACCGGCCAGAATTCGGGGCTCGTGTTCGTGAAGCTCAAGGACTGGAGCGAGCGCAAGAAGGCGGCGCAATCCGTGCAGGCGCTCGCGACGCGCGCGACCCGGTACTTCTCCACGGTGCGCGACGCGATGATCCTCGCGATCGCGCCGCCGGCCGTCATGGAGCTCGGCAACGCGACCGGCTTCGACATGATGCTCCAGAACCGCGGCGGCTTGAGCCACGAGCAATTCCTCGCGGCGCGCAATCAGCTGCTCGGCGACGCCGGAAAGAATCCCGCGGTCGTCGCGGTGCGGCCGAACGGCGTCGAGGACGCGCCGCAGGTCAAGATCGAGATCGATCGCGAGAAGGCGAGCGCGCTCGGCTTATCGATCGCGGACGTCAATCAGACGCTTTCGGCCGCGTGGGGCTCGAGCTACGTGAACGACTTCATCGACCACGGCCGCGTGAAGCGCGTGTACGTGCAGGGCGAGCCGAATTCGCGGATGCAGCCCGAGGACTTGAACAACTGGTACGTGCGCAACGTGCGGGGCGGCATGGTGCCGTTCGCCGCGTTCGCGACCGCGAAATGGACCTACGGCCCGCAGAAGCTCTCCCGATTCAACGGCGTGCCGGCGTACGAGATCCAAGGCCAGCCCGCGCCCGGCCGCAGCTCGGGCGAGGCGATGGACATCATGGAGAGCCTCGTCGGTAAGCTGCCGACCGGCGTCGGCCTCGAGTGGACCGGGTTGTCGTTCGAGGAGAAGCTGTCGGGCTCGCAGGCGCCGCTGCTCTATGCGCTCTCGACGATCGTCGTGTTCCTGTGTCTCGCGGCGCTCTACGAGAGCTGGTCGATCCCGGTCGCGGTGCTGCTCGTCGTGCCGATCGGCGTGCTCGGCGCGTTGCTCGCGACCTACCTCCGCGGCTTGTCGAACGACGTCTACTTCCAGGTCGGCCTGCTCACGACGATCGGCCTCGCGGCGAAGAACGCGGTGCTGATCGTCGAGTTCGCGAAAGAGAACTTCGATCGCGGCCAGAGCTTGAAGGACGCGGTCGTGCTCGCCGCGCGCACGCGCTTCAGGCCGATCGTGATGACCTCGCTCGCGTTCTCGTTCGGCGTGCTGCCGCTCGCGCTCGCGAACGGCGCGGGCTCGGGCGCGCAGAACGCGGTGGGCACCGGCGTGGTCGGCGGCATGGTTGCGTCGACGCTGCTCGGAATTCTGTTCATCCCGGTGTTCTTCGTCGTGATCTTGCGGCTCTTCAAGGTTCGGCCGACGAAGGTCACGGCCGCCGGACCGATGCCTATCGCGGCGCCCGCAGACAAACTACCGGACTAAGGCGCCTAAGCTGTCCGTCGGCGCTGCGCCGTCTGTCGACGCGCTCAGATCCAGCCAAAGGCTCGCCCAAGGACTCCCAACAAGCCGGCGGCGAGCGTGACATAGAGCAGCACTGCCCAAACTTTTGCGTCCGAAATACTGTCTTTGAGAGCATCAAGCTTCGCGTTCAACGCGTCGTCCTTCGCGCTCAGCACATCGAATTTCGAGTCGACCCGCATGCGGAACGCGTCGAACTTCGCGTCGAGTGCGTCGAACTTCTCGCCGAATCGCGCGTGGGACGCATCGAACTTCGAGTCGACTTGCGAGCGGAACGCGTCGAACTTCGCATCGAGCGCATCGAATTTCGAGCTGGATTGCGCGCTGAGCGCATCGAACTTCGAGCTGGACTGCGCGCTGAGCGCATCGAACTTCGAGTCGAATCGCTCAGCGAGCTTCGCGAAGCCGGCTTCGAGCTTATCGCGCAGCGACCTGACGTCGACTTTGAGGTCGGCTACGTCCGTGCGGATGTGCGCCACGTCCGATTCCAACCGAGCGACGCGCGCTTCCATGGATGCTCCTGCCGAGGCCGGTCCTGCCGCCATTCTATTCTCGCGAGTTGAGGGTCTGTCCAGCGCCGCCCACGCCATTCCAGCGCGCGCCAGCGCGGCGCATCCATCCTCGTTTCTCGCGTGAACGAAAGCATTTCAGCGGGCCGGAGTGCTGTGTCGTGGCGGGAGTGCGGAAAGAACCGCCTCAAGTACTCGAACACCGGTAGTTACTCCGGTGCGGCCTCGGCCACTTTGGACGATTCCGCGGAATCGTCTCCTCCGGTCCGCGGCGCTTCCGCGGAAGCGCCGATCCCTCCGCGGAGGGATTTTGCACCGCGCGGGTGCGCCGACGCTTCCGCGGAAGCGCCTCCGGCCGACTTCGAGTCGGCAATCCCCGCGGCGGGAGCGAGTCCGCAGCT
>Ga0326731_1000372_pt1 | contig 11459 bp, 11 predicted proteins | sample MHFSIPfraction_FD_207645 | JGI IMG/M metagenome (GOLD analysis project Ga0326731, IMG submission 207645) | Lab enriched peat soil microbial communities from Michigan Hollow, Ithaca, NY, United States - MHF9FY SIP fraction | ecosystem: Environmental > Terrestrial > Soil > Wetlands > Peat | place...
CCTGTCGACACTGCGCAGTGTCAGCGACGAGATCCAGAAGCTGCCCGGCGTGCGCGGCACCGAGAGCCTCGTCGACGTGTACGCCTACCGTTGGGATGCGAAGAGCCAGCTCGTCGAGATGGGCCGGTTCATCGACGACGTGCCGAGTGACCCGGCCGCGCTCGCGGACCTGCGCGCGCGCGCGCTCGCAGATCCCCTCTACCCCAAGACGATCGTCTCCCGCGACGGCCGCGCCGCCGCGATCAACGTCACCTTCAACGCGATGAGCGACGACGACTTCGTGAAGCTCGACCTCGACGGCCACATCGCGAGCATCCTCGAGGCTGCCACGCGGCCCGGCGTGAAGTTCCACGTCACCGGCCGCCCGCACATCCGCGCTCAGGCGCACCAGCTCCTGGTGCACGACTTACTGCGGCTCGTGCCGGTCGCGGTGCTGGTCTCGGTGATCGCGCTCTGGCTCATGACGGGCTCGGTGCGCGGCACGCTCGTGCCGCTCCTGTTCAACTTGATGTCCGTGTTCTGGGCGTACGGCTCGATGGCGCTGGTCGGCTCGGACATGAACTTGATCACGCTCGTCATGGGACCGGCGCTGATCACGATCGGCGGAGTGACTGGAGTCCACAGCTACGCCTGTTACCAGGAGTTCGCCGAGAAGAGCAAGAGCTCGCGCGAAGCGGCGCTGCGCACGCTCACGTACACGTCGGAGGTCGTGCTGATCGCGGGACTCACGACGATCGTCGGCTTCGCGGCGCTGCTCATCAACGAGATACCCGCGACCAACGAACTCGGCGGCTTCTGCGTCTTCGGCGTCGCCTCGATCACGGTCATCGTGCTGACCGGGCTCCCGGCGCTCCTGTGTCTCCTGCCGCTGCACGCCGAGAGCGGGAAGGCGTTGTTCTCGCCGCAGACCCGGCTCGCCGAGGCGTTCGAGCGGCGCATGGAGGGCTGGCTCGGGCGGCTGGCCGAGTGGCAGATCCGGCACCGGAACCAGGTGCTCGCGTTCTGGGCCGTGCTCGCGGTGATCGCGTGCACGCTGATGCCGCGCATCGTGACCGACACCGACTTCATCACCTTCTTCCGCAAGAGCTCCGCGGTGCGCCAAGACTTCGACGCGGTGAATCGCCTGCTCACCGGCGCCGTTCCGATCTACGTGGTGCTCGAGGGTCGGAACGAGGGCACGTTCCGCGAGCCCGAGTCACTGCGCTTCGTCGACCGGCTGGAGGCGCGCATCGAGAAGCTTCCGGGAGTCACTGCGGTCGTCTCGGCCGTGGATCTGGTGAAGATCGCGCGCCAGGCGCTCGAGAACGGCGACCCCGCGCAGGCGCGAGTCCCGGACACGCGCGGCGAGCTGGCCGAGCTGATGTTCATGATCCCCAAGGAGAAGCTGCGCGCGTTCGCGACCTCGAATCACTCGAGCGCGAACCTGCTCGTGCGCTCCGACCGCCTCGGCTCCGCCGCGCTGCGCGAGCTGGAGGACGCGATCCACCGCGAGCTGGACGCCGAGCCATTGCCCGAGGGCGTGCACGCCGACGTCACGGGCAACGCGATCCGCATCAACCGCGGCGCCGACGGCATCGCCGGCAACCAGGTCGCGCAGCTCACGATGACGATCGCGATGTGTCTCCTGATCGTGACTCTCGTGTTCCGCAGCTTCGGCCTGGGCGTGCTGGCGATGCCGACCAACGTGCTGCCCGTGTTTCTCTTCTACGGGGCGCTGGGCGCCGGCGTTGCGCCGCTCTCGATTCCGATCAGCTTGATCGGCTCGGTTGCGCTGGGCATCACCGTCGACGACACGTCGCACTATCTCCAGGCGTTCCGCCACCGGCGCGCGGAGGGCGTGCCCGCGGAGCGGGGCGTCGTCGAGTGCACGCGCGACGTGTGCCGCGCGATGGTCGTGACTTCGACCATGGAGATCACGGGCTTTCTCGTGATGACCGTCTCGAGCTTCGCGACCCTGCAGCAGTTCGGCTATCTGACCGCGATCACGATGATGCTGTGTCTGGCGACCGACGTGCTCATGCTGCCCGCGCTGGTCGTGCGCTTCCAGCAGCTCGTGCAGCCGCGGGCGGCGCAGATCGCGGAAGCGCTCGCGGAGCGCCAGTCGGGCGACGCGGCCTGAGTTACTTGTCGCCCTCGAGCTTCTTCGTGGCGTCCTCGACCGCCTCGTCGGTCTTCCGCCCGGCCTTCTCGAGGGTTCCCTCGCCCGGGTGAGTCAGCTTGTCGACGGTCTCGTCGATCTTCTCACCGGCCTTCTGAGCGGGGCCCTTCTCGGGGCAGGCCGTGGTGCCGAGCGCGAGACTCACGATGGCGATGGCGAGCGCGGTCCGTCGCATGGTCGTCTCCTAGCGGCGCAGCGTGAGCTGCAGGGTTGAGAAGTGGCGATCGAAGAGCGCCACGTTCGCATCGAGCTTGTCGACGAGAATCGTGGTCGAGGTCTTCTCCTTCAGGTTCTGCATCGTCGACTCCGTCGCGATCCACGTGCCGGCGAAGTCGTGCAGGCTCGACGCGGGCGAGCGCATCTCGCGCAGATCGACGCCGTTGGCGTCGCGGTAGACGGTGCGCAGCGGCACGTAGTGCCGCTTCTCGAGCCAGGAACGCGCGGTCTTGTAGGTCGAGTCGACGAACGGCTTTGCAGTCACCTCGACCACGTACACCGGCACGCCGTCGATCTCCTCGTCGGGCAGGCGCGCGTAGTCGGCGTCCTCGACGTTCTTCCAGGCGATGTCGTCGAACGTGTAGTCCGTGCCCATGACGCCGACCCCGCGCAGCTGCACGCGGCGCACGCGCCCCGTCGACGGCGACCAGACGAACTGGTCGTTCGAGCGATCCTCGTTCACGACCATGAGAAAGCCGGTCTGCCGCATGTCCTGCGGGTCTTCGAACTTCACGAGCGTCTTCGCGAGCACGCCGTCGACGGCTTTCTTGTCCTTGTCCCGGTAGTCCTTCCAGCGCACCCAGAATCGCGAGCGCTGTTCGTTCCCGCCGGGATCGCGCGAGATCACCGTCTGGTACTGGACCGCCGAGTGGAGCCGGTTCTCGAGAAAGCGGTCGAAAATTTCCCGGCCGGTCAGCGACCCGCCCTCGGGCAACGCGTCCTCGACCTCCTTCTGATCGGGGAGCGCCACCGCTTGCGCCGCGCGCGCGACTTGAGCCGCCGACGCACATGCAAGCGCGGCGACGAGGAGCGCGACGCTGCGAGCTTTCATTCGCCACCATGTATGGCGGAAGCACGGGGCGCGAGTCAACTCGCGTATGCTTCGCGCCGTGAGCGACGAGCAGACGATTCGCGGTGCATACGACGGCTCGAGCGTCGCGTTCCGCGCGCTCGAGGCGTGGGGCTGGGGAGAGCTGGTGAATCTTGGCTACTACCCGCTCGCCGCGCTGCCCGGGCTCGCGTTCGGCATGGCGCCGTTCCAGCGCCGCCTCGTCGCGCGCGCGCTCGACTTGTTGGCGCCCGCGGCAGGCGAGCGCGTGCTCGACGCGGGCTGCGGTCGCGGCGGGACCACGGCGGCCATCGCGGCGCGCGGCGCCGACGCGGTCGGCCTCGACCTCCTGCCGGAGAACGTCGCCGAGGCGGAGCTGCGCTTCGGTTGTGACTCGCGCGTGCACTTCGCCGTCGCCGACGTGACTCGCCTGCCGGTGCGCAGCGCCGCGCTCGATCTGGGCGACGGCTCGTTCGACGCAGTTTTGTGTCTCGAAGCCGCGTTTCACTTCGGCGCGAAGGGCCGGCGCGCGTTTCTCGAGGAGAGCTGGCGCGTGCTGCGGCCCGGCGGGCGGCTCGCGCTCGTCGACTTCGCCTGGAGTGACTCGCGGCCCGAGCAAATCGAAGAGCTCGATCCCAAGCGCCTGGTGCGCGACACGTGGCGCTTCAGCGAGTTCGAGCCGCTGGAGCGCTACCGCGCCGCCGCGCGCGAGCTCGGCTTCCGCGAGCGCGCGTTCCGCGACTGGACGCGCCCCGTGATCGGCCGCTTCCAGCACATCGCCATGTTTCTGGCGCGCACGGGCAACACGCGCGCGGGTCGCGCGCTGTGGTGCTCGCTGCGGCCCGGACTCACTCGCATTCGGCCGGACGAGTGGCCCGTGCTCGTCGAGCTGATGCGCGCACACGGCGAGGTGCAGCGTGCTTCGCGCTACATCGCGTTCCTGCTCGAGAAGCCTGCGTAGCGCCCCGCTCGCGCTCGGCGTCGCGCTCGCCGCCGCGTTCGTCGCGACCGGGGCGCGCGCAGACGAGAGCTGGCGCGCGCTGTCCCGCGACGACGGCATCGCGGTGAGCGAGCGCGACGTCGCGGGCAGCCCACTGCCGGACTTCCGCGGCGAGATCGAGATCGCCGCCGACGCGTACGAGATCCTGGCCGTGATCCTCGACGTGCCCGCACAGACGAAGTGGATGTGGCAGTGCCGCGAGAGCCGCGTGCTCGCGAGCGAGAGTGACTCGGTGAGCCTCCTGTATCAAGTGATCCACGCGCCCTGGCCGGCCGCGGACCGCGACGTGGTGCTCCGCGGCGAGGCGCGCGTCATCGCACCGGGGCGACTCCTCGTGCGCTTCGCGAGCCACGAAGACACCGCCGTGCCGCCGGTCGCGGACTTCGTGCGCATGCTGCGCCTCGACGGCGAGTTCGAGCTCGTGGCGCTCGACCCGACACGCACGCGTGTCACTTACACGCTGGCCGCCGATCCGGGCGGCACCCTGCCGCTGCTGTTCCGGCGCAAGACGCTCCGCGAGTCGCTCTTCGACACGCTCGTAGGGCTGCGGCGCCGCGTCTCGGAGACACGCGGCCAGTACGCGGACGTCGCCGCTCACTGGCGCACCCGCGCCGCGGGCCCGCGATAGACTCGGCAAAAGGAGTGAGATGCGAAAACAGCTGAGTCTGCGCGCGCTCGCGGAGCGCTATCGCATCACGGACGGCGCGCGCTTCCGCCTGCGCCAGGTGGACCCGGGCGACACCGCGCACATCGAAGCGGCCGACGAGGCGGCGAAGGGACTCGCCCAGGGCATCGAGGAGCTGCGCGATCTGCAGCAGAAGCTGTACGCGCAAGATCGCTGGGCGCTGCTCGCGCTCTTCCAGGGCATCGACGCATCGGGCAAGGACAGCGCGATCGCGCACGTGATGTCCGGCGTGAATCCGCAGGGCTGTCAGGTGTGGTCGTTCAAGGAGCCGTCGCAGGAGGAGCTGGACCACGACTTTCTGTGGCGCTCGACGAGCCGTCTGCCGGAGCGCGGTCGGATCGGTATCTGGAATCGCTCTTACTACGAGGAGGTGCTCGTGGTGCGCGTGCACCGCGAGCTGCTCGAGAGACAGCAGCTGCCCAAGCGCCTCGTCACCAAGCACATCTGGCGCGAGCGCCTCGAAGACATCGTCGCGCACGAGCGCTACCTGACGCGGAACGGTGTCGCCGTGGCGAAGTTCCTACTCCACATCTCGAAGCGCGAGCAGCGGCGCCGCTTTCTCGCGCGCATCGAGGAGCACGACAAGACCTGGAAGTTCGCGCCCGCCGACCTCGCGGAGCGCGCGCGCTGGAGCGAGTATCACGACGCCTTCGAGGACATGGTGCGAAGCACCGCGACCGAGCACGCGCCCTGGTACGTGGTGCCCGCGGATCACAAGTGGTTCGCGCGCCTCGTGGTCGCCGCTGCACTGGTCGACACACTGCGCGGCCTCGGCGTCGAGTACCCGAAGCTCGACCCCGCGCGGCGCCGCGAGCTCGCGCGAATCAAGACCGCGCTCGCGCGCGAGAAGTGAGATCATGCCGGCGATGTTCGAAGGCGCGTCTCTGCAGGTGGTGCTCGCGGTGCCGGACGTGGTCGCGAGCGTCGAGTTCTGCCGCAAGGTCTTCGGCTTCCAATTCCAGGGTTACTGGGATCCGGGCGCGCGCCGCGCGGTACAGGAGTGGACGAACGCCGCGCCGCCGGAGTACGCCGAGGTGCGCGCCGGCGAGAATCGCATCGGCCTGCGCTCCGGCACCGGCGGGCTCGAAGGAGTCACTCTCGCGCTCACCGTGAGTGACTCGAGCGGGCTCTACGAGAAGATCCGGCTGTCGGGCGCCAACCCGACTGCGCTCGAGCAGCAGGCGTGGGGCGCGAAGCTGTTCTCCGTCGCGGACCCGAACGGTCTGCGCTGGAGCTTCATGGAGGGAACGAAGCGATGAGCGTGTTTTCCGAGTTTCGAGACTTCATCAACCGGGGAAACGTGATGGACCTGGCCGTCGGTGTGATCATCGGCGGCGCGTTCGGGAAGATCGTCTCCTCGCTGGTGGGCGACTTGCTCATGCCGACGATCGGGATCGCGATGGGCGGTGTGAACTTCTCCAGCCTGGCGCTCGCGATCGGCGGAACCGCGGAGGCGCCCGTGCTGCTCAAGTACGGCAGCTTCCTGCAAGCCATCGTCGACTTCCTGATCATCGCGTTCTGCGTGTTCATGCTGGTGCGCGGCGTGAACGCCGTGCAGAAGCCGAAGCCCGCGGCCGCGCCGCCGGCCCCGCCGCCGCAGGAGGTCCTGCTGAAGGAAATTCGCGACCTGCTGCGCGCGCGCAGCTGACGCTCAAACGCCGGCAAGTCTCTCGCATTTCTCTCCCGGCGCGAGAACGGGTAGGATCCTGCGCTCACGAGGAGCCCCCCAAGATGCGCCTGCGTCCGTGCGCCCTGCTGCTGCTGCTGCTGATCTGCCCGGCGATCGCCGCCGCCAACCCCGCGATCACGATCGACTCCCCCGCCAGTCACTCGTTCACCAAGAGCGATCTCGTGAAGGCGACCGTCACCGGCACCGGCACGCTCGCGGTGACCATGAACGGCGTCACGGCGGCGGTCGATCCCAACGACCCGAACCACCCGAACACGTTCCTCGCGCACGTGCCGCTCACGACGCAGGATCCGCTCGACCCGAACAACAGCACGGTCACCGTCGATGCCACGGACGACGACGGGCCAAGCTCGGCCTCGGTCACGTTCACCTTCGACGACCAGGTGCCGGTGATCGACGTGCAGCTCGTGTCGCCGCCAATCACGGATCCGAACACGACCACGGGCTTCGCGTCGCTGCGGATCGTGGGAAGCATGAGTGACAACGACCCGAACGCCTCGCGCGTGGTGCGCGTTCGCGGATTCTCGCGACCGCTGGTGCCGAGCGCGAGCGGGTTCGACCAGCGCGTCGAGCTCGCGCGCGGGGGGAACCCGATCGTGTTCACGGCGACCGATCGCGCCGGAAACACGGTCACGCGCGTGTTTCAAATCACGCGCACGATCGTCTGTCAGGACCCGAACTTTCCGATCAGCGATCCGAACGCCATTCCCACGACTTACTTCGTCGACCGCACGGACGACCTTCCGGATCCGATCCCGGACGACGGAATCTGCGACGTGCGCCCCGACCTGCGCGGCGATCCCGATCCGAACAATCCGCCGTTCACTCCGCCGATACGCCACTGCACGCTGCGCGCGGCGATCCAGACGGCGAACCGCCACTCGGGCGACGACAAGATCCAGCTGGGCAACGCGGTGTACGTGCTGACCCGCGAACGAGTCGCCGGCGACGCGGAAGGCGACGCGAGCGGCGACCTCGACATCACCGAGAACCTGCGGATCGTCGGCGCCGGTCGTGACTCGACGATCATCGACGCGCGCAAGCTCGGCGACCGCGTGTTCGACGTCGCAGACGGCGTCCATCTGCAGCTCCTGAGCCTCAGCATCGGCGGCGGACGCACGCCGAAGCCCGCCGATCCCAACGACGCGGAGGGCGGCGGCTGCTTGCGCAGCCGCGGGCCGCTTCAGGCCAACAACGTGGCGGTGCTGAGCTGCAAGTCCGACGGCCCCGGCGGCGCGCTCTCGCTCGAAGATCCGAACGCGAGCGCGACCCTCACCTGTGCAGTCGTGGCGCGCAGTCAGTCGAAGACCGACGGCGGCGCGATCGCAGTCGACGGCGCGCCACTCACCCTGCGCAACTCGGCTCTGTCGCTGAACTCGGCGGGGCGCCGCGGCGGCGCGGTCTCGATGATCGGCGGCGAGGACCCGCTCGCCCTCGTGCTGAAGAACGTCACGGTGAGTCAGAACAAGAGCAAGCTCGCCGGCGGCGCGCTGGACCTCGGCGCGAGCGTGACGGCCACGATCAACAATTGCACGTTCGCGAACAACGTCGCGAAGGCCGGCGCCACGCTCTCGACCACAAACGACGGGAACGCGCTGATCTCGAACTCGATCCTGGGCGACAAGAGCAAGCTCGCCTGTGACCCGAACTCACCCGAGCCCGTGGTCTCGATGGGCGGAAACGTGGAGCGCGACGAGACCTGCCTCGTGTCTCCGACCGCGGACGACCTCGTGAACGTCGACCCGAAGCTCGACAAGCTGGCGACGAACAACGCGTCCAACGGGACGCCCACGCACGCGCTGAAGCTCGGCAGCCTCGCGATCGACTTCGCGGGAAGACAGACGCCCTGCGAGCCGCTCGACGCACGCGACGTCGAGCGCGGCGACTTTCCGCGCACCGACAACCCGCCCGATTCCTCGACCGCCTCGCCGCCGTTCTGTGACTCGGGCGCGCTCGAGCTGTTCGTCCAGCCGCTGCCCTAGCCGCGGGCCAGGATCTTCTCGAGCACCGGCACCAGGTGAGCGCGGAAGCCTTCGGGATTCTCCGCCATCGGGAAGTGACCCAGGCCGCGCATCAGCACGAACTCGGCGCCGGGAATCGCGTCCGCGAGGGCGCGCGAGAGCGCGGGCGTGGCGCTCCAGTCGTACTCGCCCGAGAGCACATACACCGAAGTGCGTCGGGTGTCGATCGCGGCCGCCTCGTTCGTGAGGTCGTGCTCCTCGGCGTAGAACGCGAGGTCGCCGCGGAAAACGCCGGGCGCCCCCTGCGCGTAGCCCCAGCCGACCTCGCGGCGCCGAGCCTCGGGGCTGGTCGGACTCGTGAGTCCGACCATGAGCGCCGCCTTCATCTCGTTCGAGACGCGCGGGTGATCGAGCCACTCGAGCCCGCTCGCGGGGGTGCGCGACGCCGCCTCGACGCCGATCACGGCGCGGCACAGGCCTGGGCGGAAGCGCGCGAGATCGACCGCGATGTGGCCGCCCATCGAGCAGCCCATGAAGACGGGGCGCTCGAGCGCGAGCTCCGAGGCGAAGCGGGCGATGAATTCGAGGAAGAACGCCAGCGTGAGTCGGTAGGGCTCCTCCCACCAACGCACGCTGTCGGGCGGGAGTGACTTGCCGTGGTATGGGAGATCCCAGGCGATCACGCGGAAGTGCTCCGTGACCCAGGGATCCTCGAGCAAGTGGCGCCACTGGCGCGCGTCGGACCCGGCGGTGTGTTGCAACAGGAGCGGCACGCCGCGGCCGGCTTCTTCGAAATACACGCGGTAGACGGTGCCCTCCACGTCCAGCTGCAGATAGCGACCAGTGACTCCAGCGAAGCGCGGGCTCACCGCGGTGACTCCCGCAGGAGCTCGATGGCGCGCCGGATCGCGGGGTAGTACGCGTAGAGTGTCTCGAAGTCGCCGCCGAGCGACACCGGATGGTGCAGCGCGGCGCCGAAGACGTCCTGATAGAACGGCGGCGGCACCGGCGCGAGCAGCTTCTCCCACTCGGCGAGCTCCGCCGAGACCTCGACATCGCGGGCACCGGCCGGCGCGGCGCTCGGCTCGATCCGCGGCGCCCGCCCCGGCTCGAAGCGGAGCGCGATGCGCGCGCGGCCGACCCCGAGGTACAGCGCGCCGTGCCAGAAGCGCGCAGCGAGCGCGAGCTCACGGTCTGCGGCGAAGCGGTCACCCTGCGCCAGGACGTCGGGGAGCGCCATCGCGCGATGCTACCACGTGCGCACCGCACGACCTCACGCGCGCAGTATGATGGCGCGATGGACGGGCCGAGCGCTTCGCGTCCGATGATCTCCGCGGACGGTCACATCGACTTCCCGCTCCTGCCCGAGAACCTGTGGCGCGACGGCGCGCCCGCCGCGCTGCGCGACCGCATGCCGCGCGTCGTCGATTCGCCCCGCGGGCGAGTCTGGGTCTCGCATCAAGGCGCGCCGCTCGGCCTCGTCGGCGGCATGGGCTCTGCGGGCCGGCCCTACGTTCCGGGCGAGATCCACCGCTCCGACCGCATGGCCGAGCACGGGCTGTATCGCGATCAGTCACGCGGAGTCATGCGGCCCGCGATTCCCGAGCTGCGCGTACGCGACCAGGAGCTCGACGGAGTCTGCGGCGAAGTCGTGTACGGCATTCTGGGCGCGGCGAGTCGGCTCGACGATCCCGAAGTGACTGACTGCGTGACTCACACCTACAACGGCTGGCTCGCCGAATTCTGCCGCAAGGCGCCGGGCCGCTTCGCGGGCATCGGCTGTCTGTCGTCGGCGCAGCCCGAGAGCGCGGCGCTCGAGCTGCGGCGCTGCGCGGAGCTGAGGCTCGGCGGCGCGGAGCTCGGCATGTCGCATGACATGCTGCCGCTCTGGCATCCGTCGTGGGAGCCGATCTGGCGCGCGTCCGACGAGACCGCGCTGCCGGTGCACATCCACACGATCGGCCCGCGCGCAGACACTCGCTTCATGAGTGACCCCGCACACTACCGTCCGTGGCTCGCGACTCACATGACCGCGTTCCAGATCCCGATGATGGCGGTGTGCGCCGCGGTGATCTTCGGCGGCGCGCTCGAGCGGCACCCGAACATGAAGGTCGTGATCGGCGAAGCGGGCATCGGCTGGCTGCCGTATGCGCTCGAGCGCTTCGACTACGAGTGGGAAGATCAGTTTCGCGATCTCATCCCGCGCCCGCCGTCGGAGTATTGGCGCCGCCAGATGTTCGCGACGTTCCAGATCGATCGGACCGGACTCGAAAATCTGGCGCGCATCGGCGTCGAGACAGTCATGTGGGGCTCCGATTTCCCGCACCCCGACGGCACGTGGCCCGACTCGCGCGAGATCCTGCGGCCGCAGATAGAGGGAATCTCACCGAGCGATCAGCGAAAAATATTGTTCGAGAACGCTGCGCGCCTTTACCGCTTCCCGCTCGCGGGGTAGCCTGCGAGCCATGAAAATTCGCAGCACCACTCACTCGGCTCGTCGTGTGATCGCCGTCACGGCTCTGTGTGCATCGCTCGTCGGCGCGACCGGCTGCTTCGGCAGCTTCGTCATGACGCAGCGCCTGTATCACTGGAACCTGACGGTCGACAACAACAAGTTCGCCCGCTGGGGCGTGTTCGTCGCGACGGTCGTCGTGCCGGTCTACCCGAGCGCGACGATCTTCGACCTGGTCTTCACCAACTCCGTCGAGTTCTGGAGCGGGCGCAATCCGATGGCCTCGAACGAGGGCGCGGCGAACGACGGCGCGGCGCGCTCGATGCACAGCGAGAGCGGTGAAGACGTGAGCATGCGCATGCGTGACGACGGCGCGATCGACGTAGCGATCCGCGCGCCGTCGCAGCCCGACACGCGCTGGGTCGTCGTGCGGGAAGGCGATTCGGTCGCCGCCTACGACGAGCACGG
>Ga0326731_1000373_pt1 | contig 11416 bp, 8 predicted proteins | sample MHFSIPfraction_FD_207645 | JGI IMG/M metagenome (GOLD analysis project Ga0326731, IMG submission 207645) | Lab enriched peat soil microbial communities from Michigan Hollow, Ithaca, NY, United States - MHF9FY SIP fraction | ecosystem: Environmental > Terrestrial > Soil > Wetlands > Peat | place...
GGCGCCGGCGCGGACCAGTTCGAGGTTGAGCGTGCGGCCGACCATGTCGCTGCCCAGCAGCCGGAGCAGGTCGTCGGGGCTCTCCAGCGGCTTGCCATTGGCTGTCACCACCACGTCCCCCAGCATAAGGCCGCCGACGGATGCGGGTCCCTCGGGATCGACCTCGAGCACCACCAGTCCTCCAGCGTCCTTGAGCCCAATCCGCTGGCGGGCGGCGTCGGAGAAGCGGACAGCCTGGAGCGCCGCACCCAGGTAGCCGCGGGCGACGTAACCCCGCGCCAGCAGCGCGGCCAGCACACGCTCCACCGTCTTCACCGGGATGGTAGTGGCCAGCCCACGACTAAGGCCGCCCGAGTTGACCCCGTGCACCAGACCGGCGACATCGACCAGAGGCCCACCACCCAGTCCGGGGTAGATCGTGAGGTCGGACTGGAGCCGCCAGTCGACCTCTCCGCCCTTCCAACTGCGCCAGGCCCCACCGGTGCTGCTCACCGCGCCGAAGCTCGACCGCGGGCCGGACTCGTCGATTCGCCCGAGGGCCAGCACCAGATGACCCGGCTTCAGCGTCTCGGTCGCCAGCTGCGCAACCGGCAGCGAACCCGCCGGAATGCGCAGCACCGCCAGGTCGGTACCCGGATCCCGTCCCTGGAGCGTCGCGTTTACCGAACGGCCATCGGGCAGGGTGACGCTGATGCCGTCGGTCCGGCGGATGGTGCCGTCGGTGGTGACCACGATTCCGTCGCGCCAGTGTACCCCGCTCGACGGCAGCCGGGGACGGGCATGGACGGCGACGACGGCACGAGCGGCCTGCTCGACCGCCGCCGCGAGAGCGTCGGACAGGGCCTGGAGTGGGCCTGGGGACGTGCTGGACATCGGACGGTGCCTCCGGTTGGGTTGCCAGTGAACTGGAGGGAATGTGGGCCAAGGGGGAAGGCCGGGGTATCGGCCGAATGGCTAGGTCGAACGACAGTCTGAGTTCCGAGTTACGAGTTCCGAGTGCCGAGTTCCGAGTTCGGAGTTCTGAGTTCCGCTCTTTCCGCCCCGCCCGCCTTGCCCGCCCCCGTTGATCCGGACCGCGACGGTCAACAGTCCGCTGGGGAAGGTCAGTGTGGAGTACTCACCGATCGGCACCTTCGGCCGGGCCTTCATCCGCATGAACGACGGTCGCGAGGGGGCTCTCGCCGGCGTGGAAGGGGGATTCAAGGCCAGCGCCCTGGTGCAGATCGGCCGGCTGGGTCCTGGGATCACTGGTGAGATCACGGTCAGCACGGATCCGGCTCTGCAGACCGGCAACCCGGCGGGTTCCAGGCCGCTGCTCAACCCACTGTCCGCTCCGATAGGCTCGGGGCTGGATCTTGGCGGGCCCGCGGGTCACCATGGGACGGGGCAGCTGGTCCTTACGTGGAGCTTCTAGGACAGTTCCGAGTTCCGCGTTCCGAGGTCCGAGATCCGCGTTTGCGGAGCGGCGAGCCCGCGGTGGTCCCGGAGGCGCGTGCCTTCCCGCGCATTCCTACGACGGGTGCTCGCACGCGAAGGCCGAGCGCCGGAGGGACCACGCGGCTGAGCCGCTCCAGCCCCGATGCGCGGGTACCTCTGGGTTGTGATCGCCGATGAGCGCGATCCGCGCCATTACCTGGCCAGCCCCAGCTGCTTGAGGAACCCGTAGGCGTCGTAGAAGTCTCCCTGATACGCGATCTTGTCGCCCCGAAGCCGGATCAGCGTCGCGCCTTTGAAGCTGAACTTCTTCCCCGTGGGCTTGGTGCCGTCGGCGAACGGCCCCGTGTGGGTGCCACTGAAAGTCCACTGGAACGCGATCCCGTCCGGCCCGACGATTGGCGGGGTGGAGTCCCGAATCCAGCTGCAGTCCGGCGCGGCCGTCAGGAACGCCTGGATCACGTTCTTCAGGGCCGAGTCGCGGCTCACCTGCGGAACACCAACGCTGGCGTCGTAGTATGTCACATCATCGGTGAATGAGGCGGCCGCCCGGGCGGCGTCGTGCGCATTCCAGCCGGCCATGTACTGGTCGACCACTGCTGTCGGGTCCACGGCCGGGGGAGTGGACTCGGGCTGCGCCGGCGCGGGGGCCTTGCAGCCCGATATTGCAAGCACAAGAATGGCGGCGGACAGCGGCATGCGCTGCATGGGGTGCCTCCGGGAACGCCTTGATAGTCGGGGATCTGGGGCGGGCATACGGCCAGAGATCCTAGTCATCCGCCGCCCAAACGGCCAGCGGGGCTGGCTCCGGTCGGCTGAGCCCGGTACCATGGTGGCCATGACATCCCGCCTCCTTGCCACGCTCGCCCTCGGGCTCTGCCTGTCCCCCGAGGTGTCCGCACAGACGCCGGCGCCTTCCCCGCGTCCTTCGACCCTCGCCGGCCGTTCGGCGGTCTACGCCCCCCACGGCGTCATCGCCACCAGTCAGCCGCTCGCCACCGCGGCGGGACTGGCCGTCCTGCAGCACGGAGGCAACGCGATCGACGCCGCGGTCACCGCCGCGGCGGTGCTCAACCTGGTGGAGCCGCACATGACCGGGATCGGGGGCGACATGTTTGCCCTGATCTGGTCCGCGAAGGAACACCGGCTGGCCGCACTCAACGCCAGCGGCCGGGCCGGCGCGGGAATGAGTCGGGAGGTGCTGCTGGGCCGGGGATACAAGGAGGTGCCCATCTATGGCGCAGAACCGATCACGGTTCCGGGAGCGCTTTCGGGGTGGGCCGCACTGCTGGAGCGGTACGGCAGCATCACTCTCGCCCAGGCGCTCGAGCCTGCCATCCGGCTCGCCGAGGAAGGCTTTCCGGTATCACCGATCATTGCCCGCCAGTGGGCCGATGAGGTCGAGCGACTGCGGAAAGACGACGGTGCGCGGGCCACCTTTCTGGTCGATGGCGGCCGGGCGCCGCGGCCCGGAGAGTGGTTCCGCAACCCCGACCTCGCCCGCTCGTTCCGGGAGATTGCGAAAGGCGGTCCGGCAGTCCTCTACGGCGGGCCGCTGGGCCGGCGGATTGTCGATCGGGTCAAGGCACTAGGGGGCTTCCTGACACTGGACGACCTGAAAGCTCAGAAGGTCGAGTGGGTGGAGCCGATCTCGGTGCCGTTCCGGGGATATCGGGTGTGGGAGCTGCCGCCCAACAACCAGGGAGTCGCCGCACTCGAGATACTCCGGATCCTCGAGCCGGAGGATCTCGCGGCCCTGGGCCACAACTCGGTCCCCTACTTTCATCGGCTGATCGAGGCGAAGAAGCTCGCCTTTGCCGATCTGGCGCGGTACATCGGTGACCCCGGCGCGATGACCACGCCGGCAGCCGAACTGCTCAGTGACGGGTTCATCGCCCAACGCCGTGCGCGGCTCGACCTCGCACGAGCGGCCGAACGGCAGGAGCCGGGGAACGCCGCGACCCGGAGCGAGACCATCTACCTCACCGCCGCGGACGCGCAGGGGAACATGGTCTCGTTCATCAACAGCCTGTTCGAGGCCTTCGGCTCCGGCGTGGTGGCTCCAGGAACCGGGTTTGCGCTGCATGACCGCGGAGCGGGCTTCACCCTCGAGCCGGGGCTTCCCAACACAGTTGCGCCCGGCAAGCGACCCTTCCATACCCTGATCCCCGGCTTCGTCACCCGCACCACGGCCCAGGGCGAACAGCCGTGGATGAGCTTCGGGGTCATGGGTGGCTCGATGCAGCCGCAGGGACATGTGCAGCTCCTGCTCAACTTGCTGGTCTTCGGAATGGACCCCCAGGCCGCGGCCGATGCGCCGCGCTTCCGCCACTACGCCGGGCGCCGGATCGGACTCGAGGCGCCCATTCCCGATTCCATTCGCGCGGGGCTCACCGCCCTGGGACATCAGGTGGAGGAGCTGGCTCCCGGCTCCGCCGGCGGCGCGCAGTTGATCATCCGACTGGAACGCGGCTACGTAGCGGCATCGGACCCGAGGAAGGACGGGATGGCCGCGGGGTACTAGACGACAGCGAGAAGTGAGAAGTGAGAAGTAAGCGGTGAACGGTGAACGGTCCGCCCGTTGTCATCCCGAGGGTGCGAAGCGCCCGAGGGATCTACTGTCCAGAAGGCGTTGCTCCCCACTCACCGAACCGTCCGTCAGATCCCTCGGGCACTGCGTGCCCTCTGGATGACAGACTTGCAATCGGGGCTGCTCTTGCGACGCTGACGGGCCGATAGCTGACAGCTGACGGCCGAGAACTGACGGCTGACCTCCAAACCCATAGGCTCGCTCAATGCACCTGCTCCGACCCCTCGCCTGGCCCCTTGCCCTCACCCTCCTCTTCCCCGCAGTCGCCGCCGCTCAGGACTCCCCCCGCGACCGGGAGGCGCGCGCGATCTTCGCCGAGTTGATCGAGATCAATACCACGCCTGACCGGGGAAGTACCACGCCGGCCGCGGAGGCGGTTGCGCGCCGACTGGTAACGGCCGGCTTTCCGGCGGCGGATGTGCAGGTGGTGGGCCCCGACTCGCTCCACATGAACGTCGTGGCCCGCCTGAGGGGAACCGGAGCGCGTCGGCCGATCCTGATGCTCGCGCATCTGGACGTGGTGGAAGCGCTCCGCGATGACTGGTCGCTCGAGCCGTTCGTGCTGACCGAACAGGATGGGTTCTTCTATGGCCGGGGGAGCAGCGATATCAAGGACATGGCGTCGATCTACACCGAGACGCTCCTGTCGCTCAAGCGCGCCGGCTTCACCCCGGACCGGGACATCATCATGGCCCTCACCGCCGGCGAGGAGTACGGCGACGGGAACGGGGTGCAGTGGCTGCTGGCGAACCGGCGAGACCTGATCGACGCGGTCTACTGCATCAACGGCGATGGTGGCGACCCGCTCGCCAAGGCGGGAACGGTATACGCGCGCAACGTCCAGGCCAGCGAGAAGGTCTATACCGACCTCCAGCTCGAGGTACACAACCCAGGTGGCCACAGTTCCCTGCCGGTCCCGGACAACGCCATCTACCGGCTGTCGGCCGCGCTCACCCGGCTGGGCGCTTACCGGTTCCCGTTCCGGCTCAACGAGGTGACCCGCGCCTGGCTGCAGCGCGCCGCGGCCAACTACCCGCCGAAGATCGCCGCCGACATGCGCCTCGCAGTCCGGGGAAACACCGCCGCCATGGCTCGTCTGGCCGCCGGCTCACCCTATTTCAATGCCCAGCTTCGCACCACCTGCGTGGCGACCAGGCTCGCCGGTGGTCACGCGGACAATGCCCTGCCGCAGACCGCCCGGGCCACCGTCAACTGCCGCCTCCTGCCGGACGAGGACCCGGACACGGTGATCGCGACCATCCGCCGCGTCGCCGCCGACACTGGCGTGATCGTCTCGGTCACCTCACCCGCCGTCCGTTCTCCGCTCTCGCCTCTGGTGCCCGAGGTGCTGGAGCCGGTCGAGCGGATCACCCGCGCCATGTGGCCCGGGGCGACGGTGATTCCCAGCATGGAGACCGGGGCGACCGACGGCCTCTACCTCCGGAACGCGGGCGTGCCGGTCTATGGCGTGTCAGGGGTACCGCTGGACGAGGACGACATCCGGGCCCATGGGCGGGACGAGCGGATTCGGGTAGCCGCGTTCTACCAGGGGCTCGAGTTTACGGAACGACTGGTCCAGGCGCTGACGCAATAGTTCCGAGTTCCGAGTTCCGTTCCACGTTCCGCGTTCCGCGTTGACTAACGGCGAGCCCGCGGGAGTCCCGCAGGCGCGTGCCTTCCCGTGCATTCCTGCGACGGGTGCCTCCTCGCGAAGGCCGAGCGCCGGAGGGACCCCGCGGGAGAGCCGATTTGCGTTGGGAGGTAACGCGGAATGCGGAACTCGGAACTCTAGCTCGCGGCCTGCCCGAGCAGGGACGGCGGGGCCGGTGCCCGGCGGAACATGGCCGACAGCCAACCCGCCCGGGTCGAGGACCGCTCCCGCACCTGGAACCGCTCCAGCGCGGCCTTGAGCGCCGCGCAGGACCGCCACCGGCGTCGCGGATCGCGGGCGAGGCAGCGGTCGATGATCGCCGCCAGCCGCGGCGGTACCTCCCGAGCCAGCTCGCGCAGTGGCGGGGCGTCGCGCACCGTCCTGAGTGCGGCCAGGGAGATGGCGGACTCGGCCTGGAAGGGAAGCCGGCCCGCCAGCGCCCGGTAGGCCACCAGCCCCAGCGAGTAGATGTCGGTACGGTAGTCGGCGTCCCACCGACCCAGCGCCTGTTCCGGCGACATGAACGCGGGAGTTCCGAACCCCTTCCCCACTTCGGACCGGGAATGCTCCGAGGTGCGCAGCGTGGCGATGCCGAAGTCGGTGAGGAACGGCCAGCCGTGATCCTCGTGCAGCAGGATGTTGGCCGGCTTCACGTCACGGTGTACGACCCCAGCGGCGTGGGTGTGAGACAGGGCATCGGCGATCGGGATCATGATCCGGAGCACCTGATCCACCGGCAGCCGGCGGCCCTCGGGCAGCAGGTCCGCGAGAGACTGACCCGGGATGTACCGCATGACAGCGGCCGCCAGGTTGTCGCGGTGGAGGAAATCGTGGCAGGGCACGATGTGCGGGTGCGCCAGGCGGGCCGAGATCAGCGCCTCACGCCGGAACCGCTCTCGATTCTCAACTGACGCCCCCTGCTTGGGGTCGAGCAGCTTGAGGGCGACCGTTCTCCCGTCGAGCCGATCGAAGCCCAGCAGCACCACACTCATCCCGCCGCGGGCGATGACCCGTTCGATCTCGTAGCGCCCGCCCGCCAGCACCGCCAGCTGGCGCTCGAGTTCCTCGAGCTCCGCGGATTCGGGCACTTCCAGGCCTGCGTGATCGAATGGCATCGGTTTGCCTCTGGGAGACCGGGCGTCAGGGAGGCACGGGCCGTGCCGCCCACCCGGTCTGCTGACTCATTGCAGCTCAATTACTTACGGGAACTCAACCGAGCACTACCGCTCGCTTTCGGGATTGGCAGTCCCAGAAACGGACAGCCACTGCATCCCTCGCTTGCCATCAACTAAGACACCGGTCCCCCGCGAATCGTTGCCCCCCACGCGCCGGCTCGCCCGGTATATTCCCGGCCCCTGGTTCACCGGACAGACCGTGCACGCGCTTTCCGCCACCGTTGTTCTCAGCCTCGCCGCCGCCGGAGCGGTGCTGCTCAGCGCTCAGGAGCCGGCGCGACCACGGGCTCGCGCGCTGGGTGTCGTGCCCGGCACCCTCCCGCCAGGTCCCCTCAATGCGATCACCGACGTGGAGGGAGTGCGGGTCGGGCAGGCCACGGTGCGCGAGGGCGACTCGGTCCGCACCGGCGTGACCGCCATCCTGCCCCATGGCGGGAACCTGTTCCTGGATCGGGTACCGGCGGCCATCCACGTGGGGAACGGATTCGGCAAGCTGCTGGGCGTCACCCAGGTCGCGGAGCTGGGCGAGCTGGAGACTCCGATTCTGCTCACCTGCACGCTGTGTGTGTGGAAGGCCGCGGATGCGCTGGTGGGGGCGCTGCTGGCAGCGCCCGGCATGGAGCAGGTCCGGTCGATCAATCCGGTCGTGGGTGAGACCAACGACGGCTATGTGCTCAACGTCATCCGCCGGCGGCCCATCTCGGAGCGCGATGTGCGAACCGCCCTCGCGACTGCCAGTACCGGGCCGGTGGCTGAGGGGAGCGTCGGAGCCGGCACCGGAACGATCGCCTTCGGCTGGAAAGGCGGGATCGGAACGTCATCCCGCCTGGTTTCAGCGGCCGACAGCACCTGGACAGTGGGAGTCCTGGTCCAGACCAACTTTGGCGGAGACCTCCAGATCCTGGGTGTGCCGGTTGGGCGGATGCTGGGCAGGAATGGCGTGACCCGCGCCGGGGAGGAGCAGGGCCGCAAGGGCTCCATCATGATCGTGGTGGCCACGGACGCCCCGCTCTCCACCCGCAATCTCGAGCGCTTGGCGGCCCGGGCGATCATCGGGCTGGGTCGCACTGGTTCGGTTGGGGACAACGGCTCCGGCGATTACGTGATCGCCTTTTCCACCCACCCGGGTGTCCGCCGCGCCCGCGGCGCGCCCCGGCTCGCTCTGGTCGAGCTCGGCAACGACGAGGTGTCGGGACTGTTTCAGGGCGTGGCGGAAGCGACCGAGGAGGCGATCTACAACTCGCTCTTCACCGCGACCACGGTCCGGGCCAACGGGAACACGGTAGAAGCGCTGCCGGTGGGGGAGGTGCTGCGGATGCTGAAAGAGAGAGGGGCCGTTAGCCGTTAGCCGTTAGCCATTAGCCATTAGCCAAGCACGCCAAACGACCCTCCCCGCTGAACACGAGAAGGGTCGCATTGCACGGAGCAGCTAATGGCTAACGGCTAATGGCCACATCGCCTACTGCCGGCAGCTGCCCTTCGGATCCGGCTTCGGATGGTCCACCACCACCCGATGGTCCAGGTTCGCCACCCGGACCGCCACGTCGGCCACCAGCCGGTCCACCCGGGTCATGTGGACGTAGTCGATGTACTCCGGCTCGTCGGTCACCTGGTGGTAGTCCGAGTGTCCCCCGGTGGTGAAGAACGCGATCGGGATGCCGTAGCGGGCGTACTCGTAGTGATCGCTCCGGCAGTAGATGTTCATGGGGTGCCCGTTAGCGTCCATCGAGTAGTCGAACACCAGGCCGTGCTTCCCCTCGGTATTGACCTTCTCGATCAGGTCGCCCAGCTCGCTCGAGAGCCGACGTGAGCCCACAATCTGCAGGTAGTTCGGGTTACCCCGCAGCACCGCTCCCTCGCTGGAGGCGCCGGTCACGTCCCAGCCGTCGCCCCGTCCCACCATGTCCATGTTGAGCTGAGCCACGATCGAGTCGCGCGGCACGGTGGGATGATCGGTGAAGTAGGCCGAGCCGAGCAGACCACGCTCCTCCCCCACGTGCCAGACGAACAGCACCGATCGCTTGAGCCCCTTCTTCATCGAGGCCAGCTTCTCCGCCACCTCCAGCACGCTCACCGAACCGGAGCCATCATCGTCCGCCCCGTTGGAGATCGAATCGGGCCGCGCGCTGTCGGGGTGTTTGGCTCGCCAGGCCGCCAGCTCGGTGTTGACCTGCTGCTGTTGCTCGGGAGTGGCCTGCCGGTTGCCATCCTCGGCGCCACCCGGACGCACCAGGTGAAGGAAGATCCGCATCGAATCGTGGTCGACCGGGCGGGCGGTCATGCCGATGTGGTCGTTGTGCGCGCCGATGGCCACGTACTGGCCCTTGAACGCTGGATCCCGCCCCGGCAGCATCGCCACGACGTTCCGCGCCGGGAACGGCATCGGGGTGGTGGTGATCCGCAGGTCGAGCGAGACCGGCTTTCCGGCGCCACCGGCCGCCAGCTGCTCGAGGGGGGCGTCGAACAGCTTGGCTGCGCCGGCCCTGGTCAGCAGGATCGTGGGCCGGGTGGGAGCCGCTGCGGTTGCCGCAGGGTCGTCCACGAAGGTCGAGGGCCGGCGCACGAATCCGAGCAGCTGCTCCGGCGCGATGACCGCGACGGCGGCCGCCGTCGGCGCCACCCTGGCCGCGCTCCGGATGGCCCGTCCACCCGCAGGGCCCTCGGGCATCAGATACACCGCCAGCTTCCCGGTCAGCTGGTCGTCGGTAAGCGTGACCGTCGAATCGCCCAGTGTGCCGCCATAGACCACCGGCAGGTCGGTCTGGTTGAGCGACGCGCTTCCACGGGCCGCCCACTCCGTGCCGAATGCTACCGCCGTGCCGCCCGCGGTCAGCGAGGATGCGGAGTCTACCGCCCGGGTCTTGAACGGGAGGGTCTGGAAGTAGGTCCCGTCATCCCCCATCGGCACCAGGCCGAGTCGCTTGACCTCCCGGGCGATGTAATCGGTGCCCCGGACGTTCCCGGCCGAGCCGGCGTCCCGCCCCTGCATCGAGTCGTCGGCAAAGATGTACAGCCGGGTCATCAGATCCTCGGCCGTGATGTCCGGACGAGTGGGCTTGGGGGCGTGGGTCCGAGGTAGTGTCGGGGCGGGAGCCGGGACAACCGGGGTAGGGGCTGAGGATGCGTCCGGGCCCTGGGCCAGGAGTGAGGCAGGAAGCAGCAGCAGGATGCCACTATAAGAGAGAATTCGCATCAAGGTGCCTGGCTGGAGTGGGTGCGATGGAACGGCTGATCTAGCCTTCATATACGCGGCAGCCTCGGGAAACGCTGAAACGGGGGGGGCGCAGCCGGCAAGACCCGGAGGTCCAGGCCCTTGCCCGGCTTCGCCTCCTCGACACACCGACCGGAATTAAGCTCTCTTCGGGCTTACTTTGAGCGCCGCAGCCACCCGGCCGGTAGTTTTGGAGAGAGGCACCCCTGAGCTGCCCACAATGCGGAGGGAAGAGAATGCTCGACCCGCGACAAGCGCGTAACAGCCTCTGCCTGGCAATGGTCCTGATCGGCTGCGGCTCGGCCGTGGCACAGCAGCCCCCCGCCCAGCCGGCCGACTCGGCGACCCGTTGGGTGGTGGACCTGCCCCACTCCCAGATCGACTTCCGGGTGCGCCACCTGCTCGGCCGGGTGAGGGGGACGTTCACCGACTGGTACGCCGTGATCGTCACCCGGGACCGGCAGTGGAAGAACGGCCGGGTGAACGTGACCGTGCAGACCTCGAGTCTCAACACCGGGAACGCCTACCGTGATACCGATCTGCGCTCCCCGAAGTTCTTCGCCACCGACAGCTTTCCGGAGCTGACGTTCAAGGGCAGTGGCCTCGCGGTGGGGGATTCTACAGTGGAGATCCCCGGCCTGCTGAGCATCAAGGGTCACTCCCACCCTGTGACTCTCAAAGGCGTGTACCGCGGGATCGCCGACGATGGCCAGCACCATGAGCGGATCGCCTTCGAGGCCAGCACAGTACTGGACCGCCGGGACTACGGAATGGAGTGGAACCAGACCATCGGCGCAAATACGCTCATCGGCAACGAAGTCGAGATTACCATCGCGCTCGAGGCGGTGCGGGTGAACTAGAGCCCGCCTCCGAAGATCGGAGAGCCGGGCAGGGTCTCCGCACCCATGAGACAATCCCGAGCAAGCCCGGTGACTGGGCTTGCAACCCTGCGACGACTACACCCGTCTAAGTAGGCAACCCAGCCTCTAGGCGGCCCCTGAGTGTCCTCATTCGTGGGCATTCTCTTCGCGCTGCAAGCCTCACAGGTCGCCAGCGCCCTGCCGGTCCCCGTTCCCCAAGGCATCCCCGCCTCCGTCTCCGTCCTGTCGGCGATCCGGGCCGAGCAGCCGCCGGTCCTGGACGGCCTGGACAACGATCCGGTCTGGGCCCTCGCGCCGGCCGTTACCGGATTCCAGGAAGTGCGACCGTCGGAAGGCGCCGAGCCCAAGCAGAGGACCGTCGCCAAGGTCGCCTACGACGCGCGGAACCTCTATGTGTTCGTGCGGGCGTATGATTCCGCGCCCGACAGCATCGTCCGGCTGCTCTCCCGCAGGGATGTCCAGACCGCCTCCGAT
>Ga0326731_1000374_pt1 | contig 11395 bp, 8 predicted proteins | sample MHFSIPfraction_FD_207645 | JGI IMG/M metagenome (GOLD analysis project Ga0326731, IMG submission 207645) | Lab enriched peat soil microbial communities from Michigan Hollow, Ithaca, NY, United States - MHF9FY SIP fraction | ecosystem: Environmental > Terrestrial > Soil > Wetlands > Peat | place...
TGGGACTACCAGCGCGGACACGAGGGCGACCCGTGGCGTACGCGCCCGGACCCGAGCTGGGTCGGGGCGCCGTCGTTCGGCCGCGGTCACATGCCCTACGACGACTCGCGCGGCTGGTTCCGCGGCGAGGCGGACTTCCCCGGCCCGCGCACCTTGGCGAGCGCGGCGCGCTGGCTCGAGCACGACGCGCCCTTCGCCGAGCGCTTCCTCTTGTTCGTCGACGAGTTCGATCCGCACGAGCCGTTCGACACGCCCGAGCCATACGCCTCGATGTACGACCCCGATTGGGAAGGGCCGCACTTGATCTGGCCGCCCTATACACGCGCCGGTGTCGCCGGCGGCGTGATCTCGGAGCGGCAGGCGCGCCAGCTCCGCGCCTGCTACGGCGCGAAGCTGACGATGATCGACCGCTGGCTCGGGAAGCTCCTCGACGTCCTCGACCGGCGCGGGATGTGGGAGAACACGGCGGTGTTCGTGTGCACCGACCACGGTCACTATCTCGGCGAACGCGACGCGTTCGGGAAGCCCGCGCTGCCGATCTTCGAGCCCATGGGTCACATCCCCTTGCTGGTCGCCTGGCCCGGCGTCGAGCCCGGCTCGCGCCTCGCGCTCACGACGAACGTCGACGTGCACGCGACCCTGCTCGATCTGTTCGGCGCGAGCGCGACTCACCGCACGCACGGTCACTCACTCGCGCCCCTCGTGCGCGGCGAGGTCGACTCGGTGCGCGAGTGGGTGCTCTCGGGCTACTGGGGCCGCGAGGTGCACGTGATCGACGGCATGACCAAGTACGCGCGCGCCCCCGCCGCCGCGAACGCGCCGCTCTCGATCTTCTCCAATCGCTGGTCGACGATGCCGGTCGGGCGAATCCCCGAGCTGCGCCTGCCACCGCCCGACGACCGCGCGCGGCTCGACCGGATGCCGGGCTCGAAGATCCCGGTGATTCGCCAGCCGTACGGCCCGGGCGACCGCCTGCCCTTCTGGGCGCTCGGCCCGTTCAGCGGTCACCACCTGTACGACCTGGGCGAGGACCCGAGTGAGTCGCGGAACCTGACGGGCAGCGCCGCGGAGAAGCGCGCCGCCGAGCAGCTCCGCGCCGCGCTCGTCGCGGTCGAGGCGCCCGACGATCAGCTCGCGCGGCTGGGGCTCGCATGAGCGACGTGCGCGCGTGGCTGCTCGAGGCAACCAACGCAACTCTGTGTACGCTGGCCGCGGAGCCGGACGTCGCCGGGTTCCCGTTCGGGTCACTGACGCCCTACGCTCTGCGCGCCGACGGCACGCCGTTCGTGCTGATCTCCGCGATCGCACAGCACACGAAGAACCTGGCCCGCGACCCGCGCTGCTCGCTGTTCGTGCGCGACCCGCGCGCCGAGGCGAGCGGCGACGCGCAGGCGACCTGGCGAGCCACCGTGCTCGCCCGCGCCGAGCGCCTCGAGGCCAAGGGCGAGGAGCTCGAGGAGCTCCACGCGCGCTACGCGGCGCGCGTGCCCGACGCTCCCGGCTACGGCAGCGCGCACGACTTCGCCTTCTGGGCGCTGCCCCCGGTGAAGGTGCGCGCGATCGGCGGCTTCGGCGCGATCCGCTGGCTGGCCCCCGACACCATTCTGTGTGACCCGCTGGGGCTCGGCTGGCGCGAGGGCGCGGCACGAGTCATCGAGCACATGAACGACGACCACGAGACGGCGCTGCTCGACATCGCCGCGGCGCGCACGGGCGCCCGCCCCGCGCACGCGCGCATCACGGCCGTCGAGACGGCCGGGTTTCTAGTGCGCACGTCGGCGCCCGACTCACTCGTCTACGTGCCGTTCGGCCGCGACGTCGAGGCCCGCGAGGCGCGGGACGTCTTCGTCGGGCTCGCGCGCGAATCGCGGGGCTCGACGCCTTAGCCAGTGAGTCTTGCCGGACCTGGGCCCGCGCTCAGAAGAGCGGCTTCACCTTCAGCTTCACGGGCTTGGTCGCGAACGGAGTCGAGTTCGTGACGGAAGTACCGCCGACGTTGCAGATCGCGGTGCCGAGCGGCCCCAGCGGGGAGCCCCAGTACGTCTTCGTGGCAGTCACCGTGATTCCCTCGTTGTTGCGGAGCCCGCACGTCCGGTTGCCGTACTCGTTTCCACCCTGCGCCGCTGGGGCGGTCCCGGAGAGGTTCAGCCCGTAGAGCCCATTCCCGATCGCGGAGAGGTCGCGCAGCGTGGGCGCCCCCGAGTTGAGTGAGATTCCGCGGTTGCCGTTGCTGACGGCGGCGTTCCCGCTCAACACACTTGCGCCGCCGGCACCGTCGACGTTGAACCCGTCGCCGCTGTTCGCCGTCGAGGTGTTGCGGTCGAAGATCAAGTCCGTTCCAGAGACATTGAATCCGATCCCCGCGTTGCCGATCGCGACATTTCCGCGCACGGTGCTCTGAAGCAGCGAGCCTTGGAAGCCGGCGAATGCGTTCCCCATCGCGACGTTGTTCGTGACGACGGCCGCCGTGCCGGTCAATACGAAGCCGTAGTTGCCGTTCGAGAGCCCGAGATTGCCGCTGACCGTGACTGCATTCGGGAACCCGGAAACGAAGAGCCCGTTGAGGTCGGCGCCCTTCAAGGTGAAGCCCTTCTTCGGCCCGCCGAAGACTACGCCGGCTGCGGTGATGGTGACCGCGGTGTCACTGCCTCCGTTCGCGTCGATCACCGTCGCCGTGGCGCCGTTGCTCGACAGGACGCGCACGCGCTTCGCGATCGTGATCATGCTGGTCGTGTTGCCGCCTTCCTCGCCCGGATCACTGAAGTCTCCGTCGCCGGTCAGGTCGCCGTATCTCCCCGGGCCGACGATGACGGTGTCGCCGATCCCCGCGTTGGTGATGCCCTGATTGATGCTGCGACACGGGCTCGTCTTCGCACCGCAGGTGCCGCTGTCGGTGCCGTCGTTCGCGACGTACAGGCTCGCGCCGAAACTCGGCGTCGTGGCGAGCGCGAGAGCGAAGGTGACCCCGAGAACGAGAAGGCGATGGCTCAATGGACTTTCTCCTATGGCTGAATGGACGGATTCTCGGAGTACGGACCGCGAACTCCGATCTTGAGAAGCTGTCCTTCCGTGAGTCGCGCGTCGACGGACAGGCCGTTCGCGATCGCGGTCGGGTGCACTTCGTAGACGTTGCCGGTGCGCGCGGAGAACGCGGCGAGTGTCTCGCCGGCGTGCGCGCGCGCGAGCTGCAGCCGGTCGGCCGAGATCGACGCGCGGTCCTCGGGAGTGAGTGGCCGCAGGCTGCGCACCATCTGCTTCGCGCGATCGGCGTACTTCGCCGCCGCGAGCGGGACGTAGGCCGCGGACAGTCGGTAGACGCGGCCGCCGAGCGCCACCCAAGTGAGCTGCCCCGCGATGATCGCATTGGGCGTCTCCACCTGCCCGCGCACGACGAAGCTCTTGCAGCACCGAGTCGACTGCGCGCCCTTGAAGTCCACGACCGCGCGCACCTCCTGCAGGCGCTTCTCGAGATACGGCTCCGCGATCGCCTGCGGATCGTCGCCCGGGCCCGCGTCCTCGAGCGCGAAGCGCGCGTCGCCCTTCGGCGAGATCGCGACGACGGCGGCGGGCGTGTTCACGATCCTCCAGCCCGCAGGGAACGCGATTGCGATACCCAGATCCGGGTGCAGAAAGCGCGAGCCTTGAATCACGCCCTCGCTCGGGTCCGCGCCGAGCAGGAGACCCGAAAAGTGACCGAGATACTTCTCGCGGTCGGCGCCAGGATCGCGTGACTCGCGCGCGGAGACGCTGGGCAACGTCGACGCGAAGATCGCCGCGGAGCCGATGCGCTCGGGCGTTCCGGGGTGTGTGTCGAGGAACGTCGGGATGCGCGAGCTACCCATCTGCAGCCGCTCGATCAGATCGAGTGACTGGAGGAACGTCGACATCGCGCGCGGGTCGTAGCCTGCAGCCGCGCAGATCCGCTGCCCGCCGGTATCCGCCATGCGCTCCTGGTCGCGGGCGTACGCCGCGAGCGTCGCCATGCGCGGCAGCCCGAGCGAGAAGGGACTGAGCTGCTCCGCGTAGGTCTGTTGCCCGGCCGCGTGTCGCTCGGCGGCGTGCGTGATCTCGTGGCCGACCACGCAGGCGAGCTCGTCCTCGGAGTTCGTCAGCACGAGCAGGCCGCGCGACACGAAGATGTGTCCCCCCGGGAGCGCGAACGCGTTCGGGCTCCATTGGTCGACGACCTCGAAGCGGTAAGCGAACGGCCGCGACGGCGCGAAGCGGACGAGCTTCTCGCCGAGTGACTGCAGATAGCCCTGCAGGGCCGCGTCGTAGACGACGCCGATCTGCGCCTCGACTTCCCGGGTCGCCTCGGCCCCGACCTTCACGTCGGCGTCGGGGGTGTCGAGAATCACCGTGCGCTGAGGGTGCTCCGGGCGCGCTTGCTCGGGCGCAGGCCCGGCGCAGGCGGCGGCCAACGCCGCGACCAGCGCGAGCGCACGCGCGCCCGAGGACGGCTTCAGGACTCCGCCGCCCGCCGCGCCAGGTGGCGCTCGCGCGCGATCTCGGCGGCGCGCACGAGTGTCTCGCGCTTCGGCCCGCCGCCCTGCAGCGAGCCGAGCTCGTCGAGCTCGGCCTCGGTGAAGCCGGCCTCGAGCCGCTCCTCGCGCGCGATGTTGCGCGCGCCGCCGAAGGTGAAGCGCCGGTCGACCTCGCGCTGGAAGTCGTGCGCGCGGCGCGCGCGCTCCGGGTCGTTTCTCGTCCACTCGCGCACCCAGTCACTCCCGAAGCGCACGTGCGTGAGCTCGTCGGCGAGCACGAAGTCGACGGCCTGCGCGAGCACCTCGTCGCCGGTCGCCTTGCCGAAGTCGATGAGCTGCCGGAACACGTCGCAGGCGAGCCCCTCGAGACAACGGTTCACGCCGGTGACTCGCAGCACCGGATCGTCGTGACACGACGCCTCGAACAGGAAGGTGTTCTCGGGATACTCGCCGACCGCGCCGCCCGCGCGCTCGAGCAGCTTCTCGTAGATCTGCACATGGCGTGTCTCGTCCCAGCACTGCCGCGCCATGTTCAGCTTGAACTCCCACGGCGCCTCGGGAAAGTCCCAGAGCGTACGGCCCGCCGCCTCGAGCGCCTGTAACTCGCCGACGTAGATGCCGTGCAGCCGCAGCCTCAGCTGCTTCTCGGCGTCCGGCGAGCCGGGCTTCGGCTGCACCGCGTTCATCAGGAAGGCGAAGCCCGGACCGAGCTCGTCGTACATCTGCTCGAGCGCCGTGCCCTCGACCCGCTGGCGGATCTTGGGCGCGACCGCCTCGAGCACCGCGACGACCTGGTCGACGTCGTCCGGCAGCGAGGGCACCAGCTGATTGCGCGATCCGGCGCGCTTGAAGCGCGAGTCACGCGCGAGCTCGTTGGGCGGAAGGAAGCGCTTCATCGCCGAACCTCCTCAGTGACTCACATCAGAGCATGAACGCGTACGTGACCACGACGAAGAGCGGGATCAGGATCCCGATCGAGTATGCCATGTAGCCGAAGAAGGAAGGCATCCGCACCCCGGCCTCCTCGGCGATCGCCTTCACCATGAAGTTCGGCCCGTTCCCGATGTACGAGTTCGCGCCCATCATGACCGAGCCGCAGGAGATGGCAGCGACGATCTTTGCCGCCGTGTCGCCCTTGGCGAGCAGCTCGGCCATGTAGCGGCCCTCGACCGCGATACCGTGGAGTCCCGAGGCGGTCGCGGAGAAGGTGAGATACGTCGGCGCATTGTCGAGGAAGCTCGACAGCGCGCCCGATGCCCAGAAGAACTGCCACGGCTCGCGCACGCCGAGTGTTCCCGCATGCGCGTTCAGCACCAGGAGCGCGGGCGCCATCGTGACGAAGATGCCCGCGAACAGAACCGCGACCTCGACGATCGGGCCCCAGGTGAAGCCGTTGTCGCTGCGCAGCCGCGCGGGAGTGAGCGCGAACGCGGCGACCCCGAGCGCGGCCATCGCGCCTTCCTGCACGCCGTAGGGCCAGCCCCCGCGGCCCGCGAAGAAGATCGCCGCGATCACGCCGCCGAGAAAGAAGAAGTTCCGCTTGCCCTCGATGCGCAGCGGCTCGTGATGCATGACCGCTTCGAGCTGCGAGCCCGGGCGCTCGAACTCCTCGGCGTCGAGCACGCGCTGATCCCACACGTTGAAGATCGCGAGCAGCGCGCCGTTCACGAGCGCCCACTCCTTCCACAGCGAGAGAGTCCACTCGAACGGCACGCCCTTCAGGAAGCCGAGAAACAGCGGCGGATCGCCGAGCGGCGTGAGCAGTCCGCCGCAGTTCGAGACGACGAAGATGAAGAACACCACGATGTGCACCTTGCGCTCGCGCGGCGCGTTCGCGCGCAAGAACGGCCGGATCAGCAGAACCGACGCGCCGGTCGTCCCGATCAGATTCGCGAGCACGGCGCCCAAGGCGAGGATGCCGGTGTTCACGAGCGGCGTTCCCGAGAGCGAGCCGCGCACCACGATGCCGCCCGTGATCGCGAACAGCGCGCCGAGCAGCAGGATGAACGAGACGTACTCCCGCGCTTTCTCTCCCAGCTGGTGTACGCCCTCGTGTCCGAAGCCGGCGACGAGCTCGAGCACGACCGGCAGCGAGAAGAGCGCGGCGACGAGCGCCTTGTTCGCGTTCCTCTCCCAGAAGTGCGGCGCAGAGAGCGGGAACAGCGCGATCGACAGCAGGAGGCCGGCAAACGGCAGGATCGTCCAGACCGGGAGCTCGGCGCCCAGTGCCATGTCACCTCCCACGACCGCGTATCATACCGGCGCGCTGCTGCGCGCCACGCAAACCCGGTGATCGCGTGGGCACCCTACCCACGCTCAGGAGAATCCGTTGAAGTTCTATGACTCGCTCGGACCGAACCCGCGCCTCGTCCGCATGTTCATGCTCGAGAAGAACATCCAGATCCCCGCCGAGCAGGTGGACATCATGGCGGGCGCCAACCGCAAGCCGCCGTACACCGACAAGAACCCCGCCGGGCAGATGCCGGCGCTCGAGCTCGACAACGGCTTCGTGCTCGGAGAGACGATCGCCATCTGCGAGTATCTCGAGGAGAAGAACCCCAAGCCCGCGCTGGTCGGCTCGACTCCCGAGGAGCGCGCCGAGACGCGCATGTGGCTGCGCCGCATCGAGCTGGGAATCACTGAGCCCGGCGCCAACGGATTCCGCTTCGCGGAGGGTCTGGCGATGTTCAAGGATCGCCTGTTCACGGTCCCCGAAGCAGCCGCGGGGCTGAAGGCGATGTCGCAGAACTATCTGAAGAAGCTCGACGCGCAGTTGGGCAGCAAACAGTTCATCTGCGGCAATCGCTTCACGCTCGCGGACATCGCGCTGTACTGCGGGCTCGACTTCCTCGCGGGCGTGGGTCAGCCGCGCGACCCGGCGAACAAGAACATCGCCGCTTGGTTCGAGCGAGTCGCCAAGCGCCCGAGCGCCGAGGCGAGCCTGCACCCGGTCGCCAAAGCGGGAGGGATGCGCGCCTAGCGCAGAGACACTCTTTCCAGTGTCTCCGTGAAGAGCGACTCGTCGATGTCGCCCCTCGACATGGTCGAGAGGTGGACATCGACGCAGCCGCCTTCGGCGCCGATGTACGCGTTCATGTGTCGGTTGTGCATGGCGCCGTCGCCGAGCTCGATCGTGTACTCACCGATCGCCATGTCGCCGCGCTGCCCGCGGCGGACGTCCGTGAGTCCCTCCGAGCTCCTGGCGACGGGAATCCAGTAGCGCTCGAGACACTCGTCGGAGGTCGGGCTGTCCGACTCCTTCAGCACGAAGGCCGAGAGAACGATACCGGTCGCGCGGTCCTGGCCCTGAAGCATCTCCCCCTTCCCGTCGCGGCGGCGATTGCGCAGGTCGATCTTGAAGCCCGACAGATCGAGGTGCAGGCTCCAGGGCGCGCCCGGGATCTGCAGCTCTTCGCTTCGTCCCGACCCCCGCTCGGGCGCGCGCGCGGCGGGCGGCTCCGACGACTGCGAAGAGTCACAGAGCTCTCGCAGCATGCGCAGCGCGTTCTGCTTCGGCTGACCCTGGTCGCCGTTCGAGAGCACCGTGAACGTCACCGCGTAGGCGTCGTGGCGGACGACGCCTTGAGTCATCAGCCGATACTCGCCCGGCTTGGGCGCGCGATCGGTCGCCGAGAAGAAGAAGCCCGAGTCTTCTCCGGCGCAGAGTGACTGGACCGCCAGCTTCCCTTCGACGGACTGCCCTTCCGCCTCGCGCTTCGCGCGTTCCACCCAGAGGCGCGGGTTGCCGCGTTCGCCCGCGCGCCCCGCGCTGACCAGCACCAGGAAGTCCTGGCCGCCGGCGGGATGAAACTCGAAGGTCCGCACGCCGCGTGAGTCGTCGGGGCGCTGCGTCTGGCGCCAGCCCTCGGGAACCTGGAGCTGCAACTCACCGGCCTCGCTGAGTGAGACGGTGCGCCCGCGGCCCGAGTCATCTGCGTCCGCCTGCGCCGCAGGGAGCATGAACAGGCCGGCCAGGAGCGCCCATGCCGTCGGGCCCGATCGGTGCATCCCGTCCTCCTGGCTCCGGATCGGCGCGGCCAGACCCGATCTTCACTCACTCGGCTCGGCCGACGACGCTAGAGTGCGTCCCAGCGCTCGAGCTGACCTCGCACGCCGCCGAGATCGACGGGGAGTGAGCGGACGCGGCGCAGCTTCAGGAGCTCGGCCATCGGCGTCGTCTTCTGTGGTGCAGGGGTGATCCAGACGAGGCGCCCGCGCGGCGCGAGCTGACGAGCCAGGTTGGGCAGTGACTCGACGAGCAACGCCGCGGCGTCTACGCGGATGCGCCTGCCGAGCGGCGGGTTCGTGACGACGAGATCCACCAAACCCGCCGAATGCGTGCGCGCGTCGCCAAGTGTGAGCTCGGCTCCGAGGCCGGCGGCGTCGAGGTTCCTGCGCGCGGCAGCGAGCGCGGTGACGTCGAGATCCGTGCCGAGCAGCGATCGAACCGGACCTCGACGCGCCCGCTCGATGAGCTCGGCGCCCGAGCCGCAGAACGGATCCCAGACCCGATCCTCGGGCCGCACGTCGGCGACCCACGCGAGCGCTGCCGCGACCGTCGGGTGTGACGCAGCGGGCACCTCGGCGACGCGCCAGGCGAGCCGCGGGTCTTCGATCCGCCGCGGGACCAGCTCCAGCGCCGTCGCCTCGTCGTCGACGAGTATCTCCCAGGTCGTCGCACTCGGATCGTTGGTGAGCTCGGGCGCCGCGGCAGTGACATCGCGCGCGACCCGCCACACGATCGCGCGCTTGTGCCCGTGCGCGAAGCCAAGACGCCACCGAATCGGTCCGCGCGTCCACGCGGCGAAGAGCGCCCGCGTCGATTCGGCCGTGATCGCGCGGGTGATCGAAGACGCGAGTGAGTCAGGGCTGCTCGGCGGCGGCAGCGGAATCTGGATCGCCGCGGTCACCCACAGCCGCGACGCGAACAAGGTCGACCACGGCCCCAAGAGCCGGATCTCGACGTGACTCTCGTCGATCGAGCGCGGCTTCATGCCCATCGACTTCAGCTCCTCGACGAGCAACGGCGCGAACCCCGGTCGGCACGCGAGCCGCACCACGAGCGGTTTGGGTGGCATGACATCGGTCGCGATCGCCGACACCTCGTCGCGCTTCCCGGATCGGTCTGCCATCAACAGCGCTCGATCGCGCCTGCGACCCAGCTCGACGTCGTCGCCCGGTGCCAGCGCTCTCAAGCGAGTGAGTGCGGCAGAGCCGCCGCGCTTGCCGAGCGCCTCGGCAAGCGCCCGCCGCTCGTCGGGCGTGACATCCCCGGCGTCCCACCGCGCGATCAACGCCGCGCCGGCCGCATCGCCGCCGAGCTTGCCGAGGGCGATCGCGGCGGCGCGCCGTACGCGTGTAGAGGTGTCTCGCATCCGCGCGATCACGATCTTCGCCGCTTCCGAGTCACCCCCGCGGGCGAGCAACCCGAGTACCGCGACCAGCCGCGCCTTCGCAGCCTCGTCGGCGGTCTCGAACCGCCCGCCGATCGCGGCGCGTGCGCCATCGCGCAATCCGGCGAGTGCCGGAGCCGCTCGCGTCGCCGCGGGCTCGACGCCCGCGACAATCAACTCTACGAGCCCCGTGGCATCGCGCTGTCCCGGCGTGAAGCTCCGGTTCGCGAGCTCGGTCGCGAGATCGAAGGTGGGAGGCCGGGCCACGGGCGCGCAGCGTAGCTGTTGCTCGCGGCCCGTACGAGCCCGCACGCGTCTCACGGAATTCGGGCGTCGATGTCTTGCGGTGAAATCGTGGCTCGGTCACTCGGACATCGCGACTGTGCAACGCTACGCGAAGTGGAATGGACAGTGTCTCGAGCACGCGATCCCGAGCAAATCCGAGGGTCGCTGGCGACCCCAGCGGGATTCGAACCCGCGTTATCGGCGTGAAAGGCCGACGTCCTGGGCCAGGCTAGACGATGGGGTCGGCTGGCCGGCGCACGTTAGCGAATCTAGACTGCGCGGGCCGGCATCGGAGTCCGCGTCCGACCGGCAAGAAGGAGCAGCCATGGCCCTTTCGTCCGAGCTCCGCGACCGGATCCAGTCGATCCTCGCCTCTGAGCGGGTGATGCTCTTCATGAAGGGCGACCCCGACGCGCCGCAGTGCGGCTTCTCCTCGCAGGTCGTCTCGATCCTGAACCGTCTGCTGCCGCGCTACGGCAGCTTCGACGTGCTCGAGGACCGCGACGTGCGCGAGGGCATCAAGGAGTTCTCGAACTGGCCGACGATCCCGCAGCTCTACATCGACGGCGAGTTCCAGGGCGGCTGCGACATCGTGAAGGAGATGTACGCGAGCGGCGAGCTGCACCGCGCGCTCGGGCTCCAGGCCGAGACGGTGACACCGCCGAGTGTCATCGTGACTGACTCAGCGGCCGAGCTCCTGCGCGAGGCGAAGACTCGCCAGCCCGGCGAGCTGCACGTGGCGATCGACGCGGGCTTCAAGCACTCGCTCTCGCTCGGCCCGCGCACGGGTCACGAGATCGCCGCGGAGGGCAACGGCATCACCTTGCTCTTCGATCGCGAGTCGGCGGCGCGCGCCGGCGGACTCACGATCGACGCCGTCGACTCCGGTGGCCGCAAGGCGCTTGCGGTCGACAACCCCAACGCGCCGAAGGGCGAGCCGGTGAATCAGCTGAGCGTCCAGGAGCTGCGCGCGCTCATGGACTCGGGCGCGGAGCTGCATCTCTTCGACGTGCGCACTGCGGAAGAGCAGCGCAAGGCGCGCATCGCCGGGGCGACCTTGGTCGACGCGCGCGTGGCCGCGGAGATCGAGAAGCTGCCGCGCGACGCCCGCATCGTGTTTCACTGCCACCACGGCGGCCGGAGCCAGGCCGCGGCGGAGCACTTCGCGGCGCTGGGCTTCAGCAACGTCCACAACCTGGCGGGCGGGATCGACGCGTGGTCGCGCGAAGTCGA
>Ga0326731_1000375_pt1 | contig 11373 bp, 6 predicted proteins | sample MHFSIPfraction_FD_207645 | JGI IMG/M metagenome (GOLD analysis project Ga0326731, IMG submission 207645) | Lab enriched peat soil microbial communities from Michigan Hollow, Ithaca, NY, United States - MHF9FY SIP fraction | ecosystem: Environmental > Terrestrial > Soil > Wetlands > Peat | place...
CCGACCAGGTTCAGATCCAAGGTCACTGTTACCCCGCACCGGAAGAGCGGAGTGTCGGCGCGCCCCTAGCTGCCCACAGACTCGGCTCCCAGTCCACTTGGGAGGCTAGCAAGAGAGTTCGGAAGGTTCCCTCCAGGTTCCGAGTCGGTGACCCCGCTCACTCATTCCCCCTCTCGCCTTCCGATTCACCCCCGAATCGGAGGCGCTATGAAAGCGTTGTATCTCTGGCCGGAGCACGCGGCGTTGTCTCTGCTCGTGCTTTGGCTCGGAAGCGTGGTGTTTCTGTGGGCGGCGCGGGAGCCGATGCTCGGCTTGCTGCGCTCGCTCGGGGAATTCGTCGCCGAGGGTTGCGCGAGTGTTGCGCGTGGCTGTGACTCGGCTGCCGGTGAGTTGCGCAAGCGTGCGCGCGCGGCGTTGCTCGCTGCCGGCAGGCTGGAAGCGCAGGGGCGCCTCTCTCGCGAGATCAACCGCATCGACAAGACGTTCACCGAGCGGCTCGGCCAGTACTCGGGACTGTCGCGGCGGCTCGACGACTTGCTCGTGAAGCTCGAGGCGGACTACGAGGACTGCGCGATCACGCCGCCCGAGGTGCCGGGCTGGTCGAACGCGGTGCAGGCAATCGCGCAGATTCCGACGCCGGGCGACGCGAACGTGCAGAAGGTGCTCGAGAGCATTCGCGACTCGTCGGAGGACGCGGGCGAGCGCGCGCTGAAGCAGCACCGCGACGACACTTCGAAGCGTCACAAGCTGCTCGCCGCGATGGGATCGTGCTGGAAGGACGTGCGCGACCTGATGACTCGCATGCGTGACTCGGTGGCCGCCGCGATGGAGACCACGACGCGCATCCACGGATATGTGGAGGAGTACGAGAAGGTCGCGAAGGAGCAGGACGTCGCGGCGCGCGCGCTCACGTTCTCGGCGACGAAGCTCTTCGTGGTCTCGACCTTGGTGCTCGGCGTCGCGCTGGGCGGCGCGTTCGTGAACTTCCAGCTGATTGCGCTGCCGATGTCCGAGCTCGTGCCCGCGGGCGCGCGCATCGGCGGCATGCCGGTGGCGATGATCTCGGCGCTCGTCATCGTGCTCATGGAGACGGCGCTCGGCATGTTCGCGATGGACATGCTCGGAGTCACTGACTTGTTCCCGAAGCTCCAGGGCATTCCCATCTCGCGGCGGCGCATGCTGCTGGGCCTGTCACTCGCGGGCCTCTTCTTCCTGGCGGGGGTCGAGAGCTCGCTCGCGGTGCTGCGCGAGTCGATCGCGGAGGCGGACGCTGCCCTGAAGATGTCACTCGGCGGCGACGAGTCGCGCATCGTGACCGACACGGCGAGCTCGCAGATCCCGGTCATCGGCCAGGCGGTGCTCGGCTTCGTGCTGCCGTGGATCCTGGCGATGGTCGCGATCCCGCTCGAGATGCTGCTCGACAGCGGCCGGCACGTGGCCACGACCGGGGTCGTGCTGACACTGCAGGGTGTCGGCCTGCTCGGCCGAGCCGGCGCGCACGCCGCGACGAAGCTCGCCGCCATGCTGGTCGCCGTGTACGAGATCTACGTCAGCATCCCGACGAAGATCGAGCGGACGGTGCGCGAGCGTGGGCACGGGCACGCTGAGCCGCTGCCCGCGAAGGCGGGCGCGAAGCGCAGCGAAGAGCCGAGGACGTCATGGTCGTGAAGCACTGGTCGAAGAAGCGCATCGCCTCGCTCGTCGCGCTGCTCTGCTCGGCGCTCGCCGCCTGCTCCGACGCGAGTCACTACTCGCAGGCGGTCGCGGTGCTGATCGACGTGTCGGGCACCTATGCCGACCAGAAGGCCGACGTCGCGCGCATCGTGAAGCGCGAGGTGCTGCCGAGCCTCGTGCCCGGCGACACGATCGCGATCATCCGCATCGACAGCGAGAGCTACCAGAAGGGGAACGTCGAGGCGTTCGTCACGCTCGACCAGCGGCCCTCGCACGCGAACGCGCAGAAGCTCGCGCTCGCGAAGACACTCGACGCGTTCGCCGCCCGCGACGACCGCTCGCAGTACACCGACATCCCCGGCGCGATGATGCTCGCCGGCGAGTATCTCCGCGAGACCGGCGCGAAGAGCCGCGCGATCCTGCTCTTCAGCGACATGCAGTCCGATCTCCCGCCCGGCACGAAGCGCACCTTCGGCGAGCACGAGTTCGACGGCATCCGCATCGTCGCGCTGAACGTGAAGCAGCTCCAGCCCGACAACCAGAACCCCGACGTCCTGCGCAGCCGCCTCGCGAGCTGGGAGAAGGAAGTGACTCACGCGGGCGCGGGCGGCTGGCAGACGTTCCTCGACACGGCCAAGCTCGGGCCGTACCTGGCCGAGATTCGCTAGTGTTCGCTCCCTAAGGGAGGGTTCACATGCGCGTTCTTGGTCGGGCTCTGTGTGCATTGTTCTGCTTGGCTCCGGTCGCATCGTCGTGGGCCGCGCCGCTCGGGCCGTCGGCTCCGAGTCAGTTCCTTCAGGTGCGGACGTTCGGCACAGCCTGTGCGACCGTCAGCACCGGCTCGGTTCGACTCGACCTGCGCACCTTGAAGGACGGATCTACGACCTTCGCGTACGAGATTCCCGCCAAGCAGGTCGCAGTCATTCGCAGCGTTCGCTTCGACGCGGCGGCTGCGGCGGCGACCAGCGTGACGGTCTTCCTCGAGATGGCCGGGAACTATGTGGCGTACACCGAGGGATTCACCGACGCCGCCGGTCGCTTCCAGGGCGTGTTCGCGTTCGATCCCGGCGTGGAGGTCTCGAACCTCGCGAACTTCTGCGTTCGCACGCAGACCGGTGGCAGCATCGGCGCGATCGCGACCGGATTTCTGACGAAGGACAAGTAGCCGTCGAATCGGATAGAACGGAGGCACCCACGGAGGTGCCCCCATGCCCGAGCGGACGCTGCGAGCGAACGGAATCGAGATCTGGGCCGAGGACTTCGGCAGCGCGCGCGATCCGGCGCTCCTGCTCGTGATGGGCGCCGGCGGGCAGGCGCTCCTCTGGCCGGACGAGTTCTGCGCGGCGCTCGCCGCCGCGGGGCGCCACGTCATCCGCTACGACAACCGCGATACGGGTCAGTCGACGTGCTTCGACTTCGCGACGTCGCCGTACACGCTCTCGGACATGGCGCGCGACGCGGTGGGCGTGCTCGACGGGTTCGGGATCGAGCGCGCGCACGTGGTCGGCGCGTCGATGGGCGGCATGATCGGCCAGACACTCGCGATCGAGCACGGCGCGCGGCTGCGCACACTCACTTCGATCATGTCGTCGCCGTCCGGCGCGTCGATCCTGAAGGGGATGTTCGGCGGCGGCACCGCGCTCCCGGGCCCCGAGCCCAAGGTGATGGCGGCCGTCGCCGCGTCTACCGCGAATCCGCCGCGCAGCGACGCCGAGCGGGTCGAAGCGGCGGTGCGACTCTGGCGCGCGCTCTCCGGGAGCGGCGAGCCGTTCGACGAGGCGGCAATTCGAGAGCGCGAGACACAGATACTCGCGCGCGCGAAGAACCCGGACGCGGCGCAGAACCACCAGCTCGCGATCGCGGCCTCGCCTGACCGCGACGAGTCACTGCGCAACGTCACCACGCCGACGCTCGTGATTCACGGCAGCGAGGACCCAATCCTGCCGCTGCCGCACGGCCGCGCCACCGCGGAGGCGATTCCCGGCGCGAAGCTCCTCGTCATCGAGGGCATGGGCCATGACATCGCGCCGCGCGCGCAGAAGCGCATCGCGCAGGCGGTCGTGGAGCACACCACGGGGCGCTGACTCGGCGCTAGGTGGCGAGGCGGGCTCGGAGCGCCTCCGCGCGGCGCTCCCAGCCCGGCATGCCGATCTCGCGGAAGCGCGGCAGGGCGGCGTCGAGCAGAGTGAGTGCGCGCGTTCGATCTCCCGCCGCGCCGCGCCGCGCGTGCATGCGCGCTTCCTCGAAGTCGGTGATCGCGCGCAGCGGTCGCGCCCCTTGCTCGTCGAGGACGACCCGCGCCTGCTCGAACCAGTCACTCGCCTCGTCGAACCGCCGCTGCAGCGCGCACGCGAAGGCGAGCGCGAGCCGCGCGTCTGTGTTCGCGTAGCGGAAGTCACAGACGAGGCTCTTCTCGCGCAGGTTGCGCTCCAGCAGGGCCGCGTGCTCCGCGTGCTCGAGCTCCCAGCAGGCCGCAGTGACCCAGAAGATCAGGAACATGTAGTTGCGGTCCCAGCCGGGCGCGCGCTCGATCGCGGGGAGCGCGTTGGCGACGAGCTTCAGTGACTCGTCGCGCAGCCCGCCTTCGGCGGCTAGGTAGGAGGTCGCCGCGAAGATGGGAGCGAGCGTCCAGCGAGTCTCGGCTGCCGGCCGGTCCGCGAGGGCTCGTCCCAACGGCAGACTGTCGGCGAAGCCCTCCCCGACCACGCGCAGGCGCTCGAACGGCTCCGCAGAGACCTGCACCGCGACGAACGGCGGGTTGCCGACGCGCTCCGCGAGCTCGACCGTCCGCGCGTACCACTCGTCGGCCAGGGCGATGTTGCCGAGCGCGAGCTGCGCGCGTGCGCCGGTACACCACTGCAATGCCGCGACGGCGATGCGTCCGTGCTCGAGATCGCGCGTCGCAAAAGTGACTGCCTCCGCCGCGGCCGCGCGATACTCGCCCGCCATCGCCACGCGCAGCGCAATGGATTCGAGGCGCAGCTCCGCGAGCTCGGCGCGCGACCGCGGATGGGTGATCAGGTTCAACACGGACGCGATTCCCGACCCGGAGCGAGCTGCGGCCAGGACGACGCGGTGAATCTCCTCGTCCTCCGGTGAGTCGAGCTCGATCCCGGGAAGGTCCGGGTCTTCGGCATTCCGGCGGTTCCGGTCGTATCTCGCAAGCAGAGCCCAAGTGATGTCCCTGCGAGTGCCAATGTGACGCAGCCCCTGCGCCGCGAGCTGCCAGGCCACGGCCGCGAAGCTGCCGGCGAAGACGGCCTGTACGGCCTCCGCGAGATACTCTGCCGCCGCGTCCGGGCCTTCCGTCGCGGCCAGCAGCTCTCCCGCTTCGCTCGCGGCGCGCACCGCCTCGTCGGCCGAGCGGCTCCACGCGAGCGCGAGGCCGAGGCGTGCGAGAAGTCGCGGGCGACGCGAATCGTCGGGCGGCGCGAGCTCGAGCGCCATGCGCAGAAACGACGCCGCCTCTTCGTGCGCGGAGGCGCTCTCTGCGCGCGTCGCGGCGGCGAGCGCGTGAGTCACTCCGCGCTCGGCGCCGGGCAACGCTGCGCTGCGCGCGTACTGCTGCGCGATCTCCGCCGCTCGCTCGCCCGCGCCCTCGCCGAACGCGCGCTCCATCTCCTCCGCGAGCCGGCGATGCAGCCGCACCTGCCGCGAGGCGTTCTGCTCGGCGTAGAGCGTGCTTCGAATCAGCGCGTGCGTGAACTCGTACGTGTCCGGCGCGCCGGTCGGCCGCACGAGCTGCGCCTCGAGCGCGGCGTCGAGTGAGTCGAGCGCGGTCGCCTCGGAAAGGTCGGCGGCGCGCGCTGCGATGTCGAAGCGGAATGCGCCGCCGAATCCCGACGCCGCCGCCAGCAGGCGATTCGCGTCGTTCGAGAGGCGTGAGAGTCGGCGGCCGATGACTTGGCGCACGCCTTCCGGGATGCCGAGCTCGGCGACACCGCGTCGTGTCGTCCAGCGGCCGTCGTCGCCGCGCTGGATCCGACCCTCTTCGATCAGGTGCAGGAGGATCTCGCGGATGAAGAAGGGATTGCCCTCGGTTTCGGCGTTCACCGCAGTCACCAGCGCCGGGGGCACGTCGTGCGCGGCCAACCCGACGAGCAGCTCTTCGACTTCGCTTGCCGCGAGCCCCGCGAGGGAGATCCGTTCGTACTCGACTTCGCGCCGCAGCGCTGCGAGCGCTTCGGCAAGTGGGTGCAGGCGGTCGAGCTCGACGTCGCGATACGCGCCGACGACGAGCAGCCGCCCACGCTTGGCGGAGCGCGCGACGTGGCGGAGCAGCGCGAGCGTGCCGCGATCGGCCCAGTGGAGGTCGTCGAGCACGAGCACGACCGGGGCGCGCTGCATGAGGGAGACGAGAAACTGCACGACCGCATCGAGAAGTCGCCAGCGCTCCTCGTCGGGAGTGAGTGCCACGGGCTGTGGCAGCTCCGGGAGCCGCTCGCGCAGCGCAGGCGCGAGCGTGGCGAGCGTAGCCGCATAGACTCCGAGATCCCTCTCGAGCTCCGCGCGCTCCGCTCGCTTCGAGTGACTCGCGATGGCCTCTGCGAACGGGCCGAAGGGCGGCGCGAAGTCGCCCTCGTAGCACGCGCCGGAGAGCACTTGCGCCCCCAGCGAACGCGCGCGGCGCGCGAACTCTTCGAGCGTGCGCGTCTTCCCGATCCCCGGGTCCCCGGTCACCAGCACGAGGCCGCCGCGACCCGCGGCCGCGCCTGCCAGGCTGCGCTCCAGGCGCGCGAGCTCGTCGCCGCGGCCGACGAACGGCGTGCGAGTGAGTCCCCCGCCCGCAGGCTCGCGCTCGTACTCGATCTCGCACACGAGCTGTGACTCGGCGATGCCTTTCAGCATCTGCGCGCCGAGCTCGCGGAAGCGGAACGCCGCACGCCCGCGCAAGAGCCCCGAGACGGTGCTGCTGCACAGGATCTGTCCGCCCTTGGCCAAGTCACACAGCCGGCGCGCGATCACGACCGGCGTGCCGAAGTAGCCGCTGCCTGTCCCGCGGCGCTCCTGCTCGAGTAACTCGCCGACGTCGAGCCCGACGCGCAGCGAGAGCTCCGGAGTGTCTGCGGCCTGCGGGAAACGCTGCATCGACACCGCCCCGCGCACCGCGTCGGCCGGTGAGGCGAACGCAGCCATCAGCCCGTCGCCGAGCCACTGGAGCTCCGCGCCTCCGTTCGCGGCGACCGCCTCCGCGAGCGCCTTGCGGTGGGCCTCCACGAGCTCGCCCGCGCGCTCGTCCCCCACGCGCTGCATGAGCGCGGTCGAGCCCACGAGGTCGGTGAAGAGAATCGTCGTGACCGGCACGCCCGAGACTATACGCGCCGAGCGCCTCACCACGCCCTGGAGTGCGGGCTCGTTGCCCTACGGTGCGCCGTTCGCTTCGCAGACCTGCGCGATGCCCGGCGGCGCCCCGGCGATCGCCCGCCGCAGCACGACCAGGTCGAGCAGGTTGCACCCGGCTGGCGCCGTGATCACGTCGCAGCGCGCGAGCCCTTGCGTGGTCAGGCCCGGCGGAATCGCTGCGAGTGAGTTGCGAAGCAGAGTGACGTCCGCGGCGGTGACTGCGCCTGTCGCGTCGGTGTCTCCGCACTGACACGCGTCGCCTGCCGGGAAGACGTCCGAGTTCGTCTGCAACGGGTTTGCGACGAAAGGGCAGTTGTCGGCCGCGTCGCCCAGGGTGTCGGCATCCGAGTCCACGAACCCGCGAAGGTCCGACTCCGTCGGCGTGTTTCCCGGGAGCGAGCTCCACGGCGCGCGCGGGAAGTACGGATTCGGCGAGCGAACGCGCATGCGCCAACGGCAGCCTACCGCGGACGTGCACTGCTCCGTGATCTGCGAGACGAAGCCCGCGAGCGGCGGGACGACCGGCAGCGAGTCACTGACCAGGCCCGTTCCGTCGAACGGCTGATCGAGCGGCTTGGCCTCGGCGTCGCCGGCGACCGACGTGCGGCCCGCCGGGCTGTGGAACGTAATCTGCGCGTGGAACTCGACGGGGTCGGTCGCATCGAGCGAGCCGAGCAGCGCGAGCGGCACGCCCGACGCCGAGTGACTCATGCGCGTGGTCCGCGGCATTCCCGCGCTGCCTCCGCCGAAGTGCACGAACACTCCGCCTTCGTCGACGCCGGACCGGTCGGCGCGATGGCCGGCGACCAGCAAGTCCGCGAATCCGTCGCCGTTCACGTCCAGGTTCAGCGCGACCCTGCGGCCGAACTCGGACTCGTCGCCGGGGGTGTCGGTGAACTCGAGTGACTCCGTCGTCGCGAGTCCCGCAGGCCCGCCCAGATACACATGCGCCCGGCCTTCGAAGTTCACCTGCCCGATTCGCATCGGCGCGCCGATCGCTAGATCGCCGTAGCCGTCTCCGTCGACGTCGCCCCCGCCGCCGATGCCCGCGCCGAAGTACGTGAATCCGAACGGTGACTCGAGCGTCGTCGCCGGAGTCGGGCTCACTCCGCCCGGTCCCCCGTGAAACACGCGGACCCGACCCTGATAGATCCCGCTGGGCCCCGTCCACTGCGGCTCGCCGACGGCGACGTCCGCGTACGAGTCACCGTTGACGTCGCCCGCGGACGCGACGTTGATCCCGTCGTCGTCGCCCGCTTGGGCGCCGACGAGGACCGCCGCCGGCGAGGACGCGAGCCCGTTCACCTGACCGTGAAACACGTATGCGGCCACCTCGCCGTTCGGACCCGAGTGGATTGCTCCGATGACCACGTCCGAGTAGCCGTCGCGATTCACGTCGCCCGCCGCGCCCAGGCGAACGCCGAAGTGCTGATTCGCGATCGTCCCCGACTTCGACCAAGCCGCCTTCTCGCCGACGCCGGGCGGCTTCGCAGTGCCGAGATACAGATACACGGTGCCGGCATCGGTGAGCCCGCCCACGTCCGCGTAGGGCGCGGACACGAGCACGTCGCCGAGGCCGTCGCCGTTCACGTCGCCTACGCCCGCGACCGCGAATCCGCTCTGTGCGCCGGCGCCCGCGAGACCCGTGCGAGTTAAGGCCGCAGTCGTCTGCAAGCCGACTGGCCCGCCGAGATAGATCTGGAAGCGCCCCGCATCCACCTGCGCGCCGGCGTCGAAGAGCGGCGCGCCGACGATCACGTCGTCATAGCCGTCGCCGTCCACGTCGCCCGCGCCCGCGACGCTCGCGCCCTGTCGCGCGCCGGCTTGGTTCGCCTCGAAGGCGCCCGGCGGAACCGTGGGCTTCACGCAGCCCGGCGGGCACGACGCGCCGTAGACGGGAACGATGCGTCCTTCGTCGATCTCGCCGTCGTCGAATCCCGGCTGACCGACGACGTAGTCACTGAAGCCGTCTCCGTTCAAGTCACCCGCCGCGCCGAGACCGCTCCCGTATTCGGCGAACGCCTGCTCGCCGAAGCTCTTGAAGTCACTCGCTGCCGCAGTCGGGTAGCCGCCGCCGTGATAGACGGAGACGGCACCGGTGTCGCCGGGAGACGTGGTCGCGATGTCGGAGTACCCGTCGCCGTTCACGTCGCCCGCGGTGACTCCCATGCTCTCGATACCCACGGCCTCACTGCGTGTCTCGTCGGGCGTGACGTTCGGCGCTGCGCCCCGGCGGCCGAAGTAGACGCGACTCTGGCTTGCGATGTACGACCCCACGATCAGGTCCGCGAGCCCATCGCCGTTCACGTCGCCTGCGGTCGCGGCAGCGTCGGGAAGGAAGGTGGTGGGCAGCACAGCGCTCGGCACCGACCAGATCTGCGACAAAGGCGCAGACACTCCGCCGGCAAACAGCCTCGCGTTGTCGAAGTCGGAAGCCAGAATGTCGGCGAATCCGTCGCCGTTCACGTCGCCCGCGACGGCGACGCGCATTCCGAGGCGCGAGCTCGAGAGCACTCGATCGGCGTTCGCGAGCGTTCCGGTGGGACGCGCTTGAAACAGTCCCTGCCCGAAGTACACGACCACTGCTCCTTGGCTGGGGCTCGAGAGGCGGAGGTTGGTCGGAGCCCCGATGACGAGATCTCCGACGCCGTCGCCGTTCACGTCGCCGCCGCTGCTCACGGAGAAGCCGAGCCAGCTGTTCGTGTCTCCCGTCGCGTACCAGTCCGCGCTCTCCGGAGTCACTGGCGTAGGTGCGGCGAAGTTGGCCTTCCCGAGCCAGACGAACGCGCGGCCGTCCTCCGTCGACGCCGTGCTCCAGGAGCGAGCGCCCACGGCGATGTCGCCGAAGCCGTCGCCGTTCAGGTCGCCGGCGGACGAGACCGAGACACCGAGATACGGCGCGGTTCCGCCCGCAGACGTCGCGTTGCCGTCGACCATCCAGTCGGGCGTGGCGTACGAGCCCGGCGGTCGCGATGCGAGATTTGCACCTCCGAGCCAGAGATAGGCGCGCCCCTTTCCGGGATTCCCGAGGAGCTGGGACTCGCCGACGAGGATGTCGTCGACGTGGTCACCGTTCACGTCGCCCGCCGTCGACACGGAGGCGCCGAACGTCGGGGAGCCGGCGGGGCCCTCGATCCCCCAGTCGGGGGCCGAGTGAAGCCCCGACGCCGAGCCGAGATAGATCTCCACGCGGCCGAAGTAGCCGACGATCAGGTCGCTGTAGCCGTCGCCGTTCAGGTCACCGCCGGTGGAGACCGAGGCGACGACGCCCGAGGCCGGGCCCGGCGACGTCGTGGTGTTCGGCGCCGCCGAGAGCTTCGCGGATGCCGAGTGAGTCGCACAGAGACAAGCGACCATTCCGAGCAGTGGCAGAGCCCACTTCCGCCCGAGCTTCGCGTCGCCGCTCATCCGCGCTCCTGTCTTCCCAGGGGACAGTATTCCCAGATTCCGGCGCGAACAAGCGTGATTTCTGCGTGATTCGCGGCTGCTGGAGGAATGGCAAGTGCGGGGCGAGGGTCCTGGAGTCGCGCTACGCCGATTCCGCGCGGGCCCCCGACAGGAAGCTGCCGATCAGGCGACTCACCTCCTCCGGCCGCTCCTCGTAGAGGAACAGCTTCGCGCTTTGCACTTCGTGAAATCCCGCCGCGTTCGGGAACTGCGCGACCATGTCGCGCGCGCGCCGCAGCGGGAAGGTCGGGTCGTTCGCTCCCCAGACGAACAAGGTCGGCATCGCGAGCTGGCCGTGCAGGCGCTGGAACTCGTCGAGTCTCTCGAACTTCATCTGGCGCAGGAAGCGGAGCGCGCCTTCCATGCGCGCGTCCGAGGTCAGCAGGGGCTCGACGAAGCGCGTGTGGAACTCGCCGTCCAGATGGCGCAGGTCGTAGAAGCAGCCGCCGAAGACGAGCGGCGTCCGGCGCACGGCTCGCGAGCGCAGAGACAGCCGCAGGATCGCCCCAGCGCCCGGCACGTGCGCGAGCGCCTGGTACGTCGGGATCCACGGCGGGCGGTGGAACGGGATCTCGGTGTTGGTCAGAACGAGCCGAGTCACTCGCGGCTGGTCGACGAGCGCGAGCTCGCGCGCGATCCAGCCGCCGGTGTCGTTGCCGACGAGCGCGTACGGGCCGACACCGAGCTGCGTCAGCACTTCCTGGAACGCGCGCGCCTGACCGGGCGAGGCGTAGTCCGCGTCCGCGGTGCTCTGCGATTCGCCCAGGCCGATCAGGTCGAGGGCGTAGCAGGTGAAGCGATCGCGAAGACGCCGGACGATCAGGTCCCACGTCTGCCCCGAGAGCGGAAAGCCGTGCAGGAAGACGACCGGCGGGCCACTGCCCTCGCGGCGCCAGTGGACCGAGGCGC
>Ga0326731_1000379_pt1 | contig 11334 bp, 10 predicted proteins | sample MHFSIPfraction_FD_207645 | JGI IMG/M metagenome (GOLD analysis project Ga0326731, IMG submission 207645) | Lab enriched peat soil microbial communities from Michigan Hollow, Ithaca, NY, United States - MHF9FY SIP fraction | ecosystem: Environmental > Terrestrial > Soil > Wetlands > Peat | place...
GTCCCCCCCAGAGAGCCAGGAGCGCGTGCTTCCGACGCTCAACCTGGACGGCACGCGGCGCTGGATGCGCCCCAAGCTCTTCGAGGGACGCTTCCTCCGGCGCCGGCGGGTCCTGGCGTGGGCGCTGATCGGGCTCTTCACCGTCATTCCGTATCTCAGGATGGGCGGCAAGCCCGTCATCCTCCTCGATGTCGTGAACCGGCACTTTGTTCTCTTCGGCGCCACCTTCCTGCCGACCGACACGATGCTGCTGATGCTCCTCCTCGTCGGTCTCTTCGTGGGCATTTTCCTCCTGACCGCGATCTACGGCCGCGTCTGGTGCGGCTGGGCCTGCCCCCAGACCGTGTACATGGAGTTTCTCTACCGGCCCATCGAACGGCTCATCGAAGGCGGACCGCGGGCGCAGCGCGATCTGGACGGCCGGCGATTCGCGCCCCGGCGGCTCCTCAAGTACGCGGTCTTCGGCGCGCTCAGCATGTTTCTCGCCCACACCTTCCTCGCGTACTTCGTGGGCATCGAGGCGCTCCGCCACTGGATCACCCGCTCGCCCTTCGAGCATCCGGCTGCCTTCCTCGTGATGGCGGGCACCACCGCGCTGATGTTCCTGGACTTCGGCTGGTTCCGCGAGCAGGTCTGCATGGTGGCGTGCCCGTACGGCCGCTTCCAGTCCGTGCTGCTCGACCGGCGCTCCCTCATCGTCGGCTACGACTACCGCCGCGGCGAGCCGCGCGGGCACCTGGCTCGCCGCTCGGGCGGCGGCAACGGCGCGGCGACGCCCACGCGGGGCGATTGCATCGACTGCGGCGCCTGTGTCGTGACGTGTCCGACGGGCATCGACATCCGCGACGGGCTGCAGATGGAGTGCATCCATTGCACGCAATGCATGGACGCGTGCGATTCGGTGATGGACCGTATCGGCCGGCCGCGCGGACTGATCCGCTACAGCTCGCGCGACGAGTTGGACGGGGCGCCCCGTCGCATCGTGAGGCTGCGCCTCGTCCTCTATCCGATGCTGCTGCTCGCGGTCTGGGGCATGCTCGGCTGGTCGCTCGCGCACCGGCAGAGCGCCGACGTCACCGTGCTGCGCGGTGTGGGCAGTCCCTTCACCCTGCTGCCCTCGGGAGAGGTGTCGAACCAGATCCGGATCAAGATCGTCAACCGGGCCGCCGGGGACCGCCGCTACCTGATCGAGCTGGCCGACGGTGAGGGTCTCCACCTCATCGCTCCCGACAATCCCGTCGCCGTCGGCACGGGACATGCGGTCACGGCGACGGTATTCGTGACCGCGCCTCGCACTGCGTTCCAGGCGGGGGCGCGCGAGATCCGCTTCAAGGTCAGTGACGGGTTGGACTTCGCCGAATCCATGCCCTATCGCCTGCTCGGGCCCGAAGCGTCGCAGCCGTGAAGGGCCGGGGCTGGTACTGGCCGGTGGGCCTCGTGGCTCTGCTGGCGGCCTCGGCAGGCGCCAATATCGCGCTCGTGGTGATCACCTCGCGTGACACCTCCTTCGCCGTCGAGCCGAATTACTACGCGAAGGCGCTCGCATGGGACCAGACCATGGCCCAGCAGGCGCGCAACGAGGCGCTCGGCTGGTCTCTCGGGCTTCGCGTCGATCCGACGGACGCGCGCGGCAGGAAGATCGTGACGGTGAATCTCGCCGACAGGGCGGGGGTGCCGATAGAGGGCGCGCAGGTCGCCGTCGAGGCCTTCCATAATGCGCGGGCGAGCCGGATTTTCTCGGCGGCGCTCGCTCCGCTGGGGCAGGGCTATGCCGCGGCGATGCCGCTCGACCGGCCGGGACTCTGGGAGTTCCGGCTGCGTGTCACGCGGGGGCCGGAGGTCTTCGTCGCGACTCTGACGCGCGACGTGACGGAAGCCCGATGACCGCTCTGGCCTTGACCGTGCTCGGTGCGAGCCTCATGGGTAGTCTGCACTGTGCCGGAATGTGCGGCGGATTCGTGGCCTTCTACGCGGGCGCGGGCGACGGCCGGGCGGGAATGAGCCATGCGGCGTACAACCTGGGCCGGCTCGTTGCCTACGCCGTGCTCGGCGCCATGGCGGGGGCGCTCGGCTGGGCGCTCGATCTGGCGGCGGCGCCCATCGGCATCCAGCGCGCGGCCGCCGTGCTGGCCGGGCTTCTCATCACGCTGTGGGGCGCGCGCATGCTTCTCGAGGTGGCCGGTGTGCGCATGGCAAGTCTCCGGCCGCCGGCCGTGTTGAGTGGTGTCGTGGCGCGAGGTGTGGCCGTCGTGGCCCGGCAGCCGGCGACGACGCGCGCGCTCGTGGTCGGCCTGCTCACCGGTCTCCTGCCGTGCGGGTGGCTCTACGCCTTCGTCGTGACGGCCGCCGGCACAGGGGACCCGCTCCGGGGCGCAGGGTTGATGGCGGTGTTCTGGGCCGGGACGCTGCCGGTCATGGCCGGTCTCGGCGTGGCCGTTCAGGCCATGGCGGGCAGGATCCGCCGCTGGGTGCCGGCCGCCTGCGCGGTTGCCATGATCGTCGTCGGCCTGCTCGCCGTCGCGGGGCGGGCCCGGATCTTCGAGCCAGCTCCTGCCGCACATTCGCACGCGGGCGCGCCGCATGAGCATCGCTGAGAGCGTCGTCGCGCACCCCGTCGCCGCGAGCTTCGCCTGCGCGCACTGCGGGCTCGACGTGCCGCCGGGTCTCGTCGACGAGAGCGTGGAGCGACAATTCTGCTGTCAGGGCTGTCGCGCCGTGTATGCGGTGATTCACGAGCACGGCCTCGACCGCTACTATGCGTTCCGCGCCGAAGCGGAAGCGGCGCCACAGCCCGCCAGTCCCACGGGCCGGTCCTACACCGAGCTCGACGACCCGGGCTTCCAGGCCCGCGCCTGCTGGACGACCTCCGACGGTCTCGCGGCCACCGAGCTCTATCTCGAAGGTGTCCACTGCGCCGCATGCGTCTGGCTCGTCGAGCGGCTGCCGAGCCTCGTGCCCGGGCTGGTGGAGGTGCGCCTCGACCTGCCGCGCTCGCGCGCGCTCGTGCGCTGGGACGCGCGGGCCGTGACGCTCTCCGCCGCTGCGCGACAGCTCGACGCGCTCGGCTACCGCGCGCATCCCAGCCGGGGTCTGGAGGCGCAGGCGCTTCGCCGTCGCGAGGACCGCCGAATGCTGGCGCGGATCGGCCTCGCCGGCGCGGCGGCGGCCAATGTCATGGGCATCGCGTTCGCGCTCTACGGCGGTTTCTTCAATGGCATGGAGCCCGAGTATGCCTCGCTCTTCCGCTGGGCGAGCCTCGCGGTGACGGTGCCGGCCATGATCTGGGGCGGCGGCGTCTTTTTCCGCGGCGCATGGAGCGCCCTCAGAGTGCGCGCGCTGCACATGGATTTGCCGATCAGCGTGGGGCTCCTGGCGGGCTTCGTTCACGGTGCCGTCAACACGGTGCGCGGCACCGGGGACGTCTACTTCGACTCGGTGACGGCGCTGATCTTCCTGCTCCTGGCCGGCCGCTACGTCCAGCGCCGCCAGCAGCGCGTGGCCGCGGACTCGGCCGAGCTCCTGGCGTCGCTGGCGCCCAGCGCGGCGCGGCTGCTCATCGAGGAGGGAGTCCGGGAAGTACCCATTGAGGCGCTGCTGCCTGGCTCCCTCGTCGAGGTGCGTGCGGGCGATACGGTGCCGGCCGACGGCGTGATCTCCGCGGGCCGCTCCGCCCTCGACCTCTCGCTCCTCACCGGAGAGTCGCGGCCCACGGACGTCGGACCCGGCGACCGGGTGCATGCCGGCACCGTCAACCTCTCATCGCGGCTCGAGGTGATGGTGGAGCGCACCGGCGAAGACACGCGCGTGGGCCGGCTCGTGAAGCTGGTCGAGGAGTACGGCCGGCGCCGGGCGCCCATCGCGTTGCTCGCCGACCGTATCGCGGGACACTTCGTGGCGGCGGTGCTGGTGCTGGCGGCCTTGACCTTCGCGTTCTGGGCCCGCGTGGACGTCGGGCGGGCGGTGGATCACGCCGTAGCGCTGCTCATCGTCACCTGCCCGTGCGCTCTCGCTCTCGCGACGCCGTTGGCCCTGAGCGCGGCCATCGGTCAGGCCGCGCGCGCGGGATTTCTGATCAAGGGCGCCGACGTGCTCGAAAATCTGACCCGGCCCGGCCGCATGTGGCTCGACAAGACCGGCACGCTCACCGAGGGGCGCGCCGCGCTGCTCGAGTGGTGGGGCGACCCCGGCGCCAGGATGCTCGCCGCCGCCGCGGAAGCTCATTCGTCCCACCCGCTGGCGCGGGCGCTCGTGGCCGCGGTGGCTCCCCCGTCCGATGTGCCGGTGGCGATCGTCGAGACCCAGGGCGGCGGAATCGAGGGGACGGTGGCCGGGCGAGCCGTGCTCCTGGGCTCGCCCGCTTTTGTGAGGGCGCGCACCGGCGCGCTCCCGCCAGAATTCGAAAGGCGCGCTCGCGAGCTCCCGGCCGATGGCCTCACGCCGGTGCTGGTGGCGGTGGACGGAGCGGTGGTGGGAGCCGCCGGCTTCGGCGATCCGCTGCGCGAGGACGCCTCGGCGGCTCTCGCGCGCGTTCGGCGGCGCGGCTGGCGTGTCGGCATTCTCTCGGGCGACGATCCCGTGATCGTGGGCTCGATTGGCCGCCGCCTCGGCCTGGGCCCGGAGGACTGCCGCGGTGGCGTCTCGCCCGAGGGCAAGCTCCGCGCCGTCGAAGACGAGTCGGCCGGCGGCTCGGTCGTCATGGTCGGCGACGGAGTCAACGACGCCGCGGCGCTCGCGGGGGCCACGGTCGGCATCGCCGTGCACGGCGGCGCGGAGGCGGCCCTCGCCGCCGCCGACGTGTTCATCGCGCATCCGGGCATTGCGCGCGTGGCGGACTTGCTCGACGGGGCCGGTCGGGCCATGCGGACCGTGCGCCGCAACCTCGTCCTGTCGCTCTGCTACAACGCGGTGGGCGCCGCCCTCGCGATGGCGGGCTTCATCAATCCCGTGGTGGCCGCCGTCCTCATGCCGCTGTCCTCCATCACCGTGATCGCACACTCGTATCGGGCGCGGAGCTTCGCCCGGCCGGAGCCGCCGCCGTGTCGGTGATGTACGTCCTCCTGCCCGTCGCGCTGATTTTCGCCGCAGTCGCCCTCGGCGTCTTCGTGTGGGCGGCGCTGTCGGGGCAATACGATGATCTCCACACTCCCGCGCTGCGGATTCTTCACGAGGACGAGCCCGCCAAGCCTGTCCAACCGGAGCGATGACGCTTCGCCGACGAGGGCGATTTGACTTATCCGGCGGTCTGGTGGAGTATCCGGTGACATGCCGGGCCGGGACTACGACGCCATCATAGTGGGCGCCAGCTTTGCCGGCCTGGCGGTGGCTCGCCGCCTCTCGGGGCGAGTTCTCCTCCTCGACCGAAACGAAGTTGGCGCCGTGCAGACCTCCGCCTGCGGCACGCCACTGTGGGTCCCGCAGGCTCTCGGCGTGGCCGACAGCGTGCTCCAGGTTCACGACAAGCTCACGGTACGCGCGCCCACGCGCACCGTCACCTACGACCTCTCGGCCGTGCCCTTCTGCACCTTCGACTACAAGCGCTTCTGCCAGGGTCTGCTCGAGCAGACGCGCGCCCGCTTCCTCCGCTCCACGGTCACCGGCGTCGAGGACGGGGCAGTGCTGACCAGCGACGGCCGCTTCACGGCGCCGGTGGTCGTCGACTGCTCCGGTTGGCGGGGCGCGCTGGTCAACGACGGGGTTCCCGCTTCGCCCGGGCGCGGGCATTTCTCATTCGGACTCGAGACCAGGACGGAGCTCTCCGACGAGGGTCTCTCGTTCTGGCTCGACGGCAGCCTGATTCCCCGAGGACTCGGCTGGATTTTCCCCGTTGGCAAGGGAAGCCTGATCGGGCTCGGCTCCTACGTGGGGCTGTCCAAGCTCAAGCCGGCGCTCGAGCGCTTCCTCCGTGATCGCGGCGCGGTGGCGACGACCTACCACGGCACGTATTTCCCGCACCGTCTCTTCCGACCCACGGTCGGGCGTCTCTTCGCCGTCGGCGACGCCGCGGGGCAGTGTCTGCCGCTCACCGCGGAGGGTATACGCCCGGCGCTCTATTTCGGCGTCGAATGCGGGCGTATCATCCAGCAGATCTTCGAGGGACGCCTCGGATTGACCGAAGGGCTCGAGCGTTACCGCGGCATCGTGGATCGACACCGGCAGGCCTATCGCATTCTGCGCGTGGCGCAGTGGGTCGCCGAGCACGCGCCTACGGGCTGGTTCGTCGCCCTCACCAGTGTAGCCGGGCGACGGCCAGTCCTGCCGCGCTGGTGGCCGCGTTACGGTTGGTTTGGACGCTTCGATCCCGATCCCGCGGTCGTCGCGTGAGGCCAACCGACGTCGCGGAGGCGTGGCTCTGACCACCCGCGCCCGGTGGACGGTGGTGGTCGTGATCACCGTTGCCGTGTGCGCGTTGTGCGTGTGGCTCGTCTGGACCGACGCTCCCGTCTACCGCTTCCTCCACCGCCTCTTTCACGACAACCAGTTCATGAAGGACAAGCTCGTCGAATGGGGAGCCGCGGCACCCGTCATTTTCATCCTGATCCAGGCGCTCCAGGTCGTGGTCGCGCCCATTCCCGGCGAGGTGACGGGCATCCTGGGCGGCTTCGTCTTCGGACAGTGGATCGGGCTCATCTACTCGACGATCGGCCTGACCATCGGCTCGCTCGTCGCCTTTGGGCTCGGGCGATGGCTGGGCGACTCCTACGTGCGGAACCTGGTCAGCGAGGAGACCTGGAACAAGCTCGGCTTCATCGTGGAGGCGGAGGGCACCATCCTCTGCTTCGTCATCTACCTGATCCCCGGGCTGCCCAAGGACATCATCTGCTATCTCTTCGGCCTGAGCCCCATGCCCTTCTGGGTTTTCGCCGTGGTCTCGACGCTCGGTCGCATTCCCGGCACCTGGGTGCTCTCGGCGCAGGGGGCAAAGACCGCGACGGGCCACTACATCGAAGTGATGGTGCTGACGGCCATCGTGGCGGCCCTGGCGGTGCCGCTCTACTACTACCGACACCGCATCGTCGGCCGCTTCGAGAGGGGGCGCCGGCCCAAGCCGGACGAGAAGGAGGGGTAGCGGGGCCGTCCCGAGAGAGCTTGACAGTGGAGAGGCGACCGCGTAAAGTTCTGCACACTTTCTCCATGGGGATCATGAGCCGGTGAATCAGACGGGAACGAGTACCGCGCGGGCTTGGCGGCGGTATTTTTACTTTCCCCACGTCTGCCCGCTGGCTCCCATGAGCTGATCAGAGGAGCCACGGGGCGGACGATCCGCCGGCCCGTGGCGAGCAGAGATACCAAACGCCGCGGGGCACGGACCCGCGGCGTTTTGCATTTTCTCAAGAGGAGAGTCAGGCATGATCATCGTGCTGAAGCCGGGAGCGAGCGACGCCGGCATCGACGTATCGCGCCGGGTAGGGGAGATGGGATTCAAGACGCACCTCTCGGCGATGGCCAAGGCGGGACTGGCCGCGGGAGCCGACGGGCTCATCATCGTGCACAACAATCCGGCCGAGGCGCTCTCGGACGGGCCGCAGTCACTCAGGCCCGACCGCTTCGCCGCCCTCATGGCCGAGCTGCGGCCGTCGGGCCAAATCCTGGGGAGGTCGCTATGATCATCATCCTGAAATCGGGCGTGGGGGACGCGGCCATCGACGACGTGTGCCGCCGGGTCACCGAGATGGGATATGCGCCGCATATCATCCGCGGCGAGTTCAAGACCATCGTGGCCGCCGTCGGTGAGGAGCGCGGGCGGCCGGATCTCCGCCTCCTCGAGGCCGTCGAGACGGTGGAGTCGGTGATGCCCGTGCAGCAGCCCTTCAAGCTCGCGAGCCGCGAAGTCCGCGCGGAGCCCTCCGAGGTGCGGGTCAACGGCATCGCCATCGGCGGCAAGGCCATCGTCGTGATGGCCGGGCCCTGCTCGGTGGAATCGGAGGCGCAGGTACAGGAGGTGGCCGACGCCGTCAAGGCGGCGGGCGCCAAGATCCTCCGCGGCGGCGCGTTCAAGCCGCGCACTTCGCCCTATGCCTTCCAGGGACTCAAGGAGCAGGGCCTCAAGTACCTGGCGGATGCCCGCAAGCGCACCGGGCTGCCCGTGGTGACGGAGGTGCTCGAGACGGAGAGCGTGGAGCTGGTGGCCCAGTACACCGACATCCTGCAGATCGGCGCGCGGAACATTCAGAACTTCACGCTGCTCCGGCGGGTGGGCGAGATGGGGAAACCGGTGCTCCTCAAGCGCGGCATGGCGACCACCATCCAGGAATTCCTGCTCTCGGCGGAGTACATTCTGGCCGCGGGCAATCCCAACGTCATCCTGTGCGAGCGCGGGATCCGCACCTTCGAGACGACGACGCGCTTCACGCTCGATCTCAACGCGGTGCCGGTCCTCAAGAAGCTCTCGCACCTGCCGGTGGTCGTCGATCCCTCGCACGGCACCGGGCATTGGGACCTGGTCGCGCCCATGGCCAAGGGCGCGGTGGCGTGCGGAGCAGACGGGCTCATCATCGAGGTGCATCCGAAGCCGGAGGAAGCGCTCTCCGACGGGCCGCAATCGCTCAAGCCGTCGAAGTTCGCCCAGCTCATGCGCGAGCTGCGCCCGGTTGCGGAAGCGGTGGGGCGAAGCCTGTAGAAGCGGCCGGCACGGCTTTCCCGCGAAGTAGCCTATAATCGACCGGATATGCGATCGCTGTGGGTGTGGTGCCTGAAGTACTTGCCCGAGGACCGGACCAACCGGTATCTCGTGGTGACCGTCATCGTATCCGTGCTGCTGCACGCCTTTGTGGGCGCGATGCTGATCGTCGGCGGCAATATCGAGCGCAGGATCAGCAAGCGCGGCGAGGCGCTCCTCGTGGACATCGCTCCCGACAAGCCGAACGAAACCGCCCCGCTCGGGAATCCCTCGCGTCCAGTCGGGCCCGATGCGCCGGCGCCGCCACGCCGGGCGGCGCCCCCCGCACCGCCCGCTCCTCCCATGCCGCCCGCCCCCAAGGCTGCGCCGACGCCGCCCGCCACCTCTCCGGCGCCGGCCGCTCGTCCCACGCCTCCGGCTCCCAAGGTTGCCGACGCACCGAAGGCTGCACCCAAGGAGCCGCCGGCCGCAGCCAAGTCGGACGAGCCCGGTCCTGCGCCCAAGGCGGCACCCCCGTCGCCGGCTCCCGATCAGACGCAGACGGCGAAGGCGGCGCCGCAGCTTGGGGCGCCCCCGCAGCAGCTGGGCGCTCCATCACCGCCGCGTGTGGCTTCGGCGCCGCCCGAGTCGTCGGCGACCTCGGGGATGTTCCGCCGGGGCGGCGGCGGCGGGCTCAAGGGCGGACGCGGCGGCATCGAGGGGGAGGCGATCCCACTCGATACGCCGGATCCGAAGTACCAGGACTATTTCAACCAGATTCGCGAGCGCATCAAGAGCAAGTGGATCTATCCCTACGAAGCCTCGAGCCGCGGCATCGGGGGCGAGCTCGCCATCGAGTTCGGCATCGCCAAGAGCGGCGAGCTGCAGTTCATCGAGCGCAGACGGTCCTCGGGCGTCGAGCTCCTCGACGACTATGCGATGCGCGCGGTGCAGCTCGCCTCGCCGTTCCCGCCGGTGCCCGACGCGATCTCGAAGGGCGGCCTGCCGATACACGGAATCTTCCGCTACCAGCTCCTCGGCTCGGGCCTCATCAACAACTACCTCCGCTAGAGCGTCATTGCGCCTCCGCGCGGCGCCTGTCTTCCTTGCGCTCCTGGCTCTGGCCGGATGCGCCGCGTCGCCCTGTGGAGAACGGCCGCCCGTCCGGGTCCAGTTTCTCCTCGTCAACGATGTCTACCAGCTCGATCCCGTCGGGGGCCGCGGTGGTCTGGCCCGCGTTGCCACGCTCGTGCGCGAGCTGCGGCGCGAGACGCCGCAGACGCTTTTTGTCCTGGCGGGCGATACGCTGTCCCCCTCGGTGCTGTCGACGATATTCCAGGGGCGGCAGATGATCGAGGCCTGGAATGTCCTCGGCCTCGATGCGGCCGTCTTCGGCAACCACGAGTTCGACTTCGGCCCCGCGGTTCTCCAGCAGCGCATGCGTGACTCCCGCTTTTCCTGGCTCGGCACCAACGTCCTCGAGTCCGCCACCCGCCGCCCATGGGGCGGAGCGCACGCGCGGCTCGTGCGCGAGTGGAGCGGCGTGCGCGTAGGCATGATCGGCGTGACGCTTCCCCGAGCGGCGCAAAGCTCCAACCCGGGCCGCGGTATTGCGTTCGATCCGCCGGCCGAAAGTGCCCGCCAGGCCCTGGTCGAGCTGGGGCCTCTGGATCTCCGCGTGGCGTTGACCCACCTCGAGGTCGCGCAGGACCGCGCTCTCGCCAGCGCCGTTCCGCTCGACGTGATCCTGGGCGGCCATGACCACCTGCCCATGGTCGAGACGGACGGACGCACGCTGATCATCAAGGCCGGCGCCGACGCGATCAACGTGGGCCAGGTCGAGTACGAAGTCGGCTGCGGCGCCCAACTGCTCGGCAGACGGCACCGGCTCATCCCCGTGGGCGCCGATATCGCGGAAGCGCCCGACGTCGCGGCGCTCGTCGCCAGGTACCATGCCCAGGCGGATCCGCAGCTCGATCGTCCTGTCACCGAGCTGCGTGCCCCGCTCGACGCGCGCGACAGTGTCGTGCGGCGCGAACCGGCGCCTATCGGGGCCTTCATGGCTGAGGCTATTCGAAGGCGCATGGGGGCGGACGTCGGACTGCTCAACGGAGGGGCCATTCGCGGGAACCGCGTTCTGCCGGCCGGCCCCCTCAGCCTGCGCGATGTGGCCGCCCTGCTGCCGTTCGGCAATATCGTGGCCCTGCTCGAGGTGGATGGCGCCGCCCTGCGGGCCACCCTCGAGCACTCGGTCGCGGCCTTGCCCCAGCCGGCGGGCAGATTCCTCCAGACGGCCGGGCTGACCTATGTCCTCGATGCCGCTCGCCCGCCCAGGGACCGTATCGTCTCGGTCTCGGTTGGAGGGGAGGCCCTCGTCCCGGGGCGGCGCTATCGGGTGGCGGTGCCCGACTTTCTTGCCCGGGGAGGCGACGGGTACAACGCGCTGGCGGAGGCCAGAAGGGTGGTGCCGGGCGTGGATGGGCCGGGCCTCATCGAGATCGTGGTCCAGGCGCTCGAAGCGGGCAGCTCCCCTTGACAGTTATGTCGCCTATCCTGTAGTCTCGTTTGTACTTTTTGGATGTAGGCTCGTAGCTCAGCGGGAGAGCGCTACCTTGACACGGTAGAGGTCGGCGGTTCGACACCGCCCGAGCCTACCATTTCCTCCACCAGCCGTTGAGGAGTGATCATCGCCGGGAACGGGCAGCACGTCAGTGGTTGAGGGAGTGCGAAGCATCACC
>Ga0326731_1000380_pt1 | contig 11331 bp, 9 predicted proteins | sample MHFSIPfraction_FD_207645 | JGI IMG/M metagenome (GOLD analysis project Ga0326731, IMG submission 207645) | Lab enriched peat soil microbial communities from Michigan Hollow, Ithaca, NY, United States - MHF9FY SIP fraction | ecosystem: Environmental > Terrestrial > Soil > Wetlands > Peat | place...
CGTTCTTCGACCAGAGAATGAGCACGGGCGCCTGGATGCGGCGCGCCGCCTCCTCCCAGACTCCCTGGAGCGGCCCCCACGCCTCGTCAGTTCCTCCCTGGCCGCTCTGCCGATAGCCGCCCGCCATCGAGATCAGCGCCTTGAAGCGAGGGTCGCGGGCCGCCGCCATCACGCTGACGAGGCCGCCCAGGGAGACGCCACCCACACCCACGTGATCCTTGTCCACGTAGGGCAGGGTGAGCAGGTAGTCGAGCGCCGCGATCACGTCGCCGGCTTCTTCCTCGGCGCCACGCATCACGTCCGCCGCGCGCCGGCCGCTGTAGCCTCCGGAGGTGTGGTTCTGCGTATAGGTGGAAGCGGTGCCCTCCGAGCCCTTGTAGCCGCGGCGCGCCAGCAGGAGGACGACGTAGCCGTTCCGCGCCAGCGTGTCGGACAACGAGTCCTTGGTGATGGAGGTCCACGGATTGCGGCTCGCTTCCTGCGCGGTCATGGAGCCGTGGTTCTGGATATAGGCGGGGAAGGGGCCGTTGCCTTTGGGCCGGCCGAGCAGGGCGCGAAGCTTGAGTCCGCCGCTCGGGACGGTGACGACCTCGGTGCTATAGGTGTCGGACGGCTGTGCCGGCGCGCATCCGGGCCAGCCGAGCAGGAGGACCAGGGCCAGCAGAACGGTCTTCACGCGATCAGTATAGGGCGTCCGATCGTGGAGGCCACCGCGGCGTGAGTGAGCAGAGGTTCGAGGCGGTTCTCGGGACGCGCCAGCGCTGGATCAGCGGCCTCGGCGGCATCGGTCTCGGCTTCGGCGTGCCCTTCGTTCTGAGCGTCCTGCTGGTGGCGACGAGCGGCGACATGCTTTTCCTCATCCTGCCCCTGCCGTTTCTGGGCGCGCTCTGGGCTGCGCAGGGCTTCGCGCCGTCTGGGTACACGTTGACCGACCGCGGCCTCGTCCTCGAGCGGCGGTGGTTCAGGCGCGTGCTGCCCTATGCCGCGATCACACAGATAGACGGGCGTCAGCGCTCCGTGGGTGGACTCGGCGCCGTGGTGGTCAACTCGCTCTTCGGCTCGCATGGCCTGCGCTGGAACCCCCGCACCGGCCGGCACTACATCTTCATCACGCGGACGTCCGATCTGGTCTGGCTCACCACGTCGAGCGGGCTGGTGGCGCTGTCACCCGAGCGCCCGGCGGAGTTCACGGCCCAACTTGCCGGGCGGCTCGGCGAGCGCGGGTCCACGCCATCACGATGAAGGCCGCCCCCGCCACGGCCAGGATCGCGGCGAACAGCGCCAGGTCCTCTTTGAGTCCGAATTTCTCTCGAAGCGCCTCGATCCGGCCGCCGAGGCCGTAGCCTATCCCGTAGCCCGCGAGCACGGGCCACGGCACGTAGCAGACGGCGCCCAGCAGGTTGGCGGTGAAGAAGCGCAGGGGCGAAAGCCCGCCCGCGCCGGCGAGTGGCCCGGCCACGGTGCGCAAACCGGCGACGAACCGGGAGACGAAGACGGCGCCGGCGCCGTAGCGTGTGATGAGCCCCTGCGCCTGCTCCATGCGCGTCCGCGGCAGGGGCAGTCTCGCGATGGCGCGCTGGCCAAAGCGCCGCCCGGCCCAGAAGCCGAGGTTGTCTCCAACGCTCGCGCTGATCACGCCCACGATGATGACCAGCGGGAGGTCGAGACGCCCGTGCCAGGCGAGGTAGCCGCCCAGCACCAGCACCGATTCCTCCGGCGCGGGGACACCCGCATTGCCGAGGAGCACCACCACGAGGATGGCCGCGTAGCCGAGATGCTGGAAGAGATGGCTGGGATCGAGCACGCGGCAGCGAGAATAGCATGGCGCGGCCGGGCGGCATTGACAGCGCGCGGTGCGTGGGGGACAACTGGAGCGTATGCGCATCCTGGTGGTCGAGGACGACAGAAAGGTCGCGAGCTTCATTCGCAAGGGCCTCGAGGAAGAGGGGCATGCCGTCGAGGTCGCGTCCGACGGGACAGAGGCCGTCGAGCGTGCGGCCGACGGCTCGGCGTGGGACCTCGTGGTGCTCGACGTCATGCTGCCCAAACGCGACGGCTTCAGCGTTCTCCGGACCATCCGCGAGGAGGGGCTGAAGGCTCCAGTGCTGATGCTCACCGCCCGCGATGCCGTCGGCGATCGCGTCACCGGCCTCGACCTGGGCGCCGACGATTACCTGACCAAACCCTTCGCCTTCGAAGAATTCCTGGCCCGGGTTCGCGCGCTCCTGCGTCGGGGCACCGGCGGGACCCAGAGCCCCGTCCTGCGCATCGCCGATCTCACGCTGGACCCCGCCACGCGCGAGGTCCGGCGCGGCAACCGGCGCGTGGAGCTGACCGCCCGCGAGTACACGCTGCTCGATTACTTCATGCGCAGTCCCGGCCGCGTGCTGAGCCGACCCATGCTGGCGCAGCACGTGTGGGGCCTCGACTTCGACTCCGAGAGCAATGTCGTGGATGTGTATGTGGGCTATCTCCGGCGCCGCATCGAGGGCCCGGGTGAGCGGAAGCTCCTGCACACCGTGCGCGGAGTCGGCTACGTGCTCAAGGATGAGCCGTGAGGCCGCTGTCGCTCCGCGCCCGGCTCACTCTCTGGTACGCCGGGGTGCTCCTCGCTATCCTCGCCGTCATGAGCGCGCTGTCCTACTCCTTCCTCCGCTGGAGCCTGCTCCAGCAGGTGGACTCGTCGCTCGCCTCCGTCGCCCAGATCGTTCGCGAGAGCGACGAGCGCGGCGCCGGCGACTCCGAAGTGGAGCGCGCGATTCGTGAGCTGCTCGGCCCCGGCTTCTCCGACCGCTACTACCAGTTCCTTGACCCTGAGGGACGGTCGCGCTTCCGCTCAGGGTCGCCGCCGGTCACGCTTCCCCTGTCGCCCGAGGCTCGCCGGAACGCCGCGCACGGGCTGCGCACATTCGAGACGCTCGAGGATCTGCGCGGTGGACCGACGCGGCTGCTCACCGTACCCGTGCTGCGGGACGGGCGGCGCGTGGAAATCATCCAGGTCTCGGCGCCCCTCGCGCGCATACGCGAGGCGCTGTCCGGCTACCTCACGACGTTGCTCGCGCTGGTGCCCGTGGCCGTCGCGCTCGCCGCGGCCGGAGGGTTCGTCGTCACGAGACGGGCCCTTCGCCCCGTGCGCGATATGTCCAGGGCCGCCCGTCAGATCACGGCCGAGGACCTGGGGCGTCGGCTCACGCGGCGGGGCGCCGAGGACGAGATCGACCACCTGGCCGACACGCTCAATGCCATGCTGACCGGCCTCGAAGCCGCCTTCGCCCAGTCGCGCCGCTTCTCGGCCGACGCGGCGCACGAGCTTCGCACGCCCCTCACCGCCCTCAAGGGGGAGATCGAGGTGGCCCTGCGCGCCGAGCGCTCGCCCGAGGAGTATCGACGGGTGCTTCATTCGGCCCTCGAGGAGGTCGAGCACCTGATCCGGATGGCCGAAGACCTTCTGCTGTTCTCGCGGTCTTCGGCGGCGATCGGGGTTCCGCGGGACCGGGTCGAGCTGGAGCCCATCGTCCTCGAGGCGCTCGAGGCGGGCGCCCGCCGTGCGCAGGGTACGGGCGTCGGGGTGCGCGCCGAAGAGATCGAGCCGGGCACGGTCCTGGGCGAGGCGGGCGCCCTTCGCCGTGCGGTGCTCAATCTCGTGGACAATGCCGTCAAGTACACGCCGGCCGGCGGGAAGGTGAGCCTGTCCCTGCTGGCGCGGGACGGCGAGGCCCTGATCGTTGTGCAGGACACCGGGATCGGCATAGATCCGGTCGATGCGGCCCGCATCTTCGATCCCTTCGTGCGGCTCGATGCGGCGAGGAGCCGAGACGCGGGCGGCGCCGGGCTGGGGCTGGCCCTGGTGAAATCCATCGTGGCCGCCCACGGAGGCACCGTGGAGGTGGAAAGCGACCCCGGCGCAGGCAGCCGCTTCACGATCCGCCTGCCCCTCGCCTAAGAATCTTCTCATCCGGCCTTCATCCCCCTCTCATGCGCCCTTGCTACGTTTGCTTGCGGCAGGACGCAGCTCACTCCACACACGAGGGGGAAGACGATGAAAGCTTGGTTTCGGAACAGGAAGTGGGGCTGGCCCGCGCTGGCTCTCGTCGCCGCGCTGGCCGCGGGCGGCGTCACCACCGGCTTCAGCCTGACCAAGGGCGCGCAGCCGCAAATCTGGACGGAGCGGACCACCGCCAGCACAACCGCCCCGACCGTGCAGGCGCCCGACTGGGTCAAGATCGGCCACGACCTGAAGCCGGCCGTGGTCAACGTCAGCACCAAGCGCACCGAGTCGGCGATGTCCGAGATGCAGGGCCCGTCCGGCGAGGAGACGCCGTTCGACAGATACTTCAGGGATTATTTCGGCAGCCTCCCGAAGCGCCACACGCGCGCCATGGGCTCGGGCTTCGTCATCAACCAGAACGGCTACATCGTGACGAACAACCACGTGGTCGACGGCGCGACGCAGATCATGATCAAGCTCTCGGATGGGCGTGAGATTCCCGGCAAGGTCGTGGGTCGCGATGCCAAGACGGACATCGCGCTACTCAAGGTGGAGGCCACCGGTCTCCCCGTCATTCCGCTCGGGGACTCGTCCGCCAGCCAGGTCGGCGAGCCGGTCATGGCCATCGGCAATCCCTTCGGTCTCGAGCAGACGGTGACCACGGGTATCGTCAGCGCCACCGGTCGCGCCATCGGCGCCGGACCGTACGATGACTTCATCCAGACGGACGCGTCGATCAATCCCGGTAATAGCGGCGGGCCGCTCATCAATGCCCGCGGTGAGGCCATCGGCATCAATACGGCGATTTTCTCGCAGAGCGGCGGGTCGGTGGGCATCGGCTTCGCCATCCCGATGAGCCTCGCGAAGAATGTGGTGACCCAGCTGGCGGATTCCGGCAAGGTCACGCGCGGTTGGCTCGGGGTCGGCATCCAGCCGGTGACGCCCGAGCTCGCGAAGAGCTTCGGCCGGACGGAGACCACCGGCGTACTGGTGGCCTCGGTGTCCGACGGATCGCCCGCCGAGCGGGCCGGCATCAAGACGGGTGATATCATCACGGAATACGACGGCCGCAAAGTGGACCGTGCGAACGACTTGCCTCGTGCCGTGGCCGCCACGCCCGTGGGCCAGAACGTGAAGCTCACCGTCGTGCGCGATGGCAAGCCGGTGACGCTCACGGCCAAAGTCGAGGCGCTCGAGGCGAAGGAGGCCGCTCAGAACGACGGCGATGCGAAGGCCAAGCCCGCACTGGGCCTGGCCGTGCAGCCGCTGACGCCCTCGCTCGCCCAGCAGCTGGGCGTGCGCGCGACGCAGGGTCTGGTGGTGCAGAACGTCACGGAAGGCAGCCCCGCCGCCGAGGCCGGTTTCGAGCGCGGCGACGTGATCGTCGAAGTGAACAAGAAGCCCGTCAAGAGCGTGGCCGATCTTCGCGAGTCCGTAGCCAAGAATGGGAAGGGCTCCCCGATTCTCTTCCGGGTGCAGCGTCAGGACGCAAGTCTCTTCCTCACCGTGACTGTCTAGCCGTTCAGCCGCGCGAGCCCGCCGGCGCCCCCACAGCGCCGGCGGGCTTCCCGCTTCGCTCCCTCACGCGCGCTCTCCAGGACCAGTCCGCGTCACTTACGCTCTCGTAGGCGGGGGTAGATCTGGGCGGCGGCAGCGGCCAGCGCCATCAGGGCAAACCCGCTCGCACCCAATGCCGCGCTGACGCCGACGAGAGAGGCGAGCGCGCCAATCTGCAATTGTCCGAGCGGTGCCAGCCCGATCGCCACCACCCAGGCGCCGCCGGCCCGGCCACGGAGATGCGGCGGCGAGCCCAACTGGAGCAGGCTCTGGGCGAGGAGATCGGCAAGGGCACCCACCGCGTTGACGACCACCAGAATCAGGACGACCCCCCAGAAGCCCACGAGGTGCGGCGCCAGGCCAAGGCCGACAATGCTCAGGCCGAATCCGGCGAGCACGGCGAGGAACATGGTGCCTCCGCCGGCGACGGCGCCACGCATGGAGACGAAGAGTCCCAGGATCCCGCCCACGGCGCGCGCGGCGTTCAGGACGCCGAGGCCTTCGGGGCCGGACCGGAGCACGTCACGCGCGAGGCTGGGGAGCAGGGTCTGGTGGGAAAAGCCGAGCACTTCGGCGCCGGCAGTGAGCGCCATGAGGGTGAGGAGGGTCCGATTGCGACGCACCAGCGCGACGAAGCCGATGATGTTTTGCCAGACTGACTCGGGTTCTGTCGGCAATGCGCGCCTCGGGGCAGAGCTGCGAACGAGCGCGGCCGCACCGGCCATGTACGCGGCGGCGACGGCCAGGTAGGCCGCGCCCGAGCCCAGCTCAGCGATGAGGGAGCCGGCGCCGAGCGAGCCGGCGAGCCAGCCGGCGCGCATCGCCACGCCCAAGACGGCCAGTCCCGGCACCAACCGCTGAGGGCCAACGATGTCGTGCGTGTAGCTCTGCCGCGCCGCATGCTCGATTCCGCGCAGGGAGCCCGCGGCCAGGGTGATGAGCAGGAGCAGCGGCAGTCCGAGGAGGCCGAAGAGGACAAGGGTACCCAGCGTGGCCGCGGTCAGAGCCTGGCCGACGCCCGTCGCGATCAGGAGGTGATGGCGGGGCCAGCGGTCGGCGAGCACGCCGGCCGGCACCCCTACGAAGAAGAGCGGGAGCGCGCGGGCGCTCATCGCCAGGCCGACCAGGAAAGGCGAATCCGTCAATTCGAGCGCGAGCCAGCCCAAGACCACGATCTCGCCCATCATTCCCACGGAGGCGAGGAGCATGTTGGCCGAGAGCCAACGGAAATCCGTCAGGCGAAAGAGCGAGCGGCTGACCCCTGTCCGGCTTTGCCCGATGCTGGGCGTGGTCTCCATTGGACGAGCAACCGCGATCGTATCACGCGCCCATCCGGGCTCACGCAGGCGTTCCGAGCCGGATGCCGCGCGCTAACCGGGCCGGCGGTTCGCGTCGGGCCTGAAGCGAATCCCCGGTCGCGCCAGCCCGCCGCTGACGCCGATCGGCGTGCCGTCGGCGCGCCAGCAGGCCGCGCCCTCCAGCGTGCCGTCACCGGCGAAGGCCACCGCGTTCATCCCGCCCGCCACCGCGGGCACCGCGACGATTCGGTGGCCGCGGGCGGCCACCGCCTCACGAATGGCGGCGGGGATGTCCCGCTCCATTTCGAGCTCCTGGCCCTGGCTCCACACCCGCGGTGCCTCCACCGCGTGCTGGAGCGTCATGCCGTGATCGATGAGATTGACCACCGCCTGGAATACCGAGGTGAAGATGCGCACGCCGCCCGGCAGGCCCAGCGCCCAGGCGGGCTTGCCCTCGCGCAGCACGATGGTGGGCGCCATGCTGCTGGTCACGCGCTTGCCCGGAGCGATGGAGGCGGGCGTGCCGGGATGCGGATCGAAGAGCGCCATGGTGTTGTTGAGCAGGATGCCCGTGCCCGGCACCGTGGCCTTGGCGCCGAAGAGATTGTTGATGGTCTGGGTCATCGCCACCACGTTGCCGTCGGCGTCTGCGGTCGTCACGTGGGTGGTGTGAGCGGACGTGGATGCGGCCCGGGCCGCGGCCGCGCCGCTCGCAGCATAGTCGCCGGCACGATCCGGGCGGATCTCCGCGCGCCGTGCCGCCGCGTACTCCTTGGAGGCGAGCCGCTCCACCGGAATATCCACGAAGGCAGGATCCCCGGTGCAGGCATCGCGGTCCGCGAAGCCGATCTTGAGCACTTCCGCGATGAGGTGGAAATAGTCCGCGGTGCCGAAGCCCAGGCCGCGCGGGTCGAACCCCTCGAGGATGTTCAGCATCTCGATCAGATGGAGGCCGCCCGCGGTGGGCGGCGGCGCGCCCGCGACCTCGAAGCCGCGGTAGCGGCCGATGATGGGCCGGCGCTCGATTGTCTCGTAGCGCGCGAGGTCGTCCAGCGTGATGATGCCGCCGGCCCGCCGCATGTAGTCCACCACCGTGGCGCCGAGATCGCCGCCATAGAGCGCGCCCGGACCCTTGGCCGCGATGAGGCGGAGCGTGGCCGTGTAGTCGGGCATCACCACGAGGTCGCCGGGCTTGATGGGCGCGCCGCCGGGCAGGAAGGTGCGCGCGGTCTCCGGGAAGCGCGCGAGATCCTCAGCGGTTTCCGTGACGGCTTCCACCAGATAGGGTGTGGCGCGGAAGCCGCGCTCGGCGTGGCGGATGGCGGGTTGCATCACCGTCTCGAGATCGAGCCGGCCGAAGCGCGCCAGGGTCTCCGACCAGGCTTTGAGCGTGCCGGGCACGCCAACCGAGAGGAGGCCGACGAGATTCACGTCGCCTTCCACCCGAAGATAGTCCGGCCATGTGTCGGAGACGGGCCGGTACATGTCGGGCCGCGAGGCGGCGGGGGCGGTAGTGTAGTTGTCGATGACGAGGTGGCGCCCGTCGCCGAGCCGGAGATGCGTCATGCCGGCGCCGAAGATGCCTACCATCATCGGCTCCACCACGGTGAGCGTAAAGAGCGCGGCGATGGCCGCGTCCACCGCATTGCCGCCGGCCGCGAGCATCTCCGCGCCCGCCGCCGATCCGAGAGGATGATTGGCCACAACCATGCCGCGGGACCCTGTCGCCGGTCTTTTTTCGGTCATGCGGCGAATCATAGCGGATCGGGCCGTGATACGCTCGCCGGCATGACAACGACTTGGACCTGGAATCACGCGCTCACCGGTGTCGTCCCCCCGCTCATCTCTCCGCTCGGTGACGGTGGTGACGCCGATGCCGGAGCCATGGCCGCCTTGGTGGAGCATGTGGTCGGAGGCGGTTGCACCGGTCTCTTCGTGCTCGGGGGCTGCGGCGAGGGCGCCTGGCTTACCACCGGCCAGCGCGACGGCATCGTGCGGGCGGCGGTGAAGGCGGCCGCGGGCCGGGTGCCTGTGCTCGCCGCGGTGATGCTGCCCTCCACCGGGCCCGCGACGGAGGCGGCGCGGCGCGCCCGCGCCGAGGGCGCCGACGCGGTGGTGGTGGGCTCGCCCTACTACTTCGCAGTGGACGGCGGCGGTCATCGGCGTCACGTGGAGGCGGTGCTGGAAGCGGCGGGGCTACCCGGCCTTCTCTACAATATTCCGCAGTGCACGCACGCGATCCTCGCCGCCGACACGGTGGCCGCGCTCGCGCGCGATTCGCGCGTCCTGGGGATGAAGGACTCGGCGGGGGACTTCCTCACCTTCCAGCGCTATCTCGCGGTGAAGCGAGAGCGCCCCGACTTTCGCGTGCTCCAGGGCCAGGAGTCCCTGCTGGCCTCGAGCGTGCTGCACGGCGGCGACGGCGCGGTGCCGGGGGTGGCGAACATCGCCCCGCGGCTCTGCGTGGATCTCGTGCGCGCGGCCCACGCGGGGGATTCGGCGCGGGCGACCCAGCTCCAGGAGCAGGTGACGGGACTGACTCGGGTGTACGAGCAAGGGCACTGGCTGCCTGCGCTCAAGCACGCGTGCGCGAAGCTCGGGATCGGCAATGGCCGCCCGGCGCCCCCGCTCGAGCCAGCGGAGCCGGCCGCGCGCGCGGCCATCGCCGATCTCCTCGCCCGGCACACCTAGACGGTGATGTCCGCCGAGTGGGCTCGGCGGCTTCCGTCGCCATGGTAAACTTGTCTCGCTTCGAGTCAGGAGCGGGGAGATCCGAACGATGAGCTTCGACTACGGCAAGTATTTCGGGGAGATCAAGCTCACCCACGATCTCCTCTCGAAGAAGGAGGAGCGCACCTGGCTCCTCAAGCCGCCGCGTGACGGCGAGCGCCACGACGTGGTCCTCTACCTGGGCTGCAACGTGCTCCGGACCTCGCACCTGGTCGAGACGGTGGCCGCGGTCTTCGACCGGCTCGGGCTCGACTACGTGGCGGCGGGCGGGCCGACCTACTGCTGTGGTATCCAGCACCACCGGCGGGGGCAGGAGGCCTCGGGCGAGCGCTACGCCAACCACACCGTCGAGCTGCTCCAGAGCATGGCGCCGCGCGAGGTTGTCATGTGGTGCCCCTCGTGCATCCAGTTCTACGACGAGGTGCTTCAGGCCGATCTGCCGTTCCCGAAGCGCCACACCGCCGAGTTCCTCGCCGACTGTCTCGACCGCGGCCTCTTCACGTTCACCCGGCGTGTCGAGGCGACGGTCGCCCTGCACTATCACCGGGCCACCCCAGCCCGGGAGCGTGAGGGGCTGGCCGCGCGCCGGCTGCTGGAAGCGGTGCCCGGCATCACGCTGATCGAATTCGAGCCCGACGCGCGCTGGGGGCGCACGTGCACGCCGGGTTTACAGGAACAACTGGGGCCCGCCGTGTGGCGGGAGATGGCGCTCGGCGACATTGATCGCGCGCTCGCGGCGGGAGCCACGCACCTCGCCGGCATCTATCACGGCTGCCACCGCGATCAGTGCCGGTTCGAGCGGGAGCGGCCGATCGTGGTCGAGCACTATCTCACGCTGTTCGCGCGCGCGCTCGGCATCGAGTTCGAGGACACCTACAAGCGGTACATGCACATGGGCGATCCCGACCGGATCCTCGAAGACGCCAGTCCCTGCATGGCGGGCAACGGGGTTGATCCCGAAAAAGCGCGTGGGCTCGTGATCAAGACCTTCGGGTCCTGACGAGCGCGACGCCCGGAGCGCCAGGCCCCAAGATCCAGCTCACGGTGGAGGACGATCGCGGCTTCTCGTCCTCGAGATCACCCGACGAGCCTGGCCCGCGTCGTATCGAGCGCGGATCCTTGCCCCTTCTGCTATTGCTTCTGCTGAGAGCGCCAATTCTCGATGTGCTGCTGAAGGTGCGCGTCGGCAAGCACCTCCGTCTGGACCGCCTCCGCATCGCGTTTCAGAGCCCGCCTCCTCCTTGTCGAATCGCCGCGCTCGAGCCGCGCGCCGGATCAAGTCAGGCGCCGTCTCCTCCGCTATTTCTTCAGCGCCTCACGCATGCGGGCCAGCGCGGTGCCGTATACGTGGTCGGGCCGCAGGATCATGGCCACGCGCTTGTCGGCCTCGGCAATCCGGTCGTACTCGTCCCAGTCCGCGCTCCGTCTCCGCGTGGTGGCGCTGAAGATATAACGGCGGGCCTTGCGGAGGGTCTCGGGGTCCGCATTGCCGGAGTGGGTGAGCTCCGCCTTGCCCTCGAACACGAGGAATCCCGACCACCAGTCGGCGTGAGAGATCAGCACCGAGCAGCGGGGATCTCGAAGCAGATTCTTGAACTTCACCCGGTTCTCCGTGATGGAGATGCCCACGCCGCCCTCCCGCGGGTACACGGTGACGATGCTGAGTTGGGGCAGGCCGTTCCGCCTGAACGAGGTCAGCACGCCCTGCGGGTTGTCGTGGATGAACTGCTCGATCTGGGGAGCCAGTTCGGCTTTCGG
>Ga0326731_1000384_pt1 | contig 11316 bp, 10 predicted proteins | sample MHFSIPfraction_FD_207645 | JGI IMG/M metagenome (GOLD analysis project Ga0326731, IMG submission 207645) | Lab enriched peat soil microbial communities from Michigan Hollow, Ithaca, NY, United States - MHF9FY SIP fraction | ecosystem: Environmental > Terrestrial > Soil > Wetlands > Peat | place...
CTGTCGCGGGTCCTGGCCGAGGACTACATCCGCACCGCGCGCGCCAAGGGCGCGCCGGTCTGGCGCCACGCTTTCAAGGAGGGCTTCCTCATCCCGGTCACCGAGATCATGAGCGCCAAGATCCCGTTCCTGCTCGGCGGCGCGGTGATCGTCGAGCAGGTGTTCAACTGGCCGGGCATGGGGCGCATGGCGTGGCAGGCGGCGCAAGACCGCGACTTTCCGGTCATCATGGGCATTGCGCTCGTCGCGGCCGCGTTCGTTCGCTCGGGCAACCTGTTGCAGCGCGTCGTGTTCACCGCTGTCAATCCGCGCGCATCGAAGGAATAGGGCGTGCGCCGCTTCGTCCAGGCCCCGGGCCCCATAGGCGAGTTCTCGAAGCTGCCGCTTCTTCAGCGCGCCGAGAGGCTCGACCTGGTGTACGTCGGCTACGGGCTCTTGATCCTCGCGCTGGTGCTCGCCTCATATCTGCTCGGGGCGCTCGGCTGGCTGCCCCACGATCCTCGGGCGATGAACGTCGAGCTGATCAACGCGGCGCCCTTCACCCCCGGGCACCCGCTCGGCACCGATTTCCTCGGGCGCGACCTGCAGGCGCGGCTGATCATCGGTATCCAGGCCTACTTTCTCCCCGGGCTGCTCGCGATCGCGATTTCCGTCGCAGGCGGCGCCGTTCTCGGCGTCCTCGCGGGCTACAGGGGCGGCTGGCTCGACACGGTCATCACCTACTTCGCCAACCTGCTCGACTCGTTCCCGCGGCTGGTGCTGATCCTGCTCGTGATCGCCGTGTTCAAGCCCGACATCTACGCCGTGATGGTCGTGGTCGGCATCACCGGCATGCCCGAGACCGCCAACCTCATCGCGGGCAAGATCTCTTTCCTCCGGCAGAAGAACTTCATCGAAGCCGCGCACGCCCTCGGCCTGCCGGCGCGCACGGTCATCCTCAAGCACATCCTGTGGCTCAACTGCCGCGCGCTGCTGGTGATCCAGGCGACGCTCGGCATGGCCGGGGCGATCATCGTCGAGACCAGCCTGTCCTACCTCGGCTTCGGCGTACAGGAGCCCACGCCCTCGTGGGGCAACATGGTCCAGGCCGGCGCGAACTATTTTCTGCAGGGCAATTTCTGGCCCTCGACCGCTCCGGCGCTCGCGATCCTCGCGACCATCCTCGGCTTCCAGCTGCTCGGCGACGGCCTGAACAACATCCTCGAGGGCAAGCGGAGGCGGTGATGGACGCGCTTCTCGCGATCGAGAACCTGCGCACCTACTTCTACTCGCGCGCCAAGCGCGCCTTCATCCGCTCGGTGGACGGAGCGAGCCTCTCGGTCGCGCGCGGCGAGACGCTCGGCATCGTGGGCGAGAGCGGCAGCGGCAAGACCGTCACCGCCCTTTCCGCGGCGGGCCTGGTGACCGCCGCGCCCGGGGTGATCGGCGGCAGGATAGAGCTGCGCTCGAACGGGATCGCGCGCAACCTGCTCGACGGCCTGGAGCGCTACGTGCGGGTCGAGGAGGCGGACGGGCACGTCGTAAGCGTGGAAAAGAACGAGCCGGGCTGGCGCAGGCGGGTCGAGGCATTGATGGCCGGCGTTCGCGGCAAGGAGATCGCGATGATCTTCCAGAACCCGCGCGCGGCGCTGAACCCCTACTCCACCGTCGGCAGCCAGCTGGTCGAGACCATACGTCTGCACACGGGCGCGAAGGGAGAGCGCGAGGCGAAGGAGCGCGCGATTCATTGGCTCGAGCGCGTGCGCATCGACTCGCCGCGGCTGCGCTTCGACAACTTTCCCTTCGGCATGTCGGGCGGCATGTGCCAGCGCGCCATGATCGCGATGGCGCTCTCGGCCGAGCCCTCGCTCCTGATCGCCGACGAGCCGACCACCGGCCTCGACGCCACCATCCAGTCGCGCATCGTCGAGCTGCTCGCCGAGCTCAAGGCCGAGACCCGCACCGCGACGCTCCTCATCAGCCACGACATCAGCGTGATCCAGCGCCTGTCGGACCGTGTCGCGGTGATGTACGGCGGCACGGTGGTGGAGACCGGAGGCACGGCGGAGGTGCTCGCGCGCGAGGCCTCCGAGCGGCATCCCTACACCCAGGCGCTGCTCGCCTCGATTCCCAGCGCCGAGACGATCCGCAGGAAGAGCTATCTGCAGGCGATCGAAGGCGAGGTGCTCGACACCATCGAGGTGCCGCGCGGCTGCCGCTTCTACGGCCGCTGCAACCGCGTCACGGAAGGCGTACGCGAGCGCTGCGCCGGCGCGGAGCCTCCGCTCGCCGAGATCGCGCCCGGCCACAAAGTGCGCTGCTGGCTGTACCCCGCAAGATCGTGAGCAAGACCATCCTCGAGGTCACCGACCTGCGCAAGCATTACCGGCAGGGCCGCGGCCTCGCCTCGATGCTGACGGGCGAAGCGCGCGTCATCCCCGCGGTGGACGGCGTGAGCTTCTACCTCAGGGAAAACGAGACCGTGGGGCTGGTCGGCGAGTCCGGCTGCGGCAAGACCACGATCGGGCGCACCGTGCTGCGACTGACCGACCCGACGGGGGGCAGCATCGTGTTCGACGGGCGCGACATCACCGCCCTGAGCCGCGCCGAGCTGCGCCCGCTGCGGCGCGAGATGCAGATGATCTTCCAGGACCTCGACGCCGGATTGAACCCGGCGATGCGCGTGCGCGCCATACTGCGGGAGGCGCTCACCGTCTACGAGCGCCCGAGCGATGCCGAGATCGCGAGCCGCATCCGTGAGCTGCTCGAGCAAGTGAACCTCAAGGAGAGCAAGCTCGCGAATTTCCCTGCAGAGCTCTCCGGGGGCGAGAAGCGCCGTGTCGGCATCGCGCGCGTGCTCGCGGTGCGCCCGCGCCTGATCGTCGCCGACGAGCCCACCAGCGCGCTCGACATCTCGATCCAGGCGCAGGTCGTCAACCTCCTGCGCGACCTGCAGAAGCATCTCGGGCTGTCGTATCTCTTCATCTCGCACGACCTCCCGGTGGTGGAGCTGGTCAGCGAGAAGGTGGCGGTGATGTACCTCGGGCGCATCGTCGAGATGGGGCTCGCGGAGGACATCGCGCACCGGCCGCGTCATCCCTACACCCAGATCCTGTGGTCGTCGCTCGCGGACAAGCAGAGCACCGAGGTGAGCCGGCGCACGCGCCAGGAAACGGTAGAGCGCGAGCGCCGCGCCTGGGGCGTGTTCGACTTCGAGCACCCCGCGGGCGGCTGCCGCTTCGCCCCGCGCTGCCCGCTCTACGAGCAGAAAGGCCGGCCCGCGGTCTGCACCGACCCCGCCTCGGAGCCGCGCTTGCGCGACGTCGGCAGGGGGCACGTGGTGGCGTGCCACTTCGCCTAGCGGAATTTCACGAGCTCGGGATCGTCGATTTTCTGCTCGGGAAGACCGGTGATCGCCGGGAGCTTCGAGAGCGGCGGCAGGCCGAGGTGGGTCTGCACGCGGCCAGCTGCGTCCTTCCACACCAACGCCGGAGTCCCCGACATGCCGAAGCGTCCCATCAGGGTCATGTTGTCTTCGAGCTGGATGGCAAGATCGGCAGGCACCTGCACCGCGGCCTTGATGCCGCCGTCGTAGCTCTTCGCACGGTAGCGGGTCTCGTTTTCGCGCAACGCCGCGACGCGATCGCGCGCGCCCATCACCGCTGCGGCGAGCGCCGCCGAGCTGTCCTTCTGGTACGCGACCGGCACCCAGCGCACCTGCAGCCCGGCCTTTTCGTAGGCCTGCAGCGCCTTCCAGGTGAGGTGGCAGTACCAGCAGTTGGCGTCCCAGAAGACGTAGAGCACGCGCTTCGGGTCCTTCGCGCCCTCGACCACCGCGTCGGTCTTCTCCAGAGCGGCGAACAGCGACGGAAAATCGCGCCCCTTTTTCGCGTCCTGCGCGAAGGCCGTGCACGCGGCCAACGCCGCGCAGGCGAGCGCCAGGCGGGAGAGTCGGATCATGATGAGTGAGCTCAGATCTGCTTCCTCTCGGCCGCCGCCGGCAGCGCCTCGCCGACGCGCACGCTCGCGCCGGCCAGCGCGGCGACGAGCGCCGCCGTGGCCGCCTCGTTGTAGCGTTGCCCGAGCGGGGAGCGGCTGAATTTCACGTAGGCCGCGAGGTCGGCGTCGCCGGTGTTGCGGTAGATGTAGCGGTACATCGGGGGGAGCATCGCGCCCACGGTCGCTCTCACCTTCTCGGGCGGCATGACGGCGCGCAGTCGCGCCCGCAGATTCGAAACGCCGATGCGCTTCTCCACCGGCTGGGTCGAATCCATTCCCACCGCGATCCCGAGCGATATGGCCTCGATGAAGCTCGCGCCGACTTCGACCGCGTTGGTCGCCTCTATGAGGTCGGCGATCGAGCCGGCGCGCTCGGGCTTGGTCGGCTTCTCGCTCTCGAGATACGCCCGCATGTTTTCCTGCGTCGTATTCCCCGCGGCGCTCTCCTCCGCGCGCGTCACGCGCCTGCCGACCGGCCCGCCCAGCCATGCGAGCGTCTTCTTCATGTCGGCCGGCGGCAGCTTCTGCGCGAGCACAGGGACGATCTCGTCGCGCAAAGCGTCCGCGGCGAAGGCCTTCTTCCCGGACTCGGCCAGCGCCGCGAGCACCTCGTCGGGCAGCTTGCCGCGGTAGTCCTCGAGTCCCTGCTCGAACTGCGCGGGAACGAATTTCATCTGCGCCGCGAGGCCGGAGCGCACGTACAAGCGGCCCGCGAGCTCCAGCGACTGCGTCGACTGGGCGTGGCCCGGCGGCGCGAACAGCGCGAGCGCGAGAATCGCGGCCGCCAAGCGCAAGGGCACGATCACTCCACCTTGGCGCCCGAGGCCTTCACCACCTGCGCCCACTTGGCGGTCTCCGACACGATGTAGGCAGCGAACTCCTCGGGGGTGTTGGCGACGATGTCGATGCTCGCCGCCTCGAGCGCCTTCGTCGCCTCAGGCTCGCGCACGACGCGCACGATGTCGCCGTGCAGCTTCCTCACCGCTTCGGGCGGGGTGCCGCGCGGCGCGAGCACGCCGTACATGTTGTCGACCTGGAATCCCGGGTAGCCGGACTCGGCCACCGTGGGCACGTCGGGCAGCACCGCGAGCCGCTTCGGGCTGGTGACCGCGATCGCCACCAGCTTGCCCGCCCTCACCTGCGGCAGCGTGGGCGGCGCCGCCATGAAGCCGAGCTTCACCTGTCCCGCGAGCACCGCCGCCATCGCGGGCGCCGCGCCGGCGTACGGGACCGCCTGCATGTCCACTTTGGCGAGCGTCTTGAACAGCTCGCCGGCGAGGTGCCCGGCGAGCCCGATGCCCGGCGTGGCGAAGTCGACCTTGGAGGTGCGCGCGAGCCGCTCGATGTCGCGCATGCTGTCGACGCCGGTGAGGCTCGGATGGCGCACCACGATGGTCGCCGAGTTGCCGACCAGGGTCACCGGAGCGAAGTCGCGCACCGGGTCGAAGCCGGTGTCCTTGTACAGGCTGGGGTTGGACATCAGGCCGGAGGTCGTAAGCAAAAGCGTATAACCATCGGGCGCCGCGCGCGCCACCGCCGCTGCGCCGATGTTGCCGCCCGCGCCGCTGCGGTTCTCGATCACCAGCGGCTGCCCCCAGGTCTCCGGGAGCTTCGCCGACAGCAGGCGCGCCACCAGGTCCGCCGGCCCGCCCGCGGGAAAGGGCACGATCATGCGCACCGGCTTCTCGGGATAGTTCTGCGCGAGCGCCGGCACCGCAAAAAGAAAAATCGCCGCGAGCCCAGCACGCACGGAAGTTGTCATGCTCCGGATTGTACGCGACACTTGCTCCGGAGGATTCCCATGGAGCGGCTGCGGCTTGCATTCCGGCTCGCCGTCGCAGCGGCGTGGTTCGGGCGCGCGCCCGCGCCGCGGCGGCACACGCACTGATCCTCACTGAGGCATGGGCTTCTTCACCGCGGCGTAGAGATCGGAAAGCGGCGCGACTCGCCCGTGCAGGGGCAGGATCTTGTCGGGAACGAGCTTCAGGCGCTCGAGGTTGGCGACCAGGGTCAGGTGGTTGGGATTCGCCTGCTCGGGCGGCGGAGAATTCGGCGGCCCGGGCGTGAACGCGTCCGCCTCTATCAGGAGCTTCTCCTTCGGCAGGTACGCCATCAGGAAGCTGTCGTTGTGGTCGCCGCCCGTGATGTGCAGGATTTCGATCGAGCGCGAGCCGTCGCTCAAGACGAGCTTGTCGTTCACCGTGCGCAGCTTCGGCTTCTTGCCGGATTTCGCGAGCCGGTCCGGCCTGATCCTGTCCGGCGTCGAGAAGGCGCGCTCGAAGTAAGCCTTGTTCCCCGCCTGCGTGATGATCGTATAGCCCTCCGCCACGGCGGCGCGCAGGCCGCCGGAATGGTCGAAGTGGCCGTGCGAGTTGATCACGTAGCGGATCGGCTTGCCGGGAGCGAGTTTCTTCACTTCCTCGAACACCGCGCCCGAGCGGCCGTCGTTGAGCGGCGCCTCCACGAGCACGATGTGGTCCTTCATCTCGATCGCGACGCTGTTGTGCGAGCCGCCGGCGACGTGCCACACGCCTCCGGCGACCTTCTCGGTAGTCACCCGCTCGGTCGCGTTCTTCACCGCGTCGGGCGGCGCGATGTCGGCCGAGGCGTTCGGCTGGACTTCCTTGACCGCGAGGTCGAGAACCGGAAAGCCGCCCTGCGACTGCCGGATTCGCGACGGAAATTTCACGCCGCCCCAGTCGCGGTAATCCGAATAAAGGGTGACGGCGGTCGTTTCGCCCAAGACCGGATCGGGAAGCCGCGACTCGACCCGCTCGACCAGGCCCTCTGCATTGATGAACGCGGTCGCCGTGAACCGGCCCGGCTCGGCGAAGGAAACCGCGGTCAGTCCCTTGCCGCCCTGAGCCGGCTTCTTCAGGGTCGCATGGTTCTTCATGGCCGCCTTGATCACCCCGTGTGGCGTGATCCACAGCTGATGCACGCGGTCGCCGACGAATCTCGAGCCCGGCTGCGGCCCCGCGGGACCCTGGTTCCACGCATAGTCGCCGCTCACGAACTGGTCGTTCCGCTGCTGCGCCACCGGAGGATACCCGCCGCCGCCCTTGGGCTCGGCGCGGGAGAGCGTGATCTCGTCGCGCATCGAACCGGTCTCGTAGTTGATGGTCCGGATCTCGCTGTGCACGGTTATCTTGGGCCAGGGCATGCCGGGCTTGAAAGCCTGGCCGAAGGTCCAGCCCGTGCCCTCGCCCGCGTAGCGGATCGACTTGGGATCGCCCATCGCACCCGTCGCGCGCTCGAGCACGGCTTTCGCGTCCTGGGCAGGCGCCGCGGCCGGCGCGAGCGCCAGCGCGGCCAGAATCCATCCGGTCGCAAGATTTTTTCGGAACATACTTCTTCTCCTCATTTGATGTCGGAACTCCGCGTAAACAGCGCGCACGCGGTCCTCATTCCCTCTCATCGGTCTTGCGCTACGGATTGAGCAGCGGAATGCTCTTCGCGTCGCGCGCCTTGGGAATCGACTGCAGGTAGGCGTGGATGTCGGCGAGGTCCGCGTCGGACAGGATCGCCTTCTGATAAGGAGGCATGGCGCCGGCGCTGTTGCGCACGAAGGCCGAAAGCGCCTCGAGCGGCATGGGCTCGGGCGCGAGCTTCGGCCCGGCGGTACCGCCCTGCCCCACGAAGCCGTGGCACTGCCAGCAGCCGTGCTTCACGTAGGCGGTCTTGCCCTTCTCCGCCGATCCGGCCGCGATCAGCGGCGTGCTGAGGAGAAGGCACGCAAGGACCAGCGCGAAATGCATGCGATCCCTCATCGCGGCTGCGTCCACACGTTCAGCAGCGCGGGCTGCCCCGCCTGCACCACCTTCACCGCCTCTTTCAGCGCCGGCCCGAGCTGCGCGGGATCCTTGATCGGCCCCTTCGCCCACCAGCCCATGGACTCCGCGAGCTTGTGGTACTCGATGTCCGGATTCATGATGCTCGTCCCGACGGGTCCCAGGTCGCCCCCGGTGTTGACCACGCGGTTGCGGAAGTTCGCCATCCGCTGCACGTGCATCACCTCCTGGTGCCAGGCGCGGTTGTTGTGCATCACCGAGAGGAGCGGGATCCTGTGCTTCGCCGCGGTCCAGAGCACGCCGGGCGCGTACATCAGGTCGCCGTCGGACTGGAACCCGACCGTGAAGCGGCCCGCGTCGCGGTTGGCGAGCGCCGCGCCCACCGAGGCGGGCGCGCCGTAGCCGACGCCCGCGCCGCCCGAGCGGCCGATCCACTGGTAGTGCTTGTCGATCGGCCACAGGCGGAACGGCCACGTGAATCCGGACCCCTCGGCGACGACGAGCGACCAGTCGAGGTGCTTGATCGCGCCATAGGTCTCCATCACCAGCCGTGCAGTGCTGATCGGGCTCGCCTCCCAGGCGACCGCCGCGGCCTGCCTCGCGCGCTCCTTGCCCTCGGCGTAGGCCTTCCTCGCCGCCTCGCCGCGCTTGGCGATCGCGGCCTTGCGCTCGTTCGGGATCGCGGCTTTCACCGCCTCGATCAGCGCCGGCAGCGTCGCTTCGGCGTCGCCGGCGATCGGCACGTCGACCACCTGGAAGCGCTGGAAGTACTGGTAGTTCGCTTTGGTGTTCAGCTCGAGCGAGCTGATGCTGATCAGCTTCGTCTCCGGCTTGATGCGCGAGCGGTTGGTGCCGATGCCGTCGTTCATGGCGTTGTCGGTAAACGCGTTCACCGTTCCCCAGAAGTCCGTGAGCTCGAGGCCGAGGATCACGTCGGCGCCGCCGACCGCGGACGGCGGGCTATTGAGCGTGTGCGTCTTCGGGAAATTCACGCGGCTGTTCTGGTCCACCACATGCGCCTGGAGCAGCTCGGCGAGCTGCACGAGGAGCGTTATGCCGTTCGCAGTGCGCGCGCAGCGGTCGGCGACGATCACCGGGTTCTGGGCGTTCGCGAGCAGGCGCGCCGCCTCCTTCACCGCGCCCGAATCGCCCTGCGGCGGCGCGGTCGGCACGAAGCGCGGGATGTACAGCTTCTCGCCGCCGTGCTCCTTGATCGGCTCCTGCTGCAGCCCGGCGTCGAGCGAGATCATCACCGGCCCGTAGGGCGGGGTCATGGCGATCTGGTAGGCGCGCACGAACGACTGCGCGAAGTGCTGCAGCGAGGCGGGCTGGTCGTCCCACTTGGTGAAGTCGCGCACCAGCGCGTTGATGTCCTGCGCCGAGTGCGTGGTCGGCACGCCCGGCGGCCGGGTCGCGGCGTCGAGGTCGTTGCCGCCGACGACGATCACCGGCACGCGGTCGCACCAGGCGTTGTAGATCGCCATAGTGGCGTGCTGCAGGCCGACGGTGCCGTGGCACAGCGTCATCAGCGGCTTGCCCGCGACCTTGAAGTAGCCGTGCGCCATGCCGACCGCGGACTCCTCGTGCATGCAGGTGAGGAACTCCGGTTGCTTGTTGCCGCCGTAGTCGATGAGCGACTCGTGGATGCCGCGGTAGCTCGAGGCGCAGTTCGCCGGCAGATACTTGATGTCGAGCGTCTTGATGACGTCGACCATGAAGTCGGACCCGGGGACGCCCTTGACGCGCGCGAGCTCGCGCGGCACCTCGGTCTCGGCCTCGAGCGCGCGGCGCGAAGGCGGCGGCGCCTTGGACGCCTGCGCGACCTGCTCGGCCGCGCGGACGGGCGTCACGGCCGTCGCAGCGCCCGCGGCGACGGCTCCTGCCAGAAACCTGCGGCGGCCGGCTTGCGTTCCCGTGTCTTTGCGCGCCATGGCGGGTCTCCTCCTTGAGACTCGAGAATTCTAATCCCCGCCGCGCAGTCGCGGAGCGTTCCTCGATCCGGAACGCTTCTGCCGCTTCACGGCCCGAATCAGGGAATTTGACCGCTCCGCGGCCTTATTTCACTTTCCGTCCTCCCGGCCTCGGGCATAATCCCCGCCCGGCCGGCTTTACGGCGCGAAAGCGCCTCGCGGGAGCGGCCGATCTCGGGGAGCGACAAGTTTGGATACGACGAATTCCGCCTACGATCCGGCGGTCGCGCTGGATTTCTTCCAGTCCGTTGGCAAGCCGCAGGCCATTGCCAAGGGCACGACCGTTTTCTCCGAGAACCGCAAGGGCATGCGCTTGCTGCGCATGCCCCACCGCATCTACCTGCTCCTCAAGGGCGAGGTCGGTGTCTTCGCGAAGGATGAGCGCATCGCCGTCATCCACGCCGGCGAGATCTTCGGCGAGATGGCCTCGCTGGGCCAGGTGCCGCGCAGCGCCTCGGCGGTGGCGATGAGCGATTGCCGGGTGATCGCCCTGGACGACCAGCAGTTCCGCGCCGCGCTCGGCAGGAACCCCGGGTTCGCGCTGATGCTCCTCTCCATCATGGCGAGCCGCCTGCGCGACACCATCGGCAAGCTGGGGAGCCCCGAGCCGGCGGCGCGCGGCGCATGGAGAAGGGCCGCTGCGCTGGACGCTCAGCTCCTCGCCGATCTCGAGCAGGTGCTCGGCCCCCCGGCGCGGTTCCGCTACCCGGCCGGCAAGGTCGTGATGAGGGAAGGGCAGTACGGCGTGGCCCTGTATGCGGTGCTCAAGGGCCGCGTGGCGATCAGCATCGGCGATTGCGTCGTCGAGAAAGTCCGGCGGGGCGGCATATTCGGCGAGTTGTCGCTCGTCGACCGCACCCCGCGGCTCGCCACCGCCGTCGCGGAGACCGACTGCGTGCTGCTCGCGATGAGCCGCCACATGTTCCTTCACCTGGTGAAAGTGAGCCCGAAATTTGGCGCCGCGCTGCTGAAAGCCGTGGGCGAGCGCGCGGCGTTCACCGCCTCGCGCCTGGGGAAGCGGAGCGCGCCGGCTGGAGGAATTTCCGGGAATCGGGTGGCTTTGGCCTAAGGCCGGCTACAGCTTCACGCCCTCGTCGGCGACGACGCGCTGGACCGCCGGGCGCTTCGCCATCCGGTCTTTCAGGGCGGTGTAGTGCTTCAGCTCCGCCACCGGCAGCTCGCGCCGCTTGCCCCAGGCATAGAACACGAGCGCATAGGGGTCGAGCACCGAGTAACGGTCGGACAGCCACTCGCGCCCCGCGACCATCGCGTCGATCTGCTTCAGGTATTCGTGGAAGGTTTTCTTCCCCATCGCCTGCAGACCGGGGAACGCCGACTTGTCCTCGGTGTAGCGCTCGGGTCGGCCGATGTGGGCGTGCGCGGGGTGCACGCTCGTGGCGAAGAAGCCGATGATCGAAAGCGCCCTGGCCTCCTTCAGCGAATCGCCGGGCCACAAGCCGAAGCGCTTGCCGAGGTAGGGCAGGATCGCCGTGTTCTCGGCGAGCGGCGAGCCGTCGTCGAGCTTCAAGGCCGGCACGCGCCCGAGCGGATTGATCTTCATGTACTCCGGGGTGCGC
>Ga0326731_1000388_pt1 | contig 11239 bp, 9 predicted proteins | sample MHFSIPfraction_FD_207645 | JGI IMG/M metagenome (GOLD analysis project Ga0326731, IMG submission 207645) | Lab enriched peat soil microbial communities from Michigan Hollow, Ithaca, NY, United States - MHF9FY SIP fraction | ecosystem: Environmental > Terrestrial > Soil > Wetlands > Peat | place...
CCGCCGCCCGTGGTCAAGCCCGCGCCGGCGAAGCAGAAGGCCCAGCCCCAGGCCAAACCCGCCGATCCCGGCCAAGGCGGGGCCGAGGCGATCATTCCCACCGATTCGGTTTCGGCCGCCCTGCCGCCGATCGGCCTGCCGGCCGGATCCGGGACAGCCAACGGCCAAACAGCCTCGGGATCCAACACCGCCCAGACAGACACGCCGCCGGTGAAGACGGAATCGAATCCTCAGCAGACGACAGAGCCGCCGGCCGGGACAGCCGGGGACGCGGGGGCCGCGACCGCCGCCCCAGCCCCCGTCCTCCCGCAGGTCAACGAGGGTGACCTCGTCGATCTCAGCTCGGTCACCGAGCCGCCCAAGCTGATCAAGTCCGTCGATCCCGTCTACCCGCAGGTGGCCCAGCGGAGCGGCCGGGGCGGGGCGATCACGGTCAACGCCCTCATCGACGAGAAGGGCAATGTCCTCGATACGGGCATTATCAAGGGCATTCAGGACGATAAGGGCCTCGGCCGGGCCGCCCAGAACGCCCTGAAGAAGTGGAAGTTCCAGCCGGCGCGCAAGAACGGCGTGGCCGTCAAGGTCTGGAAATCGTTTGTCATCGCTTTCAAGGCCGATTCGAACCCGGCCGGCAAGATGGAATAAGCGGAAGGAATCCGACCAAAAAGGAGTTTCTCATGGGTCTCAGCAAGGAACAAGAAGAGCTTTACAAGAAGACGATGGCCGAGGTGAAGCACCAGCTCGAACATCTCGACGAGGAAGTCGAGAAGGAGCTCCAAAAGGTCCGGAAGCGTCTGGCCGAACTCCAGGAATCAAAAAAGTCCCTCAAAATGGTCTACGAAGGCACGGCTAAGCTCCTCGGGATCGAGCTCGAGTCCGAGGAGGAGGCCGGCGGCGACGAAACCGCCTCCATCGCCAAGATGTGAGGCGCGGGCCCGCCTCTTCGCCCTCCGGCCGGGCTCCCGGCCGTCCCCCTGTTTCCTTCCGAACATCCGGCGATTGACTGCCCCCCTGGATTTTGGTATACACTCACGTCGGAATGTTCATCATTCTCGGGATTTTCTTCGGATTGATGGCCGCCGTCCCCCTCGGGCCGGTCAACTTCTTTGTCGTCGCCCAGGCGCTCAAGCGGGATTTCCTCCACGGGCTCCTGGCCGGGCTGACCGCGGCCTTCCTCGATACGGCCTTCTGCTTCGTCGCGCTGGCGGGCTTCTTCCAGGTCAAGATCAACCTCCCCCCCTATTCGATGTCCGTACTGAAGGTGGTCGCGGGCGGCATCATCCTCATGCTCGCCCGCAAGCTCATCCAGGACTCCAAAACGTTCGAGATCCCGCAGGACCGGGACAACGTCCCTCCGCCGTCGCCCAAGCCGATCCTCGGCGTCATCCTCCTCTACGTCACGAACCCGACCCTCTATATGTTCTGGATCTTCGTCGCCGGGAGCGTGACCGGCCATAATCTCCTCGGGCAGAACCTTGTCCGCTACGGCACTTGGACCGCCGTCGGTTTCTCCTTGATCGTCGGGCTGACTTCTCTCGCCTGGTATCTCGGCCTCGTCCGCTTCGTCTCCCATCATCAGAAGCGGATCCGGCCGGAGACCTTCCGCAGGATCCTGTACTACCTCGGGCTGGCCCTTGCCGGCTTGGCCATCTACACCATCGGCACCGTGTTCATCTGACCCTCCCATGACGAAGCGTGAGCGGGTCGAGCGCGCCTACGCCCTCGAGCCCCCCGACAAGATCCCGTTCGTCCCGGCCGTCTATGAACACAAGGCCCGGCTCATCGGCCGGTGGCCCTCGGAGGTCTGCCGCCGCCTCGACTTGCTCCTGGAAGCCCTGGAGAAAGAGCTCGAGGTCTATGATCCCGACGTCATCACCGTCGGCGTCGACGTTTACAATGTCGAAGCGGAGGCCGTCGGTTGTGAGGTCCGCTATTTTGACGGCTCGCCCGATGTCCCCGCGGTGGCCGCGCCGGTCCTCGACGGGCCTGGCGGCCTAGACAAGCTCCGGCGCCCTGACCCCGGGCGGGACGGCCGGATGCCGCTCCTTGTCGAGGCGGCGGCGCGGCTCCACGCGGCGATGGGGCGTGACATGGTGGTCCGCGGCGCCCTGAGCGGGCCTTTCTCGCTCGCCTGCGCCCTGGCCGGGACCGAGGACGTCCTCGTCGCCACGGTCGAGGACCCGGGATTCGTGCGCGACCTGCTCGCTTTCTCGGCCCGGGTGGCCATCGACTTCGGGACGGCGTTCCTGGCGAACGGCGTCGAGCCGGTCCTCTTCGATTCCAAAGCGTCGCCGGGCGCGGCCTCGCCCCGGGTCTTCCACGACTTCGTCCTCCCGGTCTATCGCGATCTCATCATCCCGGGATTGCGCCGGGCAGGGGCCCGGACATTGCCGCTCATCATCGGCGGCGATACGACGCCCATTCTCGAGGACCTGCTCGAGACCGGCGCCGGCCAGCTCCTGTGCGACGCGGGGGCCGACCTGGCGTTGTTCGCGAGGAGATGCCGGGAAGAGAGGCGGGCCCTCAGGGCGAGCGTCGATGCCCGGCTGGTCCACACCGGGCGGCCGGATGAGATCCGCAGGGAAGCCCGGCGCATCCTCGGGCAACTCGCGGGCCAGCCGGGGCTTCTCTTTGGATGTGGGGTCGTCGCCTACGATTGCGATCCGGTCAACGTCCTGGCCCTCAGGGAAGCCCGCGACGAGCTCGCCTAAAGAAATCGATGGCCCTGGCGATCGATGAGGCTCTTGACCTTCCGTGAATTGACCGCGGTCGTCGTCCCGACGCCCGTCGCGCAGACGGCGCCGCAGGCCGAGCCGTAGATCAGAATAGTCCGCCAATCCTTCGCTGAGAAGTCCTCGGCCCGGCGGCCGCGCGTCAGGGCGCGGTGGACTTTCAGGATGATCCCGGCCGAGAAGGCGTCGCCGGCGCCCGTCGGATCGACCACGCGGACCTTGAAGGCGGGCATCCGCAGGTGCGACCCGGCCAGCGCAGCAACGCAGCCATCCCCACCCAGGGTCACGAAAACGTTCTTCGCCCCCAGCCGGCGGATGGCGGCGGCGGCGCGGTTTGCATCGCGCTCGCCGACAAGCGAGCGGGCCTCATCGGCGTTGCAGTGGAAGATGTCCGTCCAGGGCAGGGCCTTGCGGAGAAAGGCCCAGGTCTTGCCGTAAGGGCTGACGACATCGACGAACGTCAGCGCCCCGAGGCTTTTCGCCCGGCGGAGGACCCGGGCGAGCTCTTCGTCGAACCGCCCGAGCAGGCCGACTCCGCCCGCATAGTAGACGAGCGGCCGGTCCTTCCCGAGCCGCGCCAGGACCGGGGCGGCGGTCATCTCCACGTTCGCTCCGGGGTCGGCATGATAACGCCGGTCCTCGCCGCGGGCCACGAGGATGAGGTCGAGCGAGGTCGGGGCCTTGCGGGCGAAGATCGGATCGACACGGACGCCCTGCTCCCCGAGGCGCCGGGTCAGGAACTCCCCGAAGAGATCCCGGCCGGCCGGGAAGACGGCGCGGAGACCGGATCTGGGCAGGCCCAGCCTCGCGAGGTCGGCCGAGACGTTGCAGGCGTGCCCGCCGATCGACGGCCGGACGGAACAGAACGCGAGCTCGCCCGGCCGGGCCACGCGCTTGAGCCCGCTCGCGATCAAATCGACGACGGCGATGCCGCTGACGAGGACCACCTGTCCCTCCTTGTCCGGCCCTAGGCGAAATGGAGCTTCAGCTGGCCGACCCTCCGGCCGATATCGACGCGGCCGCGGCAGCTGGCGACGCACGACGCGCACGATGCGCAGCGGTCGAGCCCCCGCCCCGCAGGCAGGCTCTCGAGCGTGTCGCGGGCCTGGAAGACGTTGGGATAGCGCAAATACATGTGGGCCCGCATCAGCGTCGGCGTGTCCACGCCGGCGGGACACGTACCCCGGCAGGCCCCGCACTGGATGCAATGGGCCATGGCCAGCCGGATCTGGCGGTCGGCCAAGAATTTCTTCTCGCCCTCTGTCAGGGATAGATCGCGGGCCACGGAGATGTCCTCATCGAGCTCGCGGAAGTTCGTGAAGCCGGGCACGGCGCAGGCGAAGGACTCGTTGCGGAGGGCCCACTTAAGGACGGCCGTCTGGACGATCGACCCACCATATAACGCCTGCTGGCCAGGGGGAACCATGTCCTTGTACCAGGATTGCATGCACTGGGTCTTCATGGCGATGAGCCCGATGCCCTTGGCCGCCGCGGCCTCCAGCGACTTTTTCAGGCGGACGTCATCCTGGAGAGCGTAGTTATAGGCGACGAGCAGGACGTCGTAGAAGCTCGTGCTCACCGCCTCATCGAGGCAGGCGGCCATGTTCTGATGGCAGGAGAAGCCCACGAAGCGCGTCTTCTTTTGGCCCTTGAGCTCGGCCAGGGCCTCCAGGAAGCCGGGTCGCTTGACGTCTTCGACGAGGCTGACGTCGTGGGTATAGAGGATGTCGACGTAATCGGTCTTCAGGCGCCTGAGACTGCCCTCGAAGACCTTGATGAAGGCCTCCTTGAGGGCGGCGGGCGCCAGCGATTCCCGCTGGGCGGGCGGAAGGGCGACCTTGGTGGCGATGATCGCCTGGGAGCGGGCGCCGAGGTCGGCCAGGACATGGCCGATCATCTCCTCGTTCTTGCCGCGCCAATAGCCGGCGGCCGTGTCGAAATGGCGCATGCCCGCCTCGTAGGCGCGACGCACAAGCTCGGGGTTGTCTGCGTTCATGACCCCCATGTTGACGACCGGGAGGACGATGCCGGTCTTGCCGAGGGCCCGGGTGATGAGAGGCTTCTCCGCCGCGGCGGCGGTCCGGTCGAGCGCCGGCATGTCGCCGCGCCCGACCAGGGCCGCAGCTCCCGCGCCGACGAGGGTCCGGCTCATGAACTCCCTGCGGTTGAAGGTCTTCTTCGAAGGCGTCACGGACGACTCCTTTCAAAACGGGGACACGTCCCCACTTCTGACCATTGTATCCGACCTCGGCCCGCGTGCCAACAGTCCCGGGTGAACCTTTCGCCGCGGCCCTCCGTATACACAGGCGAGGAGATGAACAGATGACCAAATTCCTGTTGTGGCTCATCCTTTTCGTGTTCTGCTGGCCGCTCGCCCTGCTGGCGCTTCTACTGTTCCCCATCGTTTGGCTTCTGCTCATTCCGTTCCGGCTCCTGGGCATCACCGTGAGCGCGTTCCTCGACTTGTTCAAGGCCGTCATCACTCTGCCGGCCCGGCTGCTCCGCGGGCCAGCCCGGATCTGAGCCCGCCGCCCCGGGACGGTTTGCTTTCCGCCCCTCCGAATCCCTATAATCCTCTGGATGGAAGTCCAGGAGCATTTTTACGCTGACGACCCGGCCCGCGGGCCCGCGGACGGGAAGACGACGCTCCGCAACGTCGATTATTTCTTCCTCGGGAACGGCCTCGTCCAGGCGGCCGTTCAGATCGCTCCGTCGGGGGAAGCGACTCCGGTCGGCCTGCTCATCATGGATCCCGAACGCCTCGGGCCGAAGCGGGCCGCTGTGACCTTCGATAAAAACACCGGGATCGCCGCGACGGGCCTGTCGCTCGCGGCCAGGGGCATGATCCACGCCGCGCGGCCCGGCACCGCGCGGGCCCGCTGGCTCCCCGGGACGATCGACCCCCGCGTCGAGGTCGTCTGGCGGAGCGGCCCCTATCGCGTGACCGAGCTCTTCTTCTGCCCGGATACGAGGACCGGACGGCTCTTGCGCCGGATCAGCGTCAGCCGGTCGGCCGGCGGGGCGTCCAAGATCCGCGCGATGACCGGCATCAAGGACCGGACGATCGAAACCGAGCTGGCCTTCAAGGGGCGCACCGCGGGTCCGGTCGTCTTCGAGTACAGCTTCGCCGAACGGGACGGAGAGCCCTCCCTCGAGCTCCGGCTCGGGTCCGATCCCGGTGCGGCCGTCCCAGCGATCGAATATTGGAGGGGGACGGCCGATTGCCGTTTCTCCGATCCCCTCATCGACAGGTTCTTCGCCGCCTCCAAGTTCCAGCTGCGGGCGGCGGTTTCACGGTCCGGCCGTCTCGATGGCAGCGTCTGGCAGTACAACCTCGAATGGGTCCGCGATCAGGCCTTCATCGCCATGGCCCTGGCCATGTCCGGACAGCCGGGGCCCGCCCGGACGATCCTGGCCCGACTCCTCTCCGATTTCGTCAGCGACGAGGGCGCGACCCTCGACTCGAGCCGGCTCCGCCCTTGGGAAGAGAGCGAGGTCGACCAGAACGGCGTTCTCCTCTTCGCCCTCGAATCCTATCTCAACTGGACCGGGGACAGCGACCTCATCCACGCGAACTGGGACAAGATCAAGAGAGCGGCCGCGTTCCCGCTTCGGACGCAGTTCCGCCACGGCCCTTCCGGGCTCATCGTCAACCGAAGAGAGTTCTGGGAACGGCATGAGGCCCACGGCATCCGGATGGGCATGGAGCTCGCCCACCAGGTTTTCGTCGCCATGGGCCTTCAATCGGCCGGACGCCTGGCCGCCCTCGTCGGCAGGCCCCGGGAGGCCTCCGATTGGACGGAAGCGGCGATGGGCCTTCGGAAGGCCGCGCTCAAGGACCCGCGATTCTCCCTTGTCCATTCGGGAGCCCTCATCAAACGCCGCGGCCTCGACGGGGAGGTCCAGCGGGAAGTCCGTCCCGATCCCGACTCGTCCCTCCCCCGCCAGGCTCCCCTTTTCGGACCGGGACGGCATCTGCTCAACCCGGACACTTCGGCGGCGCTGGCCATCGCCTGGGAGTTCATCGATCCGGGCAGTCGCCTGGCTCTCAGAACGCTGGCCTCCATGGAAAAGCTCTGGGACCAGGGCTGGACGGGGGGCGGTTACGGACGCTATAACAGGACCTCGGAACCCGACTCTCCGGGCCCCTGGCCGTTCGCCTCCCTCTTCGTCGCCCGGGCCGCCCTCGAGGCCGGCGATCCGTCAACAACGCGACGCGTTCTCGACTGGCTCGGACGCATCTCCGGTGCGCGCGCTTCATCCTGGTTCGAATTCTACGGGCCACGGCCGGTCCCGCCCTATCCCCAGGTCGGCATCATCCCCTGGACGTGGGCCGAGCTCGTCGTCCTCAGCGTCCATCACTTGCTCGGCGTGAGGCCGGGGGATCGTGTCCTCAGCGTGCAGCCGAAGCTCGTACCCGGGCTCGAGTGGATGAAGGCCGATCTCCTCCTCCGGGGAGGCCGGCTGGAGCTCGAAGTGCGGCGGGCTCGCCGCGGCGAAGAGCCCGGCTTCTCGGTCGGCCCCCGCAAGGTCCCCCATCATCGCTACGGTCTCGGGATCGAGCTCCCCGATAAGATCGAGCGCGTCGCCATCCGCGCCGTGATCCCCTAAGGAAGGACTGCCATGCCCTCACGAAGGATCCATCTTGTTTCGAACGCCCACCTCGACCCCGTCTGGCTTTGGGAATGGCAGGAGGGCGCCGGCGAGGCCCTGTCCACGTTCCGCCAGGCGGCCGAGTTCTGCGAGAAGCGGAAGGGCTATGTCTTCTGCCATAACGAGGCTGTGCTTTACCAATGGGTCGAGGGGCTCGAGCCCGAGCTCTTCCGCAGGATCCGCAAGCTCGTCCGCGAGAAGACCTGGCATATCATGGGCGGCTGGTTCGTCCAGCCGGACTGCAACATGCCCAGCGGCGAGTCCTTCGTCCGGCAGATCCTCCTCGGCCGGCGCTACTTCGCCGAGAAGTTCGGCGTCACGCCGCGGACCGCGGTCAATCTCGATCCCTTCGGTCACACGCGCGGCCTCGTCCAGATCCTGGCCAAGAGCGGCTACTCGGCCTATCTCTGCTGCCGTCCCGGCAACCGCGAGTGCCCGCTTCCCAGCGACGAATTCGTCTGGGTCGGCTACGACGGCTCCGAGGTCCTGGCCAACCGGGCCTCGGCCCACTACTGTTCGGTCGGCGGCAAGGAGCGCGAGCGGCTCGAGAAATGGCTGACGGACAATCCGGAGGGCGATCTCATCATCCATCTCTGGGGCATCGGCAACCACGGCGGCGGGCCGTCGCGCAAGGACCTCACCGATCTCGCCGCGCTGGCCAAAGAGCGCCCTGACCTCGAGCTCATCCATTCGACGCCCGACGCTTATTTCGAGGAGCTCGAGGCGCGGCGGGCGACGCTCCCGCGCCGTGAGCGGGACCTGAATCCCTGGGCCGTCGGCTGCTACACCTCGATGTCCCGGGTCAAGCAGGGCCACCGCCGGCTCGAGAACGAGCTCTTCTCGGCCGAGAAGATGGTGACGACGGCCTGGCTGCAGGGCCTCATGCCCTATCCTCAAGACGCTTTCGAAGAGGTCATGAGCGACCTGGCCTTCGTCGAGTTCCACGATATCCTGCCCGGTTCGGCCATCCCGGCCGGCGAGGACGGCGCCCTGCGGATGATCGGCCATGGCCTCGAGACGCTGTCCCGGCTCAAGGCCCGGGCCTTCTTCGCGCTGGCCGCGGGCGAGAAGAAGGCGGCCTCGGACGAGATCCCCATCTTCGTCTTCAACCCGCACGGCCACGCCGTGAGGACTCTCATCGAATGCGAGTTCGAGCCCTGGGAGCCGAATTTCGACAAGACCCCGTGGGACCCCAAGGTCTACGCGGGCGGCAAAGCGCTCCCCTCGCAGACCGAAAAGGAGGAGAGCAACCTCAGCGTCGAGTGGCGCAAGCACGTCGTCTTCGAGGCCGAGCTCGCCCCCGGCCGGCTGAACAGGTTCTCCTGCCGGCTCGAAAAGGGGGCCGCCAAGCTGAAGTCGGCCCTCGGCGAAGCCGCCGAGGACTCCGGGGCCCTCGGCGAGGGCGCCGAGGACTCCGGGGCCTTCATGGTAACCACCGCCGACCTCACGGCCGCGATCGGGACCCGCACGGGCCTCGTTGACGCCTATCGGGCATCCGGGATCGATCTCCTCGAGCCCGGCGCCTTTTCCCCGCTCGTCATCCGCGATAACGCCGATCCCTGGGGCATGAAGGTCCGGAGCTTCCGGGCGCTCGAGGGACGGTTCGCGCTGGCCTCGCCCGAGGAAGCGGCCCGTTTTGCAGGCCTCAGGGAGGGCGAGCTCGCCCCCGTACGCGTCATCGAGGATGGCGTGGTCAGGACGGTCGTCGAGGCCATCTTTTCGTACGGAGCCTCACGCCTCGTTCTCCGCTACAAGATCCCGAAGAAGGGGACGGAGATCGAGGTCGACGTCCGCGTCTTCTGGGCCGAGCGCGACACGATGCTCAAGCTCGGCCTGACGCCTAAGCTCAAGTCGCCCCGCTTCATGGGCCAGGTCGCTTTCGGCGCTGACGAGCTGCCGTCGAACGGCGACGAGGCCGTCGCCCAAAAATGGCTGGCCCTCGTTTCGGAGAAGGACGCGGCCGCGCTGACCGTTGCCAACGACGGGATTTACGGCTCGGACTGGGACGGCGCTGAGCTCCGCCTGTCGCTCCTGCGATCTCCGGCCTACGCCGCGGACACCTGGGAAGACAAGCTCGCCGTCGCCAGGGACAGGTTCATTCCGAGACAAGACACGGGCGAACGGTCGTTCCGCTTCTGGCTGAACGGCGGTCCCCTTGACGGGCGGATGGAGGCCATCGACCGGGAGGCCCTCGTCCACAATGAAGCGCCCTACGTTCTCCCCTATTTCCCGCCGGGCGGCAGGACACGGTCGGGAGCCGGAGTCGTGGTCGAAGGCGACGCGGTCGAGGTCGCGGCATTCAAAAGGTCCGAGGACGGCCGGGACATCATCGTCCGGCTGTTCGAGCCGACGGGCCGGCCGCGGCGTGTGGTCGTCAAGCTCCCGGCGCTCGGCGCGCGCGCGGCCGTCCGCCTCAAGGGCTTCGAGATCAAGACCCTGCGCTATGACAGGCGGAAGAAGACGTTCTTCGAAGCCGATCTCCTCGAAAAGACATCGGGGAGGGCATGACCTCGAAGGAGCGGGTCACCGCCACGCTCGAAGGCCGGGTCCCGGATCGCGTCCCCTACGCCGAGTTCGCGGTCGATTTCGACACCGTTGAGCGCCTGCTCGGCCATGAGACCTTTCTGCGGGCCAAAGCCAAGTCGCAGATCGCCTTCTGGGAGGGCCGGCACGACGAGGTCGCGGCAAGCTGGCTCGAGGACCACGTCGCGCTCCAACGGAAGCTCCCGCTCGATATCGTCACCTTCCCGATGGCGACATGGGAGATGCCGCCGGAGACGGACGAGCCGCCGCCCCGGCGCCTCGACGCCGTCACCTGGGAGGACCGTGAGGGGCGCGTTTACCGGCTGTCGGAGGCGACCCAGGACATCACGTGCGTTTACGACCCGGTCCGGGACGCGAGGGTGTTCACCGCGGCCGAGTTCGAGAAGGAGCCCGAGCCGCTCCGGCGCGACGAGCGGTCGTGGAAGATCCTCGACGCGGTCATCCAGCGATTCAAGCACGAGAAGTTCATCTGCGGCCCATCGGGCGGATCGGTCGGCATCGTCCTTCTCGGCGGCATGGAGCGCGGCCTGTTCGAGCTCGCAGCGAATCCCGAGGCCGTGCGCGCGGCGACACGCTATCTCGTCCGCCAGCAGAACGACGCCGACGCCGTCCTCATCCACCCGGACTCCGACGCCGTCATGTGGGCCGAGGACCTGGGCTACAAGACCGGGCCCCTCATCGGTCCGGCCATGTTCCGGGACGTCTTCCTCGAAGCCAATAAAGAGAGGGCCCGGAATGTCAAAGTCCGGCACGGCAAGAAGATCCTCAAGCATTGCTGCGGCAACATCAACCTGCTCATGGACTTCTTCATCGAGATCGGCTTCGACGCCTACCAGTCCATCCAGCCCACGGCCGGCATGGACATCTGCCGCCTGAAGAAGGACTACGGCGCCCGGATCACGCTCTGGGGAGGCGTCGCCGTCGAGAACCTCGTCGGCGGCACGCCGGACGACGTTCGGGCCGACGTCCGGCGGTCCATGGCCTGTGCCAAGCCGGGCGGCCGGTTCATCCTCGGCTCCAGCCACAGCGTTGCCGTCGGCACGAGGTACGACAATTTCATGGCCCTTCTGGACGAGCATTCCAAACTGTGTCAGTATTGACCTGAAGGAACCGATGGCAGAACCCGTATCGCTGTTGATGGTCGGAGTCGGCGGCATGGGCGCGGCCTATCTCGAGGCCCTGCTCGAGAGAAGCGACGAGAACCTCTTCCGGATCGCCGGTGCCGTCGACCCCCAGCCCAACCGCTGCAAGCAGTATGTCGAGATGCGGGCCAAGGGCGTGCCGTGCTTCATCAGTCTCCAGGATTTCTA
>Ga0326731_1000389_pt1 | contig 11238 bp, 7 predicted proteins | sample MHFSIPfraction_FD_207645 | JGI IMG/M metagenome (GOLD analysis project Ga0326731, IMG submission 207645) | Lab enriched peat soil microbial communities from Michigan Hollow, Ithaca, NY, United States - MHF9FY SIP fraction | ecosystem: Environmental > Terrestrial > Soil > Wetlands > Peat | place...
GTCCTGGCAGGCCGCGCCGATCGTCGGATACTTCTGTAACGCGTCCTGGGACCAAGTCACCGTGCTGCAAGTATTGCCCGTCGCGGTGAACGGCCGATCCGCTCCGCCTTGTCCGAAAGCCGGCAGACAAAAGGCAAGGGTAATGGCAGCGACACCGGAAATTCTCTTTCTAAAGTTCATAACGTCGTTCCCCCCTTCGTTGTTGTTTCGTCGCTCTTCACGATGGACAGTCATCGCGATCTTATTTCGTGGCTGTCGAGCCGGCCGGAGCGAGCAGTGCGCCGGCTTCATCGAGCGCCTTGCCACACGAGTCACCTTCCGCCGTCGCGCGGTCGGCGAGCCCGCGCACCAGCAGCGAGATGCCACCCGTCAGCACCGCAGCACCTCCCGACAAGATCGTGCCCTTCGCGTTCAGGCTCAGGCCGGGGTGCGCCAGCGTCCCGGTCACCTTCACGAACGGCGTGACGAACATGTCTGCCGTCAACCCAACTCCCGTGCGCGGCTTCGTGTTGAATTCGATGTCGAGCTTTTCGGAGCGGAGGTCGAGCGTTCCGACGCCGACGATCAGCAATTTCTTCTCTTGCGCGAGCATGGGCTCGAGCTTGCCCACGCCATCGGTCACCTTGAGCCCCACGACCGTGCATTCCCAGCTCGAGTATTGCTCTTCCTTCGCAAGCGGATTCAGGGCCGTGAAGAGCTGCGAGAGGATGTCGCCGGACGCAAGGCCGACCGCCGCGTTCTCGATTCGCCCGGCACCTTGCGTCAGGACGACGCGGCCGTTCGCCGCCGATGCGAGCGCTCGAGGCGAGCCGCCTTTGGAGCGTAGGCTCGCCGACAAGCCGATGGGCGGGATCTGGGTTGGATCGTCGACGTCTCCCGAGGCGACGTTCAAACGCAGGTCGCGCGCATTGAAATCGACGCTGAGCTCCGCGTTGCTTCCTTGTGTGGCAAGCAGCACGCTGCCTTCTGCCGAGCCACCCTGCTCGATGTCGAAACTCGTCTTGAGTTGCAGCATTCCGCGCTCGTTTTTCAAAGCGAGAGCGACATCGTGAATCCGGGCGTCCCGGCTCCGAACCTCGTCCACGGCGAGGTCGGCGTCGACCGACAAAGCGGCCAGGCGGTCGAACGGCAGTGGCGCCTCGCCCAAGACCCACTTGCTATCCGGCGCATCCTTGGCGGGCGCGGCGGCGCCGCCGGCGTGAGGGCCGCTTGCCTCGCTGGCGCTCGCGTCGGCCGGTGCAGCCGGCTGTTGAACCGGCGTGAAGTCGAGGAGCTTCGACTTGCCTTTGAGGACGACCGACTTCGGGTCGCCGAGAGCCGCGCGCAGCGACCCTGAATAATCGCTTTCGCCGACCTTGATCTCGAACGGATCGAGCGAGATCTCGTCCGCTGAGAGGCGTGCGGTCGCCGCAGAGCTCAACGCGAGCATCGGCAGCTCGGCCCGAATCTCCTTGATATTCGGCGCATTGATCGAGATCTCGAGCTCGATCGGCGCATCGCCGCTGCGAGGCACGCGTGCATTGATGCGAGACTCCACATCCAGCAGCTTTGCTGATCCGTCGCGCAGCTCGTAGCGGTCGGCGCCGAGGATCAACGTTCCGGCTAGACCGAGGTCCGCGACTGGCAACCCCTCTATCGCGAACAGCTGCCCAAGCTTGCTCAGCGGCGAGACGGTGCCCTCGAACTTGACCTGCTTCGGGCTCAGGAGCGCATTGGCACGCAGCGTCGCTTCGGCGAGCGACGCGTCGATACCGACGCGGGCTCCAGCCTGTCCTTCGACCGCGATCATGCCGTCGACCGTGAACGGAAGCTCGCCGGCCGAGCCGCTTCCGCTTGCGACGAGAACACCGCGCTCGTCGGTTCGCAACGCGATCGCCGCGTGAACGCGGAAATCATCGCGCTCGGGTCTGCGCAACGAGACGTCGACGTTTTCAAGCGACGCGAGCTCGATGACGACCGGTAGACGCCTGCCGCCCGATTCGGCCGTCGCTTTGGGTTGCGTGTCGGCGCCGAAAGCCCAGTTCGCCTTGCCCGCCGCGTTCTGCTCGAGCAGGATGGCGACGTCCCGCAGTTCGAGCCATTTGATCCTGATCGGCCCCGAGACGAGCGACCAAAGGTCGACCTCGGCGGAGACCCTCCCGATCGAGACCATAGGCGTCGGCGCACCCCATTCGGCGTTTGCCAGCGTCACGCCTTCTGCGACGACCGAAGGGTTCGGCAGGGCTCTAAGCTTGAGCTCGCCCGCAATCCGGAAGTCGCGACCGAGTGCGGACGAGACCGCTGCCTCGACTTGCGGCCGGTGGCGGCTCAGATCGGCAAACGATAGGTAGAGGAGGGCGGCAGCTACGACGATGAGCAGCAACCCACCGATGAACATGAGCGCGCGCGTCATATTTGAGCGGCCGGTTCCTAGTCGTCTTTGAGGGCACGAGTCAGAAGGAGGCGCTCGGAAGTGGAGAGAATATCTCTTAGTAGGAAACGAGAGAAGTATATTTTCCGCGAGGTCGGTGCGGGGTAGCCGACTGGTGTACCCCGAACCCTGTCTCGAGCGTCATTTCAAAGGCCCCAGACGGACCTGGTAGAGTCGAGCTCAACGGCCCAGACCCGCGTGAGAGCGGCAGAACGAAGGGATGCGGAAGACACTCTTGACCTCGGTCGTCGGCAGCTACCCGCAGCCCGACTGGCTCGTCGATCGCACGCTGCTCACTAAGATGATGGCGCCGCGCGTGCGCGCGCGCGAGATCTGGCGCATACCGCCCGAGCGGCTCGAGGAGGCGCAGGACGATGCAACCGTCGTCGCGATCCGCGAGCAGGAGCTCGCCGGCATCGACATCATCACGGACGGCGAGATCCGCCGCGAGAGCTACTCGAACAAGTTCGCGAACGCGCTCGACGGCATCGCGCGCGAGCGCATCGGCGAGGTGATCGGCCGCACCGGCGTGAAGATCCCGGTGCCGATCGTCGACGGGCCGATCAAGCGCCGCGGGCCCGTAGAGACGCGCGACGTGCGCTTCCTGCGCGAGCACACCGACAAGACGATCAAGATCACGCTGCCGGGCCCGTTCACGCTCACGCAGCAGGTCGTGAACGAGCACTACAAGGACGACGAGAGCCTCGCGCTCGCGTACGCCGATGCGGTCAACGAGGAGATACGCGACCTCTTTGCCGCGGGCGCGGACATCGTGCAGCTCGACGAGCCGTGGCTCCAGGCGCGCGCCGAGAACGCGCGTCGTTACGGAGTGAAGGCGATCAACCGCGCGCTCGAGGGCGTGCAGGGTACGACCGTGCTGCATCTGTGCTTCGGCTATGCGGCGCTCGTGAAGGACAAGCCCGCGACCGGCTACTCGTTCCTCGCGGAGCTCGCGGACTCGGCCGCGAAGCAGATCTCGATCGAGGCGGCGCAGCCGAAGCTCGACCTGGCGGCGCTGCGCGCGCTCAAGGCCAAGACGGTGCTGGTCGGCGTGCTCGATCTCGCCGACTCGAAGGTCGAGACCGCAGAGGAGGTCGCGACGCGGATCCGTGCCGCTCTCGACGTCGTGCCGCCCGAGCGGCTGATCGTGACGCCGGATTGCGGGATGAAGTACCTGCCGCGCGCGACCGCGTTCGGCAAGCTCGCGGCACTCGCGGCCGGCGCGCGCATCGTGCGCGCGGAGCTCTAGATCGAGGGGCCGCTTCGCCGCGAACGAGCGGCGTGGGACGCTATCTCGCCGCGGCCTGCCGCGGCTGCTCGATCCAGCTCAGGGCGTCGTCGACGTCGGCAATCATCTTCTCTTCCGCTCCGCCGAAGCGGTGGCCGCTCGATTCGACCTCGTAGAGCCGCAGCGTCGGCGTATCGGGACCGAGCAGCTGGCGCGACTCCTCGGAAGGAACATACGGATCTTTCGTCGATTGGATGATCGCGACCGGTACCGAGCCCAAGAACTTCAGCGCGGGATAGATCTGTATCCGCCCCTTGCTGTCCACCTGGATATTGGGCGCGCGCTCGGCCGGCGGCGCTCGTAGGTAATCGGCCTCGCGCGTGAGCGCGAGGGCAATCGCGCCGCCGACTTGATCGCGAAGTTCCGGATGCAAGGCCGAGAACGCGACGAGCGTCGCGCCGCGCGAGAACCCGACGACGATCACCGGCGTCGACGCGGATAGCCCGAAGGCCTTCTTCGCCTCCGCGAACGACGCGTTCACGCGCTCCGCGGCTTGCGCCGTGCTCATCTTCTCGCCCGCGCGCTTCACGGGCTTGACCGCATCGGGAGAGTTGATGCCGGCGCACATGTAGCCGAGCGCGGCGAGATGATTGAAGACCTCCAGGCTCACGCTGCGCCAGCCGCCGTCGCCGGTCGCGAACACGACGAGGTAGTCGGGATGCTTCACTTGCACGGGGCGCGCGTAGATCAGCGGGATCCTGCGCGGCCCCTCCTTGATCGAACTCTTCGTAATCTCGTAGACGCCGGGCTTCGACTGTAGCCCCGCGCACGCAGTGCAGCCGAACGCGATGAGACAGAGCACGAGGAGTTTCTTACCGACCATGGTGCCGCCGAGGTTACGCCGCGGAGTCGGAGCCGAGCATACGCGAGTTGCCGCTCGCAGGCGTTACGGAGCGAGCTCCGCGATGTCCGATGGCGAGCGCGGGCCCGGCAGCGAGCGCAGGAACGCGTGGATGTCCGCGACCTGCTGGTCGCTCAACACTTCCTTCGCGTATGCGGGCATGTCGTTCACGCCGATGCGCAGGAAAGCGCGGAGCGCTTCGACGGGCCACTGGATCTTCGCGAGCACCGGCGTCACGTAGTTGAAGTTGCCGCCCTGGCCGGAGCGGCCGTGACACGTGAAGCAGCCGACCGCGACATAGACTTTCGCGCCGTTCGCCGCGTCGCCGGCCGGCTCCTGCGCACGGGTCGCTGAAGTGAATGCGCCGAGCACGAGCGCGGCGCCGAGGAGTGCGATGAGCTTCATCTTGAGGCCCCTCAGCGCGGATCCGTCACGACGTCGACGAGCGCGGGCTCGCCGCGCCGCACGACCGCGAGCGCGCGCGACAGCGCTCCCGCGAGCTCGCGCGGGTCCGTGACCGGCCCTTCGCCGTGCACGCCGAAGCCGCGCGCGACGGTCGCGTAGTCGACGTTCGGGTCCGTGATCGTCGTGCCGATGTGCGCGCGCTCGATGCCGCGCGCGTGCCGCGCCGCCATCGCTTGGAGGTACATGTACTCCTGGTGATAGGCGCGGTTGTTGTGCACGACGTAGAGCAGCGGGATCCGGTGGTGCGCGACGGTCCAGAGAGTGCTCGGCACGAACATCAGGTCGCCGTCGCCCTGGAACGCAACGCTGAGCCGGCCGGTACCTAAGTTCGCGAGCGCGCCGCCGGCCGAGGCGGGAGCGTTGTAGCCGATGCCGGCGCCGCCCGACGTGCCGGTCCACTGGTACGGCTTGTCGAAGTTCCAGAGTTGCAGAGGCCAGTTGAAGCGCAGCGCATTGCCGACGAGCGACCAGTCGTCGTTCTTGATCTGCGCGTGGACTTCCGCCGCGAGCCGTGCAGTCGTGATCGGGCTCGAGTCCCAGCCGATCGTCGCTTGAGTCCGGACCTGCTCGAGCGCTGCGTCGTGCGCCTGCGCGAGCTTCTTGCCGCGCTCGGCGAGCGCCGACTTGCGGCCCGAGCGGAGCTGCGATTTCACCCGCTCTGCGAGCAGGGGCAGGCTCGTCTCGCCGTCGCCCGCGACCGCGAGGTCGACGTCGGTGAAGCGCGCGAAGTCTTGGTAGTTCGACTTCATGTACAGGTCGCGCGTGCCGAGCGTGATCACCTTCGCGCCGTTGCGCACCACTTGCCGTGGCGCGCGCACGATCCGGTCGCTCAATATATTCAACGAGCCCCAGAGGTCGTTCATCTCGATCGCGAGCACGACGTCGGCTTGCGCGAACACCGCGTTGCGTCGCCAGCTCTGGTTCAGCGGATGCTGCGACGGGAAGTTCAGGCGCCCGGCTTGGTCGACGACCGCGCACTGGAGCGCCTCGGCGAGGTCGACGAGCGCATGGATGCCGGCCGCGCTGCGCGACATCCGGTCCGCGACGATCACGGGGTTCTCGGCCGCGACGAGCAGCTTCGCGACCTCGTCGAGCACCGCGGGATCGGCGACCGGCGGCGACACGGACGTGATCTTCGGCACGTGCAGCGCGTCGCGGCGCTCGATCGGGTTTTCTTGCAGCTCTTGGTCCAGCGACAAGAGCACCGGGCCCATCGGCGGCGTCGTCGCGATCCGGTACGCGCGCACCGCGGACTCCGCGAAGTGCTGGAGCGACGCGGGCTGGTCGTCCCACTTCACGAAGTCGCGCACGAGCGCGGCCGGGTCGATCGCGGAGTGCACCCACTCGGCGCCGGCCATGCGTTTGTCGGCTGCGGTGATGTTGCCGATCATCGCGTAGACCGGAATTCGGTCGCACCAAGCGTTGTAGATCGCCATCGTGGCGTGCTGCAAACCGACGGTGCCGTGGCAAATCATCGCCATCGGTTTGCCCGAGACCTTCGCGTAGCCGTGCGCCATCGCGACCGCGATCTCCTCGTGCGGGCAGGTGAGGATCTCCGGCTTGTTGTCCGTGTGATTGAGGATCGCCTCGTGCAGGCCGCGGAAGCTCGACGCACAGTTGATCGCGAGATAGTCGAGCTTGAGCGCGTTCAGCGTCTCGGCCATGAAATCGCCGCCGCTCGAAGTCTGCGTCACGGGATCGGCAGGGGGCGGCTGCGTCTCGGCGCGGAGGTTCGGCTGCGGCACGCGCGCGGGGTCGGTTGCGTCAGCGGTGGTCTGCGCGGCCGCCGGCAGAAGCGGCGCGCCGAGCGCAGCGGCGCCGGTCAACGTCGCGCCCGTTAGGAATTTGCGCCGGCCGATGGCCGTGGAATCGTCTCGCTCAGACATATCGTTCCCTCAAGTTCATTCGAGGTCCGACGTGCTCGGCGTGTGCTGCGCTCGCGAGCGACCGCCGCCGGCCGCGTCGAGCGAGTGTGCGGCCCCGGTCGGTTCGGTGGCAAGTCGCGCGCGGCAGCGGCGGCCCGCGATCGAAGGCCGATCCGGGCCGGCGGGCCGCGCGCTCGGCGCCGCCGGTACGGCGATCAGAACATCGCGCGCACGACGACGCGCAGATCGCGCCCAGGCAGGATCACGTCGTCCTTGTTCAACGCGACCGAGTTGCGCTGCAGGCTGTTCGTGAGGTTGCGCCCGACGACCGCGAGCTCGAGCCCCGCGTGCTGCGGCATCGGCCGCCAGCCGAAGTGCGCATCGACCGACGTGAACGCGTCGGTCGGCGTCTCCGCGAACGCCACGTGGTCCTGCTCGGCCGAGTAGCGAACGAGCACACCGCCGTCGAACTTCGTGCCGTCCCAGTGAAGGCCGACGCCGACGTGGTACGGCGGCATCCGCGGTACGTTGCCGCCGCCATCGATCGTCGCGCGCACCACGTCGGCCAGCAGATCCAGCCGGAGGTGCCCCATCGCCGCGTCGCCGAGCCCGAACGTTGCCTTGCCTTCGGCGCCGCGGAACGTGGCATCGACCTGCGTGTAGTCGAGCTCCTGGAGCTCTTGACTGTCGTCCGCGACGCAGTTGCCATCGTCGTCGCAGGTGCGGCCCGTCAATCTACCGAAGATGTAGTTGCTGAAGCTCGTGTACCACAGCGAGCCTTCGAACCCGACCCGCTCGTGGGTGAAGCGCAGAGTTCCCTCGAGCGAGTTCGCGCGTTCCTCCTCGAGGGTCGGATCGCCGGTCTCGAACGTGCCCGGTCCGTCGTGCGGGCCGCGCGCGAAGAGCTCTGTTTGAGCCGGTGCACGTGCCGCGCTCGTAACGGTTAGTCCGAGGCGAGTCGACATGCTCACGTCGAATAAGACGCCGAGCGATCCGCTCACGGGCGTGAAACTGCGCGACGTCGGCACGTCGGACGCGGGCGTGCCGTCGACGTCGACGCGCTCGACGCGCGCGCCCGTCTGGAGCCGCACGGACTTGCCGAGCGGCACCTCGCCGAACGCGAACAGCGCCTGCGAGCTCGTCGTCGTCGGCAGCAGGTAGTTCGCGCCCTCGCCGAGCGCCGAGAAGTCCTTGTGCTGGAATTGCCCGCCGAGCGCCGACCCCGAGAACGGCCCCGTCTTGCCGAACACACTCTCGACACGCGCGTCCCACTCGTCGTCCTTGAAGGTCGACAGAATCTCGCCGGTGTTCGGGTCGATCTCGCTGTGCTCGTAGCTCGCGTTGCCGGCGTCGAACGTCACGCGCTTGAACGTGTCTCCGCCGCCCGCGAACGACGACCTCAGCATCTGCTTGTCCTGCTTCATGTCGATGTACGTGGTGTCGCTCGGGATCCCGTATTTCGAGTCGTAGTGCACCGCGCCGACGCCGATGTGGTCGTCGCCGAAGAAATACGAGCCGCCGAGCGAGTAGCCGTCGCTGTCGATGTACGAGTTGCGCTGCGTGCCGTCCGGGATCGAGTAGTCGTCCGCGTGCCGATCAAAGCCGTCGGCGTGAATCGCGAACTGGCCCGCGCGCGCGTCGAGCAGCGCCGAAGCGTCGCGCGAGTCCGCGCCGCTGCCGTAGCCGCCGGTGACCTCTGCGGTCACGGGCTTGTCCGGCAGCGTGTCCGGAACGCGATTGTTGATGGCGTTCACTACGCCGCCGATCGCCTGGCTGCCGTAACGCAGCGTCGCAGCGCCGCGCACGAGCTCGATTCGTTGCGTCGACAGCGGATCGATCGGCACGCCGTGGTCGGGGCCGACGTCCGACACGTCGAAGCTGCCGATGCCGTTCTCGAGCACGCGGACGCGGTTTGCGTCGAAGCCGCGGATCACGGGCCGGCTCGCGCCCGACGCGAAGCTCGTGCCCGTGACGCCGGGCTCGTTCGCGAGCGCGTCGGCGAGATTCGCGCCGCCGCTCTGCAAGATCTGCGAGCGGTCGACGCTGTCGACGATCGTCGTGAGGTAACTCCGGTCTTGAGTGATCGGCGACGCGGTGACGATGAGCGTGTCGGGCTCGTTACCATTGCCGTTGCCGTGATCGCCGCTTGGCTCCGCGGCGCGGGCCGAAGAAAGGGTGAAGGTCGTCGCGAGCGCGAACGGTGCGATGCGATAAATCCTGGCTGACATGAGATGACTCCGTGTTCGCCGAGCCGTTCGAGGCGCGGCCTGATGCAAAGACGAAATGCGGCCGACCGCTCGGGGCGGCCGGTCGCGCTGCTAGCTAGAGAGTCGGAGTCAGACGGAGGGCGGGCCGCGGCTCGTCCAGATGTGAGAGACGGCGCCGACGAACTCGGGCTCGGCGGCGTCGGCGAGCGGGACATATTCGAAGGCGGCGAGCGGCGATGCGTAGAGAAGCGGCGGAGGCAGCGGCACCGCGCCGGCCGCAAGCGCTTGGCAGAGCGCGCAACTCGACAGATCTCCAGCGCGTTCGGCGGGCGCGCCGCGGTCGTCCGGCGTCGCCGACGCGTACCCGAGCGCGGCGCTCGCGGCCGTCGAATGCGGGAAGCGGAAGTGGACGTGGCCTTGGGCGATCACGCCCTGGGCCGCGGCCGCGAGCATGAGCCAGACTACGAGCGCGGTGCGCAATGCCGCCGGACGGGCGCGCAGGCGCTCGATCGGGACGTGCCTCGCTATGCTGGTAGCTTCGCTCATAGCCTCAAATCAGCCGTGCGCCGATACTAGGCTCGCGCTCGTCGCGAAACCAGTCCGCCCGTCGCACGAACGAAACCCGGCGTTGTAAATTACGCGCTGTCGTTCTCGGGGGGAGCCCACGTGAAACAACGTCAACCGGTGCTCGGCACCACGGTACTGTGCGCAGTCATATGTCTCGGCGCGTGCAGCCGCGCGCCGGAAGAGCACCCAGTGCCCACGCAGTCCGCGGCGCCGACGCCGCCCGCATCGGGCTCAAACGCCGGGCCGGCCGACGTCGAATGGCCGTACTACGCCGGCAATCTCGCGGCGCAGCGCTACTCGCCGCTCGATCAGATCAATCGCGATAACGTCGCCAAGCTCGAGATCGCCTGGCGGTTCCAAACCGGCAACTACGGGCCCAAGCCCGAAGCGCGCAACGAGGCGACGCCGCTGATGATCGGCGGCGTGCTGTATACGACCGTCGGCGTCACGCGCAACGTGGTCGCGATCGATCCGAAGTCCGGCGAGACGCTCTGGGCTTATCGACCGAACGACGGTGAGGACCGCTACAAGGCCGCGCCGCGTAAGACGTCGGGACGCGGGCTCTCCTATTGGACCGATCACGCGGGCAACGAGCGACTGTTCGTCGTGACGCCGGGCTTCTATCTCGTCGCGCTCGATCCGAGCACGGGCCGGCAAGCGCCCGGCTTCGGCGAGAACGGTGTCGTGGATCTCATGGTCGGCGTACGTGGCCAAGTCACCGACAAGACGAGCATCGGCAACAGCTCGCCGTCGCTCGTGATCGGCGACGTCGTGATCGTCGGTCCCGCGCACGACGTCGGCATGCGGCCGCCCGCGAAGACGAACTTGAAGGGCGACGTGCGCGGCTACGACGTGCACAGCGGCAAGCTGCTGTGGACGTTCCACACGATTCCGGCGAAGGGCGAGAAGGGCTACGAGACCTGGCTCGACGGCTCGGCCGAGACCGCGAGCAACGCGGGCGTTTGGGCGCCGATGTCGGCCGACCCCGAGCTCGGCTACGTCTACTTGCCCGTCGAGGCGCCGCTCGCCGATACCTTCGGCGGGCACCGTCCCGGCAACAATCTCTACGGCAACAGTCTCGTCTGCCTCGACGCGAAGTCCGGTGCCGTCGTCTGGTATTACCAGCTGATCCATCACGACATCTGGGACTGGGACAATCCGACTGCGCCGGTGCTCATGAACCTCGTCGTCGACGGCAAGCCGATCAAGGCGGTCGCGCAGATCACGAAGCAGGCGTTCGTCTATACGTTCGATCGCACGAACGGCAAGCCCGTGTGGCCGATCGAGGAACGCCCCGTGGGCAAGTCCGACGTGCCGGGGGAGATCACCTCGCCAACGCAGCCGTTCCCGACGAAGCCGCCCGCTTTCGATCGCCAAGGGTTCACCGACGCCGACCTGATCGACTTCACGCCCGCGCTGAACAAGGAAGCCGTCGAGGGCACGAAGGTCTTTCGCAAGGGCCCGATCTTCACGCCGGGCTCGCTCGCGGACGCCGCGGACGGAACGAGCGGCACGCTCGTGCTGCCGAGCTTCACGGGCGGCGCGAACTGGGAGGGTGGGTCGTTCGATCCCGAGGCGAGCACGCTGTACGTCGG
>Ga0326731_1000390_pt1 | contig 11236 bp, 12 predicted proteins | sample MHFSIPfraction_FD_207645 | JGI IMG/M metagenome (GOLD analysis project Ga0326731, IMG submission 207645) | Lab enriched peat soil microbial communities from Michigan Hollow, Ithaca, NY, United States - MHF9FY SIP fraction | ecosystem: Environmental > Terrestrial > Soil > Wetlands > Peat | place...
CGTCGCAGTTCGGCGACTTCACGTTCACGAAGCCGGGCGACAAGAAATAAGTCGGTAGCCGGATCGAAGACGGGAACCTCGCGCCTCGTCGGCGATTCTCAAGCCGGAATGGATATGTATTAATGCGTGCGTTGCCGCGCATGTGCGGTATTTGGAGTACCGCTCATCGCGCCGCGCATAGAATGCCGCACCATGGATGGGGGCCCGAGCCGGATGCGATCGTTGCTGTCGATAGGGATTGTCTTGGCCGCCATGGCGTGTTGCGCTGGCTGCACGCCGCCGAGCGCCGTGCGAGAAGACGTCCCCGATCGCTTCGAGCGCCTGAACCGCGGCGTCTACAAGTTCAACCGCGCGCTCGATAAGACGGTCGTGAGGCCGGTCGCGCGCGGCTACGCCCGATTCGTGCCCGCGCCCGTGGACCGCCACATGCGCAACTTCTTCACGAACCTCGGCGCGCCGATCGACATCCTGAACAACTTCCTGCAGGCGAAGTTCAAGCCGGGGTTCTCCGACTTCGGGCGTTTCCTTCTCAACACCGTCGCCGGCGCGGGCTTTTTCGATCCGGCCGGCAAGCTCGGGCTCGAGCGACACGAGGAAGATTTCGGCCAGACGCTCGCCGTCTGGGGCGTGCCGTCGGGCGGACCGCTGATGCTGCCGATCCTCGGCATGGGCACCGTTCGGGACTGGGCGGGTTGGACGGTCGACCTGCAGGCCGACGTGCTCTGGTACAACGACTCGGGCGCCGCGTGGGGTCTGCTCTTTTGGCGGTACACGTCCGATCGAGCGGCGCTGTTGCCGAGCGAGGTCGCGCTCGAGGGGTCGTTCGACGAGTACGCACTGATTCGCAGGGCGTATCTGCAGCGCCGTCGCTATCAGGTCTTCGACGGATCGCCGCCGGAAGAGCCGTCGCTCGATCCCTCGCTCGAGCCGGAGCCCGACCCGGAGCCCGAGCCCGCGCAGTGAAGCCGCGGACCGAGCCCCTCGGATGTTCGCGATCCGATTTGTTATTCTTGCGCGCTCCGATTAGGGGCTCACGGTGAACAGGAGAGTCTGGCGGCCTAGACGCCGCGCGACGGCGCGTGACTAACGATTCTCCGCACGGCTCATCAGAGGCTCCGAGCTCCGCCGACGTCGTCGTCGACGTGCGCGGCGTCGAATATCAGATCGCCTCGCGCGTGATTCTCAGCGGGTTCGACCTCGCGGTGCGCCGTGGCCGAGTCACCGGCATCATGGGACCTAGCGGCACCGGCAAGACCACGCTTCTGAAGCTGATCACGGCCGAGGCCGCGCCCACTCGCGGGCGCATCGTGGTGTGCGGTCAGGACCTCGCGACGCTCGACCCACGCCAAGTGTTCGCGCTGCGCAAGCGTATGGGGATGCTGTTTCAAAACGGCGCCTTGCTCACGGACATGGACGTGTTCGAGAACGTCGCGTTTCCGCTGCGCGAGCACACGGACCTGACCGAGCCGCTGATCCGCGCCCTCGTGATCGCGAAGCTGAACGCGGTGGGTTTGCGTGGTGCCGCCGAGCTGATGCCGGCCGAGCTCTCCGGCGGCATGGCCAGGCGGGTCGCGCTCGCGCGAGCAATCGTGATGGACCCGGAGCTCCTGATCTACGACGAGCCGTTCGTGGGTCTCGATCCGATCTCGCGCGGCGTGATTCTGCGACTCATCCGCGAGATGAACGAAGGCCTCGGTATCACGAGCATCGTGGTCTCGCACGACGTCCACGATCTCGCCGAGATCGCCGACGACAGCTACTTGCTGTCGGGCGGGAGAGTCGTCGCGCACGGCACGCCGGAGGAGCTGTTCGCGAGCGACTCGGCCGACGTGCGTCAATTCATGCGCGGCGACGCCGATGGCCCCGTCCCATTCCACTATCCGGCCCCGGACCTGCGAGCGCAGCTGCTGTCGGTGGACGAGCCGTGAGCGCGCGGGCGCGGGACTCGCTGCCGATATCCGCCGTCCGCGCGACCGGCCAAGTCGTGCTGTTCCTGCTGCGGTTGCTCGTACAGTGCGGCGCGGCGCTCGCGCGGCCGCGCCTCATCGTGCTCCAGATCTACAACGCGGGGGCGCGGTCGCTGATCATCGTGATGCTGTCGGGCTTGTTCGTCGGCATGGTGCTCGGGCTGCAGGGCTTCGATTTGCTGCAACGATTCGGCTCCGAGGACGCGCTCGGAATCGCCGCGGCGCTCTCATTGATCAAGGAGCTCGGGCCGGTCATCACGGCGTTGCTGTTCGCCGGGCGGGCGGGAACCTCGCTCACTTCCGAGATCGGGCTCATGCGCGCGACCGATCAGCTCACGGCGATGCAGGTCATGGCCGTGGATCCCATGCGCTACGTCGTCGCGCCACGGTTTCTCGGCGGCGTGGTGGCGATGCCGCTGCTTGCCTGCGTTTTCAATGTCGTGGGATTGCTCGGAGCGCATCTCGTCGGCGTGCAGCTCATGGGCGTCGATCGCGGCGCGTTCTGGTCGCAGATGCAGGGATCGGTCGTGCTCAACGACGTGATGGAAGGCGTGGTCAAGAGCTGCGTCTTCGGTCTCGCGTGCAGCCTGATCGCGGTTCACTCGGGCTACACGGCCGAGCCGACCGCCGAAGGCGTCGGGCTCGCGACGACGCGCACCGTCGTTGCGTCGTCGGTGCTCACGCTGCTACTCGATTACATGTTGACGGCGGCTTTTCTTTAGGCGAAGGATTCGACCATGCGCGCTACACGTACTCTCGAAATCGGCACCGGCCTGTTCGTGCTGCTTGGCTTTGCCGCGTTGTTCTTTCTCACCACTCAGCTGCCGGCGAACGGTATCAGGCTCGCGGGCGCGACGGCCGGCTATCACGTCACGGCCGAGTTCGACAACGTCGGCGACTTGAAGAGCGGGTCTCCCGTGACGATGGCGGGCGTGCGCGTCGGCGAGGTCGAGGGCATTCGTTTCGACGCGCGAAGCTACAAGGCGGTCGTGTCGCTGCGCATCGATTCGGAGTTCGACCGGATTCCGGATGACAGCGACGCAAGTGTTCAGACGCAAGGACTGCTGGGCGGAAAATACATCGGCATCGGCCCTGGCGGCTCCGATACGTATCTAAAGGATGGCGGACGCATCGAGCTCACACAGTCGGCAATCGTGCTCGAGAATCTCATCAACAAGCTATTCGCGAGCTTCGTGAGCAAGGACTCGTCCGGAGGGCAGCAAGGCGGGGCGGCGAGCGAGAGGGACCGATGAGAGCACTGGCGACGATCTGGATCTTGATTGCGAGCGGTCTAGTCGTGGCCGTGGAGAACGTCGCGTGGGGCCAGGCGGAGACCGGGCCGAGCGAGGTCGTGGAGACCGCGGCGCGGTCCATGCTCCAGGGCCTCGAAGCGAATCGCGCCGCCTATCGGAAGGACCCGTCGAAGGTCGGCGAGCTGGTCGAGAAATACCTGCTGCCGCACTTCGATATTCAATATTCGGCCCGCCTCGTGCTCGGCAAGCACTGGGCGGACGCGACGCCGGAGCAGCGAGAGCGCTTTGCCAACGCGTTCTATCACACGCTCGTCGACAATTACGGCAGCGCGCTCGCCGAATTCACGAGCGACCGGCTCAAGGTGTTCCCGACCAAGGTCGAGCCGAACGCGGACCGCGCGACGGTGCGTACCGAGGTCGTGCGCGACAACGGGGACAAGGTGCCCGTGAGCTACAGCTTGCGCAAGACGCCTGACGGTTGGAAAGCGTGGGACGTCGTGATCGAGGGCATCAGCTACGTGAAGAGCTTCCGCGAGGATTTCGGCGCGGCGATCGATCAGCAGGGGCTCGACGCGGTGATAGAGCGGATCGAGAAGGGCAACGTCCCGGTCGCCCCCAAGGGCGGGAAACAATGAAGCCTGTGCGCTCGGCGCCGGCCGAGGTCGTGAGCGTCGGCGCCGACCGGCTCGCGGTACGCGGCGCGCTCACGTTCGCCACCGCGCGGCTCGCGAGCGCGGCAGGCTTGCGGGCCATTGGCGCGGCCGCGGCTCGACGGCTCGAGGTCGACTTCGCGGCGGTGACCGCCGCCGACAGTGCCGGTCTTGCGGTCTGCTTGGTGTGGCTCGCGAGCGCGCAGCGTGGCGGCCGCGAGCTGCGTTTCACCAACCTTCCCGCGCACATCCGCTCGCTCGCGCGGATCAGCGAGGTCGACTCGCTCCTCATCGAGCGCGAGAACTAGTTACCGCGAGGTCAGTCCTGCGGCGTCCCGAACTCCGCGGTGGGCGGATGGAAGCCGCGCGTCGCGAGCCAATCGCTCAAGCCCGGTCCCGTGCCCTGCGGCCACGGCTTGATCCGCTCGATCGGAATCTCCTTGTAGTCGTCGAGCTCGTCGGCCGCGAGCGTGATCTCGCCGGCGCCTGCGAGCACGTGATAGACGAAGATGATCTGATTCAGGCGCTCGAACGGGTAGATGCCCACGAACGCGCCGAGCGTCGCGTCTAGCCCGAGCTCTTCCTTCACCTCGCGGAGCGCGCATTCCGCCGGCGTCTCGGCGGTCTCCAAGAACCCGGCCACGAGGCCGAACCAGTGCGGCGGCCTGCCGATGCTGTGCACGAGCACGATGCGCCCCGCACGCTCGACGATCGCGCCGACGACCGGCACGGGGTTGCGCCAATGCACGAAGCCGCAGGCGGGGCACGCGAGCCTCTCGAGCCCGCCGTGCTGCGCGGGCTTGAGCTCGGTGCGGCAACGCGGGCAGTAGCGGAAGTCGGGTTGCGACATCGCACCCTAGTATAGTCGGCGCTTGCGCGGGTTCGGCCGGCGAAGGGGCGGGGGAGGTATGACGGCGATGGCATTCATGCGCGGCGCGCTAGCTTTGCTCGCCATTGCCGTGGCTGCTCGCGCTTCCGCGGCGGCGCCGTCCGGCGAGGCGATCTTCGCCGCGCGCTGTGCGAGCTGCCACGACGCGCCGCCGAGCGCCGACAACCGCGCGCCGCCGAAGGCCGTGCTGAAGCAAATGTCGGTCGCGCGGATCGTTCGCACGATGGATTTCGGCGCGATGATGAGCCTCACCTACATGCTCGACCGCGCGGAGCGCGAGGCCGTGGCGGCGTATCTCGGCGTGCCGGGCGAGGATCGCGCGCCGCCGCCGTCGGCGTACTGCGCGGAGCGCACCGTCACGCTCGCGAAGACGAGTGCGGCTGATTGGAACGGCTGGAGTCCCGCGCCGACGAACACGCGCTACCAGGCGCGGCCGGGCCTCTCCGTGGCGACGCTCGGTCGGCTGCAGCTGAAGTGGGCGTTCGGTTTCGCGGGCGACGTGAACGCGTTCGCGCCGCCGGCCGTGCTCGGCGCGAATCTCTTCGTCGGCAGTGCGGGTGGCTCGATCTACGCGCTCGACGCACGCAGCGGCTGCATCCGCTGGCATTACCAGGCCGACGGTCCCGTGCGTACCGCGATGCTCGTCGCGCCGCTCGATGCAGGAGGCGCGCGCCATGCGGTCTTGTTCGGCGATCAGGCGGGACGCTTCTACGCGCTCGCGGCCGAGACCGGAGCTCTGCTCTGGCGGGCACGCCCCGACGAGCACGAGGCCGCGAAGCTCACCGGCGCGCCGCTCGCGCGCGATGGCATCGTCTACGTGCCGGTCGCGTCGTGGGAGGAGAGCCGGCCGCTGAATCCTGCCTACGAGTGCTGTACGTTTCGCGGCAGCGTCGTCGCGTATCGCGTCGAGGACGGCACGAAGATCTGGCAGTCGTTCCTCGTCGCCGAGACGACGAAGCGTGGGCCGACGGATCCGCAAGGATCGCGGCAGCGCGGCCCGTCCGGCGCCGGCACGTGGTCGGCGCCGACGCTCGATGCGGCGCGCGGCCTCCTGTACGTCACGACGGGCAACAACTACACGGGGCAGACCGCGATGAGCGACGCGGTCGTTGCGCTCAAGATCGCCGACGGCGCCGTCGCCTGGTCGAAGCAGCTCACCCCGGGCGACGAGTTCAATCTCTCGTGCAATCGCGGCGCCGGCAGCGGTTGTCCCGGAATGGATTACGACATCGGCGCATCGGCCGTGCTCGAGCGTCTGCCCGACGGCGTCGAGCGGTTGCTCGTCGGGCAGAAGTCGGGCGTCGTCTACGGACTCGATCCCGCTCGACGCGGCGAGCTCGTCTGGCAGGCGCGGGTTGGCAAGGGCGGCATCAACGGCGGGATCGTCTGGGGGCTCGCGAGCGACGGCCGCAACGTCTACGCGGCCGTCTCGGATCTCGCGCGTCGAGCGCGCACCGACGCGACCGCGTTCGATTGGCGGCCGACCGGCGTCGATCCTTCGAGCGGCGGCGGCTTGACCGCGCTCGATATCCGGACCGGCGAGAAGGCCTGGTTCGCGCCTCCGGCGCCGTGCCCGCCGACGCGCTCCGTATGCAGCCCCGCGCAGCCGGCGGCCGTCACCGCGATTCCGGGTGCGGTGCTCTCGGGCGCGGTCGACGGCCATCTGCGCGCGTTCGCCGCCGCCGACGGCAAGCTGCTCTGGGACTTCGATACCGCGCGCGAGTTCACGACCGTGAACGGCGTGCCCGGCCGCGGCGGCTCGCTCGATGGCGCCGGACCGGTCGTTGCGGGCGGAATGGTCTACGCGACCTCGGGCTACTCGCGGAATGGCGGCATGGCGGGCAACGTGTTGCTCGCGTTCGGCGAGCAGGAGTAACGTCAAAGGCCCGCAAGGTGGGCATCGATGGCGAGGCTCGGTGTTTTTTCCGTTGCGCTGCTCTGCGTATGCCTGGCCGGGCATGCCGAAGGTTCGCTCGATCTCTCCACTCTGACTTTTTGGCCTCAGCCGCTGTCGGCGCCGGCGTTGCCGCTCGGCCCGCACGAGGGCGCGGACTCGACCGCAGCGCACTCGCGCGATGCCGCCCCCGGCCAGAGCCGCGCGGGCGATGAAGCGCAGCCGGCCGAGAGTCGCGAGGAGCTTGCGGCCGCCGTCGCGGCGCAGCTCGACGCGATCGAGGCCGAGCAGGCTCGCAATGGCGAACGTTCGCCGGAGCTGATCGCCCAGCTCGCGTCGCTCGCGGCCACGTACGAGAAGCTTGGCGTCCCCGCGTCAGCCGCCGCCGCGCTCGAGCACGCGATCGAGCTCGCGCGGATCAACTTCGGGCTTTATTCGCTCGATCAGGTCGAAGTCGTCGAGTCGCGGGTCGCGACTCGGCAGGGAAGCGGAGACTACGGCGGCGCTGCCGAGAAACGGCGGTATCTGCGCGAGCTCGTCGGTCGAAACTCGGCCGATCCGCGCGTCGTAGGGATCCTGACCGAGATCGCCGAGCAGGAAATGGCCAACGCGCGCCGGCTCGTCGGTGTGCCGGCGCCGGCCCAAATCGGCATTACATCCGGGGGCGGCGATGCGCTGTGGATCGCGCCGTCGACACCTTCGCTCGCCGCGCTGCACGCCGCGCAGTCCGACTATATCGCCGCGATCCGGGCCGCGGTCAGGACGCATACCGGCAACGTCGCCGACGTGTTCGCGCTCCAGGACGCGCTATCGGACACCGTGTACTTCGAGCTCGCGCATCCCGAGATACTCGGCCCGGGCCACGCGCGAAGCGCATGGTATGCAGGCGGGGCGCCGCCGTGGTACCCGACGCTAGGTTTCACGGGCGGGCGGATTCTGCGGCACAAGGCGCTCGACAGCATGAGCTTTCGGCGCTCAGCGGTGGACGTCGCGAAGGATCTCCTTGCGCTCGCCGATTGGTACCTGGTCTTCGGATCCTATGAAGGCGCAACCGGTGGCCCCCAGAACAAGTCGTACGGACCGGCGTTGGACACGTATCGGATGGCGCGCGATCTGCTCGTGAAGAGCAACGTCGCTCGCGAGACAGTCGACGAGCTCGTGTCGCCGGAGGTTCCGCCGGCCGTTCCGGTGCTGCCCGAGAGCATCGGCGGCAGCGTTCACGATCGCGTTCTGCGCGGCTACATCGATGCGTCGGTCGAGATCACGCGGTTCGGAGACGTCAAGCGCGTGGAAGTCATCGGGCGCTCGGCCGCGGCGACGAAAGACATCGAGGAAGAGCTGAGGCACTACGTCGCCGCACGGACGTTTCGGCCGCGCTTCGTCAACGGCGAGCTCCCTCGCTCGGACCGCTTCGACGCGCGGTTCTACTTCGGCTATTGACGCGGCACGCCGCGTCCCGGTGCGGCTCGCGGCGCGGGATCGCGCCGATCTGTGCCGAATCGTCGACAAAGCTCAGCGCTGCTGCGGCCCGAGCAGGTCCTTGTAGTCCTTGTTGTTCTCGGCGCAGACGTATTCGCCGATCTCCCACTCGGGGTGCAGAGCGAGGTTGCCGGCGTACTTCACGGGCTGCGCGAACACGTTCGGATCCTCGGCCGTCGCCTCGTAGGCGATCACGCCGTATGACGTGCGCCGGTAGCGCTCGACCACGTGTAGGCTTTCCGTGTGCTTGAAACCCGCGAGCGTCGTCTTGTCGTTGAAGCCGACGACGTCGACGACGAGAGTGTCGCCGTCCCAATGGCCGACCGAGTTGCCGAGCCAGGTCGCGTCGATGTCCTCGGAGTGCGCGGGGCGGATCGGAATGATCCGGAAGATGTTGAACGCCTCGTAGAGGATCACGACGAGGTCCGGCTTCGCGACGATCTGAAGCGGATACGGGGCGAGGGTGACGCCCGGGACGCCCGACGGCAGGCACTGCGCGCCTTGGCCGAGATCCTCGGCCCGAACCGGCACGCGGTAGCTCTCCGCGCCGGGCTTCGCGACCGGCGGCGCTGCGAGCTTGATGTCGCGGCCGCCGAGATAGACGCCCGATAGATCGGGATGGCCGTCGGCGAGCTTCGGCACGGGCTGCTCGGTGCCGGCGGACGCGCTGCCCGCTTTCGCGACCGTGCCCTTCACCATGACGGTCGTCGACGCGGTCTTCGTGCCGCCCGAGCCCGTGACCGTGAGCGTGTAGGTCGTCGTAGCGGCCGGCGCCAGCGTGCGGTTGCCGCGCGTCGCGACGGCGCCGATCCCCGGCGCAATCGACAGCGAGAACGCGTTCAGGGCTTCCCAGCGCAGCGTGACGGACTGGCCAGGATCGATCGCCGCGGGCGCGGCCTCGAAGCGCACGATCTCGGCCGGCGGACCCTCCGGAGCCTTGCCCGGAAAGCCGGCCGGCGGCGGCGCCTGTGCGAGGCCGACACTAGAAGTAAGTAATGCCGAAACAATGAGTTGCTGCGGATATTTAAAGCGCATTCGACGAAGGCTTTACGCGTCCGTCAGACGCGCGACCAGACGCGCAACTGAGTGCCGTCCTTGAGCTCGACGATCGCGCCGCGCATCGTCTTCGCTCCCGAGCGCGCGGGCGCGCCGGTGCAGATGATCGTGTCGCCGACGTTGACGGTCTCCTTCGACCAGCCGTAGCGCCGCAGCAGCACGGGCGGGTCGAGCTCCATCGACCAGTCGACGCTCTCACCGTTCTCGTCGGCCGCGAAGTAGACGAAGACATGCGGGCTCGTCCACTCGATCTTCGTGACGACGCCTTTGACCGTCGTGAGGTTGTCCGTGTCGTAGAGCGCGACCGAATGGTGCGCGAGCGCGGGTGCGGTGTACGACGCGAAGAGACAGGCGGCGAAAAGTGGGGCTGCGAGCACTCGGAACCGGCGGACCATCGGCGTTTCCTCCGGCCGCGAATTATACATGCGGGGCGCTTTGCCTCCCGGCCGCGACTGCGAGAGGATGCACCCCGTCTCGTTCAGCGGCCCGGTGCTTTCGATGCTCGATCTCGACGCCTACTTTCGCCGCGTCGGCTATGTCGGCGACCGCGCGCCGACTCTCGAGACGCTCGCCGCGTTGCACGAGCTACACCCGACGGCGATCCCGTTCGAGAACCTCGATACGCTGCGCGGCGCCCCGATCCGGCTCGATATCGACTCGCTCCAGCGCAAGCTCGTGCTCCAGCGCCGCGGCGGCTACTGCTTCGAGCAGAACCTGCTGTTCACGCACGTGCTGACCGCGCTCGGGTTTCGCGTGATCGGGCTGTCGGCGCGCGTGCTCTGGGACCGTCCCGACGACACGCCGCGGCCTCGGACACATATGGCGCTGCTGGTGCCCGTCGATGGGGACTCTTACGTCTGCGACGTGGGTTTCGGCGGCCTCACGATGACGGGGCCGTTGCGCCTCGCGACCGACGCCGAGCAGCGTACGCCGCACGAAATGTTCCGGATTGCGCGCGCCGGCGCCGAGTACATGCCGCAAGCGTGTCTGCGCGGCGACTGGCGTTCGCTCTATAGCTTCGATCTTCAGCAGCAGCTACAGACCGACATCGAGGTGCTGAACTTCTTCGTCGCCGAGCATCCCGAATCGCCGTTCAAGAGCCGGCTGATGGCCGCACGGCGCGACGGAAACCGCACGCTGAAGCTTCGCGACGCGGAGCTCACGATCCAGCATCGCGACGGCGCGCGCGAGCAGCGCACGCTCCGCAGCGTGCGCGAGCTGCGCGCCGTGCTCGGCGAGCTGTTCGCGATCGACGTGCCGACGGACGCGGCGCTCGATGTGGCGCTCGCGAGGCTGGTTGGCTGAGCCCAAGCTTCGCTTAAGCGGCCGCGGGGCGACGCAGTCGGTGCGAGAAGTAACGAGTTTGCCCGGCCTCGAAGCGCCGGTACGCGCGATAGCCGACGACGCCGCCCCAGTCCTTGTATTGCTCGCGGAGCGCGCGGTCCTCGAGTGCGTCGAAAATGGCCTCGCGCCGCGGGCTGTCGCGCCTTAGCGCGCGCAAGACATTCGTCGTGATCTCGCGGCGCTCGAGCAGTTCGAACCCCGCGGCGAGCAGGTCCTCGCTGCAGTCGTCGTCTGCCCAGCAGCCGTCCGTATACAAGAAATGCCCACCCGGGCGCAGGACCCGAAACGCCTCCGCGAAGAAGCGCGTGCGGTCGTCGTAGAGGTGCGACGACTCGATGTTCAGCACGACGTCGAACGAGCCGTCCGCGAAGTCGAGCCGCTCGGCGTTGCCGACGCGAAATTCGAGGCCGCGCGCGGCGCGATCGCGAGCGAGGCGCACGTTCTCGCTGCTCATGTCGACACCGACGAGGCGATTCGGCCGATAAGTGCGCGCGACGAACGACGCGCCGCCGCCGCGACCGCAGCTGACCTCGAGCACCTCGGTGGCCGCGAGCGGCGTGTCGCGCAGTGTGTGCTCGTAGAGCCGCAGGCAATAGAACTCGGGCTCGTCGCGCGACAGCACGCTGTCCTCGGGCTCGCTGCTGAAGCCGTAGTTCAAGACCGTGAACCCTGGGACCGTCTTCGCCGCGCGGTCGTAATAGGCG
>Ga0326731_1000392_pt1 | contig 11208 bp, 8 predicted proteins | sample MHFSIPfraction_FD_207645 | JGI IMG/M metagenome (GOLD analysis project Ga0326731, IMG submission 207645) | Lab enriched peat soil microbial communities from Michigan Hollow, Ithaca, NY, United States - MHF9FY SIP fraction | ecosystem: Environmental > Terrestrial > Soil > Wetlands > Peat | place...
GCCGCGGGCGGCGACATCCTCGCCTTCGCGGGTGACGCCGCCCTCGCGGCCTGGCCCGCCGACGAGGGCGCGGATCTCGTTCCCGCCGTCACGGCCGCGGCCGCGTGCGGCCTGCGCCTCCAGAAAGTCGCCGATTCTCCGGAGGGTTCCCCCTCTCCCGAAGAGAGAGGGGGCCAGGGGGTGAGGCTGCGCATGCGCGTCACGGTCGGCGCCGGGCCGCTCGCCCACCTGCGCCTGGGCGGCGTGGCCGGTCGCTGGTTGTCACTCGCGCACGGCGCCCCGATCACCCAGGCGACCGCCGCCGACCGGCTGGCCGGTGAAGGCGATGTCGTCCTCTCCCCCGAAGCGGCCCAATTGCTCCGTGAGCGCGCCGAGGGAATTCCGCTCGCGGGAAACGCGCTGCGGCTCGCCCGCGTCCAGCCCCCGATCGCCGCCGTAACGCCGCACTCGGTGACGATCGCGGCGGACCGCGCCGACGAGCTGCGCCGGCTCGTCCCGGAGGTCATCGCCGCCCGCGTGGACGCGGGGCTGGGCGCGTGGCTGGGCGAGTTTCGCCGCGTGACGATGGTGTTCTGCGGCCTCGGCGGCATCGATCCCGGCGCATCGGACGGCCTCACCCGGATCCAGGACGCAGTGGCGGCCTTGCAAGAGGAAGTGGAACGCTTCGAGGGATCGGTCTATCAGCTCCTCACCGACGACAAGGGCACGACGCTCGTCGCCGCCTTCGGCCTGCCCCCCCGCGCCCACGAGGACGACGCCGCGCGCGGCACGCTCGCGGCGCTCACGATGCACGCGGCGCTCGGCCGCCACGGGCTCGCCCCTTCCATCGGAGTCGCCACCGGCCTCCTCTACTGTGGGGTGTACGGCACGCCGCAGCGGCGGCAGTACACCGTGGCCGGCCCGACGGTGAATCTGGCGGCGCGACTGATGCAGCACGCCGCCGGATCGTTGCTGTGCGACAGCGCGACGGAAGAACGCGCGCGGCGTCACCCGACACTGCGCTTCACCCCGCTGGCACCGCTCCGCGTCAAAGGCCGCGAGCAGCCGGTCGCCGTCCATCGGCCGTCGGCTGAGCAGGGCGCCGCGCCCTCGACCGACGCGGCAGGCGGCGACCGCCTGCGAGGCCGGGAACGGGAGTGTGCGGCGCTCGACGCGGCACTGGAGGCGCTGGTCACCCGCCGCGAAGGTGGCGTCATCCTGATCGAGGGCGAGCCCGGCATCGGGAAGTCCACCTTGATCCAGTATCTCCGGGCCGCGGGGAGACGCCGCGACGTGCGTGCGATCGACGGCGCCGGAGACGACATCGAGAAAGCGACGGCGTATCACGCCTGGTTACGGCCCCTGCGAGCGCTCGCCGGCACCGACCCGGCGCTCCTCTCCGCCCGGCTGGGCCTGCGACCGGAGCAGGCGCCCATGGTGCCGCTGCTCGGGCCCCTGCTCGGTCTGAAACTGGGCGACAACGACCTGATCGCAGCGATGACCGACGAGGTGCGCGCCGCAAACGTCCGCAACCTCATCCTCGCCGCCCTGGGCCACCTCGGAAACACCGGACCGGTCGTGGTGACGATCGAAGACGCCCAGTGGCTCGACTCCGCCTCGTGGGCCCTGCTGCTCGCTGCCGCCCGCACGATCCCGACGCTGCTCGTCGTGGTGACGAGCCGTCCGCTGGACGATCCGCCACCGGACTCCGTCGCCCTCTCAGGGCTCGCGGGCGAGCGGCGGCTCCGGCTCGCACCGCTCGGGTCCGAGGCGGTGGACCAGCTGCTCGCCGACCGTCTCGGCGTACGCTCGGTCCCCGCACCGGTGCTCGCACTGGTCCACGACCGTGCCGCCGGCAATCCGTTCTTCAGCGAAGAGCTCGTGTACGCCCTGCGGGACTATGGGTTGATCACGGTCGCCGCTGATCGCTGCGAGCTGACCGACCCGACCCGCGAGCTCGGCCCCGCGTTCGACGAAGCCCTCGCCGCCCGCGGCCTCCCGCCGACGCTCCAGGGCGTCGTCACCAGCCGCATCGACCGATTGACCCAGACGGAGCAGTTCGCCCTCAAAGTGGCGAGCGTCATCGGGCGGACGTTCCCGGTCGCGATGCTGCGCGACGTGTTTCCCGTCCCCGTCAGCGACGCGGAGCTGGCGGCCTCGCTCGCCACCGCCCGGCGCCTCGATCTCATCCGCCCCGAGGCCGACGCGGGCTTCACCTTCCGGCACGCCATCACGCAACAAGTCGCCTATGATCTGATCCTGTACGCGCAGCGGCGTGACCTGCACCAGGCCGTGGGCGCCTGGCTCGAGCACCGACACGAGGCGGATCTCGAGCCCGTGCTTCCCCTCTTGGCGTTCCACTGGAAGCGCGCCGAGGTGATCCCGAAGGCCGTGCAGTACCTCCACCGGGCCGGGGACCAGGCGTTTCGCCGGTTCGCCAACGCGGAAGCCGTCGGGTTTCTGCGCGATGCCCTGTCGCTGAGCCCGGACGCGAGCCCCAGCCAGCGGCGGCGCTGGGAGCTGCAGGCGGGCCGGGCCTGCGTGAGCTGGTCCCGCTACGACGAGGGCGAGGCGCATTTGCGCCGCGGGTTGGCGCTCTCCGGCGTGCCCGTGCCGCGCGGCAACGCGGGGCTGGTTCGCGGTCTCGCCGGGCAAGCCGCGCTCCAGGTGATCCACCGGATCTTCCCGCGTCGCTTCGTCGGGCGGGACGACGCGCGGCGCGACGTATTGCTCAACGCGGCCCATGCGCACGAAGCGCTGGTCGAAGTCTTTTACCTGCGCGACGCGAACCTGGCCTGCCTGCACAGCGCGATGCGCGGGCTCAACCTCGCCGAGCTCGCCGGGCCCTCTCCAGAGCTGGCGCGCGCGTACGCGACGGTGGGGGCGATCCTCGGATTCATTCCGCTGCCGAAGCAGGCCGACGCCTATTGTCGCCGCGCCCTCGAGACCGCCCGCGCCACGGGGGACGTCCCCGCGATGATCTGGACGGCGCTCAGCGTCGGTGCCTACAAGCTCGGCATCGCCTCCTGGGATGAAGCGCGGGCGTTGTTCGATCTCGTCACGTCGGAGAGCGCCCGACTGGGCGATGCGCGCCGCTGGGACGACGGCACGCAATTTCTCGTGGATCTCCACTACCTCCGGGGACGCTTCGAGACGAGCCTCGATCTGGCCAGCCAGCTGTATCGATCGGCGAAGCTGCGCAACGATCCGCGGGGACAGGCGAGCGCCGTGTATCGGCGCGTGCTCTGCCTGCTGGCACTCGACCGCGACGCCGAGGCCATCGCCGCAGCAGACGAGCTGGCCGGGCTGCGCTGGAACGTCGGGACGGTGCACGGCGATCTCCCGCTCGCCACGGTGCAGGCGCTCACGCGCCTGCGTGCCGGCGATGCTACTGGGGCAGAACAGGCAGCCCTCCAGGCCGCGGCGCTGCTCAAGAAACTCATGCCGTCCTACCACGGCTACGTCTTCGACGCCGCGGGAACGGCCGAGGTGCTGCTGCAGCTCCTGGAGCAGCCTGGTGGTCGAGCCGGTGCGGCCGGCGCGGCGCGCAAGCGGGCGTTGCGCGCCACCCTGGGCGCCCTGCGCCGACTCGCCCGCGTGTTCCCGATCGCCAGGCCATCACTCGCGCGACTCGCCAAGGCCGAGGCGGCAGGGGCCAGATGACATTGCGAATCAACGCGGCCTTCGCCCGGATGGATGCCCGGCTCCAGGCCACGTCCGAGCTGCGCCGCCGCGTATTCGAATGGCTGGCGCGGCTCTCGCCGACCGCCGACCCGGCCGATTATTTCCGGCAGCCGCGGACGCTGCCCATCCTCAGTCTTCCCGAGTGGGTGGGACGCGGCCTGGGCGGCGCGGCCGATGACGCCTTCTATGATGATCTCACGTATTCGACGATCGCCGGCTACTGCCACATCCGCTTGCTGGACGACGTCATGGACGGTGACCCCGCCGCCGATCCCCTGCTGTTGCCGGCCGCCGGATTCTTCCATACGGAGTTCCAGCAGCCGTACACCACGTACTTCGAGCCGCGGCACCCCTTCTGGGAGTGGTTCAACTCACTCTGGTTCGGCGCGATCCAGGCGACGATCGCCGACGCCAGGCTCGGGACCATTACGCTCGAGCAGTTCCGGGAGATCTCCGCGCTCAAGGTGAGCCCGGCGAAGATCCCCGTGGTCGCGACGTGCCTGCGGCACGGCACCCCCGACGCGCTGCCCGCCCGGCTCGACCTGTGTGACCGGCTCGGCTGCATCGCCCAGATGACCGACGATCTGTTCGACTGGCAGGACGACCTCGAGCATCCCGGATGCACAACGTATTTCCTGTCGGAAGCCGAGCGACGGCGTGATCGCGAGGAGCCGCTCGCCGCCTGGATCCTGCGCGAAGGGTTCGCCTGGGGCGTCGAGACGATCCAGTCGTGGTACGACGCGTTGCGCGACGATGCCGCCGCCCTCGGCGGCGACGGTCTCGCGCGACATCTAAATGAAGAAGCGGCGGCCCTCACCGACCGGGCGGCGCGGTTGATTCCGGGTTACCGCGCGCTCGCCACCCTGGCCGGGGTGTGGCCGGGATGATACGTTCTCGGCCCATCAACCCCTCAAGGAGAGTCCCATGGCGATGAAGTTCGAGGATCTGGTCAGCAGGGTCATGAAGGACGCAAAGTTCCGGACGGATCTCAAGACTAATCCTGGCCCGGCGCTGCAGTCGGTCGGGGTCAAGTCGACGCCGGCGCTCGAGCAAGCGCTCAAGTCGCTCGACTGGAACTCCCTGGACATGGTGAACACTCACTACAAGGCGGCGTCGGGCATCTCGACTTGAGCGTCTGCCACGCGTCGGCGGTCGAGATCGCCCGGGGGGATTTCGCCCAGCATCTGTTGAGCAACGGATTCCTGCTGAATCTGACGGTGCTGGGCGACCTTTGCTGGGCGATCGCCTACATCCTGATCATCCGGCAGTGCTTCAAGCAGCTCACCTATGGCCTCCCGCTGGTCGCCATCGTGATGAATTTCACGTGGGAGCTGCAGTACAGCCTGGTGCAGCCGCCACGCTGTGACGACGGTACGGTGGACGTGGTGAAAGCCGCGATGATCCTGGCCTGGGCGGCTCTCGATGCCGTCATCGTCTGGCAGCTGTTCCGCTACGGGCGGGCGCAGCAGACGATCGACGACATCCGGAAGCATTTTCCGCTCATCGTGGTGGGATCGTTGCTGCTTGCGGCGGCGGGGAATCTCACGTTCGCGCGCTTTCATCCCGACGAGGCGGCCCCCTTGAGCGGGGTGATCATCAATTTCGTGATGAGCCTGCTGTTCATCTTCCTGCTGTTCGCCCGTCCCGCTGCCCAGGGAATCGCCTGGGGCGCCTCACTGTTTCGCGTCGCCGGCAACAGCGTGATCTTCGTCGCCAACATCTTCCTGTTACAGGAGAGCCGACCGAGCATGCGTGGCTTCGTCCTGTTTCTCTTTGCGGGGACCGCGCTGTTCGACCTCATCTTCCTGACGCTGCTGTACACCCGGCGCCGCCCCCTCCGGACCGGAGCGATGGCCACCGCCTGATTCGGCTGCGGCCAGCGCGCCGCCCAGGCTCCAAAGCGCCAGGGCCGTCGCCAGCAGCCGGGCCTGCTGCTCGAACAGCGCGGGCTCGAGCCGCGCAACGCGTGCGATCAGTGCTGCAAAGCTCGACGTCCTCCGCGGCGTCCAATCGCAACGATCGGTGGTGGCAGTAAAGCGCGGGATGTCACCGCGGCGGATCGCGGCTTGCTCGGTCGCGGCGATCGCTGCGAGCAGCTCTGGCTCGCGCACCGGCCGGAGCAGCGACTCCGGGCCGAGTGCGCTGCGCCCATGCAACGTCGCGCGGTAGGTCTCGGTGTGACGTAGCATCACGCGCACCGGTTGTCGCTGGAACGCCTCCAACGGTCCGCCGGTGGCGACGATCTCATTCCGCTTCGCGCACAGGACCTCCGCGGCACGGCGGAATCCCGTCAACAGGTGCTCGGTGAACGCCGCCGGTGAGATGATCTCGTCTCCGATCCGCACCACGTTCTCCCTGAGCGGCACCGGCGCTCCCGCGTACCGTTGCGCCGCGATGGCACCGAACCCGCTCACATCGTAGCTGCCCCCGTCGGGGCCGCGGATCCAGCACGGCACGAGGCCGGTATCGAGCAGCGAGCGCTCCTCGCCGGGCCAGCGTGGCTGGAGCAGAGTTTCGAGGTCCACCAGCACGGGGTGCTCCCCGTGCGCGATCACGTTGCCGCAATGCAGGTCGGTGGCGTCGAGCAGCCCGGCCAGCGCGATGAGCGCCCCGGCGCGCTCCCAGTAGCGACCCGCTGCTTCCCGGTCCGCGCATCCCTCGTGCACCACGAATTCCATCCACCCGTAGTCGCCCCGGTCGAGTACGCGCGCTGCGAACAGCTCGAGACCGCCGGCCGCTTCGTTCCACCACTCCAGAAGCTCCCCGAATGCGGCTTCGAGGCCCAGGGGTCGCGGCTTGTAGACGACGCGCAGTCCCGATGCGAAGTGCACCAGGGCGACGGTGCGCCCGCCGTGGTGCGGGTCGGAGAGCCCGCTGTGCGCCTCGAGGACGCTGCCGGCCGGGCGGCCGCCGCCCGGCGCCGCTTCGATATCGCGGCGGTCCGTCTCGAGTCGCCGCAGCAGCTCTTCCTCGAGGTGCGGCTTCACGCCAATCCCACCCGCCGCAGCAGATCCTCGAAGCGGGGAAAACCACGCAGCGGAGCCCACGTGGGGCGAACGGCGAGCCAGGCCAGCTCGGAGGCGTGTCGCTCGCACGCGCGCTCCAGCTGCGTGAGCGCAAGCTCCGGCTGCCGCAGCGCCAGATGCACCTGCGCCAGCAGTACGGGAGACACGTAGCGCGTGCCCGCCATCGTCTCGAGCTCCGCCTGCAGTCGCAGGGCGTCGTCGCGGCGATCGACGGTCGCATAGGCCGCGGCGAGGGCCGCGAGCGACTCGGCGCTGTGCCCGGCGGCGCAGGCCGCTTCCAGCACGGGGACGGCGTCGGCGGGCGTATCGGTTTCCAACAGCGCGACGCCGAGGAGATAGCGCGCCAGCGCGAACCCGGGATCGAGCTCGAGCACGCTGTGGTAGCTGGCGATCGCGGCCGCCGTCCGCCGTTCGAGGTAGTGCAGCAGTCCGAGGCTCGTGGCCACGGTCAGCGACATGGGGTCGCCGTGCAGCGCTGCTTCCAGGCGCGCGAGCCCTTCGGCGAAGCGCCGCTGTGGCAGCAGGCAGTTCACCGCGTAGCGATGCAGGACCGTCGGGTTCGCGGGCGCGAGCGAGAGGGCACGCTGGAAATCGGCGTCGGCGCCGGTCCAGTCCCACTCGTAGACCGCGCGCACCGATCCCAGCACCGCCAGGGCTTCGGCGTTCTCCCGCCCCGGCGTCATCGCCCGCTGCGCCGCCGCCTTGGCGTGCGGCATCGCTTCGTCCGGCGCGAGGGCCCCGTAGGCCGGCAGGACGAACCAGGCGTCCGCCAGTCCGGCGGCTGCCTGGGCGAATCCGGGCTCGCGCGCCAGCGCCGCTTCGTAGGATGTGATCGCGCGTTGCAGGTCCGGCGCCGTGCGCCGGTTCGCGAAATGGCGGCCCCGCAGGTAGTCCCGATAGGCCTCGAGGTCGGTGGTGCCGGGGGCGACGACCGGTGCCCCGTTGCCACCCACCTGTGGCGCCAGCCGGTCCACCACCCGCCGGGCGATTTCGTCCTGCACCTGGAAGACATCGGTCATCGCCCGGTCGTACCGTTCGCTCCACAGCTGAAAGCCGTTGTCGGTACTCGAGAGCGTGACGGAGATCCGCAGCTGCTCGCCGGCCGCGCGCACACTCCCCTCGAGGACGCTGCGCACGTTCAGCCGCCGGCCGACCTCGCGCACGTCCAGATTCTGTCCCTTGAAGGCGAAGGCCGAGGTGCGCGAGGCGACCCGGAGCGTGCCCAGCCGCATGAGCGCATCGAGCAGCTCCTCGGCGATGCCTTCGCACAGATACTCCTGGTCGCGCTCGCGGCTCAGGTCGGCGAACGGCAGCACGGCGATCGAGTCGAGCGACCCCGGGGCCGGTTCCGTGCCCGCTGATTCGAGGGCGGCGACGAACTCGTCCGGCGTCGCGAAGCGCTCGTCGGGTGCCTTGCTCAGGGCGCGAGCGAGCGCCCGTTCGGTCGACGCGGGGACCTCCGGGCGAATCGCCGAGACCGACGGCATCGGCTCCGTCGCGTGGCGCGCCAGGATCGCCAGCGCCGAGGGCCCGGTAAACGGGGGACGACTGGTGAGCATCTCGACCACGACGCAGGCGAGCGAGTACACGTCGCTGCGTCCGTCCACCGCCCCGGTGGCCTGCTCGGGGCTCATGTAAATCGGCGTGCCGACGCTCAGGCCCGTCTGCGTCAAGCGCGACGCGCCCGCATGCTCGATGGCCGACGCGATGCCGAAATCCGTGACCACGGCGGCGTCGCCGGTGAGCATGATGTTGTCCGGCTTGATATCGCGATGCACCACGCCGTGGGCGTGGGCGTACGTCAGCGCTGCCGCGACCTGGCGCGCGATGCCCAGGGTGGCCGCGATGGACAGACGCCCCTCGCGCTCCAGGCGGGCCCGCAGCGACTCGCCTTCGACGAACGGCATGACGTAGTACAGCAGCGAGCCCGCCCGTCCCGACGCCAGCAGCGGCACGATGTTGGGGTGCGACAGGCGGGCGGCGATGCGGATCTCGCGCAGGAAGCGCTCGGGGCCGAGCTCGGCGGCGAGCTCCGGACGCAGCACCTTGATGGCGACGGGCCGATCGTGCTTGTGCTCACGTGCGAGGTACACGATGGCCATGCCGCCGCGGCCCAGCTCGCGCTCGACGTCGTACTCCGGGGCCAGCGTTTCGCGGAGCAGCTGCGCGCTATGCATCGTCACACCAGGAAGCTCATCGCCGCGGCGCTGGAGCGCCAGCGAGCGCTTCACCCCTGCGACCGAAGGGAGTCCTTTAGGGTCCCCCTCTCCGCGATGCGGGCCTCACCCCCTGACCCCCTCTCCGCGATGCGGAGAGGGGGAACCAAGTGCAGGTTCTCCCACGCCGTTCCCCCTCTCCCGAAGGGAGAGGGGGCCAGGGGGTGAGGACATCACGGGATCAATGGAGAGCGGGCCAAGGTGCGAGGCTAGTGCCCGGCGGCGCCCGTTTTCTCGCGCTGCAGGTCGGCCAGCATCTGGTCCCGCAGCGCCCCGACGGCCTTGCCTCGGATGTTCAGCAGTCCGCCGGGCATGTTGTCGAAGCGGAAGCGCCGGAAGATGAGCAGATAGCTCGCGCGCCGGCCGTCCTTACCGACGCCGTCCACGATGCAGGTCAGGTCGATCGCGGCCTCGAAATAGTGATCGGCGTAGATCTGCTTCGCCGCGATGAGCGTCATCCCCGGGAGCTCGGGCGGGGTGAAGACCAGTGCGTGACGCTGAGGATCGGCCGCAGGTGCGGCAGCACGTCTTCGGACCAGTACAGCACCTCGCTGGCGTCGGCCAGCGTGGCGCGCGGGTACGACGCGAGGTAGCGCTGCAGCGACGGCACGGTCTGATACACGTAGGGCGACTCGGCCAGGAGTGCCGCGAACGCGTCGCTGGCGTGCACGTTGCCCCGGTCGTCGTAGATCGCCATCGCCGAGTCGCCGCGGGCGCGGTAGTCGGCGATGTATTCGAGCAGCCGGCGCCGCCCGTACGCGCTGATCAGCCCCGGCAGGTCGCGCGCCGACCAGTCGATTTCCGCATGGATGCGCCGCATATCGGTGGCCGGGAGCTTCACGACACAGTCCCCCGGCTCGCAGTCTTTCATCTCGTCCGCGTCCCGCTGGCCGACCGTGAACGCCTGGACATCCGCGGGCGTGGCGGGGGTACTGAAGATCCCGAAGCGGCTCCGCGTCGGGGTGCGCAGCCAGTTGCGCGCATCGCGCACGCGGGCGACGTAGGCCTCGCGCGAGGTGGCGATCGTGGTAATCCCGAACACGGCGATGTCGCGGCGTTCCCGCGTGTCGAGCACTTTCACGACCGTCTCACCGCGTGTCGCGGCGGCGAGCTGGTCGGCGGTCAGGCCGATGCTTTCTTTAAGGAAGCGGACCAGCTGGGCCGGTGGCTCGGGGCCTTGCAGGAGCGCGACGCCGAGCGAACACAAGCTGATGAAGGGGGTCATGCGACCCTAGGTATCCAACACGCGCGTGAACAATGCCGTCAGGTCGATCGTGAGCTCGGGAAGATCCCCGGCCTGCCACGCGATGCGGTCGTCCTGAATCTCCGGCCGCGTGTCACCCGGGCGCCAGCGCTCGATCAGCCGGGCGTCGAGATCGACGATCCAGTACTCGGCGACCCCGGCGTGTTGGTAGATGCGACGCTTGGCGCCGCGATCGCGGGCCGCCGTTCCGGGCGAGAGAATCTCGACGGCGAGGACCGGGACGCCGACGTCGGCCCAGCTCCGGATCTGCTTTCCCGGTGGCACGTCGATGACGAACAGATCGGGCTGCACCAGCGTGCGCGGGCCCAAGATGATGTCGGCTGGACTCCAGAGGACCTGGTACCGATCCTGTCCGTCCAATGCGGCGGCGATCCGGTGCTCGATCTCGCGCAGGATCACCTGGTGCGGGTACGCGGGCGATGGCGTCACCGCGTGCACCCCGTCCAGCAACTCGTGGCGCATCCCGTCGTCGGGAAGGGCCAGCAATGCGTCGATCGACGTGATCTCAGGTGAGACGGCGGGCATACCCATAATCTGAAACTCCTCGGCCGGGCAAGGCAACTCGGCATACCGGAGTATCGGATGTCGCGCAGGAGAGGCCATCATCAAATCGACGCGGGGCTCATCAGATTGGTGCCGGAACGACTGGAACAGATCGCCCAGGCGGATGGAGGACGCTGGTTCCCCCTCTCCGCATGGCGGAGAGGGGGTCAGGGGGTGAGGCCCATTCATTTACGCCGCCTTCTCCACGTCATTGACGGTCGGCGTCGGTTGCGGCGTCACTGGAGCGCCCGGTGTGCCGGGCTGCCGCAGCATCTGCTTGGCCGCGTTCCACTCGGCCATCATCTCCACATCGCCCCCGAAGCGATAGCGCGTGATCCCGTCGAGCAGCTTCACCTGTTCCTTCAACTGCGCGGTGATCACATCGAGATCGACGCGGGCGCCGATGTGGTCGCGCCGGGCGGTGTGTGCCGCCTCGGTCGCGGCCTCGAAGTCGGCGACCATCTTCCCCAGCTCCTCGAACAGCGTGGGAGCCAGG
>Ga0326731_1000393_pt1 | contig 11197 bp, 10 predicted proteins | sample MHFSIPfraction_FD_207645 | JGI IMG/M metagenome (GOLD analysis project Ga0326731, IMG submission 207645) | Lab enriched peat soil microbial communities from Michigan Hollow, Ithaca, NY, United States - MHF9FY SIP fraction | ecosystem: Environmental > Terrestrial > Soil > Wetlands > Peat | place...
GCACGCGCGCCACGCCGTCCACCGTGCCGCCCGCCGGCCAGGGGACGATGAGGCGGATGGGTTTTCCCGGAGCCTGGCCGAAGGCGGTCAGCGGGACGAGAACCAGCGCCATGCCCAGGAAGTGAATCGGTTTCATCTCGCCCCCTTAGTTGTCATCAGCTTCGCGATGCGCGAAGCGTCTTTGAGCTTTTCCATTCCCAGCACCGCATCGCGCAACCGTGCAAGCTGTGGGCGCTTGAGCGCGTGCGCCGCGAGCTTATCGAATTTCGCGACCACCTGCGCCTCGCTCGCAAAATTCGGGTCGCTGCCGCGCGGCGACTCCATGGCGCGCTCGAGCACGCTCCCGTCCACGAGCTGCACTTCGACCCGCACCGCGTGGCGGAACTTCGAACCCCTGGCGCTGATCTCCGGATCGGCGCGCACCTCGACTTTTTCGGCGAGCGCGAGGCGCCTCGGATCGGCGGCTGCCTTCTCGTCGAACTGGCCGACGAAGCAGTCGCCCTCGATGAGCAGCGTCGCCACGCAGAACGCGAGGTTCATCTGCGCCGCGGCGACTCCGGCCGGCCGGTACTTCCAGCCGGCGTGGTCGAGGGTCACCTGCGAAGCGTGCACCACGATTCTCTTCACGTCCTTCGGCCCGAAGGAGCGTTCCGCCTGCAGCTCGCGCAGCGCGTCGAGCGTGGTGTGGTTGCTGCCGACGCAGGAATAGAATTTCAGCGCGACGCCCATCGTCTGCCAGGTCTCGCCGAACCCGGCGGTCAGCTCGGACAGATTGAAACGGTCCTGCGAGCGCGAGAAGGTGGTGCAGAAGCCGCCGTACTCGCTCTCGAGCACATCGGGGATGCCGGTGAAGCCGGACTGCGCGAGGAGCGCGCCGTAGAGGCCGCTCTGCGAGGCGCGTCCCGCGTGCATGCGCTTCACCATCGCGCCGTACTGCGCCGCCATCAACCCCGAGGCCTGCGTGCCGGCGATGCCGAGCGCGTGTACGGTTTTCTCCGCGCCGAGTCTCAAGCCGCGCGCGGCGCCGGCCGCGGCCGAAAACACGCCGAGGGTCGCACCCGAGTGCCAGCCCTGGCCGATGTGCTCCTGTCCCATGCACAGCCCGACTCGCGGGCCGATCTCGTAGCCGGCGACCGCAGAGACGAGGAACTCGCTGCCGCTCATGCGCCGCATCTCCGAAACCGCGACCAGCGCCGGCAGCACCACCGCGCCCACGTGCAGCACCCCCTGGCGGTGCACGTCGTCGAGCTCGAAGCCCTGCACCTGGGTGCCGTTGGCGAGCGCCGCGTGCGGCGCCGAGAGCCGCCGCGGCGTACCCCACACCGCGCAGGCAGCCGAGCGGTCGAGCTTGGCGAGCGTGCGCTGCAGGATGCGGCACCATTCGAGATGCGCGCCGTAGAGCGCGCAGCCGAGCGCGTCGAGGATGAGGAGCTTCGCGCGCTCGCGCACCTCGCGCGGGATCGCGTCGTAGCGAAGCCCGGAGACGAATTCGGCGATTGAGCGCGTGTAGGGGTTGTCGATCGCTGCGCTCATTCGAGGCGGATGTTCGCGTCGCGGATCAGCTTGCCCAAGCGTTCCTTCTCGGCGCGAATGTGTGCGGCAAAGCGCTCGGGTGAGCCGCCGGCGGGCTCGGCGCCTTCGGCAAGGAGGCTGTTCCTCACCTCGGCTTGTTCGAGCGCTCTTCCGAGCTCGGCGTTGAGCCTCATCACGATGTCGCGCGGCGTCCCGGCCGGCGCAAGGATGCCGTACCAGGAGCTCGCCTCGTATCCGGGGAAGCCCGACTCGGCGATCGTCGGCAGCTCGGGCATCGAGGCGAGACGCCTGGCGCCGGTCACCGCGAGCGCCCGCAGCTTCCCCGCCTTGATGTGGGGCAGGATCGCGACCACGCTCGAGAACATCAGCTGCACCTGGCCTGCGAGCAGATCGGTGAGCGCCGGCGCCAAGCCCTTGTAGGGCACGTGCACCATGTCGACGCCCGCCATCGAATCGAACATCACCGCGGCGAGCTGCGAGGAGCTGCCGTTGCCGTTCGAGGCGTAGTTGAGCCGGCCCGGGTTGGCGCGCGAGTAGGTGAGGAGCTCCGCCAAGCTGCGGGCGGGGACCGAGGGATGAACGACCAGGATCAAGGGCGCCTGGGCGAGCAGCTGCACCGGCTCGAAGTCCTTCACCGGATCGTAGGGGAGCTTGTCGTGCAGATTAGGATTGATGGCGTGGCTGCCTACGCCGCCCAAGAAAAGCGTATAGCCGTCGGCAGCGGATTTCGCCGCGAGCTCGGCGCCGACGACCCCGCCCGCGCCCGGGCGGTTGTCGACGAGGACCGGCTGGCCCAGGCTGTCGGCGAGGCGCTTGCCGACCAGGCGCGCCACGTTGTCGTTGCCGCCGCCCGCGGCGAACGGGACGATGAGGCGGATGGGCTTGCTCGGATAGACCTGCGCGAGAGCCGATCCTGCGATGACAACTGCAGCCAATGCCGGGACGCGCATCGTCAGGACACGAGCGAAGCGCGCGCCTTCAGCGCCTCGCGCTCGAACCCGGCGACGCGCTTGTAGTCTTCCATGAGCGCGGCGAGCTCGTCGGCGCGGATCACGTCCTCGAGGCGCGCGAACGGCCTGTCGCCGGTGCGCTCGTGCACCAGCCGCAGGATGGTGTCGGGCGAGGTGGAGCGGCCCGCGAGCACGACTGCGTTCGCGGCCTCGAGGCGCGCGTCCTCGTAGCCTTTCAGCGCGGCGACCGGATCGCGCTCACGCTTCAGGCACCCGGCGAGCGCGCGGGCGTCGAGTATGCCCTGCGCGGCGCCGTTCGCGCCGCGCGGGTACATCGGATGCGCGGCATCGCCGACGAGCGTCACCCGCCCGAAGCTCCAGCGCGCGAGCGGATCGCGGTCGACCATCGGATACTCGAGCACGACCTCGGCATGGCGCAGCATCTCGGCGACGTCGAGCCAGGGGAAGCGGAAGCTCTCGAAAGTCGGCAGGAAATCCTCGAGGCTCCCGTTCAGGCTCCAGTCGGCCTGCACGTTGCGGGGCGAGCGGAACTCGGCGGTCCAGTTGAGGAGCTGGCGCCCCTCTGCGTCGAGCCCAGGCTGGATCGGATAGATCACGATCTTGCCGACGTCGAGCCAGCCGCACTGGACGAAGCTCGCGCCCGTGAGGAACGGCGGCCAGCGCGTGACGCCGCGCCACATGTTGATGTTCGTATACAGCGGCGGGCCTTCGTCCGGATACAGCTGGCGTCGCACCGCGGAGTGGATGCCGTCGCAGCCGATCGCGGCTGTGCCGCGCTCGGGCGGCCCGCCTGCGAAGCGGACGGTGACGCCGGCCCCGTCCTGTTCGATCCGCTCGCAGCGAGCTCCCAGCACCAGCGCGTCGGCGCCCAGGCGCTCGCGCACCGTCTCCACCAGCACGCGGTGCACCTCGCCGCGGTGGATGGAGAGCTGCGGCCAGTCGTAGCCCGCGTAGCGGCCGCGCGGCTCCTTGTGGACGAATTGCCCGAAGCGGTTGTAGAAGCACATTTCGCGCGTCGGCACCGCGCAGCGCTCCAGGCGCTCGGCGATGCCCAGCTCGGTCAGCTCGCGCACCGCGTGCGGCAGCAGATTGATGCCCACGCCCAGCCACCTGAGATCGGACGCGGCCTCGTAGACGCGGCAGGGGACGCCGGCCTGCTGCAGGCTGAGCGCGAGCGTGAGGCCGGTGACGCCTCCGCCGATGATCAGAACCCGCGGGGAATTCTCCGCTCGCACCGGGGAATGCTAGCATGGCGCTTCGATGCATCGCCCGTTCCCTGCACGAGCCGTCGCCGCACTTCTCGCTGCGCTGGCCTTCACCGGCACGGCGCTCGCGCAGAGCTGGCCTTCGAAACCGCTCAGGATGATCGTCACCGGCGCCGCCGGCGGCCCGTCGGACCTCGCCGCGCGCCTGATCAGCGAGCGCCTGTCTCGCGCGCTCGGACAGCCGGTGCGGGTGGAGAACCGCGCGGGCGACGACGGCGTGCAGGCGGCCGCGAGCGCCAGGCCCGACGGTTACACCTGGTATTTCGCCCCGGCCACCGTGCTGGTCATCACCCCCTACATCACCGACCTCGTTCCCTACAGCCCCGAGGACGACTTCGCGGGCGTCGCCATGGTGGGCACGACGCCCTTCGTCGTCGTCGCCAATCCGGCGTTGAACGTGAAATCGCTCTCCGAGCTGATGGTTCTGGCGCATGCAGCGCCCGGCAGGCTCGCGTACGCGAGCCCGGGTGCGCGGACGCTGCCGGGGATTCTCGGCGAGATGGTCAGGAGGCGCGCCGAAATCGATTTGATGCTGGTGCCCTATGCCCTGAGCGTGCGCGACACCGTCTCGGGGCGCACGCACATCGCCGTGGAAGGTGTCGCGGCGGTCCTCACGGCCGTTCAGCGAGGTCAGCTGCGCGCGCTCGCGGTCAGCTCCGCCAAGCGGCTTCCGGAGCTGAAGGACGTCCCGACGCTTGCCGAGACCTTCCCGGGGTTCGAGTTCAACGCCTGGTACGCGGTGGTGGCGCCGACCGGGACGCCGGATGCCGCGATCCAGCGCGTCAACCGCGAGATCGGCCGCCTGCTCGCCGACCCCGATGTCGAGCAGCGCCTGAACCTGCTCGGGATCTATCCCGAGGGGATGCCCGCCCCCGCCCAGCTCGACGCGTTCTTCGAGAGCGAGCGCGCGTTCTGGAGGAAGACGGTGCGCGAGCTGAAGATGGAGCCGAAGTAGCGACGTGCGTCGCGGGACTTGACGCCTCTGCCTCCCCGGGCCGAGGATACGATTTCAATCAAAGACAGGGAGACTCTCATGCCTCACCGTCGTTCCCCGATGTATGCGCTGTGCCTTGCCGCGTTCGCGCTCGGTGCGAGCACCGCCGTTTGGGCGCAGCAGAAAGGCGGCAAGCACCACACGCTCGCCGCGACGCTCGAGACCGTGCAGTGGGGCTGGCTCGATCCGAAGGAGCCGCCCAAGCTCAAGATCAACTCCGGCGACACCGTGTCGATCGAGACCATGATGCACGCGCACGACAAGATAAAGCCCGGGGTCACGATGGAGGATATCGTCGCGCTGCGCAAGGCGAATCCCGGGGGCGGGCCGCATTCGGTGACCGGCCCCATCTACGTCGAGGGCGCCGAGCCGGGCGACGTGCTCGAGGTGCGCATCCTCAAGATCGTCCCCAAGCCCTTCGCGGTGAACTTCAACCTTCCCGGGAAGGAATTCCCGACCATCGGCGCGCTCGCGTCGGAGATGCCCGACGGCTTCGTGCGCTTCATGTCGCTCGACATGAAGAAGCGCACCGCCGAGTTCAAGCCCGGTATCGCGGTCGACGTCAAGCCGTTCCCGGGCACGCTCGCCGTCGGCATCGACCCGAGCGATCCCTCGCCGCGCAAGGGCGGCGTGAAGGACGACCCGATGGCACCGGTGTCGACGCTGCGCCCGTGGAAGAACGGCTCGAACATGGACATCAACGAGCTGCAGGCGGGCTCGACCGTCTTTTTCCCGGTGTTCCTCAAGGGCGGGCTCATCTGGACCGGCGACTCGCACTGCCGCCAGGGTAACGGCGAGGTGAACCTCACCGCGCTCGAGTGCTCCTACAAGGAGATCGAGATCCAGGCGATCGTCCGCAAGGACATGAAGCTCGAGTGGCCGCGCATCGAGACCAGGACCCACTGGATCTCGGTCGGGTTCGACGAAGACCTCAACAAGGCGATGGTCAACGCGGTTCGCGAGGCGGTGGATATGCTCGCGGCCCAGAAGATGGTGCCGCTCACGCGCTACGAGGCCTACTCGCTCGTCTCGATGGTCGGCGACTGCCGCGTCTCGCAGGTGGTGGACGTGCGCAAGGGCGTGCACTGCATGATCCCGAAGTCGGTGTTTGCGAAGAAATAGTCCGCGGTGCGGGCGGTGCGCCGGTTTCTCGCGCCGCTCGCGCTCTCCGCGGCCCTGGCAGGCCCCGCGTGGGGCGCGCCGGACCGCCCGGCGGCCCTGCCGGTCGCCGCCACGACGACCGATCTCAAGGCCCTCGTCGAGGAAGTCGGCGGCGACCGCGTCGAAGTCCACAGCCTCGCCAATGCAGTGCACGACCCGCACGCGATCGAGATCAAGCCCGGGCAGATCGCGTGGCTAAAGCGCTCCGCGCTTCTCGTGCGCATCGGGCTCGATCACGAGCCTTGGCTCGCGCGCGCCGTCGCCGCCGCGGGCGAGCCGCGGCTTGCGCCGGGCGGCGAGGGCGACCTCGACGCGTCGAAAGGGATCGCGCTGCTTCAGTCCGAGACGCCGCGGCTGCGCGCCGACCGCCGCGCGCACGTGCATGCCTTCGGCAATCCACACTACTGGCTCGATCCGGAAAATGGGCGCCCCATTACTGCTGCGATTCTCGAGCGCCTGTCGCGCCTGCGTCCGGAGGAGCGCGCCGTGTTCGCCGCGAACCGCGAGCGCTTCCTCGCCCGGCTCGATTCGGGCCTGGCGCGCTGGCAGCGTGCGCTCGCTCCCTATCGCGGCGCGCGCACGGTGGTCGTGCACGAGAGCTGGCCATATTTTGCCGAACGCTTCGGCATCGTCGTCGTCGCTGCGATCGAGCCGACGCCGGGCGTGCCGGCCACGCCGGCGAGCCTCGCCGAGCTCGCGCGACGCATGAAGGCCTCAGGCGTGCGCCTCATCATCGCCGAGCCCTACTCGGACGCCTCGCCAGTGCGCCAGGTGGCCGGGCGCAGCGGCGCCCGGGTAGTCACCCTCATCCCGTCGGTCAGCGCCGATCCCGCGGCGGGCGACTACCTCGCGCTCTTCGACCTGAACGTGAAGCGCCTCGCCGACGCGCTCGCCCCGAACTGAGGTTTCGATGATCGAGCTGCTCGCGCTTCCGTTTCTCGCCTGCCTTGTGCTGACGTTCATGCACGTTTACCTGGGGCTGCACGTGCTCGCGCGCGGCGTGATCTTCGTCGATCTCGCGCTCGCGCAGGTGGCGGCGCTCGGCCTCACGGTGGCGCTCCTCGCCGGGCATTCCCTGCAAGGCGAAGGCGCGTACGGCTATGCGCTGGCTTTTGCGATCGGCGGCGCGGTGCTGTTCGCCGTCACGCGCACGCGCGGTGGCGCCGTGCCGCAGGAAGCGGTGATCGGCATCGTGTACGCGGTGTCCGCGGCGCTCGCCGTGATCGTTCTCGACCGTGCGCCGCAAGGCGGCGAGCACATCAAGCAGCTCCTTGTCGGCTCTATCCTTACCGTGCCGGCGAAAGACGTCGCCGTCCTCGCCGGGCTTTATGCGGCGATCGGCCTCGTGCACTGGGCGCTGCGCCGGCCCCTTCTCGAAGTTTCCCTCGACCCCGACGGGGCGGCGCGCTCCGGGCGCGCGCTCCTCTTCTGGGACATCTTTTTCTACGCGAGCTTCGCGCTCGTCGTGACCTCATCGGTGCGCGTCGCGGGCGTGCTCCTCGTATTCGCCTATCTCGTCGTCCCCGCGGCGATCGCCTCGCTTTTCGTGCGCACGGTGCGCGCCCGGCTCGTGCTCGCCTGGGCGCTCGGCGCGGCGGTCAGCGCCGCAGGCCTGTGGGCCTCCTGGGCCTGGGATTTTCCAACCGGTGCGACGCTGGTGAGCGCCTTCGGCGCGGCGATCGCACTCGCGGCGGCCTACCTGGGCGCCGTGCGCGCGGCAAAAGCCGTTCGCGCAAAAGGTCTTGCGGCTCTGCGACCCGCGGCGGCGACGCTCGGGGCCATTCTGGCGCTCGCCGGCGCGCTGCTCGCCGTCCTTCCCGGCATGGATCATCCGTGGCTGGACGCGGCCGAGAGCGTCCTGCCGCAGCTGCGGGAAGCATTCCTCACCGAGGACGAGCTCGAGACGCTGCACGACACCGAGGACAGCCTCGCGCGCGGGCAGGCGGAGCTCGACCGCCTGCGGCGCATGCAGCAGGACGTGCGCTGGGGCACGCTCGCGATGGACGCCGAGCGCGAGGAGCGGCTGCGGCAGTTCATCGCCGGGCGCGCGGAAATCGTCGCAGGCGACCAGCTCGTGCTGCGCACGCTGCGCGCCGCGGCGCGCGCGCGACAACGCTATCTGCTCGGACTGCCGCTGGCGATCGGCGGTGGCGCGCTCGCCTTCTTCCTCCGCCCGCGCCGCCGCAAGGCCGAAGGCGTTCCGCCTAGCCGGAACGCTTGACGCTCAAGCCGCCAGGTCCGAAGGCGGCCAAGGCCAGCAGCCCGCCGGTGATCGCGACATTCTTCATGAAGTGGGCCATCTGATCCTGCCCGCCGGCGGGATTGTGGAATATCAGTGTGACCGGGATCATCCATGCGACGAGCACCCACGCTGCCGCGCGGGTGTTCCATCCCGCGATGATGGCGAGCGCGCACAGGGTCTCGACGACGCCCGAGGCGACCAGCAGCACCCCGGGAAACGGCAGCCCGGCCTTGGTCATGTAGCCGAGGGTCGGGGCGTAGTGAACGAACTTGTCGACTCCGGACATGAGAAAAATCAGCGCGATCAGTATGCGGCCGGCAAGCGCGGCGAGGCTCTGGGTCATGGGTGGATTCCTTCGAGCGTTGGCGAGAATTGGAACCCGGCAAACATACACCAACGGAGGCGCCATTTCACCGTCCTTGAAGTGATGGAGTAGCAGCTCGCCGAAACGCAGAACGGGGTGACGGTGAAGGTCACGGAGTTTGTCGCTGCGACGCTGAAGCTCTAGGGAACTCGAATTCAGGCGACCGCCCCGTCCGGCTTCCTCCGCAAGACCTTGCCCGGGGTCGCGCCGGTGTGCGCCGCAGCATCGACCACGATCTCGCCGTTCACGATCACCGTGGTGCGCGCTCCGCTCGGATACTGGTGCGGCTTGTCGTAGGTCGCCAGGTCGCGGAAGTCCGCCGGGTCGAAGATCGTCACGTCGGCGCGCAGGCCTTCGCGCAGGAAACCGCGGTCCGCGAGTCTCAGCGCCTTCGCGGTCGCTCCGGTCATCTTGTGGATCGCCAACTCGAGCGGCACGACCTTTTCGTCGTGCACGTAGTGCCCGAGCACGCGCGGGAACGTTCCGTAGAAGCGCGGGTGCGGCATGCCCTGGCTGGTGATCCCCGTGGTCGCCACGCAATTGCCGTCCGACCCGACGAGCGCCTTGGGCGAGCGGATCAGCTCGCGCACGTCCTCTTCCGAAATCGAGGTCACCAGCACCCGCGTCGCGCCCCGGTCTTCGATCAGGTAGTCGCAGAGCGCATCGACCGGATCGAGCCCCCGTTCGGCGGCGAGCTGCGCGATGGTGCGGCCGGCGAACTGCGGGAGATGGGGCGTGATCGAAACGCGCACCGCGTCCCAGGATTCGATGCGTCCCCAGTTGTTGAGGCCGCGCGCGGCGACATCGGCACGGATGCGCACTCGCGTCCCGGGCAATTTCAGGCGCTCGAGCATCGCCTCCACCCCGCCCGCCTGCACCCATTGCGGCAGGATATTCTTCAGCGGATTGCTGCCGGCGGTATACGGGTAGGCGTCGCAGTCGATGGCGACGCCTCGCTGCCGCGCCGCTTCCAGCATCGCGAGCGCCTTCGCCACCTTTCCCCAGTTGTCCGTGCCCGAGCACTTGAAGTGGACGATCTGCACGTGCACGCCGCAGGTCTCGCCGAGCCCGATCGCCTCCTCCACCGATTCGAGCACGCCGCTCGACTCGTCGCGAAGATGCGTGAAGTAGAGCGCTTTGTGGCGCTTGAGCACGCGCCCCAGCGCGATCATTTCCCCCGGCTTCGCGTACGAGCCGGGTGCAGTGAACAGTCCGCTCGAAAGCCCGAGCGCTCCGGCGCATAGGGCTTCCTCCAGAAGCCCGCTCATGCGCGCGAGCTCCCCTTCGCCGGGCGCGCGGTCCTCCATGCCCATGACCATGAGCCGCAGCGTGTTATGCCCGACCAGCATGCCGGCGTTGACCGAGGTCGCCGGGAAAGTGTCGAGATAATCGGGGAAGCTCAGCTCGCGGAACGGCAGCCAGGGCGCGCTCGGCGAAAGGTAGTCCTTGAGCAGCTGCACCTTTCCCGGCAGGCACGGCGCCACCGAGAACCCGCAGTGGCCGACGATCTCGGTGGTGACGCCCTGGCGAGCCTTGCTCTCGGCGCGCGGATTGATCGGCAGGGTGAAATCCGAGTGGGTCTTGATGTCGATGAAGCCGGGGGCGACGGCGAGCCCTTCGGCATCGATGACGCGGGACGCCCCGCCGGATAAACGGGGCGCAAGCGCCGCGATCCGGCCGGACACGATCGCGACGTCGGCCCGCTCGCCCGCGCCGCCGCCGCCGTCGAACACCGTGCCGCCGGCGATTACGATATCGTAGCGCACCGTATTCGCCATCCCTCGATTCGCTCGCCCGCAGCATACAATAGCGGGCAGCCGCAAGGGGAGAGGTCATGACTGTAGGACCGCGCGAGATCGTGCGCAACAACGTCAAGGAGAAGCTCGCGCGCGGCGAGGTGGTCGCGTCGATGACGGTGCGCCTCACGCGCTCGATCGAGATCGCGCGCATCGCGAAGACCGCCGGCTTCGATTCGATCTACGTCGACGTCGAGCACTCGAGCCTGTCGCTGGAAACGACGAGCCAGATCTGCATCGCGGCGCTGGAGATCGGCATCGCCCCCTTCGTGCGCGTGCCGAGCACCCGCCCCGAGCACGTGTCGCGCGCGCTCGACGGCGGTGCGCTAGGCGTGATCGCGCCGCACGTCCGCTCGGCGGAAGAGGCGCGCCAGGTCGTCTTCTCCGCCAAATACCCACCGCTGGGCGGGCGCTCCGCCGGCGGGCCGCTGCCGCATCTGGGCTACCGCTCGTTTCCCGCCGCGGAAGTGAATGCAGCGATGAACGAGGCGACGATGGTGGTGGTGCAGTTCGAGACGGCGGATGCGGTCGAGCGCGCCGAGGAGATCGCCGCGGTCGAGGGCGTGGACCTGGTGCTCATCGGCACCAACGACCTCCTCGCCGACATGGGGCTTGCGGGCCAGTACGAGCACGAGCGCGTGCGCCAGGCCTACGCGCGCACCCTCGCCGCGTGCGGGAAGCACGGCAAGCACGTCGGCGTGGGCGGCCTGGCGACGCGGCCGAAGCTCGCCGCCGAGTTCGTCAGGATGGGCGCGCGCTACGTCTCCACCGGCACCGACCTCGCGTTCCTGCTCGCCGAGTCGGCCGCACGCGCCAAGCAGGTCCACGAGATCACGCTCACATGAAAAAGCTCGCATTCGGATTCGCCGCC
>Ga0326731_1000394_pt1 | contig 11196 bp, 12 predicted proteins | sample MHFSIPfraction_FD_207645 | JGI IMG/M metagenome (GOLD analysis project Ga0326731, IMG submission 207645) | Lab enriched peat soil microbial communities from Michigan Hollow, Ithaca, NY, United States - MHF9FY SIP fraction | ecosystem: Environmental > Terrestrial > Soil > Wetlands > Peat | place...
GAGGAATCCGCCCGGTCACGGCGCCGGCGCGGGCTTGTCGACGGAGACCTCGACTTCCTTGCGCGACTTCTCCGCCTTCTCCTGCGCCTTCTTGCGCTCGTTGTCGATCTCGACCTTCAGCGCGCGGCGCGTGTCTTCGTTGGCCTCGGCCTGGATCTCGACGTTGCGGCGCTGCAGGTCGAGCAGGCGATTCTCGAGCAGGCGATTGCGCTGGCCGAGCAGGCGCGGCGAGAGCTCCTGCGGATCGGCGCCCGCGAGGAAGCTGACACTCACTTCGCGCCGCCCCTCGGTGCCGTCGGTCGAGCGCGCGTAGACCTCGACGGTGTTCTTGCCCGGGTTCATGGGCACCAGCGCGGAGAACGTGCCGTCGGGGTTGGGCACGACGTACTCCGCCATCTTGCCCGTGGTCTTGTTGCGCACCTCGAGCCGCTCGATCGACGAGAAGCTCACGTCCTCGAACACCGCGCGCAGGTCCTTGGGGTTGCGCACCGGCGTGAACACGCCGTTCGAGACACGCGCCATCTCGACCACGACGACGGGCTCCGAGAGTGCTTCCTCGCCGATCGCGAAGGTGTCGATGCGGATGTCGAACTTGGCGGCGCGCACCGCCTGCTGGATCGCCATCTTGGCGTTCTGCAGCTGCGAGCTCTCGAGCGGCAGGGTCGGCTGGCCGTCGGTGAGGAACATGATCACGCGCTTGGCGCCGTCGCGCTTCTGACTGTACGCGCTCTGCGTGCCGAGTAACTCGATGGTCGCGAGGTTCACGGCGGTCACCATGTTCGTCATGCCCTTGGGACCGCGGCGGTAGATCGCGTCGAGGCCCCGCTCGACCTTCTTGAAGTCGGTGGTCAGCGGCACCTCGGTGTAGGCGTCGGGTGTCAGCGCGTCGCTGTCACCGGCGAACGCGACGACACCGACGCGTGTCGTGCGCGGGTCGAGCTGAGAGAGCAGCACGCGGCAGCCCATGATCTCGGCGGCCAGGATGCTGTCGCCCTTGTCGCTGTTGGGCAGCGGCAGGATGCTGCCGAGGATCGACAGATATCTCGCGCCGCGCTTCTCGCCGATCACGCCGTTGCCGTCGACGTCCGCGCCCGACGGCTCCGCCGTGCTGTCCGAAGTGTCGACGACGAAGATGATGTCGAAGGTCTGGTACTCGCCGAAGAGCGCGAGCGCGTTGCCCGCGACGAACGCCATGCCCGTCGGATCGCCGATCACGGCGCCGTTCGAAGGGGAGTCGATCGAGAGCCGCAGCTCCGGCGGCTTGTCGGCGGTGCGCTTCGACGCGTTCTCGTCGGGCTTGGCCGGCGCCGTCGGTTTCGCCGGCGGCCCGGGCGCCATGCACAGCGCGGCGGCGAGCAGCGCGAGCGGGAAGCGCGCGCGAGTCACACGCCCTCCGCGCCGCGCGTGAGCGTCGCCCCGGAGGCGCGCGCGGCCTCTCTCACGGCGTCCGACACCGCGTGGTGTACGTCTAGATTCAGGATGCTCGGCACCAGCTCGCCCGCCTCCGCGAACTGCGAGATCACGCGCGCGGCCGCGATCTTCATGGGATCGTCGATGCGCCGCGCGCGCGCTTCGAGCGCTCCCCGGAAGAGACCCGGGAAGCCGAGCGCGTTGTTCACCGCGCGCCCGTCGGCGGCGAACACCGCGCCCGCGTCGCGCGCGAGCTGCGGGTCGATCTCGGGAACGGGGTTCGAGAGCGCGAGCACGATCTGTCCCGGCCGCACCAGACCCGGCGGGATCAGCCCCGGCCGGCCCGTCGTCGCGACCACGACCTGACCCTCCGCCATCACGCGCGCGAGGTCGCCGCTCGCGGTCGCGCCGCGCATCTCTTCGAGCCGGCGCATCGCGTCGGCGCGGATGTCGGTGCCGACCACGCCCTTCACGCCGTACGAGAGCAAGAGCCGGCTGATGCCGATCCCCGCCGCGCCCAGACCCACGACGCCCACGGTCAGGTCGTCGAGCGCGACGCCAGTGAGTCGCGTCGCGCTCAGCAGCGCGGCGAGCACGACCACCGCGGTGCCGTGCTGGTCGTCGTGCATGACCGGGATCGGCAGCGCGTCGACGAGTCGCTGCTCGATCTCGAAACACTCGGGCGCGGCGATGTCCTCGAGCTGGATCGCGCCGAACGACGGCGCGATCTGAATCACCGTGTCGACGAAGGTGCGCACGTCGCGGGTCGGGATCAGGATCGGAATGCCCGAGAGGCCCGCGAGTCGATCGAACAGGACAGCCTTGCCTTCCATCACCGGCAGGCCCGCGTGCACGCCGATGTTGCCGAGCCCGAGGATCGCGGTGCCGTTGGTGATGATCGCCACCGTGCGGCCCAGCGCGGTGTAGTCCCAGACTCTCTCCGGGTGCGCGTGGATCTCGTTGCAGACCGTCGCGACGCCCGGCGTGTAGATCATGCGCACGTCGCCGATGCGCTCGAGCGGCACCGTCGAGCGCATGTGGATCTTGCCCCCGCGGTGCACTTCCAGCACGGGATCGCGCACCGACTCGATCGTGATTCCGTCGAGCCCCGCGACCGCCGCGCGCAGCTGCTCGATCTGCGCGTCCTCGTCGACGTAGATCTCGAAGTCGCGCACGGTGAACTCACCGGCGACGCGCAGCTTCGTGATGTCGCCGATATTCGCGCCGACGTCGCCGAGCGCTTGCGCGAGCTTGCCCAGATGGCCGGGCTGGTCGCGGATCAGCGCGCGAAGAATGCGGACTTTCTTGGGACCGCCTCGCACGGGACTCCGACTCGAGCGTGGGTTTCAGGAGGTGAGGCCAAAGTAGAGGATCCGGGGGGTGCCTGCTACGGTGCACATCGGGGGAACGGTGAGCGGACTCGAGGCACTGCGCGAGTGGCTGCGCGTACCGCGCAGTCTGTCGCTGCCGACGTGGGCGGCGGCGCGACTGGGCGCGGGTGTCGCGCGCGAGCTCGAGGCGCGCCGCGGTCTCTTGCTCGAGCGAGCAGTGTTCGGCGTCGTCGATCTCGAGACGACGGGTCTGTCGCCGCGGAACGCGCGCATCCTCGAGATCGGCGTCGTCGTGCTGCGCGGCGAGACGGTCTTGGCGCGGCTGGGCACTCTGGTCGACGTCGGCGGGCCCGTGCCGTCGGGAATCACCGCGCTCACCGGCATCGACGACTCACTCCTCGAGGGCGCGCCGTGCGAGGCGGAGGCGCTGGCCTCGGTCGCCGCGCTCTTGCTCGAGCACGAGGTCGACGCGCTGGTCGCGCACAACGCGCGCTTCGACCGCGGCTTCCTGGCGCGAGCTTGGCGCGCGCACGAACGGCCCGAGACTCTGCCGCCGTTCCTGTGCTCGGTGCGCGCGGCGCGGCGCTTCGTGCGCGCGCCGCGCTACGGGCTCGACGCGCTGATCGCGCACCTCGCGATTCCCGAGCGCGCGAGACACCGCGCGCTCGGCGACGCCGAGATGACGGCCGACCTGTGGATCGAGCTCCAGGCGCGCGCGCGGCTCGAGGGGCTACACACCCTGGAGTCACTCCGCGAAGTCGCGGCGGTCGGCGACCCGAAGCCCGCGCGGCGCCGCGTGCACGTGGTCGAGGTGCGCGCGTGAGGCGTCTCTCGTGGGCGCTTCTTCTCGTGGTGACTGCGGCCGCGGCGCACGCCGAGCAGGCGGCCGACGCCGCGGCGCCGGTCGTCGTCGATGCAGGGCACGGCGGGGCGGACTTCGGCGCGCGCGGCGTGGACGGCACGCTGGAGAAGGACCTGACTCTGGCCGTCGCGCGCCGGCTCGCCGCGGAGCTGCGCGCGCGCAAGGTGCCGGTCGTGCTGACCCGCGAGCGCGACGAGTTCATCCCCCTCGTCACGCGCACGGAGATCGCGAACAAGGCGCACGGGCGCCTGTACGTCTCGATTCACGCGAACTCCGCGCCCGAGCCCGACGTGTTCGGCGCCGAGACTTACTTCCTGTCGGTCGATGCGAGTGACGCCGAGGCGATGCGCGTCGCACTCACCGAGAACGACGTGTATCAGCAAGAAGGCACGGCCTCCGACAGCCGCGACGTGGTCGGCTCGATCCTCGGTGACTTGATTCGAACCGAGCATCTGCGCGAGTCGAGCGATCTCGCCGCGGCGTTGCAGCGCGGGCTCGCGAAGCTCCAAGGCGAGAGCCGCGGCGTGAAGCAGGCGCCGTTCGTCGTGCTCACCGGCGTGAACATGCCGGCGGCGCTGGTCGAGATCGGCTTCGTGACCAACGCGGCCGAGGTGAAGCGACTCGGCCAGCGCGACGCGCAGAGCGCGCTGGCAAAGGCGCTCGCGGCTGCGCTCGTCGAGGCGATGGGGCAGACTCGCGAGATGCCCGCGAGCGGAGACGGTCGATGAAGCGCCTCGATGGACGCGCGCCCGACGAGCTGCGCAAGGTCGAGATTCAGCTCGGCTTCACCGAGAATCCGGCGGGGTCCGCGCTGATTCGCACCGGCAAGACGATCGTGCTGTGCACCGCGACGCTCGAGAAGTCGGTGCCCGGCTGGCTGCGCGGCTCGGGCAAGGGCTGGGTCACTGCCGAGTACAGCATGCTGCCCGGCGCGACCGACACGCGCGGCGAGCGCGAGGCGCAGAAGGGCAAGCTGTCCGGGCGCACGCAGGAGATACAGCGACTCATCGGTCGCTCGCTCCGGGCGGTCATCGATCTGAACGCGCTCGGCGAGCGGGCGATCTACGTCGACTGCGACGTGCTGCAGGCCGACGGCGGCACGCGCACAGCGGCAGTCACGGGCGGCTACGTCGCGCTCGCCGCCGCGTGCAAGAGACTCGTCGAGGTGGGCCAGCTCAAACAGAGCCCCCTACACGATTCCGTGGCGGCCATCTCCGTGGGCGTGGTCGACGGCGAGATACTGCTCGACTTGCCGTATCCCGAGGACTCGCGCGCCGAGGTCGACATGAACGTGGTGCAGACCGGCAGCGGGCGCCTGGTGGAAGTGCAGGGCACGGGAGAGGGCGGCACGTTCGACCGCAAGCTCCTCGACCGCATGCTCGACGTCGCCGAGAAGGGCATCGCCGAGCTCGCCGCGATCCAGGCGCGCGTCCTGGGCGCTTGAAGCGCCTGCTGCTGGCGACGCGCAACGAGGGCAAGCAGCGCGAGCTGCGCGCGCTGCTCGCGATTCCGAATCTGGTGCTCGAGACCTTCGCGCAGCATCCGCTGATCGGAGAGCTCGAGGAGACCGGAATCACTTTCGAAGCCAACGCCCGCGCGAAGGCGATTCACGCCGCGCGCGCGAGCGGCCTGCTCGCGCTGGGCGAGGACTCGGGCCTCGAGGTCGACGCGCTCGGCGGCGCGCCCGGCGCTCGGTCCGCCCGCTACGCGGGCAGTCACGGCGACGACGCGGCGAACATCGCCAAGCTGCTGCACGAGCTCGAGCGCGCCGAGTCACGCCGCGCGCGCTTCGTCTGCAGCGTGGCCGTCGCCGAGCCCGACGGCGAAGTCACTGCCACCGCGCGCGGCACCTGCGAGGGCGCGATCGCGCTCATGCCCCGCGGCGCCGGCGGCTTCGGCTACGACCCCATCTTCATCCCCGACGGCGCGCCCGGCCGCACCATGGCCGAGCTGAACCCCGACGAGAAGGCCGCACTCAGTCACCGCGGTCAGGCGCTGCGCAGAATCGCGCCGTTTCTGCGCTCGATCCTCTGACCCAAACGTCTCGCGGAGTCCCGAACGAGCTCCGCGCGGACGCCAGCGAGATTCGTTAGCCTGCCCCGCGTCACCGGGGCGTAGCGCAGCTTGGTAGCGCATCTGCTTTGGGAGCAGAAGGTCGTCGGTTCGAATCCGACCGCCCCGAAGCCACTTACGCGGTCGCGTGCTCGCCTCGTGGTGCCAGTGTGGTGCCAACTTCGAGAAACTCGGCCCCGCTAGCCGCCGAGCACCGCGTCGAGTGCGGGGATTGCCTGAGCCTCCGATGCCGGCAGCGCGTGCGCGTAGCGGTCGAGTGTCATCGCGGCGGACGCGTGGCCGAGCCGAGCAGAGACCGCCTTCACGTTGACGCCCTCATGCAGAAGCAGCGTCGCGTGGGAGTGTCTGAGATCGTAGAGGCGGATCTCTGGCGAGAGACCCGCGAGCGCGAGCGCAGGCTTGAAGTAGCGGTTGACCACGTTGCGTGGGTCGAGCACTCCCCCGAGATCGTTCGCGAACACGAGATCCGCTGCCCGATCGTACGTCGCGCCGGCCTCGAGGATCGACTGCGCCTGTCGCCCGCGGTGAGTGCGGAGCGAGTTGGTGAGTGCCGTCGCGAGCCGCAGCGTACGCCGCCCACCGTTCGTCTTCGTTCCCTCGAGGATGCGGAGCTCGGTGCGAACGCGCTCGACCCGGCGACGTATCGTGACTGTCGCGCGCTCGAGGTCGAGGTCACGCCAGGCGAGCGCGAAAGCCTCGGACGGGCGGCATCCCGTCCCGAGCAGGAAGGCGAGGAGCGCCTCGTGGCGGCTCTTGAAACCTACGAGGATCTCAGAAGTGAGTTTGATCGCGACCGCGAGAACCGCCGCCAGACTCCGGTACTGGGAGAAGGCTGTCCCGATGGCCTCCTCGAGGGACACTACGCCGGGCCCTCGGAGCCACATCGCGGGACTCTGATCGCTGCCTATGCAAACGATGAGAGGCTCATCCAGCTCGTACTTGCGCGCCTTGTCGTCGAGCGCGCGGTACACCGCATGCTGGGTCACCTCCGTCGGCGCCTCCTGACTTGGTCCTCGGAGAGCACGAAACAGAAGGTAGCCTCGGGGATTCGCGAAGGCGCACGGCGTCCGCCGGAGCTCGCCGCCCTTGGTTCCGTAGGTTCGGGCGCGAAATGGGGTCCGGTCGCGAGCCCACCCGGGGGTGTGCCCAGAGGCATCCGCTCCGATGTAGAAGTGAGGGGCCGCGTAGGGGCCGTCGAGGCTGCCGCACGATGCCGCGACTCGCCGCACATCGCTAGGAAGACCGCGCAAGTCCGCTCACTCACTCACGCCGGGATCCTCTGAAAATCCGCGTGTCGGCGGTTCGATTCCGCCCTGCGCCACCAGGAGCCGTCGACGAGCGGCCGCACGGCGTTGCCGCCGCGGATCGGATAGGAGCCGGAGCCCACGAGCGCCAGACGATCGCCGTCTCGTTCCATGACCCCTCTCTCCCTAGTGAGTTGCCGGCTCGTCCTGGGCGAGGAAGTCGGCCACGAGCTTCAGCGCGCGGGGATCGTAGTACGCCCCGTGATCGGCGCCTTGGATGATCTCGAAGCGCGAGCCCGGGACAAGCGACGCGAGCTTTACTCCGTAGGCGAACTTGATGGTCATGTCCTTGTCGCCGTGGATCACGAGCGTCGGCACGCGGATCGCGGCGGCCTGCTCGCTCACGTCCTCTGCATTCGTCGCGGTGAAGAAGCCGGCCATTGCCGGACCGTCTGCGGAGACCTGGAGGAACTCGTTCATGACGCGCCGGCTCACGTCGTCGATGTTGGGATTCACCAAGGAGATCCACATGTCGCGCACCGCTTGCGATTCCCAGCTCGTGCGCGTGAGGCTGAGGATCTTCTGCGACGCTTCTGCGTCGGCGGCCGAAACGGGCAGCGAGGCCGATCCGGGGTGCGTCTCGATCAGAACCAGTCGAGTCACTCGCTCGGGATGGCGCACGGAGTACGCGATCGCGGCCGGTCCACCGGTCGAGATCCCGTAGAGCGCGAAGCGCTCGAGGTGGAGCGCGTCGACGATGGCCTCGACGTCTCGCACGCGCGCGTCGAGCGAGAAGTCCGTGACGTTGCGCTCCGAGAGGCCGAAGCCTCGCCCGTCATAGCGAACCAGAGTGGAGCGCTCGGACATCTTCGCGATCCAGCCGAACTGATCGTAAAGCGGGCTCGTGAACCCCCGTTCTAGATGCGTGAACCACCCCAATACGGAGACCACCGGCGGCCCCGATCCCGTCGTCGCGTAGGCGATGCGTACGCCGTCGCTGGTCGTCGCGAAGGCGAGCTTCTGCTTGATCGGATTGCTGAAGTAGCGCGGCGCGGCGAGGGCGATCGAGGCGAGGATCGGCACGCGATACAGGGACCAGAGCGCCCAGCCGCCGGCCACGAGCACGAGCACGAGCGCGCTCGCGCTAAAGATCAAGGCGCGCCGGAGCCTGCGCGGTCGCGTCGGCTGCGCCGACGTGCTCGAGAGCACGAATACGTTCACCGGCACGGTCACATTCTTGAGCGTCTGCGCCCCAAGCGGCGCCGCGCGGATGTGCGAGCGGCTGCGCACGAGCTGGTAGACCGACTCCGAGACGCAGATCCCGCCGGGCTCCGCGAGCGGACGGATGCGCGCCGCCACGTTCACGCCCTCGCCGATCACCTCCTGGCCGTGGCGCGTCACGTCGCCGAGGTGAATCCCGATGCGAAGCGCGAGCTCGCGGTCGTCGCGGAGCGTCGCCTGGAGCGCGAGCGCGCAGTCCACCGCGAGGAGCGCGCTCGGGAACGTCGCGAGCGCCTCGTCGCCCCTCGATTCGACGAGCTCGCCCTCGAACTGCGTCGCGAGCGCGCGCACGAGCGTGCGATGCCGCTCGCGCACGCGGACCGCCGCCTTCTCGTCGCGCTCGGTGAGCGCCGTGTAGCCGACGACGTCGGTGAACAGGATCGCGAGGATCCGGCGGTCGTCGTGCAGCTCGGTCACTGGGCGGTTTCCGGCTCGGAGACGAAGCCGATGACTATCTTGATCAGACGCGAGTCTTCCACCGTACCCCCGCGTGGTTGGCCGCTTGCAAGATCTCGAGCCTCGCGCCCGGGATCAGCGACGCGCGCCGGATCCCGAAATCGACGTGGGCCGCCGCATCGCGGTCTCCATGGATGACGAGCGTCGGCGCGCCGATCTGCGGTGCGAGATCGTCGACGGGGGTCATCGACGAGATGAAGCCGAGCTCGCGCTCGAACTGACTCGCGGGTGCCCGGATCAGCGCGCGATGGCGCTCGCGAACGCGGATCGCAGTGCCCTCGTCGCGCTCCCTGAGCGCGGTGCAGCCCGCGACGTCCGTGGAGAGGATCGCCATCAGCCGGCGATCCGCCTGCGCCCGTGTCACGACCCCTCCAGACTCCCGCATTGTGGCCGCCGGAGGATAGGAAGAATAGGAGCGATTCTACTCGCGGAGTTCCGGTAGGAGGCGTTCTGTACCCTTCCTCGTCGGCGGTGGAGAGCCTCTGAGGCGGACGATTTGGCCTCTTAGGCGGCATCAGCACAACGCCAGCAAGCAAAAGGACCCGGCGGCTCTGGCACCGGGGTCCAAAGGCGACGCCGTTTCCCGGCAACGGCGCTCAGGGATCATCGACGTGCGGGCGACGGTTGAAGAGCGGGAGCAGCTAGAGTAACCCGCGAGCGAGGCTGGCCAGGGCGTGGTTGCCTCCGCGAGACCGTCAGCCCATGACGCGTCTCTTCTCGCCGCTGGTCCGCCCCCAGTTTCTGGTCAGTCACTCGCCTCGTGACGATCGTCTTCACCGACCTAGTCGGTTCGACAGAGACCGTGGCGCGGGGCCGGGATCGGGAACGCCGCGGACTCCTGGAGTCGGCGAATGAGCGCACCCAAATCGCGCACCAGCGCGGGAGAACCTCCGGGGTACTCCTGCAGCGGACGCTGAGTCACGAAGTCCATCACCGCGACGCCCCGCTCCGGATCCACGAAGCGGAGCGGCGGCGCGATGCCGGTCTCCCCCATCGTTCGAAGCAGAGCCTCCCCGTAGTTCCATCCCTCCCAAAGACCGCGCAGGTAGAGCGTCTTTTGGCCGTAGTCGATGCGAAGGAAGCCGTTGCATGTGACCGCACCGTCCTTGACGATGGGTGCTCTCCGCGGCTCGGCACCCAGGAGGAAGAGGGCCAGTACGACCAGACCGCAAGACGCCTTGGGCAACACGGAAACACCCCCGCCCTGGACCGCCGGGTAGTTGGGCGGTCACGAGGCCAGTATCTCACGCAGGCGCGTCGCGCTTTGGTGCATCGATACGGGTGCGCAATGGGACCCGTCGCGAATCCCACCCGAGGGGTGCGCCCAGAGGCTCCGGGCCCACTCGCTCGTGGTGCCAGTGTGGTGCCAACTTCGCACCACGCGACCGAACGTCGACAAACGAGGTCCTAGACCGAGTGACTCGAACCGCTCAGAATTCCGAGCACTTCCACACGAGAGCCAACACGACCGAATGACACCGAAGTGCGTCAGGGTGCCTTTGGGAGCAGAAGGTCGTCGGTTCGAATCCGACCGCCCCGAGACGACTCACTCGATCCGACTGACCGCGAGGTGCGGAAGTGGCGCGCGCGAGCTGCGTTCGTGGAGAATCGGCGCGTCGGGCGGGTCGCTCGCACAGCGGAGCCGGTGGAGCAAGCGCAATGTCGTGTCGTAGCTCTCACTTGTGGAGGGTCACCAGTTCCCTCTTCGTCGCCGCACTACTCGCGACCGCGGGCTGCGCGTCGCCGCAATTGAAGCTGAACTGGGCGGGAAACGAGGCGCTCGCCGAGCACGACTATCGGCTCGCGGCAGAGCGGTATCAGCAGTCACTGGCGGAGGCGGAGAAGGTCGGCGACGAGCAGCTGGCTGCGAGTGCGCTGTACGGCTTGGGGCGTGCGAATGGATACATGTGCAACTTCCCGGAGGCCGAGAAGTTCTTCGCGGAATCGATCGATCGGCGAGAGCACCTGCCGGACACCGAGGATGCGTATCTGACTCAGAACCTCTGCGAGTTCGGGCGCCTATATCTGGCAGAGGGGAAGTGGGAAGACGCCGCGGCCCAATTCAAGCGCGCGGTCCCGCGGCTCGAGGCACTCGGCACGGGCTCTCGGGATCCCATCGGCTACGCGGAAGCTCTGGAAGACTACGAGAAGGCACTCCGCAACGCGGGAAGGCCGGACGAAGCCGCCAAGGTCTCGCAGAGAAGTGCGGATCTCCGGCGCGAGAACCCCTCCCGCACCGCTGACTACAAGTTCAGGCCGTACCCGAGCCACTGTGATTCCGAGTAACTCTCATGCCGCCGTCGCGGTTGCGTCGTTATGGACGTGAAGCGGCGCACAAAATAGGGGGCTCCATGAATCTGAGCGATGCCATTCACGCGCGCCGCGCCGTGCGCGCGTACAAGCCTGCCACCGTCGACGACGCCACCGTGCGCCAGCTCCTGCATGTGGCGATTCAAGCGCCGAGCGCGATGAACGCTCAGCCGTGGGTCTTTTCGATCGTGCAGGACCGCGCGCGGCTGCGGCGCTACTCGGATCGAGC
>Ga0326731_1000396_pt1 | contig 11163 bp, 10 predicted proteins | sample MHFSIPfraction_FD_207645 | JGI IMG/M metagenome (GOLD analysis project Ga0326731, IMG submission 207645) | Lab enriched peat soil microbial communities from Michigan Hollow, Ithaca, NY, United States - MHF9FY SIP fraction | ecosystem: Environmental > Terrestrial > Soil > Wetlands > Peat | place...
ACGGAAAACCGTCACGTACGGTGCCGATCCGTCGGCGGACAACCGGGCACGGCGCGGAGTGGCATTCTCGCCACCGTTCGCTTACCATGAGCAGCCATGAGCACAGAGCACGCGAGCGTCTGCCCCTTGGATTGTCCCGATACCTGTAGCCTCTCCGTCACCGTCGAGAATTCCCGGGTTGTCCGTATCCGAGGCTCACGCGCGAATCCGTACACGGCGGGCGTGATCTGCACCAAGGTGGCCGCGTCGTATCCCGAGTGGGTCCACGGGCCTGGCCGGCTGATGACGCCCTTGCGCCGTGTCGGCGCCAAGGGTGAAGGACGCTTCGACCGCATCTCCTGGGACGAGGCGCTGGATCTCATCCACGATCGGGTGACGGCCGTGATGGCCGCACACGGGCCTCAGGCTGTCCTGCCGCTGAACTACGCGGGCCCCCACGGCATGCTGGCCTATGCCGCCATGGACCTGCGCTTCTTCCATAAACTCGGCGCCTCGCTCCTGGACCGCCCGCCCCTCTGCGGCGGCATCCGGACCCAGGCGTGGCTGGGGACTTTCGGTGCGGTGCCGGGCATCGCGCCCGAGCAGGTGCGCCTGTCCAAGCTGATCATTGCGTGGGGCAACAACGTCACCTGGTCGAACCTCCACCTGACGCCCATCATCAATGCCGCCCGCCGTGACGGCGCCAAGGTGGTGGTGGTGGACCCGAAGCGGATCAAGATCGCCGAGCAGGCCGATCTCCACATTGCGCTCAAGCCCGGCACCGACGTGGTCCTGGCCTGGGCCGTCGCGGCGGAGCTGGAGCGGCGCGGCGCTCTCGACCGCGGCTTCATCGAGCGCCACGTGGAGGGCTTCGAGCCCTATATGGAGCAGGCGCGCCGGTTCTCCGTGGCCGATGCTGCGCGCATCTGCGGAGTGCCCGAAGCGGACATCCGCCGGCTCGCCGAGTGGTATCACACGCTCTCCCCCGCGGCCATCAGCGTCGGCAATGGACTCGAGCGCAATCAGAACGGCGGCAGCGGCATCCGCGCCATCTTCGCGCTGCCCGCGTTGACCGGAAAGTTCGGCGTGCCGGGTGGCGGGCTGGTCAACGGTGCCGGCTTCGCGTTTCCGAAGACCCCGGCGCGGCTGCAGCGCCCCGACCTCGTGCCGCCCGGCACCCGTACGCTCAATATCGTCGACGTGGGCCGGCACCTGCTGGACCCCGCGCTCTCGCCGCCCATCAAGGCTCTCTTCATCTACAATCACAACCCGCTCATCGTGCATCCCGACCAGAACCGGATGCGCCGAGGGCTGGCGCGCGAGGACCTCTTCACCGTCGGCTGCGACGTCGTGATGACCGACAGTCTCGCCTACTGCGACGTGGTGCTGCCCGCCTCGAGCCACTTCGAGTACCCCGACCTCTACCCCGCCTACGGCCAGCAGTGGTTGCAGCGGGCCGAGCCGGTGATCGCGCCCGTGGGAGAATCGCTGCCCAATACGGAGGTCTTCAGGCGTCTGGCTGGGCGCTTCGGCTTCACGGAGCCGATCTTCGCGGCCAGCGACGCCGAGCTGATGGACGACGCGATAGATCCGGCCGATCCTCGCCTCGGCGGCGTGCGGCCGAGCCAATTGCCCACCGCCAAGGCGACGGCCATGACGGTCGGTGGTGAGCCGGCTCTGCTCTTCAAGAACGTCTTCCCCAAGACGCCCTCGGGCAAGGCGGAGCTGGCGTCGGGCTATCTCGAAACGAAATACGGTCAGCGGTTGCCGAGCTACCGCGCCTACGAGACTTCGTATCCGCTGATCCTGATCACTCCCGCATCGGATGAGCGGATCACATCGACCTTCGGCGGGCTCAAGTCCGGAGACGCGACGCCTCCGCTCGAGATGCACCCGGATGATGTTCGCACGCGGGGTCTCAAGGACGGGATGACGGTCCGGGTATGGAACGAGCTCGGCGAGGTGCACCTGCCCCTCAAGGTGACCGATGCCATCCGGCCCGGCGTGGTCTGCAGTCTCAAGGGGGCCTGGATGCGCACCAGCGATAATGGCCAGACGGTTTCCGCGCTGGCCCCGGGCCATCACGCCGACATCTGTGGCGGCGCCTGCTACAACGACACCCGCGTCGAGGTCGCCGCGCTCTAGCGGTGGTAGCAAAGTCCGCGGCGCGACCGCGTGTCGTTATCATCGGCGGCGGCTTTGCCGGGCTCTCCGCCGCGAAGGCGCTTGCCGGCGCTCAGGTGGAGGTCACGCTCCTCGACCGGACGAACCACCACACCTTTCAGCCGCTCCTCTACCAGGTCGCCACCGCCGTGCTCGCGCCGAGCGAGATCGCGTCCCCTATCCGCTGGCTGCTGCGCGGCCAGCGCAACGTGACGGTGCTGCTCGCCGCCGTGGATCGCGTAGACGTTACCCGCCGTGTGGTGGTCGCGGACGGCGGCGCCACGGAAATGCCGTACGACTACCTGGTCCTCGCCACCGGCGCCCGGCACGCGTACTTCAGCCACCCCGAGTGGGAGGTCCTCGCTCCGGGGCTCAAGAGCCTGGAGGACGCGCACGAGATGCGTCGCCGCTTCCTGCTCGCCTTCGAGGAGGCGGAGAAAAGTGCCGACGCGCGCGCGAGAGAGTCGTGGCTGACCTTCGTGATCGTGGGCGGGGGGCCGACCGGGGTCGAGCTCGCCGGCATACTTCCCGAAGTCGCCCGGCACGGGATCGCGCGTGACTTCCGCCGTATCGACACGCGGCGCACGCGCGTCATCCTGCTCGAGGGCGGGCCGCGCGTGCTGCCGTCGTTCTCCGAGCGGCTCTCCGAGCGTGCGCGCCGTGATCTCACGGAGCTTGGCGTGGAGGTGCGCACCGGCGCGCTCGTCACGCGGATCGAGCCGGACGCGGTATACGTAGGCGGTGAGCGCATTGCCTGCCGCACGGTGTTCTGGGCGGCCGGCAATGCCGCCTCGCCGCTCGCGATGTCGGTCGGCGGGCCATTGGACCGCGCCGGACGCGTGATGGTCGAGCCCGACCTCTCGGTGCCGGGGCATCCGGAGATCTTCGTCACCGGCGACGTCGCGGGTGTCATCAGGGACGACGGCACTCTCGTCCCCGGCGTCGCCCCCGCCGCGAATCAGGAGGGTCGCACGGCGGCCCAGAACATCCTGCGCACGATCCGCGGCGAGCCGCGCCGCCCGTTCCACTACCGCGACAAGGGCAGCCTCGCCACCATCGGCCGCCACCGGGCGGTGGTCCAGTTCGGAAGGCTCGGCGTGAGCGGCTATCTCGCTTGGTGGTTGTGGCTCGTGATTCACATCCTGTATCTCGCGGGATTTCGCAATCGCCTGGTGGTTGCGGTGGAGTGGGGGTACGCCTACTTGACGTATCATCGTGGCGCACGGGTCATCATGGCGGGTCGCGGCGGCCCACCCGTCGAATAGCGCGCTCCATCCTGGCCGAGGGAGGATTGCCATGGCGGATCCACGGCTTCTTGATCAGGCGTTTCATCGCCTCATGCGCTCGATCGTCGAGAGCGGGCGCGCCCTGCACTATGCAGAGCTGGCCAGGGAGATGGGCTCTGGCGTCGAGGAGGGGCGCCAGCTTCTTCTTGCCGTCATGCAGGCCTATCCGATCGGATGGCTGCATCCGGACACGGACTACATCGCGTCTTTCCCGCCGCTCAACAACCTGCCGACGCAGTACCGCGTGAGCGTGCGCGGGGAGCAGAAGTGGTTCGCGCAGTGCGGCTTCGAAGCCACCTCGGTCACCTGGCTCTTCCCGGGGGCAACGGTGCGAGTCGAGGCGCCGTGCCTCGACTGTGGCGAGCGCATGGTGGTGGAGATGCGCGACGGCAAGTTCGTCACCGTGGACCCGCCGGGGATCGTCGGCCACCTGAACTGGGGCTTCGGCCCGTCACGGGGCCGGCCGCCGTTTCTCTGAACCGGCATGAACCTCTTCCGGTCGGAAGAGCATGCTCGCCGCTGGACGCAGTTCAACCCGCAGTCCGAGGAGGGTTTCATCAACCTGCCCGACCTCGCGGGGTTCTTCGGCACCGAGACGCGGCACCACATGCTGGATGCGAACTATCTCTCAGCCTGGTTTCCGAAGCGGGCGGCCGAGCGCCGCGCTTACCTCGAGCAGATCGGCAAGGCGACTCCATTCTGGCTGGGGACGCCGTCGCCATCGTGAAGCGTGTGCGAGACCTCACGGGCCGGCCTTGATAATCTTCCAGCCCTGCCGGCCGACACCGGTGATCAGCCCCGTTTCGCCGAGAATGAACGCATAGGTGTCAGGCTTCAGGAGAGCGGGCAGGATGGCCAGAACGAGAACGATCCGAGCGCCAGCGTGTCTCACAGCGCGGATGAGGGGCGTGTCATCGCGCCGATCCTGCCAGAGCGGCCCGCGCCGGTCAAACCGCGCGCGTGATATCCTCCCCACGTTCCGAGGTCCACGGATGGGGAGGGAGGCCAGATGATCGAGGTTCGCCGCCTGGGGCCCCAAGTCGGTGCCGAGATCTGTGGAGTCGACGTCAAGACGCTCGATGCCGCGGGCTTCGCCGTCATCTATCGCGCCTGGCTCGACTCCAACGTCGTGGTGGTGCCGGGCCAGGATCTGCAGATCGACGATTTCCTGCGCTACAGCCGTCGCTTCGGGCCAGTGGAGCCGCACCCGTCGAAGTCGACCCGCCATCCTGACTATCCCGAGATCACCCTGCTCGGCGTCAACAAGTTCAAGACGGACGGGACGCTCGACCAGGCGATTTACCGCCGGGGCGCCGAGGGGTGGCATACCGATGGCGCCTACGATCAGGAACCGTTCAAGGCGACCCAGCTCTATGCGCTCGCGGTGCCGAGCCGCGGCGGTGACACCCTGTTCGCCAGCATGTACGCCGCCTACGAGGCGATGCCACCACGGCTGAAGGGGCGCCTCGAAGGTCTGAAAGGGGCGTTCACCTACGGCGGCCGCCGGAAGGCGACGGCGCTGCTCAATGAAGAGGACCGGGACTGGACGCCCGTTTTCCATCCGATCATTCGCACGCATCCCGAGACCGGGCGCAAGGGGCTCTACTTCGATCCCGGCAAGATCCTGCGCATCGAGGGTCTCGACGAGAGCGAGAGCGACGCGCTGATCGAGGAGCTGACCGGCTACATGATCCAGCCGGATGCCCAGTACCGCCACCGGTGGCGCAAGGGTGACATCGTGATCTGGGACAATCGCTGCTCGTACCACAAGGCGGCGGGCGACTACCCGCCCGAAGAGGATCGCATTCATTGGCGCGTCTCGATCAAGGAGGCCCGGTCATGAAGGAGCTCGTCTTCGCGTTGCAGTTCAAGGGCAAGGCGCAACCGGTAATGGGAGTGGAGGGGAAGCTCGCGGCCAAAACATCGGCGAGCAGTCAGATCCTGAGGACGGCGGTGACCGCCAAGGGCGTGCAGGTCAAGGCTGAATCCCGGCCGGGCCCGCGCGCCACCTTCGAATCGGAAGTGCAGATCACGGGGGAAGGGACGTTCGTCGAGAGCGGGCGCATCAGCTACAGCAAGGCCGGCCGCTTGACCTTCAAGACGGTCGGGCAGGGCGTGCTGGGGCCGAGCGCCGTCGACGGCCTGCAGCGCGGTGCGGTCATTTGGGAGGTCAGCGAGGGGACGGGGCAATTCGCCGGCGCCACCGGACTCATCACCTCCAACTTCACCGTGGGGTCGAAGGGGGAAGTCGTGGACAATCACTTCGTCCGGCTGTTCATCCCCTAGTCACGGACAGCCGGGCAGATCATGCAGATCGCCGCGCTCATCTTCGACTCCATCACGCCGCTGGATATCGTGGGACCGATAGAGGTCCTCGCGCGCATGCCCGGCGCCGAGATCGTCATCGTGGGCAAGCAACGCGGACCGGCGCGGGATCCGCGCACTCACTGGACGCTCACCGCCGAGGCCGGCATCACGGAGGTGACCAAGCCCGACCTCCTGGTGATTCCGGGCGGCGCGGGGGTCAGGCCCTTGTGCACGGACGAGGCGATTCTGGACTGGGTGCGGGCCGTTCACCGCTCCACCGCGTGGACCACGTCCGTGTGCACCGGATCGCTGCTGCTGGGTGCGGCGGGACTGCTGAAGGGCCTCGCCGCGACCACGCACTGGGCGTCCAAAGAGGCTCTCGAGCAGTACGGTGCCCGCTACGTGGAGCAGCGCGTGGTCCGGCAGGGGAGGATCATCACCTCGGCGGGTGTGTCCTCCGGCATCGACATGGCGCTCACCCTGGTGGCCATGGTCGCGGGCGATGACACCGCGAAGGGGATACAGCTCAGCATCGAGTACGATCCGCAGCCGCCATTCAATTGCGGCGCGCCGTCGAAGGCGGAGCCGGCGGTGATCGATCGGGTGCGGGGGGCTATGCAGCGCGCCGCGACGCCTGCGCGCTGACTGTCGTTCACGCGACGGCGTACCGCTTCACCGCCTCCTCGTTCCAAGTGATGCCGCTGCCCGGCCGGTCCGGAATCAGCGCATGCCCGTCCTTGATCTGGATGGGCTCGGCCAGGATGGGCACGGCCCAGTCCATGTACTCGAGCCAGTGGCCGGTCGGCGTCACCGCGAGGAGATGCGCGCTGTACTCCGGGAAAAGGTGGCTGGACATGTCCATGCCATAGGCCTGCGTGATCGCCGCCGCGCGCATCCAGCCGGTGACGCCGCCGATGCGCTGGAGATCGGGCATCACGTAGTCCATGGCCTTGGCCTCGAGCGCATTGATCAGCTCGAACGTATCGACGAGATTCTCGCCGGTCTGTATCGGCGTCTTCAAGTCTGCCGCGATGCGCGCGCATCCTGCATAGTCGTCGTGGCGCACCGGCTCCTCGATCCAGTAGAGCCCTTCGCCGTCCAGCATGCGGCCTCGCAGGATCGCCTCGTTGACGGTGAGGCGCTGGTTGTAGTCGCACATCACGGTGATCTTGTCGCCCACGCGTTTCTTGACCGCCCGCACCGCGGCGACGTCCTCGGCGGGATCGTCGCGGCCGACGCGCAGCTTGATGGCACTGAAGCCGCCCTCCGCCACCAGAGCCTCCGCGTCGTCGGCGAGCGCGCCGAGCGGCTGTATCCACAGGCCGCAGCTATTGTAGGCGCGCACCGGCTTGACCTGGCCGCCGAGCAGCTTGACGAGGGGCAGACCCGCCGCCTGCGCCAGCGCATCCCACGCGCTCATGTCCACGGCCGCCAGCGCGAGACCCACGAGGCCGGGCGTGTCGAGGAGCGTCAGCCGTCCACGCAGCTTGGCTTCGTTGTCGAAGGGTGCCACGCGGTCACCCTTCAGCAGGTCGCGCATGTTGGCGAGACATCCGACGATGGGCTTAAGCGCCCACTGCGCGAAGCCGAAGAGGTAGGAGCGCCCGGTAACGCCTTCCTCCGTCTCGAGGTCGACGAGGACCAATGCCGCGTGCGGCAAAGCGCCGCTCGCCGAGACCGGCGGCCGCTTGAATGGCACCATCACCGGCCGCGCGCGAATGTCCCGGATGGTCAGGATCGCCGTCATGCAGCCCTCCATGGCATTGCTGTGATAAGTATTGCTGGTGCCCCGCGGAGTCTAGGTGAGCGGCATCCGGCTGTCAACGCGGGACATGCCGGTGAGATCTCAGAGGAGGCCCCATGGCGGTAACCGTCTTCGACGTGTTCACGCGGACGGCGCAGGCCGTGCCCGACAACGTGTTTCTCTGCGCGCCCCCCGCTCCCGGGCGCGCCTATCACCCCGACGGGGTCGAGTTCACCTACAGTCAGACCCGGACGGCTGCGCTCACGCTTCAGAGCGTCTATGGCACGGCCGGCTACGGGCACGGCCACCGGGTCGCTCTGCTCCTCGAGAACCGGCCCGAGTTCTTCTTCCATTTTCTCGCGCTCAATGCGCTCGGCGTCTCCATCGTGCCCGTGAATCCCGACTATCGGCACGACGAGATGCTCTACCTGATGGAGCACTCCGAAGCGGATCTCGCCGTGGTGACCGGAACCCGCGTGGCGGATCTCGAGCTCGTCGCGCGCGGGCGGGCGAAGCCGCTGCCCGTCGTGTGCGCCGAGGGCTTGCCGCAGCGGCTGCCCCAGCCCGGGCGTGCGCCGCGGGCGGGGATGCCGGGAGCGGAGAGCGAGACCAGCCTGCTCTACACGTCGGGGACCACGGGCCGGCCCAAGGGCTGCATCCTCACGAACTTCTACTATCTGAACGCGGGCGCCTGGTATCGCGATCTCGGCGGCAGGATACAGATCGAGTACGGCCGGGAGCGCTTTCTCAACCCGCTGCCGCTCTTCCACATGAATGCCCAGGCGGTGACCGCCACCTGCGCCATGCTCACCGCCGGCTGTCTCGCGCAGCCCGAGCGCTTCAGTCCGAGCCGCTGGTGGAAGGACGTCGAAGCCTCGAAGGCGACCATCATCCACTACCTGGGCGTGATGCCCGAAGAGCGCGGTCACCGGGTGAAGTTCGGCCTGGGCGCGGGCGTGGAGCCCGAGCTTCACGCTGCATTCGAGGAGCGCTTCGGCTTTCCCCTGATCGAGGTGTGGGGCATGACCGAGACCGGGCGCATCTACTCCGACTGTGTCGAGCCCCGGCAGATCACCACCCGCGCATTCGGACGGCCCTTCGGCAGGCTCGAGGCCAGAGTGGCCGACGATCGAAACCAGGAGGTCGCGCGCGGAACCGAGGGAGAGCTGCTGGTCCGCTGGGGCGGATCAGAAGGTCCGCGACACGGCTTCTTTGCCGGCTACCTCAAGAACGACGAGGCCACCGAGGACGCGTGGCGCGGCGGCTGGTTTCACACGGGCGATGTGGTGCGTCAGATGCCGGATGGCATGCTGGTATTCCTCGACCGCAAGAAGAACATCATCCGGCGTTCGGGCGAGAATATCGCGGCTGCGGAGGTGGAGGCCTGCCTCCAGGCCCACGACGCTGTGTCACAGGTGGCGGTGCTCGCCGTCCTCGACGAAGTGCGCGAGGAAGAAGTGATGGCGTGCGTGGTGCCGATGCCCGGCGTCACGCCCGCGCGCGAGGTGGGCGAGCGCCTCCAGGATTGGTGCCTCGAAAAGCTTGCCTACTTCAAGGCGCCGGGCTGGGTGCTCTTCGTGGATCGGCTGCCCACGACAGGCACGCAGAAAATCCAGAAGAGCCTGATCTTCCCCAAGGGTGAGGATCCGCGGCAGCAGCCGTCCGCCCTCGACCTGCGCGACAGGAAGAAGCGGCGACCTGGCCCGACTCCCGTCAGGGCTTCAGATTGAACTTCTGGAACGTGTGGCAGTCCTCCCGGGCCTTCCCGCGGCTCACCGCGAACGTCCAGGTCACCTCCGCCACGTAGATCGCGCCGCGGGAGTCGACGGCCAGCCCGTGCGGCGCCGCGAAGCTGCCGGGCGCCTCGGCATTGGGCGTGCCCCAGCGGGCGAGGACGCGGCCGTCCTCGTCGAAGACGCTCACCCGTCCGTACTTCGACTCGAGCGTCGGCCCGTTCCGCTGCGATGTCTGGCCTTTGTGCCACCACAACTCGGACACGTAGGCGCGGCCCTGCGTGTCGAAGACGAGATGCGTCGGCCGCTGCGTGTCGGTCCACTCGCTGAGGTACTCACCGTCCGGGCTGAAGATCTGAATGCGGTCGTTCTCGCGATCGCAGACGAAGACACGCCCGTCGGCCGCCACGGAGATGCCGTGGGGCAGGAAGAACTCGCCGGGCCCGCCGCCCGGCGTGCCCCACGAGCGCTTGAGCTCGCCATTCGGAGAGAACTGGTGCACGCGGCAATTGCCGTAGCCGTCGGAGATATAGAGGTCGCCCTTGGGCCCCACCGCCAGATTCGTCGGCCGATTGAACGGGCCGGCCGCCCGCGAGACGGTGCCGGTGTCCTTGCCGTCATAGCCGGTGTCGGACGGCTTGTTCATGGTGCCCATCGTCATCAGCAGCTTGCCGTCCGGCGTGAACTTGCGCACGGTGTGATTGCCGTCGTCCGTGCAGTAGAGCATCTCGTCCGGGCCGACGGTGATGCCGTGCGTCCGGTAGGTGAACTCGCCCTGACCCCAGGAGCGCAGGAACCGGCCATTGGCGTCGTAGACGATGATGGGGTGATCGCCGCGGCAGATCAGGTAGACCCGATCTTCGGAGTCGGTGGCCACACCGGCGACATCGCGGTGCACGTATCCGGACGGAAGCTGCTCCCAGCCCTCGACCACCTCGTACCGCAACGCGCTTGCTTGCGCCATGGCCAGCCTCCGCTGCTGAGTGTCGGGTTCACGACCGCTGCCGATGCGAGGCCCAGACTATGAGAGAAACCCGAGGGCCTGTCAAGGCGCGGCGTGCGCAGCGCCGCCCGGGTTGGGCTAAGATAGCGCGCGCTACGGTGTCCGACGACGGATCGAAACCTGCGAGGAGACGTCATGGGGAAGCTCGACGGCAAGACAGTATTGGTGACCGGCGCGAGCCGCGGCATCGGCGCCGAGATTGCGCGACTCTTCGCCTCCGAGGGTGGGCGCGTGATTTGCGCCGCACGCACGCTTCGCGAGGGCGAGCACCCGCTCGCGGGATCGCTCGAGACGACGGTGGCGGCCATCCACGCCGAGGGCGGCACCGCGCAGGCGGTGACCGCCAACATCGCTGAGCCGGCCGAGTGCGAGGGGCTGGTCCAGAGGGTGCGCGAGATCTACGGCCCGGTGGACGTGCTCGTCAACAATGCCGCGCTGACCTACTACGTGCAGATCAAGGACTACCCGGTCAACAAGTGGATGCGCTCGTGGGCGGTGAACTTCCACGCGCCCTTCATCCTGAGCCAGCTCGTTCTCTCGGACATGGTCCCGCGGCGAAGCGGAGTCATCGTCAACATCTCGTCCGGATCCGCCATCGGCCCCGGCCGCGGCCCCTATCCAGACCCGGCGACGGGCGCCCGTGGCGGCACATGCTACGGCGCCGAGAAGGCCGCGCTCGAGCGCTTCACCCAGGGCCTCGCCTCAGAGGTCTACCAGTACGGCATCTCGGTCTCATCCGTCGCCCCGTCCCAGGTCGTCCCCACTCCCGGCACCGTCCACCACCGCCTCGTCACATCCATGGACGATCCGCGCGGAGAACCCCCACTCCTCATGGCCCAAGCCGCTCTGGTGCTCGCCACCGAGCCCCTCGACAAGACCACCGGCCGCGTCACCTACAGCCAGCCGCTCCTGCGCGAATTCGGCTGGATCAAAGAAGCGCGCGGGCGC
>Ga0326731_1000398_pt1 | contig 11133 bp, 5 predicted proteins | sample MHFSIPfraction_FD_207645 | JGI IMG/M metagenome (GOLD analysis project Ga0326731, IMG submission 207645) | Lab enriched peat soil microbial communities from Michigan Hollow, Ithaca, NY, United States - MHF9FY SIP fraction | ecosystem: Environmental > Terrestrial > Soil > Wetlands > Peat | place...
TGAGCCTCGAGGATGAACCGATCCCGACCCAGGGCGATACCGTGCTCCTGCCCGAGGGCACCCGACTCGAGACCCAGGGAGAGGCCACCGCGCCGCTCGAAGCCGCCCGGTGGAACGCCGTCGGGTCCAACGCCGTGCTCGACGTGCGCGGCAGCCGCTTCAACGGGGTCTTTACCCCGACAGGCAGCCGCACCTGGATCCTCGAGCTCCGGACCGTGACCGGAACGCCGCTCGCGGGCGATACCGTCCACATCCCCATCATCACCGTCCCGGACAGCGCGCCGCGGGTGGAGGTGCCCGTGCCGGGTGCGGACACGCTGGCACCACTCAGCCTCAAGCTGCCGGTGGTGGTCGATGCGCAGGACGATCACGGCCTGACCGGCGTGGTGCTGGAGAGCCGGCGGATCAGCCGGCTGGGCTTCGCGGATCCGGCCCGGGTGGAGAACATCCCGCTGCCCGAGGGAGCAGGCGGGCGGGCCATTCTACCGTACGAGCTCGACCTGAATGCGCGCGGGCTGCTGCCGGGAGACACGGTGCGGTTCTTTGTCCGGGTAACCGACAACGCCCCCACGCCGCACAGCTCACGCTCCAAGGAGTTCATCCTCCGCCTGCCCACCCTGAGCGAGGTGCGGCTGGCCGCCCGCCAGGCCTCGGATGAGGTCGGCAAGCGACTGGACAGCATCACCGACCAGAGCCGCCAGCTGGAGCGGCAGACCGAGGACCTCTCGCGGGAACGGCCCCGCGCCGCCGACAACCGCGGCACCGCGGACGATCCGCTGAGCTACGACAACGCCAAGCGGGCGGAGAAAGTCTCGGAATCGCAGGAGGCGCTGCTGCGGCAGGCCGAGCAGGTGAAGCAGGCGCTCGAGGCGCTGCGGCAGAGCGCCGAAGCGGCGGGCCTCAACGACCCCGCCTGGCAGCAGCGGCTCAAGGAGATCCAGGAGCAGCTGGAGCGGGCGCTGACCCCGGAGCTGCGGGACAAGCTGGCCGAGCTGCAGCAGGCGCTCAAGGACCTGGACCCGGAGCGGACCAGGGACGCGCTGGAGCGGCTGGCGGAGGCGCAGAAGGAGCTGCGCGACGCGCTGGAGCGGAGCAAGGACCTGTTCGAGCGAGCGGCGATCGAGGGCGACATGGCCAACCTCACCGCCGAGGCGAAGGACCTTGCCATGCAGCAGCGACAATGGACCCAGCAGGTGCCGGCGCTGGATTCGGCGCGCGCGGCGCGCGAGGAGCAGGCGCTGGCGGCCCGCACGGACTCGCTCGGCGCGGGGCTCGAGAAGCTGTCTACCGACCTCGCGAAGCAGGGACCGGAGCGGCAGGAGGCCGCGGCCCAGTCGGCCGAACAGGCGAAGCAGGCAGCCAAACAGATGCAGCAGGCCAGCCAGTCCGCCTCGAAGTCACAGAAGTCTCAGGCGCAGAAGCAGGGCCAGCAGGCGCTCGACAAGCTCGAACCGCTGAGCCAGGACTTGGAGCAGCAGCGGGAAGAGATGCAGAACCAGTGGCGCCAGGAGGTGGTGAAGGCGCTGGATCATGTTCTGGCCGATGCCAGCCGGCTGGCGGAGCGCCAGCTGGACGTGAGCGAGGCCTTTCGCCGGGGGGACGTGTCGCCGCCGGTGCGGTCGGAGCAGGGCGCGATCCAGGAGGGGGTAGAGCGGCTGCTCGACCAGGTGAAAGACATCGCCGGGAAGAACGCGCTGGTGTCACAGCAGTCGAGCGTCGCGCTGGCAACCGGGCGCGATGACATGCAGAAGGCACTCGAGGCGCTCAGCAACGCCGCCCCCAATGCCCGGGAGGCGGGGCGGCGCTCGGGCGAGGCGGTAGACGCGCTCAACGCCGCGGCCTACACCCTGCTCCGGAGTCGTGGAGCGGTCGAGGGGTCCAGCTCGGGCAGCGGCCTGCAGGAGGCACTGGAGCAGATGAACCAGATGGCCCAGCAGCAGGGGAACTTGGGCCAGCAGGCGGGCGGGATGCTGCCGCAGATGGGAGCCGGTGGCCAGATGCAGGAGCAGCTCCGCCAGCTCGGCGCCCAGCAGCGGGCCCTGGCCGAACGGTTGGAGCGCATGCGGGCCGGCGGGGAGATTCCGGGGACGGCGGAGATGGCCCAGGAGGCGAAGGACCTGGCACGGAGTCTCGAGGCCGGCAGGCTCGACCGGCAGACCGTTGAGCGGCAGGAGCGGCTGTTCCGCCGCATGCTGGACGCCGGCCGTACCCTGCAGGGAGAAGAGAAGGACGAGAAGCAGGAGCGGCAGAGCACCACCGGGAAGGACGACAGCATGCATCTGCCCCCCGCGCTCCGCTCCCGGCTGGGCGACAGCGATGCGCTGCTCAGGTATCCCTCATGGGAGGAACTGCAGGCGCTTTCGCCGGAGGAGCGGCGCCGGGTCGTGGAGTATTTCAGAAGACTCGGCGAATCGGCCCCCAAGAGTCCGAGGTGAACGTGAGACGTGAGACGTAAGACGTAAGACGTGAGACGTGGGACGCAAGACGTAAGACGCGAGACGTAGTCCCAGCTGTGAGGTGCGCCGTGAGAGGTGAGAGGTGAGACGCGTGGAGCCAGCTTCGAGCGGCGGAAGCCCGTTTGTCTGGGCGTTCCGTCTCACGTCTCACGTCTCACGTCTCATGGGCCTCATTACTGGCCTCCTCATCGCACCGGGCCTGGTTCAGGCGCAGGATCAGCTTTCCCGCGCCTTTGACCTCGAGCGCCGCGGCAGCTATGCCCAGGCGGCCGAGGTGTACCGGAATGTGCTCAAGGCCCGGCCGGGGGAGCTGTCCGCGCTGCTAGGGCTGGAACGGTCGCTCACGCCCATCAACCGGGTGAGGGAGATGCTGCCGGCGGTGCAGGCCGCGATCATCGCCAACCCGAGCGCCGCCGCGATCTACGCGATCGGGGTGCGGGTGTACTCCGCGGCGGAGATGCCGGACAGCCTGCCCCGGCTGGTGGACCTGTGGGCTCGCGCCATGCCCGGCGACGAGACGCCCTACCGGGAGTGGGCGGCGGCGGCGCTACAGCGACGCGACCGCTCGACCGCGCGGCGGGCGTATCAGCTGGGTCGCGAACGGCTGGGCAAGCCGGACGCGCTGGCGGCGGAGATTGCCCAGCTCGCCATCACCGAGGCGGACTGGCCCACGGCGGCGCGGGAGTGGTCCAACGCGGTGCGGCAGCTGCCGGGGTATCGCTCCTCCGCCACCACCACGCTGAGTCCGGCGCCCGAGCGGGCCCGGGGCGAGATTCTCAAGGCGCTGGAGAAGGAGCCCGGTCCCGAGGCGGCTCGGATCGCGGTGGATCTGCGCGCCCGCTGGGGCGATCCACTCGGCGCCTTCGAGGCGCTCACCCGGGCGCTCCCGCCCAACCCACCGCAGCAGATCGACGCGCTGCAGGCATTTCTCGAGCAGGTGCGGACGGAGACGACCCAACCGTACCTGCTGGCCCAGGCCCGCACCATGGAAGCCATGGCGGACCGATGGGCGAATCCACCGCAGCGCGCCCGCTATCGGCTCGATGCCGCGCGGGCCTACGTGGCGGGGGGAGACCGCACCGCCGCCCGGCGCATGCTCACCCGAATCGCGGACGATGCCGCAAGCGCACCGGCGGTGGCGGCCGGCGCGACCGGCACGCTGATCGACCTGCTGGTTTCCGAGGGCAAGGTCGAGGAGGCATCGGCCCAGCTGGAGCAGTACCGCACCACGCTCGCGGTGGACGAGTACCTCCGCCTCCGGCGCGCGGTGGCCGCCCGCTGGGCGCAGTCGGGAGACCTCGCCCGGGCGGAGCAGTTGCTGGCGGCGGACAGCAGCGTCGAGGCGATCGCGCTGCTGGGGCGGTTCCGGCTCTACGCCGGGGATCTCAAGGGCACCTCGGAGCTGTGGCGCGACGCGGGGCCGTTCGCCGGATCACGGGAGGAGGCCACCGAACGATCCGCGCTGCTGGCGCTGATTCAGCCGATCGGACCCGATACAGTCGTGGCACTGGGCGAGGCGTTCCGGGCGCTGGACCGGGGCGACAGCGCCGCTGCGGCGAAGGGATTCGAACAGGTGGCAGGGAGCCTGCCCGCCGATGCCGGCCGTCCCGAGGTGAATCTGTTCGCCGGCCGGGTCTATGCGGCGCTCGGCCGCGCTCCAGATGCCGAGCGCACGCTCAGGCTCGCCGCGACCAAGGAGACCCCGTCGACCGCCGCGGCCGCGCTGCTCGAGCTGGGGCGACTCTTCCTGGCACATGAGCGGAAGGACGACGCGAAGCAGGTGCTGGAACAGATGATCCTGGACTATCCCGCCAGCGCGCTGGTTCCCCAGGCGCGGCGGCTGCTGGATCAGGCTCGAAACGCGGTGCCCGAGACATGAAGCGACGCGACTTCCTGAAGCAAGCGGGCGAGGCGGGCATGGCGGGCGTGGCGGGCGGATTTCTGCTCCGCGTCGTCCCTCCCGCTCGATCCACCGCTGCCTGGCTGCTCATCCCGATGGACGACCGGCAGGGCGATCACCTGAAGGCGTACGGGGTCACCTACCGGGTGCTGGAACGGGGCGGCAAGGCGGAGTGGTTCCTCAACTATCGTGGTGGTGCGTTCCTGGTCCCCGGCGACGGCGGCACCAGCCGGGACGCCTCGCTGGCCGGCGTCACCAGCGAGCCGCTGAGCGACGGGGAGCTGGTGAACCTCCGCGCCCAGCTGCAGCAGGGGAACATGGACGCGATTCCCCTGGAGAAGCCCCCCAAGGTCGCCGTGTACGCCCCGCCCAACGCCTCGCCGTGGGATGACGCGGTCACGATGGTCCTCAACTACGCCGGGATCAAGTTCGAAAAGATCTGGGACGGTGAGGTGGTCGGCAAAGGCCTCACCAAGTTCGACTGGCTGCACCTGCACCATGAGGACTTCACCGGCCAGTACTCGAAGTTCTTCCTCAACTACGCCGGCGCACCGTGGCTGGCCGACATGGTGCAGCGGAACCAGCAGATGGCCACCCAGCTTGGTTTTCCCAACGTCCCGGCCGACAAGCGGCAGGTGGCGCGGGAAATCCGGGCGTTCGTGGAGCGCGGCGGGTTTCTCTTCGCGATGTGCACCGCCACCGAGACCCTGGACCTGGCCCTGGCGAGCGACAACGTGGACATCGCCGCGTCGTACGCGGACGGCACTCCCATGGACCCCGAGGCCAGCCGGAAGATGGACTGGACCCGGGCGCTGGCATTCCAGAACGCCCAGCTCGAGTTGTCACCCAATGTGCCGTCGTTCTCGGACATCGACGGCCACCAGGTGAACAGCATCGACCGGAAGCAGCCGCTGGGCGCCTTCAAGCTGTTCAACTTCAGCGCCAAGATCGATCCGGTGCCCACGATGCTGGTGCAATGCCATCGGGACGTGATTCCGGACTTCTACGGCCTGACCACCTCGTTCACCAAGCATACGCTCAAGCCCTCGGTCACCATCCTGGCCGATGAGCCTGGGGCCGCGTGGGCCAAGTACATCCACGGCGAGCTGGGCCAGGGCACCTGGACCTTCTACGGCGGGCACGACCCGGAAGACCCGCAGCACCAGATCGGCGATCCGCCGACCGATCTTTCCCTCCATCCGCATTCGCCGGGCTACCGGCTGATCCTCAACAACGTGCTGTTCCCCGCGGCGAAGAAGCGCGAGCTGAAGACGTAGGCGTCAGGCGTCAGCCGTCAGCCGTCCGTCGGCCTTTGGCCATTGGCTGTCCGCCGTCAGCCATCAGAGGCAGAAGACGTCCGGCGTTTTTTTGAGGTGGGCGCGAGGGGAAGGGTCACCATTAGCTTACATCCCTGACTCGACGGCTCACCATTGACGGCTGAAGGCTGACGGCTGAAGGCTCAGATTTTCACGGCTGAAGGCTGACGGCTGAAGGCTCAGTTCTCACGGCTGATGGCTGATTCCCGCAACAGGCTCCTGCCAGAGCTCCAGCAGTACCTCGCTGCCCAGATCGCCGGCGCCGGCGGACGGGAGGTGTCGTTCGTGGCTACCGTCCTGGCCGACGGGACGATCCCCGCGGCGCGAACCGTGGCAAGGGGCACGGTAGATCGGGTCTTGGCGCTTCCTGGAGTGGCTGACCGGGGCGAGATGCTGCTGCACAACCATCCCAGCGGTCTGCTCGAGCCATCGGTCCCCGACCTGAACGTCGCGGCCCGGCTGCACGATGGCGGCATCGGATTCGGCATCATCAACAACGCGGGGACCGAGCTGTACGTGGTGGTGGAGGTGCCCCGCGCCGCGCCGGCGGCCAGGATCGACCCGCTTGCCGTGGTCGCGCAGCTGGGCGAGGGCGGCCCGATCGCGGGAGCTCTGGGCCAGTTCGAGGACCGGCCCAGCCAGCGGGACATGGCCGCTTACATCGCCGACGCCTACAACGACGGCGGCGTCGTGCTGCTCGAGGCCGGGACCGGAGTCGGGAAGTCCTTTGCCTACCTGGTCCCGGCGCTGGCCTGGGCCCGCGCCAGCGGCGAGCGTACCGTCGTCAGCACCAACACCATCAACCTGCAGGAGCAGCTGGTCGGGAAAGACCTCCCGCTGCTGCATGAGGTGCTGGCAACGCCGGATCGGGCACCCACCTTTGCGCTGCTCAAGGGGTGGCGCAACTACCTCTGTCTTGCCCGGATGCACCAGGCGGTGAGCGCCCAGCGGTCGCTGCTCGAGCCCGACAAGTACGATGAGCTGAGCGGGATCGTGGCCTGGGCGGGGCGCACCTCCGACGGGACCCTGGCCGACCTGCCGGTGACTCCCAGCGGCGAGGTGTGGGACGAAGTGAGCGCCGAGGCGGACCTTTGCCCCCGGCTGCAGTGCCCGCACTTCGACGGCTGCTTCCTGTTCAAGGCGAGACGGCGCGCCGCCGAGGCGGATGTGGTGGTGGTGAATCATCATCTGCTCGCCGCCGACCTGGCCGTGCGGCAGGCCTCGGACAACTGGCGCGAGGCGGCAGTGCTGCCGCCCTACGACCGGCTGATCCTCGACGAGGCCCACCATCTGGAGGACGTGGCGGCCTCCCATCTGGGTGCCCAGGTGACCAGCCGCGGCATCCGCCGGCTGCTGGGCCGTTTCGAGCGAAACGGCAAGGGACTCCTTCCTACGCTGGCCTCGGACCTGACGGCGGCCGGCGACCTGCTGAGCCGGGCCAGTCTGGATCTGCTGCGCGGCCGGCTGCTGCCCGGGGTCCTGGACGCGCGGCGCGCCGCCGATCAGCTGCTGCTCCGGCTCCACGACCGGCTGGAGCAGGAGCAGGGAGGAGTGCTCCGGCTGACCGATGATTTCCAGCGCGACCCGATCTGGCAGGATGGCCTGCAGCGGGAGCTGGATCAGACCCTGCTTGCATTCCGGGCGATCAAGGAGAGCATCGAGACCATCGCCGACCGGATGGCCGGGACGGAGCTGAGCGAGCGCCGGGCGCAGCTGCTGGGGGAGCTGCGCGGAGTGGTGCGGCGCATGGAAAGCGTATCGGATGCGCTCAACCAGGCGCTTCGGCCGGCCGGCGGCGGAGCGCCGACGGTGCGCTGGCTGGAACGGACCGGCCCCCGCGGACAGCAGCTCTCCCTCGCGGCGGTGCCGCTGGACCTGGCCCCGATTCTCCGGGAGCTGATCTTCGACCGGGTGAAGACCGTAACCCTGACCAGTGCGACCCTGGCGGCCAGCGGCGAGTTCGGGTTCCTGGAGGGCCGCGTCGGGCTTTCCATTCAGCCGTGCCCGGTGACTGAGCGGGCGATCCTTCCCTCGCCGTTCGACTACCTCGAGCAGTGCATCTTCGGGATTCCCAATGACATCCCGGACCCCCGCGAGGACGAGCCCGGCCACGCCGGGGCGGTACTGCAGGTGGTGACCGACCTGGCGAATGCCTCCGATGGAGGGATGTTCGTGCTGTTCACCAGCCACGGAGCCCTGCGCCGCACGGCAGTGGAGCTCCGGGCCATGCAGGGGGAGCGCTGGCCGATCCTGGTGCAGGGCGAGGCGCCCCGGGATACCCAGCTCCGCCGGTTCCGCGAACTCGGCCGAGCTATCCTGCTCGGCACCGATTCGTTCTGGGAAGGAGTGGACGTGCCGGGCCGAGCGCTCCGCGCGCTGGTGCTGACGAAGTTACCTTTCAAAGTCCCATCGGAGCCGCTGACCGCGGCGCGACTGGAGCGCTTGGCGGAGCAGGGGGAGGATGGGTTCATGAGTTACCTGCTCCCGCACGCGGCGCTCAAACTCAAGCAGGGCTTTGGGCGGCTCATCCGGACCCGCACCGACGTCGGGGCGGTCGTTCTGCTGGATAAGCGGGTACTGACCAAGCGGTACGGCCCGCTGGTTCTGAGCGGGCTGCCTCGCGCCGACCGGATCATCGGCCGGTGGAGCGAGGTGCGTACCCGCATCGAGGATTTCTTCGCCCGGCACGGGATCGGAGCCAGCGTATGACCCCGGTCAGACCCTCCAAGATCGTCGGCATCGGACGCAACTACCGGGCGCACGCGGAGGAGCTCGGCAATCCCATGCCGGCGCAGCCGATCATCTTCCTCAAGCCACCCACCGCGGTGATCGGTCCAGGGGAGACCATCGTCCTGCCCAGAGATTCCCAGAGGGTGGAGCAGGAGGCGGAAATCGGCGTCGTGGTCCTGGAGCGCCTGAAGGACGTCTCCCGGGAGCAGGCGGAACGGGCACGCCTGGGGTTCACCTGTGTCAACGATGTCACCGCCCGCGACCTGCAGAAAATCGACGGCCAGTGGGCCCGGGCCAAGGGGTTCGACACCTTCTGCCCGATGGGACCCACTGTTGCCGAGGGGCTCGACTGGCGGACCTTGGAGGTCATCGGCCGGGTGAACGGCAAGCAGGTGCAGCGGGCGCCGGCGACGGACATGGCGTTCGATATCCCCATGCTGCTGATGTTCATCTCGCGGGTGATGACGCTCGAGGCGGGTGACCTCATCGCGACGGGGACGCCCGCGGGCACGACGGTGCTCAAGCCGGGTGACGTGGTGGAGGTGGAGATTCCGGGGGTGGGAGTGTTGCGGAATCCGGTCGCTTGAGGGTGAGGCGACCAGGCGACTAGGCGACAGGGTAGCCTTTACGTACGCGGTCGTCGTGTCGCCCTTGTCGCCTTGTCGCCCTGTCGCCCAGGTCGCTTGGTCGCTTGGTCGCCTCGTCGCCTCGTCGCCTCGTCGCCCTCGTCGCCCTCGTCGCCCTCGTCGCCCTCGTCGCCTGAATGGAGTCCTGACCTGACACCTGATGCCCATGCCCTCCTCCCGACTCTCCCGTCTCCCCGGCTATCCTCTCGCCCAGCTTCCCGCCCGCAAGCGGGAGCTGCTCGCGCGCGGGGTGGACGTGATCGATCTCGGGGCGGGTGACGCCGACTACCCGCCACCCGCCGAGGTGATCGAAGTGATGCAGCGGGCCGTCGGCGAGACCGCGTTGAGCAAGTACGGGTTCCAGCAAGGGCTGCCGGAATTCCGCCGGTCGGCCGTGGAATGGATGCGCCGCCGCTTCGGGGTCGGTTTTGATCCGGTGCGAGAGGTTCTGCCGCTGCTGGGTTCGAAGGAGGGGCTGTCGCATCTGCCGCTGGCGGTGCTGGATGCGGGCGACGCCGCTGTGGTCCCCGAGCCGGGATACCAGGCATACATCGGCGGCACCGTCCTGGCCGGTGCCGAGCCGGTGATCTATCCGCTGACCCCCAGAACGAAATACCTCGTTGAGCTGACCGAACTGCCGGAGGCGACGCTTCGGCGGGTGCGGCTGGTCTTTCTCAACTACCCCAACAACCCGACCTCGGCGATCGCTCCGCGCGACTACCTCGAGCGCACCGTCAACCTGTGCCGCGAGCGGGGCATCCTGATCGCGTACGACAACCCCTACTGCGATCTCACCTTCGACGGCTACCGCGCGCCCAGCATCTTCGAGATCCCCGGCGCACGCGAGATCGCGGTCGAGTTCTTCTCGCTGAGCAAGAGCTACTCCATGACCGGCTGGCGGCTTGGTTGGGCCGCCGGGCCCGAGCCGCTGATCACCGCACTCACCCGGGTGAAATCGTACGTCGACACCGGCCCGTGGCTCGCCATTCAGAAGGCGGGGGCCTACGCCCTCGATCATGCCGAGCGGCTCATTCCACCCAACGTGGCCGAGCTGGCGCGCAGGCGGGATGCCGGTGTGGAGGCGCTCCGGGCCGCGGGGTTCGAGGTGGAGCGGCCGAAGGCCACCATGTACCTGTGGGTCGCGCTCCCTGCTGGCATGCCGTCTGCGTCCTTCGCGACGACGGCGCTGGAAGAAGACGGCGTAGTAGTGCTTCCTGGTAGCGCATTTGGCCCCGGCGGCGAGGGTTTCTTCCGCATTGCACTGACTGCAGGGCCGGATCGGCTCCGGGAGGGGGTAGGACGCCTGGGCCGGACCCTGGCGCGTCTCAGAACCGGGAGCGGAGCTGGTGTGGCCTGAGCGCGACCGTCTGGGGCGGAAACGCCGCTGGCTCGCCATCCTGGTGAGTCTGGCGGCGCACAGCCTGCTGTTTCTGATAGTGGTCGAAGGCCGGCCACCGCAGGCGCCCTGGTGGCGGTCCTCGGTTGTCATCATTCCGGTGCCAACGCCGGAGCCGATTCGCACCACGCCGACGCCGTTCTATGTGCCCCGCCAGGATCGCGGCCAGGGCCGCGCGCACGTACCGGTCCGGCCCGCGGCACCGCTGCCCGAGCCGGAGCAACCCAGGCACGCAGAGCCGGAGTACCCGGTTCCGCCGGACACCGGCGGAGTACCTCGAAGCCCGGTGGGGCGGATCGGGCCGGCGCTGGGCACCGGCCGCTTGTGGGTGCGGCCGCTGCCGCTGCCCCCGAAGGAACTGGCCGCCCGGCTCCGGCCCTCACACGAGGCGCTGGTCGACAGTGCGGTCACGGCCATCGTCCAGGGGTATCTCGATTCCATCGCGCAGGAGCCGGGGGCCGATCAGACGAAGCTGCCGGACTGGACGACGGAGGTGGCGGGCGCCAAGTTCGGGCTGGATTCGAAGAACATCTACATCGCCGGGCTCAAGATCCCCGCCGCAGTGCTGGCGCTCCTGCCCATCCCCTCGGGGGGCAACCAGCAGCGGGCGCTGGACCACAACGGCGAGTGGATCGCCGAAGACCTGCGCCGGGCTGCTCAACGTGCTACCACGCTGGACGAGTTCAAGCGCGCGGTCCGCGAGCTTCGG
>Ga0326731_1000399_pt1 | contig 11127 bp, 11 predicted proteins | sample MHFSIPfraction_FD_207645 | JGI IMG/M metagenome (GOLD analysis project Ga0326731, IMG submission 207645) | Lab enriched peat soil microbial communities from Michigan Hollow, Ithaca, NY, United States - MHF9FY SIP fraction | ecosystem: Environmental > Terrestrial > Soil > Wetlands > Peat | place...
GGCGAAGGGCCCGTCGATCACGGCGCGCTTGGCGCCAGAGTACTTGATGCGCCAGCCGTTCGCGCTCGGCTTGAGGCCGCTGGCGTCCAGCAGCACGCCCGCCTTCTGCAGCTCCTCGTGGTACTTCTGCATCTCGTTGATGAGCTTCTCGGTGGGCATGGCGCCCTTCTCGGTGTCCTTCGTGGCCTTCACGATCATCATGAACCGCATGGTTCTCCTCCTTGGGTCGGGAGCAAGAAAAGCCCTGCTCACAACTCTACGACGAACGGGTTACAGCGAAATCGACACGGGCGCCGAGTTTTTTTGGAGTGCGCCTAAGCGATTGAAACGTCTAGGCCTTCGCCAGATAAGCCTCCAGACGGCCGAGGTGCTGTTTCAGGCCTTCGAAGGCGCCGTAGGTCTCGATGACGTGGGTGCGGGCCTCGGCCGAGGCGAAGACCATGCGCATGTCGATCCTGGTCTTGCCACCCAAGTCGGCGAAGGTCACGGTTACGTGGTGACTCACCGGCTCGACGTCGTCGCCGCCACCAAGGGTGTACACCAGGCGCTCGGGCTCGACCACTTCGAGGTAAGTAACCTTGTTCTGGTAGTCGCGCCCGTCCGGGCCGTGCATGACGTAGCGCCACACTCCGCCGGGCTTCAATTCCATGGTGTACGTGGTCGTGGTGAAGCCGTTCGGTCCCCACCATTTTGCGATGTGGTCCGGATCGGTCCACACCTTCCACACGAGTTCGCGCGGCGCATCGAGGATTCGCGTCGCAGCGATCTCGCGATCGCCCACGAGCTTCTCGCTGCGCCGGGTCTCGACGAAGCTCTTGAGCGAGCCGGTGATCTCCGTCCAGCCGGCGCCGAAGTTCGCCTTCGCGAAGGCGGGGAGTTTCGGGAACGTATCCAGGCCCTCGTGCGTCAGCCTGAGCCTCGTTTTCTTTCCCTCGGAAAACAGCTCGAAGGTCACCAGCGAGTCGCCCGCGTGGCCTTCGTAGCGCCAGGTGTAGGCGAGCCGCTTGTTCGGCACCGCATCGGTCACCCGGCAGCGATGGAGGTACCGGGTGGTTTTGTCTCCGCCGTAGAACTGAAACTCGAATCCCACCCGCGGCTCGAACTCGCGGATGTCGAAAGACCAATGCTTGATGTTGTCCTTGTCGGTGAGCGCCCTCCACACCAGCTCGACGGGTGCGTCGAGCGTGCGCTCGATGACCAGCGCCTCGTCCTTCGTCGCCAGGTTACTTTTTGCGGTCATCTCTCTTCTCCTTGCGTTGATTGTCCGTGCGCTGCAGCTCCTTGAGGTAGCTGTCCAGCTTGTCGAGGCTTTCCTCCCAGTGGCGCCGGTAGTACTCGACCCAGTCTGCGACGCCCTTGAGCGGGTTGGCCTGCAGCCGGCAGGGCCGCCACTGCGCCTCGCGACTGCGCTCGATCAGGCCGGCGCGCTCGAGCACCTTGAGGTGCTTGGACACCGCCGGCAGGCTTATGTCGAAGGGCTCGGCGAGCTCGAGCACCGAGGTTTCCCCCGAGGCGAGGCGTGCGAGGATCGCGCGCCGGGTGGGATCGGCGAGGGCGGCGAAGGTGGCGCTGAGGCGGTCAGGGGTCATGGCAAGTCGTATTTAACTTAGAGGTTAAATACAAACCGGCGCCTTGTCAATGGGACTGCAGACAACGGGCGGGGACTAAGTCTTCAGCCGGTACCCGGTCCTGAAGATCCAGGCGATGACCGCGAGCGAGGCAACGAGGAACACGCCGGTCATCCCGAGGCTCACTCCGACGCTCACGTCGGCGAGGCCGTAGAAGCTCCAGCGGAAGCCGCTCACCAAGTACACCACCGGATTGAACAGGCTCACCGTTTGCCAGAACGGCGGCAGCATGTTGATCGAGTAGAAGCTGCCGCCGAGAAAGGTGAGCGGCGTCACGATGAGCAACGGAATGATCTGCAGCTTCTCGAAGCCGTCGGCCCAGATGCCGATGATGAAGCCGAACAGGCTGAAGGTCACCGAGGTCAGCACCAGAAACAGGACCATCCACACCGGATGCTCGATCCGGACCGGAACAATGAACGCCGCTGTGGCGAGGATGACGAGGCCGAGGATCACCGACTTGGTCGCCGCGGCGCCCACGTAGCTCACGACGATCTCGAAATAGGACACCGGCGCCGAGAGCAGCTCGTAGATGGTCCCGACGAACTTCGGGAAGTAGATGCCGAAAGAGGCGTTGGAGATGCTCTGCGTCAGGAGCGACAGCATGATCAGCCCCGGCACGATGAAGGCCCCGTAACTCACGCCCTCGACCTCGGAGATGCGCCCGCCGATCGCCGCGCCGAAGACGACGAAGTAGAGGGCGGTCGAGATCACGGGAGCGATGATGCTCTGCATCAGGGTGCGCCGGGTGCGCGCCATCTCGAACTTGTAGATCGCAGCGATCGCGTAGACGTTCATGCGCCCTTCGTCTCCCGCACCAGCGTCACGAAGATGTCCTCGAGCGAGCTCTGCGTCGTCTGCAGGTCCTTGAAGCGGATGCCCGCTCCGGCGAGGTCCGAGAGGAGCTCCGCGATGGCAGCCCGGTTGCCGAGCTCGTCGTAGGAATAGATCAGGCTGCTGCCGCCGCCGGCGAGCTCGAGCTTGTGGGCGGAGAGCGCCGAAGGAATGCGCTCGAGCGGGTGCTCGAGGTGCAGCGTCAGCTGTTTTTTCCCGAGCTTGCGCATCAGCTCGATCTTTTCTTCCACCAGGATGATCTCGCCGCGGTTGATCACCCCGATACGGTCGGCCATTTCCTCGGCCTCGTCGATGTAGTGCGTCGTCAGGATGATGGTGACGCCGGCGACCTGGAGGGCGCGCACCACCTTCCACATCTCCTGCCGGAGCTCCACGTCCACCCCCGCCGTCGGCTCGTCGAGAAAGAGGATGCGCGGCTCGTGCGACAGCGCCTTGGCGATCAGGAGGCGCCGCTTCATGCCGCCCGAGAGCGTCATCACCTTGTTGTCCTTCTTGTCCCACAGGTACAGGTCCTTGAGGACCTTTTCGATGTGCGCGGGGTTGGAGGGCTTGCCGAAGAGCCCGCGGCTGAAGGACACGGTGTTCCACACCGACTCGAAGGCGTCGGTCGTTAGCTCCTGCGGTACCAGGCCGATAAGCGAGCGCGAGGCGCGGTAATCGCGCACGATGTCGTGCCCGTCGACCCTGACCGTCCCCTCGCTCGGGTTGACGATGCCGCAGACGATGCCGATCAGCGTCGTCTTGCCTGCGCCGTTCGGACCGAGCAGCGCGAAGATCTCGCCGCGCCGGATCTCGAGGTCGACGTTCTTCAGCGCCCTGAAGCCGGAAGCGTAGGTCTTGGAGAGATTGGCGACGGAGATGACGGGCTGCATGGCGAGGCGAGCGGCGCGTCCGAAGAGTATGCGGCGTCCGCGGCAAATCCGCCACGGCGCGCGCGCCGGCCGCCGGACTCCTAGCCGGCGCCGAGATACGCGCGCTGCACCGCCGGATCGCCCTCGAGCGCCGCAGCCGTGCCGCGTCCCACGATGCGTCCGGTCTCGATCAAGAGACCGCGGTCTGCGACTTTCAGGCTCTGCCTCGCGTTCTGCTCCACCAGAAGTATGCCGATCCCGCTGCCGCGGATATCGGCGAGGGTGCGGAAGAGCTCCGAGCAGAGAAGCGGGGAAAGCCCGAGCGAGGGCTCGTCCAGCATCAGAACGATGGGAGCAGACATGAGCGCGCGGCCGATGGCGATCATTTGCTGCTCGCCGCCGCTCATCGTGCGCACGACCTGGCGCGACCGCTCCTGGAGGCGGGGGAACAGCCGGTGGACGAGGGCCAGGTTCTCGGCCGCCCGGGGGCGCGCGCGCCTCGCGTGCGCCCCGAGCAGAAGGTTCTCTCGCACTGTAAGCTCGCCGAAGATGCCGCGCCCTTCGGGAACGAGCGCCACGCCGGCCTCGACGATGGCGTGCGGCGGCAGGCCGGCGAGGCTGCGACCGTCCAGGGAGACGTTGGCGCCGGTGCGCGGGGCGACCAGCCCGGCGATCGCCTTGAGAAGCGTGGTCTTGCCGGCCCCGTTGGCTCCGAGTAGGACGACGATCTCGCCGCGTGAAACCGCGAGCTCGACCCCGTCGAGCGCGAGGTGCCGGCCGTACAAGGCCGACAGGCCGGCGATCTCAAGCATCGGCGTCCCCCAGATAGGCGCGTACGACCTCGCGGTCGGCGAGCACCGCGGCGGGAGGTCCATCGCCGATCTTCCTTCCCGCGTTCATCGCGATACAGCGATCGCACAGCGACCGGATTGCGTCCATCACGTGCTCGACCAAGACGATGCTCAGTCCCTCGTCGCGCAGCGAGCGCACCAGGGCGATGCCCTCGTTCAGCTCCGAGGGGTTGAGGCCGGCGAGCCATTCGTCGAGTAGCAGCACTTCGGGCCTGAGCGCGAGCGCGCGTGCCAGCTCGAGGCGCTTCTGCTCGACGTAGGTCAGCTGGGCGGCCGGCGCGTCGGCCTTGTCCTCGAGCCCGACCCGCCGCAGGAGCGAGCGCGCCTCTCGCCCGGCCGCTCCGTTCCACACTCTGGGCGATCGGAAGGCTAGTCCCGCGACGACGTTCTCGGCGCAGCTCATCGATCCGAGCACGCGCACCAGCTGAAAGGTGCGCGCGACGCCGGCCTGGGCGATACGATGCGGCTTGCGGCCGGAGATCGGCTGCCCTCGAAATCGAATCTCGCCGGCGTCGGGTCGGAGCGCGCCGGAGATCAGGTTGAGCGCAGTAGTCTTTCCCGAGCCGTTCGGCCCGATGAGTCCGACGATCTCCCCCTTGCGGATGGAAAGATCGAGGGCATTGACCGCAACCAGCCCGCCGAACGCCTTGGATAGGCCCCGCGCGGCGAGCAACTCCGCGCCCGTGCCAGCCGAGGCCTGCCGTTTCGCAGGTTCCTTGATGAAGCCGCCCAGGCGCTCGGCGAGGCGGGCGCCCGCGCCGGTGGTACGGAAGCGCGGCAGGCCGCGCGCCGCGAGTCCCACCACGCCCTGAGGCAGCGCATAGACGATCAGCATGAAGACGATGCCGAGGAAAATGCTGAAGGTGTTGGGAAAGTTCGCGCCCAGAACCTCGAACAGGAAGACCAGCGGCACCACCCCGAGCAGCGGGCCGTAGAGACGGCCGGCGCCGCCGAACAGCGCCATGATCAGCGTCTGGAAGGACGTGACGGCGTTGAACGAAATCACCGGGTCGATGTAGGTCCAGCGCGGCGCCATGATCGCGCCGGTGAGCGCCATGAAGACGGCGCTCAGCGCGAACACCGCGAGCTTTGCGCGCGTGGTGTCGATTCCGCAATGCTCCGCGGCGCTTTCGTCCTCGCCGATCACGCGCAGCGCGAGCCCCAGGCGCGAGCGCGCGACCAGCCAGCCGGCGAGGAACACCAGCGCCGCCAACGCCAGCAGCTGCCAGTAGATCATGTCCTGCGTGACCTCGACGAAGACGTAGCGGCCGACCGAATGGTGCACGTTCGCCTCGTACCAGGTGACGACCTGGCGCACCAGCTCGGCGAGCCCGAAGGAGAAGATGACGAAGTAGATCCCGGCCAGCCGCAGCGTGGAGAGGCCGACCACCAGCGCGACGACAAAGCCGATGACCGCCGCTACCGCGAGCACCGCGGGCCAGGGCAGCCGCTCGCCGAGAACGGCCACAGTGTAGGCGCCGATGCCGAAGAAAGCGGCGGTCGCGAGCGAGATGTAGCGGGTCGGACCGGAGAATAGCGCCCAGGCCGTGGCGAGCACCGCGTAGGAGAGCACGCTGATGCCGAGCGCGAGGTGATAGCCGCTCGCGGCGAGCGGAAACGCGATCAGCGCGGCAGCCAGCAGGAGGCCGAAGCCGCCGCGTGCGACCGAGGCCGGATTCAACGCGACGGACTCCCGAACAGCCCCGTCGGACGCCATAGCAGCACGATGAGAAAGAGCGCGTAATTCGCCGCCAGCGTGAGACCGGGATCCACCATGCGCGCCACCGTCGTTTCGACCAGCCCCAGAACCAGACCGGCGACCAGCGCACCGAGCATGTTGCCGACCCCGCCCAGGATCACGACGATGAGAGCCTTCATCGTGAACACCACGCCCATCGACGCGTTGAATGTCAGGAACACGCTGATCAGCACCCCGCCGGCGGCGACCAGCGCCCCGCCCAGCGCGAAGGCGAAGGCCGAGGCGCGGCGCACGTCGATCGCGACCAGTCCCGCCGCCACCGGATCGACGGCGACCGCGCGCAGCGCGGTGCCGGCGCGCGTGCGCGTGAGCGCGAGATAAAGCGCCAGCCCGAACACCGCGGCGAACAGCAGCGCGATCAGGCGATTGAGCGCGACCGTGCTGCCGAGGATGTCGAGCGGGATCGAAAGATAGGAGTAGCTGTGGTATTGCCCGCCGAAGATGACCAGAGAGACGCCCTGGACGACGAACAGCAGCCCGAAGGTGGCGAGGATGCTGTCCACCTCCAGCGTGTCGCGGTTCTTCGCCCGGCGCACCAGGGGCATGAGCAGCACTTGGTAGATGGCCCAGTTGAGCGCGAATGCGGCCGGCGCCGCGACGAGCAGGCCGAGGAGCGGGCTGACCGCGAAGGCCGTGAACAGCCAGTGCGCGACGAACGCCGCGGCGACCAGGAACTCCCCGTAGGACAGGTTCATGATGCGCGCCACGCCGTACTGGAGCGTGAGCCCCATGGCGATCAGCGCGTACATTCCGCCCAGGATCAGCCCGGCGAGCACGATGTCAACGGCGAGGATAGCGCCTCCTGATCGTAGAACGAGGGGCCGGGGCGGAACGGGCTCCGCCAGGGCCCCTCGTGCTCCCCTGCGGACCGGGCCCTAAGGCTGGCCCGGTCGAACGCTCATTTCCAGGCCGGCTTGGGAAACATGACCGGGCGCGCACCGGGCAGATTCGCCGGCGCGAGCCCGTAATATTCGCCCCCCTGCCATTGGCCCACCTGCCATCCGTCCACGCGCAGGTTGTTCTGCAGCTTCACCTTGCCGACGATCGTGTCGAAGCTGCCGGTCTGGATCTCCCTGATGACCGCGGCGCGGTCGATCTTGCCGACGCGCTCGATCGCCTGCTGCAGTATCTGCAGGCTGGCGTAGGTGACGGGGTTGGCCCAGCGATCGGGCTCGCGGCCGCCGCTCGCCTCGGCATGGCGCTTGACGTAGTCCTTGAAGGCGGGCGACTCCGGATTGATGCCTCCGATCCCCATCTGGCCTTCGACGGCCGCGCCGAATTTCCCCTTGAACATCGGAAACGCCGTTCCGACTGCGGTGTAGAACAGTTTCGGATTGTAGTTCAGGAGGCGGGCCTGCTCGGTGATCGCAAACGTGTCGGGCGGGTAGCTGAAGGCGATGAACACATCGGCCTTGCTGCGCATCGCCTCCGAGAGGATCGGCTGCATGTCCTGCGTGCCGATCGGATAGGACTTGTCGTAGACCAGGTTGAAATTCGCCTTTTTCAGGGCCTCGCGGCCGGTTGTGGACAGCTCGATACCGAACTGCTCGGCCACGCTGATCATGGCGACGTCGTTACCGATCTTCTTTTCCGCTCGCAGCTTGGCGAGCACGTCCACCAGCGCGAGCGCGCCCTGGCTGGAGGTGCCGAGCAGCCAAAAGCTGTTGGGCCAGCGCTTGGCCAGCGCCGGCGCCTGGTCGGTGGTCGCGGTGACCGCCAGGTGCGGATAGCCATACTTGTTCAGGATCGGGCCGACCGCGAGGTTGAACCCGGTGCCCCAGGGCGGCAGGATGAAATCCACCTTGTCCTGGGTGGCGAGCCGCTCGACCGCCTTGATCATCTCGTCGGAATTGCTGCGGTCGTCATACTCGACCACCTCGATCGGCAGCTTCTTTCCGGCGCTCTTGAGCATGATGCCGCCGCCGGCATTCACTTCCTTCACCCACAACTGGTAAGCCGGCAGCGTGGTGATGCTGGCGCCCCCGACGTTCGGCCCGGTCTTGGAAATCGCCCAGCCTATCTTGATCGACGCCGGCGACTGTGCGAAGCCCATGGACCCTGCGGCGAGCCCCACAGCCGCGGCGGCAACGATGCCACGGAATTTGACTGACATTGAGTATTCCCCCTGTGATGTGAATCTTCTATGGATTCCTGCGCGCGAGTCCGCATCGCGGAGCCGTGCTGTGCGCTACGGTATCACAACCCCGCGGCCGCCCCCAACCCGTTTGCGGACTTCAGTGCGCGCGACAATCGGGCTATGATCGCGCTTGTGAGGACAGGGACGGATAATGCGATTTTCCTTCAAGGCTTCATGACCGGAGTGGCGACCTGAAATGCTTCCTGCGGGACTCCAGAGCGGCGGCCCGGTCGCGGCGGAAAGGATCGCGGATCTCGCCGCGGCGAGCCGCATCCTCGCCGCGCAGGGCGTGGTCGACGGCTTCGGCCACGTCTCGATGCGCCATCCCAACGCGCGCGATCGCTACCTTATGGCACGGGCCGTCGCACCAGCGCTGGTTGCGCCCGAGGACATCATCGAGTACGACCTGGAGAGCAATCCCTGCAACGCAGCAGGCCGCGGGAGCTTTCTCGAGCGCTTCATCCACGGCGAGATCTATAAGGCGCGGCCCGACGTCATGGCGGTCGTGCATAGCCACTCGCCGTCGGTGATCCCGTTCGGCCTGGTCGACGTGCCGATGCGCGCGATGTTTCACAATGCGGCCTTCCTCGCTGCGGGCGTGCCGGTGTTCGACATCCGGGAGAAGTTCGGCGCGACCGATCTGCTGGTCGGTAACGGCGCCAAGGGCGTCGCGCTCGCCGGGGTCATGGGGAGGCAGGACGTGGTGTTGATGCGCGCGCACGGCAGCGTCGCCTGCGGCCCGACGCTCGAATCGGCGGTGTTCCGTGCGGTATATACCGAGGTCAACGCGCGCATCCAGCATTGGACGATTGCCTTGGGAGACGGGGCACCGATCGCCGCGCTCGACGCGGAGGAAGGCAGGCTCGCCGACGCGGTCAACCAGGGTGCCGGGATGCGCGCTTGGCAGCTGTGGCGCAGCCAGGTTCGCAGCCAGGTGAAGTGGTAAGGTGGTCGAGGAGCACTCCATGTCACAGCCCAAACTGAAGGAAATCGGCGGAGCCGCGTCGTTGCCCGAGCTCAAGCAGCAGCTCGTCGACTGCATCAGGATGCTGGAGCGGTCCGACATCATCGATTACAACGGCCATTGCAGCATCCGTCTCGACGACGACCGCATCCTCATCAACATCGGCTCGTGCCAGAGGAGCCGCCTGACGGTCGAGGACATCTGCACCATCGACCTCGAGGCGAACCAGGTCGAGGGCAAGGGCAACGCGCCGCTCGAGCGCCACCTGCACTGCGGCATCTACCGCGTGCGGCCCGACGTGAAAGCGATCGTGCACGCGCACCCGAAGTGGTCGACTTTCCTCACCATGGTGGGCGAGAGCTACAAGCCGGTGTATGCCCAGGGCTCGCTCGTCCATCCGGTGCCGCTGCTCGACTCGCCCAACTCGATCAACAACCGCGCCATGGCCGACCGGCTCGCAGCGACGCTCGGGGACCGGCCGGCCGCGCTGATGAAGTCGCACGGCGCGGTGACCGTCGGCAAGGACATCGTCGAGGCGTTCGTCCTCGCCAACTACATGGAGGAGAACGCCTACCGGCAGTACATGGCCCTCCAGATCGGCAAGCCCTACGCTTTCAGCGAGGAAGAGATCGCGCTGTGCCGCGAGAAGCTGTGGAACGCGGGTCTCTTCAAGCGGACCTGGGACCACTTCAGGGCGAAGCTCGGCTGAAACGCAGCCCGGATTTACCGCATCACGCGGGGATGTGCGGCTTGGTCGCGGCGCCCAGCGCCTTCCACGCCGAGTGTCCGCCCTTGATGTACCTCGCGTCGAAGCCCGCCTCGCGCAGCGCGATCGCCGTCTTGCAGCCGACGTGGAAGCCGTAGACGCAGTACACCACCACGGGATCGGACTTCGACAGCTCGCCGGCCCATTCCTGAACACGGTCCGGATCGCGCCAGGTCGCGCCCTCGACGATGTCCTGCTGGCGCGAAGCGGAGTGCCGCGGGCGCGCGTCGATGAGCTGCACCGGCCTCCCGGACTCCATCATCGCCTTGACTTCCTCGACGCCGATGCCGGGAACGTCGCCAAACTCGGGCTGGACGAGCGGCCGCGGCGGTTCGACCCTCACCGCGTCCTCGTAGCGCCCCTGCACTGCCTTCCAGTCGATGTTGCGCATGAAGGCGTCGACGTAGGCCCTGGCGTTCGCGCCGAAGTCGATGTGGTAGGCATGCTCGTACATGTCGAGCGCGAGGACGGGGATGCCGCCCGCCACCGCCTGCGAATGCTCGGAGGCGCTCTGGCTGAACAGACGTCGGTCGCGTGGAACGTAGACGAGCAGCACCCAGCCCGAGCCGCCTGCCAGGCCGTTTGCGATGGCGACGAACTCGTCGCGCCAGCGGCCGAACGAGCCGAAGTCGCGCGCGATCGCCTCGGCGAGCGCGCCCGAGGGCTTCGCGTCGCTGAAGTTGCCGGCCGCGGTCGCGGCCTGCGCGCCGCCGAGGCTCGCGAAGTAGAGCTCGTGGAGCAGCGTGGAATTGAGCGCGACTAGCTGCTCGCGCTTCAAGCTATTGACGACATAGCCCGGCGTGCTCGCGAAGTCGAGGGACTCGAGCTTCTCAGTGATGGCGTTCAGGCGACGCATGGCGCCGCCGTAGTTGTTCTCGTAGTGGCTCTCGATCAACTTCGGCGAGAGGCCGAGCAGCAGCCAGGGACGACAGTAGATCGGTGCGAGTTGGTAAGGCATGACACTCCTTTCGCATGATGAAGGTCGGAGCGGTGCTTGGACGCGAAAGGCGTACTTGAGACCGGGTGACACCCCGACGACCCGGCTGGGCGCGAACCGCGCCCACGAAATCCTTGCTCTCTATCGGTCGGCGGATGCCCCCCATCCGAAATCGTCGAACAGCGTGACGCTGTCGGCCTTGGTCCAGACGCCCACCGCGCCGGCGCCTGAGATGTGCGCATCCTCCATCTCGATCGCCGCCTTGCCGTCGTAGACGACGCGGATCTTCTTTCCCGAGAACTCCACGCGCAGCGCGTGCCACGTGTTCCCGGGTACCGGGGCGTGAACGTATTTCAGCGTGATGCGCCGGCCGTTCGCG
>Ga0326731_1000403_pt1 | contig 11076 bp, 7 predicted proteins | sample MHFSIPfraction_FD_207645 | JGI IMG/M metagenome (GOLD analysis project Ga0326731, IMG submission 207645) | Lab enriched peat soil microbial communities from Michigan Hollow, Ithaca, NY, United States - MHF9FY SIP fraction | ecosystem: Environmental > Terrestrial > Soil > Wetlands > Peat | place...
ACGGCCCTCGTACGGATCGTCCATCCGCTTCAGCGCCGGCACGGCCCGCGTCGGGGCGACTTCCCGCTCCACCCGGGCTCCCAGCTGGGCGGTGAAGAACCCGAGGACGTGATCGGGCCGGGTACGCCGCGTCGCGTGGAGCGCGCGGCGGACGTCGTCTTCCCGCCTTCCGTCGATGAGGTTTTCGACTCGGGCTGTGGCAATGGAAGGATCCAGCGCCCGCAGCTGCCGGGCCACCGCTGGAGCGAAGGGCAGGTCCGGCGCGGGGGGGAACCGCTCGATGCCGAGCCGGCCCGACAGCACCGGCGGGCGGGGGAAGCGGACGAACAGCGGCTGGGTGAAGTGTGGGTGGCGGACCATCAGCTCGCCCTTGGGGAGGGCGGCGAGCTTGGCCTTGGTCGCGGGCGACAGAATGCCGTACCCCGGGGTGGCGAGCTCGTCCATGTCCATCCGGCCGAACAGGGCGGTGCCGGCGTTTCCCACCACCCGCCGCAGTACCTGTGAGCGGAACTGCTGAGCCGAGAAGAGCACCAGCCCCAGGTACCGGCCGCGCTCGGACAGGTCGAGCAGCATGCGGCGCACGTAGGTGTCGGGCCCGTCGGTCGGGGCGTACTTGTTCAGCTCGTCGACGAACACCACCACATGGTCCACGCCCAGGTCGCGGCGCTCCAGATGCTCGCGCAGCTTGGAGACCAGCCGGGCGAAGACCAGGTCCTGGGCGGTTGGATCGAGCGCTGCGACGTCCACCACGTGCAGGCTCCGGTCGGCGAACTTCCCCCAGGGAAGGTCGCTGGACTGGCCGTCGTCGGTCACCAGGCCCTTCGCCCGCACGCTGATGTTCCCCAGCCGGTTGCGCACCTTCCTGATCGTGGCAAGGTGGTGGTTCTTCCAGATCTCGCTCCCGCTCGCCCGGACTTCCATGAAGTTGAAGATCTGCCGGAAGAACTGCTCGAGGTCCGCGAAGCTCTTCACCTCGGTCGGCCGCTCCAGAGTGGGATCGCTGTAGGCCCTCCCCACCACCCGCTCCGCCAGGAATCCAATGAACGCATCGGCTTTGGCGTCCACGTCGTCCCGGTTGAGCAGCACCTCGGCGTAGTCGAGCACCTCCCGTAGGCCCCAGACCAGCGGCACGGTGTTGGCCGACAGCGCCTCATGGGTGCGGAGCGTGTTCAGGTTCACTCCGTCGGGCTTGTAGGGCGCGTAATAGTGCACGTCCTGGAAGGGCTCGGGTCGGAGCCCCAGACGGTCATACAGCCGCAGGTCTTCCGCGCCCAGGTCCGCCGGCTGGTCGAGAAAGCAGAGGTCGGGCCCCTTCACGTTGAAGCAGACCGCCGCCACGCTGCCCTTGTGGCGCGGGAACTTCTGGAAAATCGTGCTGAGGAGAAACTCGACCGCGCTGGTCTTGGTCGCCAGGCCGGATACGCCGGTGATGTTCAGGTGGGCGGCCTCGGGCCCGAGCAGGAAGTCGGCGTCGAGATAGATCGGCGCCTCCATCCCCGCGGTGGCGTAGACCCCCAAGGGAACGCCGGTGGGAGTGGCACCGGTGGTGAAGGCGTCCATCCGGAGCGCTGCGACCACGTCCTCGTCCCCCGCGAGGCGGACCTCGCCGAGTGGCACCGGCTGCAGCGGCTCTTCGGGGATCTGCCGGAGCACGGCGGCGAGGTAGAGCCGGATCTCGGCCCGCTCGGTGGGAGCCTGCCCCGCGAGGGCGGGATCCCCATCGGCGCCGATGACGTCGTGCATCGGCGTCATCAGGTCGGAATAGGCGAACCCGTCGGTGACGATCCCGAGCACCGTGCGACCGGGCGCATCGACCCGGACGATGGCCCCGATGCCGACGGCCGAATCGCGCGCGGTCCAGAAATGGAATTGATGCGGGGTGGAGGGCTTGAGCTCGGTCGCGACAACGCGGCCAACGGGCGCGGGGGAGATCATTCTGAAAGCTAACCGTTCCGAGTTCCGAGTTGGTGGGCGCCAAGGCATGCCTTGGCGCCACGACTCGGAACTCGGAACTAGTTCGCCGAGCTGGCCCTGAGATACTGCTCGACCGCCCGTATCCCGTAGAGCAGCCGGTCCCAGCGCGGGTCAGGCGTGCTCACCGGCGCGCGCTCGGCCAGGAGCCAGCGGGAGAGGCGATCCGCCTGATCGAGCGTCGCCGGGACCGGCGCTGCCTCGACCCGTATCAGTCCGTGCAGCAGGTCCTTCCCTTCCCAGGGCCACAGGCGCAGGGCCCAGGAGTAGACCGGGGCGACCTCCCGTCCGGCGGGCGCAAAGACGGGCGAGCGGTGACCGGCGGGTATCCGGAGATACTGCTCCAGGTCCTGGTCGGCGAAGGGGAGCGTAGCGTGGCTCTTGCTGACGCCGATCATGCGGGGGTCCGCCGCCCATTGCGGGCTCTCCGCGAGCGAGCCGTCCACGATCAGCCAGTCGGAGCTGGTGGTGCGATACGCCAGGCCGACCTCCAGCTCCAGCCGGCCGCGGGCCCGGTCGATCTCGCGCCGCGCCAGCTGGAAGTCGTGCACCGGGTGCACCGGGACATCCTCGGGAAGCGGAATGGCGGCGTGGTTTTCGGGGATCTCGCCCAGCTCGGCGAGCACGACGGGCCGGGCGAGGATCAGGCGCCGGCGGGCAACCAGGGCAACATGCAGCTGACGGTCGCGCCGCTCCATGACGGCGGCGCCGATCTCCGCCACGACCAGCGGGCTGGCTCCGGCGTAGGCCATCACCTCGTATCGCTGGGTGCCGTCGAGAAAGGCCACGGCGCCGGGCCAGGCTTCGGCTTGCCCCACGGCCCGGCCGCTGACCGGTCCCGCCTCGATACGGCTCGCCAGCTGGATGGTGGCTTCCTCCGCCCGCCCTTCGCTGGCGGCCGGAATCCAGGTCGCGGGAGTGAACCCGCGCGCGATGACCACCCGGCGGAGCCGGGTCCAGGAGGGCGAGGGGCCGCGGGAGAGCATGGGAGTCCGTGAGCCGTCAGCCATCAGCCGTGAGCCATCAGCTGACGGCTGAAGGCCTACGGCTGACGGCTATTGGCCTTTCAGGAGACACCAGTTGCCTGACGCCTGGCCGCTGCCTGCTCACCCTTCCCCAGCCTTGCGATGAGCCCGAGAATCCGCTCCAGCGCCGTCTCCAGATCCTTATCGCTCGCGGCGTAGCTCATGCGAACCCAGCGATCGTCGCCGAACGCGGCGCCTGGCACCAGCGCAACGCCGGCCGTCATCGCCGCCTCGCAGAAGGCGGTACCGGTGTGGTCGTGGTTCGGGGTGACTCCATCGACCCGGAAGAAGAAGTAGAAGGCGCCGGTGGGCTCCACGAACTCGACTCCCGGAGCCGAGCCGCGGAACCGCTCCACTACCCGGTCACGCCGGCGGCGGAACGCCGCCACCATCTTCACCACGTCCTGCTCCACCCGCTCATCGGTGAAGGCGGTGACCGCCGCCCACTGCGCCGGATGGTTGGCCCCGGTGGTGGTGTGCGACTGCAGCGCGGCCATCGCCTTGGCAATCGCCATGGGCGCGTACGCGGCGCCGATGCGCCAGCCGGTCATCGCGTACGCCTTGGAGGCGCCGTAGATCAGCACCACCCGTTCCAGGTATTCGTCCGGCAGGTCGAGGAATGAGGGCGCCGGCTGAACGCCGTTGCCATAGTAGATCCGGCGGTAGATCTCGTCCGCGATGATCCACACCTGATTCGCCCGGGCCCACTCGGCGATCGCCTTGATCTCGGTGGCCGAATAGGTGGCGCCGGTCGGGTTGCAGGGCGAGCAGAGAATCAGGCCCCGCACCAGTTTGTCGGCCCGCTTCTCCAGGTCCTTGACGCTCACCTTGAGGCCCCACTCGGGGTCGCCCGGCACCAGGACCGGCTCCGCCCGGCAGAGCGAGACGATCTGGGGATAGGACACCCAGGCGGGCGACGGGATCAGCACCTTGTCCTTGGGCCCGAAGAGGCTGAAGCAGGCGTTGAAGATCGACTGCTTGGAGCCCGAGCTCACCACGACCTGGTCCGGGTTGATGGCCCGGCCACCCGACATCAGCGACATATTGCGCGCGATTGCGGCACGCAGCTCGGGGATGCCGGCGTTGGCCGGATAACGGGTCATCCCCTTCTCGATCGCCTGGATTCCGGCCTCGGCAATCGGCCGGGGAGTGTCGAAATCGGGCTCCCCGAGGCTCAGGTCGACCACATCCTCGCCCGCTGCCCGGCGGCGCTTGGTTTCGGCGCTGATGGCCACCGTTTCGGAAGGCTTGAGATAGGCGAGATTGAGGGAAAGACTGTCGGGCATTGGCAGGCCTGCTCGGTGGAGGGTCGGGAGCTCTGGCCCGGACAACCGCAGGGCCCGCAAAGCTGTGCGGGCCCACGGCGGAGACCATCAGCTGACAACCTGCGGCGGACGGAGAAAAGTCCCCCACTCGACAGTGGAAGTCAACTGGCCATTCATGGTGCCCGCCGTTAGCTTCGGGGTCCTTGCACGTGGCTGTTTGACAACCGAGGACGGCGATGTCGGGATTGACCGATCTGCATCTGGCCCCCGCGGTTGCGGCGGCCCTCGAGGCTTACGGGTACACCGCCCAGGATCCGGCGGTGCGGGATCAGGTGCCCACCGCGGCACGGGGCAACAACCTCGCGCTGGCGTGGCCACCCGCGGCGCGTTACGCCGCCCCGGCACTCGCGGGCGTGGTCAGTGCCCAGCTGAGCGGATCGGGCCGGGCCCTGTTGCTCGCCCCGCCGCACGCCCTGCAGGAATGGGCCGACGTCCTCCTCCCCCTTGCCCGTGCCGCCGGCCTTCCCGCCCTGGTGGCGGAGACACCCTCCCGCGCCACCCGCCGGCTGCGCGAATCGCAGCTCCGCCTGCTGCTGACCTCCCCGGCCACCGCCCTGTCCCTGCTGGAGCGCTCTGCCCTCAAGGCCGACCAGCTTGGCCACGTGATTCTCGCCTGGCCGGAGTGGTTCGAAGCCGAAGAGGCCCTCTCGGCCCTGATGCAGGATCTTCCGGCGGAGGCACAACGGATCGTGGTCCTGGCCGAACCGGCGCCGGGCCACCCGCTGCTGGAACGGTACGCCCGCCGCTGTCACCAATCCGGTCCCTTGCTGCCAGGCCCCGACGCGGTGCCGATGGACCGGCCCCCTGTGCGGGTTGTGACGACCGGGTGGGACCAGCGCGCCGGAGCGCTTGCGGGGCTGCTCGAAACCGAGGACCCAGCCTCGGTCGCCGTCTGGTGCGCCGACGAGCCGAGCGCCGCCGCGGCGCGCCTCGCGCTGCCAGTGGCGGACGACTCGATCCGGGTGGCCACCGGTGACGCCGCGAAGGCCGCACTGGTGGTGGCCTGGGACCTCCCGACTCCCGCCCGGCTCAATCAGCTGCGCCCGCTGGGCGACCTGGTGTTGCTGGCGCCGCCTCATGCCGGGGCGTACCTCCGCCAGGCGACCTCTCGCCAGGCGCTGGTACGGGTGCCGGGCATGCTGGAGACGGTGCGGCAGGAGGCGGCCCGGCGACGGGCCGTGCTTGCCGCCCTGCTGGAGAAGGGCGAGCTCGACGGCGAGACGCTGGCGCTGGCGCCCCTGTTCGAGCGGTATGACCCGAGCGAGGTGGCCGCGGTACTGTACCGGTTGTGGCGGAGCGCAGGTGCGGAGCCGCCCGCGGCACCGTCCGAGTCGGCGCCGACCGGCCAGGCCACCAAGGTATGGGTCAGCGCGGGGAAGAAAGACGGCACCACTGCGGCCGACCTGGTGGCGGTTCTCAATCGCGAGATCGGCATGCCGGCGGGGAAGATCGGCCGCATCGAGATACGCGAGCTGTTTTCGCTGGTGGAAGTGCCGGCGGGCGAGGCGGAATCCATCGCGCGGCAGCTGTCCGGAAAGACGGTGCGGCGGCGAACGGTGACGGCGAAGGTGGACCGGGGGTCGGGTCCGCGACGGTGACGATCGCCGCGGTAGGGCCAAGGCATGCCTTGGCCCTACCACATCACCGCCGGTTCACCAGGTCCTTGAAGTTCTTCGCCGCCTTGAAGACCGGGGCGATCGAGGCCTTGATGGTCATCGCGCGGCCGGTGCGGGGATTGCGCGCGGTGCGCGCCTTGCGGCGACGGGGCTCGAAGCTGCCGAAGCCCGACAGCTGGACCTTGCGCCCGCGGCGCAGTTCCGCGGCGATGAGGCCATCGGCGCCGAACAGGGTGTCGAGCAGGCGGGCGACCTCGGCCTTGGGGCGGCCGAGCTTCGCGGCGACGGCGGTCACCATCTGCTGCTTGGTCACGCCGGGCTCCGGGGATCCAGGGGGCGGTGTTCGGGGGCGCGGAATATGGCGACCCGTTCGGACCGGCCGCAAGCGGCGTGAAATGATCGCTTGACCGCGTCCCCCGGCCGCCGTATCGTGAGCGACTCTCGTCCCTTCCATATGAGGTTGTGATGTACCACGGGTCGCGACCCGGGTGGATCGAGGTCATTGCCGGGGTGATGTTCAGCGGCAAGAGCGAGGAGCTCATCCGCCGCGTCCGGCGGGCCATCATCGCCCGGCGCAAGGTGCAGGTCTTCAAGTCTCACCTCGACTCCCGCTACACCGGCCTGCTCAGTGTCTCCACCCACGACGGCCGCGAGATCGAGGCGACCCCGGTCGACTCGGCTGGCGAGATCTTCCGCCTGGTCAAGCCCGACACCGAGCTGGTCGCGATCGACGAGGCGCAGTTCCTCGATGACGAGCTCGTGACGGTGGCCTCGGCCCTGGCCGCGCGTGGCGTCCGGGTGGTTCTCGCCGGTACCGACACCGATTTCCGGGGCGAACCGTTCGGGCCAATGGGCCGGCTGCTGGCCATCGCCGAGTCGGTGGACAAGCTGCAGGCGATCTGCGTCATCTGCGGAGACCTCGCCACCCGCAACCAGCGGCTGGTGGACGGCAAGCCGGCGCGCTACGACTCGCCCACCATCCTGGTTGGCGGCCGCGAGACCTACGAGGCCCGCTGCCGGCATTGCCACCGGGTGCCGCGGAAGGACGAGGATCAGACGGCGCTGCTGTAGGCGCGGGTAGGCGCGCACAGCTGTGTGCGCCTACAGCGCACCTACGCGGGCGCCGTCTGATACCCCCATGTTGTCCGTCGCCCTCACCGGCAATGTCGCTGCGGGGAAGACCCGCGTCGCCGAGTTATTCCGCCGGTGGGGGGGAACCCTCATCGATGCCGATCAGCTGGTCCGCGAGATCCAGACGCCCGGGACTCCCGAGTTCGCCGCGATCATCGCCCGATTCGGTTCGGAGGTAGTGGCCCCCGACGGCAGCCTGGACCGCGGCCGCCTGCGCGCCCGGGTGTTCGCCGATCCCGCCGCCCGGCTCGCACTGGAGGCCATCGTCCACCCCGCCGTGGACCGTCGCCACGAACAGCTGCTGGCCGAGGCGCGCAGGCGAGGGGCTCGGATCGTGGTGAGCGATATCCCCCTGCTGTTCGAATCACTCGACCCCGCGAAGTTCGATGCCGTGGTCCTGGTCGACGCGCCCGAAGACGTCCGGCTGGCGCGGCTGGTGAAGGACCGGGGCCTTTCGCCGGATGAGGCCCGCCGGATGATGGCGGCCCAGTGGCCGGCGGAGCGGAAGCGGGCCTGGCGCGATCCCGCGGGTCGCGGCCCCCTGGTCATCGAAAATGATGGCGACCTCGCCACTCTGGAACGGCGGGCGCGTGCAGTGTGGGATGGGCTGGTGTCGAGGCGTCAGGCGTGAGGCGTAAGGCGTCAGGGATCAGGCGTGAGGCGTCAGAGGTTTGATGACGGCGCCCGCTCTACGCCGAATACCTGACGCCTTTGCGCCTGACGCCTATCCCCGACACCTTGCCGTTCTCCCACGCCTCATCTAGACTTGCGGCACGCAATCCGCCGGAGAAATTCGTGGCCAACATCCCCGCCGATCTGCTCTACACCCCCGAGCACGAGTACGTCCGCAAGACTGCCGATCCGGCAGTGGTCGAAGTCGGAATTACCGACTACGCGCAGGGCGAGCTGGGCGACATCGTCTTCGTCGAGCTGCCCAAGCCTGGCGCCAAGTTCGCGCGGATGGCGGTATTCGGCACGGTGGAAGCCGTGAAGGCAGTCTCCGAGCTGTTCTGCCCGGTTGCGGGAGAGGTGATTGCGTCCAATCCGGCTCTGGAGGGCGACCCGGGCACCATCAATCGGGACCCGTATGCCACCGGATGGATGATCCGCCTCAGGCTCTCGAACCCGGCCGACCTGTCCGAACTGCTCACCGCTCCCGCGTATGAGGCCAAGATTGGCGGATGAACTCCAATCCGTGTGCCGCTCCCATTCAGTCCGAACGCCCCGCTGCCGTTCCGCGGGGCGTTTGTGTGTCGGGGGAGTTCCCGGCCTCCGCCGCCTCGTCACCCGTCGCTTGTCGCCTTGTCGCCTGTCGCCTCATCGCCTTGTCGCCCGTCGCCTCGTCGCCTTGTCGCCTTGTCCTGTGACGCCTGAATCCTGACCCCGACTCCGACACCCAGCACCACATCCGCCCCGCCATGACCGACATCACCGCCCCGGCGCAGTCCGACGCCTCATACACTCTGCTCCGCACCGAGCGTTTCGTCTCCCGGCACATCGGGCCCCGACGAACCGAAGTGCAGGAGATGCTCGACGTCCTGGGATATGACTCGCTGGACCACTTCATCGATGTCGTGGTCCCGGAGGACATCCGCCTGCGTCGGCCGCTGGATCTGCCGCCCAACCGGTCGGAGCGTGAGGTGCTGCAGGCGCTGCGCGGCATCTCCAGCCAGAACCGGCTGGCCCGTTCCTATATCGGCATGGGCTATTACGGAACCTTCACCCCGCAAGTGATCCAGCGGAACATCATGGAGAACCCTGGCTGGTACACTGCCTACACCCCGTACCAGGCCGAGATCGCCCAGGGCCGGCTGGAGGCGCTGCTCAACTTCCAGACGATGGTGGCAGACCTGACCGGACTGCCCATCGCCAACGCGTCGCTGCTGGATGAGTCGACGGCGGCGGCCGAGGCGATGAACCTGTCGCTGGCGCTGAAGCGTCCGCCGGGCACGCCGGCGTACCTGGTCGACGAAGGGTGTCATCCCCAGACGATCGCGGTGATCCGGACCCGGGCCGGGGCCCGGGGCGTGGAGGTGCGGGTCGGACCGGCGGACAGCTTCGCGTTCGATGCGGGCGTGGTCGGCTGCCTGGTGCAGTACCCGGCGACTGACGGCGGGGTGCGGGACTTCGGAAGCGTGTGCCAGCGGGCTCACGCAGCGGGTGCCCTGGTGACGGTCGCGACCGACCTGCTGGCGCTGACGCTGCTCCGGCCGCCGGGGGAGTGGGGCGCGGACATCGCGGTGGGGAACTCGCAGCGGTTCGGCGTGCCGATGGGCTACGGCGGGCCGCACGCGGCATTCTTCGCCACTAAGGATGAGTACAAGCGCCACATGCCGGGCCGGATCATCGGGGTGTCGAAGGACACCAGCGGCCGCCTGGCGCTGCGCATGGCGCTGCAGACCAGGGAGCAGCACATCCGGCGCGATAAGGCCACCAGCAACGTCTGCACCGCGCAGGTGCTGCTGGCGGTGATGGCGAGCATGTACGCCGTCTACCACGGGCCCGGCGGACTGAAGCGGATCGCCGAGCGGGTGCATACCCAGGCGACGATGCTGGCGTCGGCGCTGCGTCGGCTGCGGTACCACATCGTGCACCCGCATTTCTTCGATACCATCTGCGTCGAAGTGCGGCCCGCCAACGTGCCCCGCATTCTCGACGCGGCCCGGGCGCGCCGGATCAACGTGCGGGTGCTCGACAGCCATCACCTCTCGGTGGCGCTGGACGAGACCGTCTCGGTGGCCGACCTGTCCGACCTGATCTCGATCTTCTCGCTCGACGTGGCTCTCCCGCACATGCTGGGCGACAGCGGCACCCACACCGAACCGGCGATCCCGGAGAACCTGCGGCGGACCTCGCCGTTCCTCACCCATCCGGTCTTCCACCGCTGTCACAGCGAGACCGAGATGCTCCGCTATATCAAGCGGCTCGAGGTCAAGGATCTCTCGCTCACTGCCGCGATGATCCCGCTGGGCTCCTGCACCATGAAGCTCAACGCGACCACCGAGATGATGCCGGTGAGCTGGCGGGAGTTCAACCGGATTCACCCGTTCGCGCCGCGGGCCCAGACCCAGGGATATCAGCTGCTGTTCGAGCAGCTGGAGTCGTGGCTGTGCGAGATCACCGGTTTCGCCGGGGTGTCGCTGCAGCCCAACGCCGGGTCCCAGGGGGAATACGCCGGCCTGCTGGTGATCCGGGCGTGGCACAAGGCCCGGGGCGAGGGCCACCGTACCACCTGCCTCATTCCGATGTCGGCCCACGGCACCAACCCGGCGAGCGCGGTGATGGCGGGGCTCACCGTGGTGCCGGTCGCCTCCGATGCCCAGGGCAACGTGGACCTGGCGGACCTGCGGGCCAAGGCGGCGCAGCACCAGAGCACCCTGGCCTGCCTGATGGTGACCTACCCCTCGACCCACGGGGTCTTCGAGCCCTCCATCCGCGAGATCTGCCGGATCGTGCATGATCAGGGCGGCCAGGTGTACATGGACGGCGCCAACATGAACGCGCAGGTCGGTCTCTGCCGGCCGGGCGACTTCGGCGCCGACGTGTGCCACCTCAACCTGCACAAGACCTTCTGCATCCCCCACGGCGGCGGCGGGCCGGGCATGGGGCCGATCGCGGTGGCGCCGCATCTGGTGCCCTTCCTCCCCGACCACCCGGTGGTCCCGCAGGGCCGGCCGCAGAGCTGCGGCACCGTCTCTTCGGCGCCGTGGGGCAGCGCCGCGATCCTGCCGATCTCCTACGCCTACATCGCGCTGATGGGAACCGACGGCCTGGCCGAGGCCTCCAAGGTGGCGATCCTCAACGCCAACTACATCGCCCACCGGCTGAAGCAGCACTTCGGGGTGCTCTACGCCGGCGCCCGGGGACTGGTGGCCCACGAGTGCATCCTCGACATGCGGCCCTTCAAGCAGTCCGCCGGCATCGAGGTCGAGGACATCGCCAAGCGGATCATCGACTACGGTTTCCATCCGCCGACCGTGTCGTTCCCGGTGCCGGGGACGCTGATGA
>Ga0326731_1000404_pt1 | contig 11074 bp, 7 predicted proteins | sample MHFSIPfraction_FD_207645 | JGI IMG/M metagenome (GOLD analysis project Ga0326731, IMG submission 207645) | Lab enriched peat soil microbial communities from Michigan Hollow, Ithaca, NY, United States - MHF9FY SIP fraction | ecosystem: Environmental > Terrestrial > Soil > Wetlands > Peat | place...
GTTCGTCAAGTGCCCCGACGGCGCCGCAAGTGGAAATCCCGAGCCGCTCCGGGTAGAATGGAAACCCAGGTGGTCATGATGAGAACACGGAAGACAACCCTTCGCGCCGCGGCCGCCGTGGTCGCCGCTGTCCTCGCCGCAGCCTCGGCCTGCCGGCGCCATCCCCCGGCCGTGGCCCCGAACCCGGCCGAGCTGGCCCGGACCGTTCTGATCGAGCGGGTCGGGACAGAAGGGACCGAGGGGCCCGTCTTTTGCCGGCGGGACCGGGTCTGTGGCTCCGACGTCCTTCCCGGCTTCTACCGGAAGCGGGATTTCCGGCCGGCCTGGATCGACGACCGCCTCGCCCTCGGCAATGCCCGCGCTTTCGTCGCCGCCTTGCGCCAGGTCGACCAGGACGGCCTCAACCCGGAGAACTATCACCTGGCCGCCGTCGAATCCCTGCTCGCCGGCATCGACGCGGCCCGGACGAAGAGCCTTGGCAACGTCCGGCCCGAGGACCTGGCCGATCTGGAGATGTTGCTGACCGACGGGTTCCTCCTCTGCGGCTCGCACCTCGTTCACGGCCAGGTCGATCCGGAGACCATCCAGTCCGAATGGTTCATCAAGGGGCGCGTCGGGGACCTGGCCGCGGCCCTGGAAAAGGGTCTGGCGGCGGGGGATGTCCCTGCCGCGCTCGACTCGCTCCGGCCGGCCAACTCTTTTTACCGGGGGATCCGGAAAGCCCATATCGAGTATGCCGCCCTCGCCGCCGCGGGCGGCTGGCCGGGATTCCCGCCGGGCCCAAAGATCGTTAAGGGCGACCGGGGGGCCCGCGTGACCGTCCTAAGGCAGATCCTGGCGGCGATGGGCGATGTCACCGAGGAGGCGGCGCCCGAGCCGGAGCTTTTCGACGACGCCCTCGAGGCCGGTCTCAAGCGGTTCCAGGACCGGCATGGCCTCGAGCCCGACGGCGCCGTCGGCTCGGCGACCGCCGCGGTCCTGAATACCTCAGCCGAGGAACGGCTGAAGCAGCTCCGGGCCAACCTCGAGCGCTGGCGCTGGATCACCGAGGAGTTGGGCGAGAGGTTCGTCATCGTCAACGTCGCCGGCTTTGAGGTCGGCGTCTTCGAGGCGGGGCAAGCGGTCCTGCTCATGCCGGCCATCGTCGGCCGGGCCTATCGCCAAACGCCCGATTTCAGCGGCAAGATCTCGACGATCACCTTCAATCCCGCCTGGAACGTGCCGCCCAAGCTGGCCCGGGAGGATATCCTGCCCAAGCTTAAAAAGGACCCGTCCTATCTCCAGAAGAAGGGATTTCGCGTTTTCCAGAACTGGTCGGACGGCGCCCGGGAGATCGACGGCGGGGCCGTCGACTGGTCGCAGATCAAGGCGGACAGCCTGTCCTTCAAGTTCCGCCAGGACCCCGGTCCGCAGAATGCGCTGGGCCGGATCCTGTTCCTGTTCCCGAACAAGTTCGACGTGTATATGCACGATACCCCCGAGCGTTATCTCTTCACCCAGGCGGTCCGCGATTTCAGCTCGGGCTGCATCCGGATCGAGAAGCCGCTCGACCTGGCCCTCTATGCCCTGGGCGATGATCCGTCGTGGACGAAGGAAAGGATCCTGGACATCATCGCCTCGGGAGAAACGAAGGTCATTCCTATCCGGAAGCCGATCCCGGTCCACATTCTCTACTGGACGGCGTGGCTGGGTGCGGACGGGCGGGTCCAATTCCGGCAGGACATCTATCTGCGGGATGCGGCCCTGGTCAGGGCGCTGGAAGAACGCGCCGCGGCGGCGGCCCGCTAGGGGCTACCAGGTCCGGACGCGGCCGACGTCGACGTGGACGAAATCCTGCCCCGGGTAATAGCCGACCCCTCCGCCCTTGAGCGCGACCGCTTTCCGGTAGAGGTCGCGGAGAGCGACGCCCGGGACGCGGATGTCGATCGCCTTGCCGACGAGATGGAGGCTGTTGGCGGCCACGCCGCCCCCGCCCGTCTTCCTCAGGTATTCGTTCGTGCTCTTGGAACGATAGCCGGAAATGACGTGGAAGGGCCCCTCTGTCGGGATCGCCCGCCCCAGGCGGACGAGGAGGTCGAGCAGACTGACATCGATGTCTTTGGTCTCGCCGTTCATGGGGTCGCGGAGGATGTGGTTGACCTTTTGGAGAGATTCGGGGATGAGGCAACCGCTCCGGCAATACTCGATGTCCGCGGATTCGCCGGAGTGCGTGTTGTAGAACGAAAGCTCGCGGTCCGCGGGAAGAGGCTCCGGTGACGCAAAGGCCGAAAGCCGCGAGGCGAACGGCAGGGCCAGGGCGGCAGCCCCCAGGGCGAGGAACCGCCTCCGGCCTGGGGTCCCAGGGGAGAATAGGTTACTCAATATATCTTTCATTGGTATTTTAGTCGCCCCATATCCATCTATTATACCAAACTCCCTTTCCGGGGTAAAAGTTGCAGGCCCGGGGCCGGTTTCCCCCTGGGGGAAGGCCAGTTTGACCCGTTTCCCCCTGTCCACCAGGCGGGCCTCCCATAGGCCCCTCTGGCGACCACTCGCAGGGCAGCACCCCCGGGGGGTGCGGGGCTGTCCCAGCAGCCTTCCAGGCAGCCGGGCTCGCTGCGGCCGGTTCAACGGACGACGATCTCGTCGACGAAGACCCAGGATAGGCCCCCGGCCGAGGGGTGCCAGTCGGGGAGGCGCTTGGTTCCTTCGAGGCGGAAGCGGATGTAACGGACGGCGGGAGGCGTGCCCGGGTTGGCGGGGCCGCTCTCCCAGAGATGGGTCCGGACCGCCTCTTCGTCCCGATGGTCGCCCTCCGCGGCCTTGGCGCCGAGATCGGCAAAGGACGCCCCGTCGGCCGATACCGAGCACTCCAGACGATCCGGGTGGAGGATCCAGCTGCGCTGGTCGGAGAGCGTGCTCAAGGCGATCTCGCGGGCGGCCACCGGGCGGCCGAGGTCGAGCGTCAGAACCAGATCGACGCCTTCCCAACCCAGCCAGTGGACCTTGAAATCGCTCGCGCCGCGGACGCCGTTCGTCAACACGGCCGGGTCGCCCTTGGCGTATTTGGGGGACGGAGGCGGTTCGCACGCCACGGGCCGGCGGAAGGCCAGATTGCCTTCGACCTGGACGTCGATGAAGCGCCGGACGCCTTCCCCGTAGGCTTCGGGCGTCAGGCCCGACTCGTTGAGCGTCCTGACGTTCCCGGCCCGGCATCTGGCGGCGAACTCGTCGACGAGCTGGACCATGGCCGTCTTGGGGACGAAGCGGCCGCCCTTTTCCTCGTAAAAGCCGCGCGGGCCGAACATGTCGTCCTTGCCGATCTCGATCTTCGCGTACATCAGGGGGAGGCGGCCGGTCTCGACGCGCGTCCGGCGCTCGGGATCGCCGGCCACGGCCGCTTCGGCCTGGTCGAAGAGCTTGTCGTAGAGAGCGACATCGGCGGCGGAGAGGTAGTCCGCGGCGTGGACCGCCGGCGGCTCATAGATGTCGAGGCGGGCGCCGGAGCGTGAGAGCGCCGCGCGCAAGGCGTCGATGTATCGGCGGAGCGGGGCGGCCGCCCGGCCGTAGTAGCCGCGCAAGAAATCCTCCATCGCGGCATCGGCGTCCGTGTCCGGGTCCCAGAGGAGCTTGGCCAGAAGATAGGACTTGAGCTCGCTCCATTCGTGCCCCGGGCCGGTGTTGGTCTGCTGGAAATGGCGCCGGACGCCGTGTCCCGTGAAGAAGCGGATGTTCGGCTGGAGGACGTGGAGGTTGGGGAACGGAGAAACGTGATGGGAGAAATTCACGGTGTAATCCCAGAGATAGAGGCGGCTGCAGATCCGGCTCCAGTCCTCGATGTCGCGGACGAACGCCGCGCTCGAGGGATCTCCGGCGATCGGCAGGCTGCGGTTGAGCTCGATCGTGCAGAGCATGACCTCGACGTTCGGGGCCGGCTTGGTCAGACGGGGGGCCGGGCGCGAGTACTGATAGGCCAGGGTCGAGATCGTCTTGTCGGGGAAGAGGGCCGCGACGCGGTTGACGAAACGGAGGATGAGACCCGCCGGCGAGCCTTCCTCCTCGACGACCTTCCGACATTCGGGACACTGGCAATAGGAGAAGTTGTCGTTCTGGCTGACCGACCAGATCCTCTTGTCCGGCTGAGCCGCCATCTCTTCCCGGAGCCGGGCCACCACGATGTCGAAGACCTCGGGCCGGGACAGGCAGGGCTGATCGATGATCCGCTTCCCGTTCATCAGGGCGAAATACTCGGGATGCGACGCGAAATAGGACGGCCAGGGGATGAGCCGCTGGAAGGTGTGGACGTAGTAGCCCGCCCCGTAGAGGTCCGCCGGAGAGTGGAGCCGCATCCAATCGAGATAGTCCGCGTCGAGGGCGAATTCCCCGTTGACGATGCGGACCTCGTTCTCGGGATTGTCGACTTCGAGGAGGCAGCCGAGGGCGAGATCGTCATGCGGCGGGAAGAGCTCGGCCGACGGGCTGAACTTCCGGCAGCCGAAGTATTTTTCGAGCAGGTGGACGACGCCGTAGATGACCCCCTTGCCGCCGCCGCCCGCGACGTAGAGATCTCCCGCGGAGGTGGCGACGGCGAATCCGTCCGGGCGGAGCGAGGCGAGCGAGGAGCCGATGACGGGAGGCAGGGCGCTTCCGGGAAAGCCGATGGCCGCGACGCCGGGGCCGTCCGGCTCGGCGGCCGTGAGGACGGAGAGGTCGACGCCGCTCATCTTGAAGATCGACGTCCGCAGGATGTCGGCGGCCCGGCGCTCGGCGTCTCCGGCCCCCTCGGGGATCTCGATCCTGGCGGCCGGCCGGCCGTGATCGACGAAGACGAACGACCGGCTGCACGGGCTGGCCTCGACCGGGCGCGGGCGGGACGCGGAGGAAGGGGAGGTCGCGCAGGCCGCCGCAGACAGCAGCGTCACGGCCGCGAGCGCGGCTGCGGCCCGTGGGCAGCGGGGCCTCGTTCGCGTCCGTCCTGAAGGTCGCCGGGTCGGCATCAACCGGCAATCTAAACCAAACCGCTTCGCCTCGTCAAACTCCAAGGCCGGCTGGATTTCCCGGGGCCGGATGGCGGGCCGAAGTCCCTCGACGGCCTTTCGGACCCGCCGTGGTCTCCTGGACGGACTGGCCGCGTCACATGAAGAGAACGATACCGAGGGAGACGACGGCCAGGACGAGGGAGAGCTTGTGGAGCGCGCGCCAGACGATGTTGGCCGGGCGCAGGATCTCGAACTCGGTGACGTAGACGACCTCGCAGGCGCCGTTGCCCCGGTCAGTGCGGACCGTGCTCGAGCGGCGCGCATACGGGGCGCCCTTCACGCCGTACGATACGAGCCAGCCCTTGAAGCGGACCTGATCGCCCTTGCGGGCCTTGAGGACGGCGTCGGCGACGATCGGGTCGGCCGGGAGAAGGTGGTTGTTGGACAGGCAGTTCTCGGTGAAGATCTCGCCCGTCTCCCGGTCGGGGTAGCGGTAGAAGCAGGTGAAATCCCGGTTCCGGAACGTCATCCGCAAGTAGACGCCGCTCTCGGCGTTCCTGCCCCAGATGACGCAGATGTCCTTGGTGTTGAGGAAGTCGTTCCACTGCTTGTGGGAGATATCGACGAACGAAGCCGAATGATGATAAGAGACGATCATCCCCCAGAGCTCGTAGCCGAATAGCGGTGTGACGGTATAGGTCACGTCCTTGCGCGTGACCTCGAACGGCTCGGGCAGGCCGTCCTCCGTCTGGACGGGGTCCCGGAGGATCGGCTCAAGGACGAGGCTTTTGTCGGGGAGGCGGCTCTGCAGGAAGAACGAGACGACGAAAACGAGGGCCGCGGCCGGGAGCAGAACCCGCGCCAGCTTCGGCAGTCCCGGGACTCTCTCGCTCATGCCTTTCCGCCGACGAGGACAATGTCCTTCTGCGGGCGGCCGAGCCATTCGGCCCCGTCCTTGGTCACGACGACCATCTCCTCGATCGTGACGACGCCTCGCCCCGGAACGGTCAGGCGCGGCTCGATGGTGAAGACCATGCCTTCCTCGAGTTTCTGAAAGGGCTTCTGGGCGTATTTCTCCCAGGCGGGCCCGAGAATGGCCGTCCCGTCGTGGGCGAATCGGCCGACCTGGTGGCCGAGGGCATGGGGGAATTCCGCGTAGCCGGCCTCGACGACGATCGAGCGCGCGACGGCGTCGATCGCCCGGCCTTCGACCCCCGGCTTCATGGCCGCTTTCGACTCCTCGACGGTCCGGAGGATCGTCCGGAAGCCCTTCATGACGTCATCGGGGGCGCTCGCCTCGCCGGGCGCGAGGATGTAGAAGGTCCTCTGCATGTCCGAGCAGTACCCTTCGATCTTGACGCCGAAGTCCATGTTGAGGACGTGGCCGGGCTCGACCGTTCGGCCGGTCGGCGAATAGTGGGCCTGGGCGGTGTCGGGGCCGGTGAAGACGGCCGGGCACGTCGCCTGGCCCCAGGCCGTAGGGAGCTTCCGGCGCCCGGCCTCGGCCAGGATGAAGGCGGCGATCTCGCTCTCGGTCCGGCCCGGGGCGATGAACCGGCCGACGAGGTCGAAGATCTCTTCGGTCGCCCGGACCGCCTGCTTCATCCAGCCGATCTCGGCCGAGGATTTCCGCTCGCGCAGGGCCGAGACGATCTTTTCGGCCGGCCCGAGCCGCTCGGCCAGGCCCGCCTCGGCCAGGAAGTCGCGGAGCGTCAGGTACATGCCGTGGGTCAGGCCGTCGCAGATCTCGCTCGCCTTGGAGTAGTTGACGGCGATCGACCGCGGGTCCACGTCCTTCAGGAATTCGAGCAGAGGCTCCTTGATCCCGGTGACGTACCCCACGACCTTGTCGTAGGCGCCCGTTTCCTCGATCCCCCTTTGGTCGTAAAGGCCGACGATGGCCCGGGTCCGGCCGTCGGCGCAGACGATGAAGGCCGAGTGCCAGGTGACCGGGCCGGGGGCGAGAAAGACGAGGGTCGGGTCGCCGCAGATCTCGCTCTCCCGGGTGAAGGTGATCCAGCAGTCGATGCCGAATTCTTTGAGCAGTCCCGCGGCCTGTTCGATCTTTTCCTGGATGAGGGTCATGCGTGTCCTCCGGCGGTCATGTGGCGAAGCGCTTGAGCTTCTTGAGGAATATCGCGATCAGGACGGCGGCCAGGACCATGAGGGCCGCGAGGAAGAGGAAGTACTGGTGGTGGGGAAGGCTGCTGTAGGATTTTCCGAGCAAGCCGCTGCCGTAGCTTCCGGCGGCCGTGGCCGCGAACCAGCCGCCCATCATCAGCCCGGCGATCCGCGGCGGGGCGACCTTGGAGACGAACGACTGCCCCATGGGCGAAATGAGGATCTCGGCCAAGGTGACGAAGAAGTAGGTCCCGACGAGCCAGGCCGGCGACATGACGTTCTGGTCCCGGTTCCCGCCGGCCAGACCGGCGCAGACCATGACGATCATGGCCAGGCTCATGATCAGCATGCCGAGCAGGATCTTGACGGGCGTCGACGGTTCGCGGCCGCGCCGGTTCAGGCGGCTGAGGAGGGCCAGCAGGAGCGGGGTCAGGGCCAGGATGAAAAAGGGCTCGAAGGACTGATAGGTCTCGGGCCGGAGCCATTTCAGGATGACGGTCGACCGCTCGGCGAAGAGGGTCAGGCCGAAGAAGTTCTGGTAGAAGGCGACCCAGAAGAAGATAACGATGAGAAAGAGGATGACGAGCGTCGCGATGCGCTGGCGCTCTTCGCGCTTGTCCACGGCCGGGCAGGCGAGAACGGGCGCGGCCTCTCCGGCGGCTTTCGGCGCGGCCGCCCCGCCGGTCCCGAGCTTGCAGTCGAAAGGCCGGAGCCGGGGCTCGCCCGCACGGAAAATGATCAGGGCGAAGACCATGCCGGCGCCTGCGATCCAGAACGACAGATTGTAGCTGTGGAAGACGGCGTTGTTGACCGTGGCCACGAGCGGCGCGACCATGGCCCCGAGGTTGACGCCCATATAAAAGATGTTGTACCCGGCGTCCTTGAGCTCAGGCCGCCCGGAGTAGAGATTGCCGACGAGGACGGCCATGTTGACCTTGAAGATCCCCGTCCCCAGGCCGATGAGCAGAAGCCCGAGGTAGAACGGAAGCACGCGGCCGGGGCCGGAGACGGCCAGGCCGACGTAGCCGAGGGCCATCAGGAAGGCCCCGGCCCGGACCGTCCGGATCTGGCCGATGATCTTGTCGCCAAGCCAGCCGCCGAGGAGCGGAACGAAATAGCACAGGGCCAGGAAGATCCCGTAGGAGTCGCCCTTGCGGGCGTCGGACCAGCCCAAGACCTTGTCCATGTAGAGGACGAGGATGGCCATCAGAGTGTAGAACCCGACCCGTTCCCACATCTCGGTGAAGAAGATGAAAGCCAGGGCGCGGGGGTGCTTCTTCAGCATGGGGCCGCCTTTCGCGGGTATGCTAGTCAAAAAGGCGGAAGGGGTCAAACTCCTTTTGACCCCTTCTTGACAGATTCTTGACAACTTCCTCGAGCGGGGATGATATTGTGAAAGCGGAAGGGTGGGAAGATCGAAATGGGGAGACAGGCCATGAAAATAAGATCGTTGGTCTCATTCTGGATCGTCGCGGCGGCGCTCGCGGCTCTGGCCGCCTGTAAGGGCGGGAGCCCGGCCGATCCCGAACCTCCGGCGACGCCGGTCTCCTTCAAGGGGACCATAACTTCCGGAGGCTCTCCGCTCGCCGGGGTCACCGTCTTTCTCTCCTGGGACGAAGCCAAAGTCACCGTGACAGACACCGCCGGGGCCTTCTCGTTCACGGGTCTTACCGGGAAGAATTTCGTCATCACCCCTTCGATGCAAGATCAAGCCTTCACGCCCTTGAACTATGAGTTGGGAGCGCAGTCGCGGACCGACCTCGCCTTCACCGCCGCGCCGGCGACGCACGGTTCCGTAAAGAACACGATCGCCGCGGATTTCACCGCCGTCGACCAGAACGGCCGCAGCGTCTCGCTGTATTCCTATTTCGGCAAGGTCGTCCTCATCGATTTCTCGGCCGATTGGTGCGGGCCCTGTCAGTCCGAAGCCGCGAAGGCCGAGGCCCTGTATCAAAGCTACAGGGACAAGGGCTTCCAGACGCTTACGATCATGATCGACGGCCCCCCGTCGACTTGGGCCAGCACTTATGGACTGAGCTTCCCCGTCCTTGACGACACGTCCCAGCTCATTTGGACGATCTTCGGCGAAGGCTACATTCCACTGAACATCATCCTCGACAGGAACATGAACATCCAATACAAGGTCGCCGGATACGACGAGGCCTCGGTCGTCGCCACGATCAAGAAGTACCTCTAGAACCTGAGAAAAGCCTCCAGTCGCACCCCTTCGAAGGGCGGGAAGAGCCGGCAGACGCCTCCGGCGCATTTCGTCGAGCCTTTCGTAGAGCCGACGAACAATCGCAGGGAATGCCCCCCGGCCAGCCGGACCTCGACCTGGCCGGCCCAATAGTCTCTTTTCCCCGTGATAAAGATAACCGCCGGGTCGGTCGTCCTCTCATAGAGGGCCGCGACGACCCATCGGGGCGACTTGTGGAGAGCCAGGGACGACCTCACTTCGGCATATCCGTAGCCGGGGCCGTCGAAAACCTTGTGCTTCCAATCCCCCTCGAGGCTGAGACCGGACCCGATGGGCCAGCTGAGGTTGATCTGGTCGTGAAAGGTCCGGCCGTTGGTGCTTACGAAGGCCACGGACGTATCGTTCTCCCACCGCCATCCGGCCAGCCCGTTCAGGTAGCCGCCTCCGGCGAATTTCTTCTCGATCCCCGCGAGGAGATGCCCGATGCCCCGCTCGTACGACCCGTAAAGGCGGTGATCTTCGGGATCGTCCTCGACGCGGAGGAACCTGGCGTAGAGCAGCGTCTCGGAGGCCGGCGAATAATAATCGAGGCGGGCGGAATAGCCTGAAACATCGGTCCGGTCCAGATCGAATTGATCAGCCAGGATCTCGATCTCTTCGCTTTCGAGCAGCGGCGGCCGGCCGTACTCGAAGTTGAGCTCCCGGTAGTCCTTCATCTCCAGGAGCAGGGAGAATCTCCCGGCGTGAAGCTTCGACCCCAGATACAGCCCATGGCCGTTGACCGGGCTTTCGATGTCGTAGGCCCGCCGTCGCATGAGCGAGAATTCCCCGTAGATCGCGGCCATCCCCCAAAGCTCGGGAAGCTCCACGCTGATCGATCCGGAATCGACTCGGCGGTTCTCGAAATCCGAGTCCGGTTCGAGCGCCGCGCTGACGCCTTGGATCCGAAGCGTTCCGAGGCCGGGCTTCTTCCAGCCGACGGCGCCGCCAAGGACCTTGTCCCGGACGCCGGAAGCCCCGGGCCGGTCGATCCAGCCGCCGAAGACCTCTCCCGTTGCGGGACCTGAGGCGAACGAGACCTGCCCGCCGTCGACGGTCGTGTCGATGACGTAATCCAGCCCTTCCTCCTCGAAGACCTTGGTCAGGCTGAAGACGAGTCCGCGGCCGAGCGAGGTGTAGAAATCGCCGGCCCGGACCCGGAAGTCCTGGGCTTCGTACTGGACGTAGCGCTTGGCCAATTCGATATCGGCGTCGAGGGGCGAGAAGGACATGAGGGTGTCCAGACGGGCTCCCGCCAGGAGACGGCCGTGCGAGACGGTGAGGTCCAGCTGGTTGACGACCCTGGAATAACCTTCGCCCGGACCGCCCTGTCCCGAGGAGGGGCTCGGCAGTCGAAGCAGGAAGGACTCGTTGGCCCGGACCGCCGTCGTCGAGTTCGGCTTCGCCCTCTCTTCCTCGAGAAGCCGGCCGATCTCCTTTTCGAAAAGGCGCTCGTCGCCCGGGCTGTAGCCGTGATGGGCGAAGCGGATCCGGCCGCTCCGGTCGAGAAGCACGGTGAACGGGAGATCGAGTTGCGGATCGAACAGCGCGACGACCTCCGATCTCGAGTCGAGAAGGACGGGGATCGTATAGCCGTAGCGGCCGACGAAGGCGGCGACGGCGGCCAGCCGGTCCGGCCCGTCGGTGCTGACGGCCAGGACCTGGAGGCCTCTTGCTCCATAGCGGTCCTGGAATCCCTGAAGATAAGGCAACTCCTTGGCGCAGGGGACGCACCAGGTCGCCCAGAAATTGAGAAGGA
>Ga0326731_1000405_pt1 | contig 11063 bp, 10 predicted proteins | sample MHFSIPfraction_FD_207645 | JGI IMG/M metagenome (GOLD analysis project Ga0326731, IMG submission 207645) | Lab enriched peat soil microbial communities from Michigan Hollow, Ithaca, NY, United States - MHF9FY SIP fraction | ecosystem: Environmental > Terrestrial > Soil > Wetlands > Peat | place...
CCAGCGCCAGGACGAGCCGCAGGATCAGTCCGGCCCAATCCGCGTGGGTGTGCAGCAGTGTCGTCAGCATCGTCGCTCCCAGTAGATAATATGTCATTAATTAACCAATCAATTAGTTACCCAACAAGAACGCCGTTAGTCCGGTTCCTGATGCACCACCGCGAGGAGCTCCGCCAGGCGCTCCTGGTCGGCCCGAGCGAGGCCCGCGACCACGGCGCGGTCCAGGTCGGCCACCGGCTGATCGAGGCGCGCCAGCAACCGCAGGCCCTCCGGGGCGATGCGGCACCACACCTGGCGCCGGTCCTCGTCCGAGCGCTCCCGCTTCACCAGCTTCTTGGCCTCGAGACGGTCGATGAGGCGGGTGATTCCGGGGGTCTGCTCGATCATCCGCTCGGCGATGGTCAGCGTGCAGAGGCCGTCGGGCCGAGCGCCCCGCAGGATGCGGAGCACGTTGTACTGCTGCAGCGTGACCCCGTAGGGCTCGAGCAGGGCCGCCCCCCGGCGCCGCAATTGGTCGGCGGCCCGGAGGATGCCGAGTACGGCGGCTTTGGTGTGCGGTGGGGAATCGGTGGCCATGGCAACAATGTACCACGTCAATAGTTGACATGTCAAGCATTAACTGGAAGGCGCGTCCATCTGACGGCTCTGCCTGCGGTTAGCGGGTGAGTCGCAGCAGCGTCACCGACCCGCTGGCCACGGGTCCGGCGATGGTGGAATGCCACCAGGTGCCGGTCAATTCTCCCGGCGTCGAAGCGTGGACGGTCAGGAACACGTTGTTGTCCGCCCAGGTGGGATTGAGGTTCAACGAAACGGTCCCGGCGGCAACGGCCCCAGCGAGCGTCCCGGTGCCGACCTGGGGTCCCACGAGGAGCGTCGTATCGGACCCGGGGACGCGAGACAGCTCCCAGCTGCCGGACACGCTGGAATCGGGATGGGTGGCGAGCGTGACGCGGCCGCTCACCGCGTCGGCGCCACCGCTTTGCGCGCTGTACCCATAGACGCCGTCCAAGTCCGCGATCACGGTGGGGTCGATCGCGTGCGGCCCCGAGGTGCAGCCCGCCAGGCCGCAGGCAAGGAGGGCGATGGCAGGAAAGAGCTTCATGCACGAGATACCCACGGGACCGCCATGGAGGTCACGCTCCCGAAGGGCGGTCTAGTGGCGAGCCGCGCGGTCGAGCAGGTCGAGCAGCTCGGCTGGTGCGCGGGTGCCGAACACGCTGCGCAGCGGAACGGTGAGCACCTGGGGCCGAGGTCCGGGATCCCCGTCGGGGCCGCGGCGCCCTGCCTGTCCCCCCGGGCCGTCGCTGCCTGGTGCGCCGGGTCGGCACGTCGAGTCGCTGCCGGTGCGCACGGGTCCTCCCTTGCCCCCGGTCCCGCCGGAGCCCGCTGCACCGCCTGGGCCGCCGTCGCCGCCCGCGACTCGGGCGTCCACCAGTCCCGCCAGGAACGGTTCCTCTTCTGGCGCGATGATCGTGATCCTCCCGCCCCGGCCGCCGGCTGCGCCCGGTCCGCCGCTGCCCCCGGCGCCCCCAGGTCCGCCTGCGCCGCCGGGGCAACCCGGTGCGCCGTCCACGCCACGTCCGCCGCGCTGCCCGGCAGTTCCGCGGCCGCCGCGCCCACCCCGGGATTCCACCACGAGCCAGTCGGCCGGCTGGACCGCCTGGGCGTCGGCGAGGAGGTAGCGGGGCGGGGCGTCCTCGACCTCGATCGCGACCACCAGCAGGCGCTCGTAGAACGACGAGGAGACGACCCCTAGCCGCACCGTGACTGCGGGGCCGTCCACGCCCGGCTCCGCCGTACCGCCGGTGGCGCCTTCGAACGCGAGCGAGTGATCGACGCAGGAATAATCCGGCGTGATTCTGGCGCTGGCGATCAGGGCGGGATTCGCCCGCAGCCCTGCCGAGAGGTAGAAGCCGCTGCGGACGCTGGCGAAGGGGTCGTTATCGGCCGTCCATCCCCCGTCCTGGAGCGGCGTCGCCGCGTCACTGGTCCGTTCGAGGAACGTGACGTGGAGTCTGGGTGGGTGCTTCTTGTCGTAGCGTGAAGCAAACGGAACGCGGGATCCGTCGTCCAGCACCGCCGTGTAGGTGGCCGGGAAGCTCTGGCCGGGACAGGCCTGGGGCGGCGCCTGCATTTCGATCGAGCGAATGCGCGCGACGAGCCCGGGATCGGGAGCGAAGTCCGCGGGCGGCTGGTGCGAACAGGCGGCCAGAAGCGGCAGCGCGACGAGGTAGGGAGTCAGGCGTTTCATGGGTCCAAACATTCGCCAACAACGGGGCGCGTGCAACACGGGGTTCTCATCGCTCGGCGTCCCGGTTGTCGTCGTTCCCCGGAGCCGGTTAGATTGCCCGATTGCCATGGCGCCTCTCAGCGTCTCAGTGACTGAGCGCCTACGCGTCTACGAGCGTGGTGGCTGTAGCTCAATCGGTTAGAGCGCCGGACTGTGGCTCCGGAGGTTGCGGGTTCAATTCCCGTCAGCCACCCCTGTAGACTAGTTCACTCAGTCGCTTAGAGACTCAGTCGCGTAGTGGTGTGGGGGGGATGGGCCAATACGTCTGTACGTCTATTGCGTCTGTACATCTAGTTTGTAGGTCCGTAGCTCAATTGGTAGAGCACCGGTCTCCAAAACCGGGGGTTGCAGGTTCGATTCCTGCCGGGCCTGTTAGCAGGTCGACGACGGTAGATGACTTCGCACTGGGGCTCGACGTTCGGGATGCTGGCGTTGCTGGCGGCGTGTGGTGATCACACGGGACCGCCCCCTCCGCCGCCACCGCCACAACCCACGCAGCTGGCCTTCGTCGTGCAGCCGGGCCAGACGTTGCGTGATTCGGTTATCGCTCCGTCCATCACTGTGGAAGTGCGCGATGCGTCCGGGTCGCGCATTCCCGGCGCGACCAACACCGTGACCGTCAGCCTTGGAGCGAATCCCGGCGGCGCTACGCTCGTAGGAACCGCGAGTGTCGCAGCGGTTGACGGCATCGCGACGTTCGCCAACCTGCATCTGAGCGAGCGAGGCCGAGGGTATACGCTCGTCGCCTCCGGTGGATCGTTGGCGTCCGACACGAGCCCCGCATTCAGCATCGTGGTTCCGATGATCCCCAACAGCGTCACACCGGGGACGGGGCACACCTGTGCACAGGTCGGTTATGGGCTCTTCTGCTGGGGTCGCAACGACAATGGCGAGCTGGGCGATAGCACGCTGACCCTCAGCACCCTTCCTGTTCCGGTGCCCTTCACCTGGCCTGGCGGGGCATCCGTTGCTGGTGTGGCGCTGGGCGACAGCCACACCTGCGTCACCACGTCCGTGGCGGAACTGTATTGCTGGGGATCCGACTCCTCGGGCCAGCTGGGGATCGGCAGTCAAAACGATCGACGGATCTTCCCCACGCTCGTCAGCGGCGGGATTTCGTTTGTGGGCGTAACGGCGGGCCGCGCGCACACGTGCGCTGGCACGGTGCCGAATCCGGATTCCACGTACGTCTACTGCTGGGGGGCCAACGATCGGGGCCAGGTCGGTGACAGCACCAATTCGCAGCGAACTACGCCGGTTGCGGTCGCCGAACGAATCGCCTTCAGTGCCGCAACGGCCGGCAGGGACCACACCTGCGCGATTGCCACCGCGACCGGTAAGGCCTATTGCTGGGGCGACAACACGTTCGGACAACTCGGTGATAGCTCGACGTCAGCACGCAACAGTCCCGTTCCGGTGGCGGGCGGTCACACGTTCAATCAAATCAGCGCGGGCGGCAATCACACCTGCGGCTTGACCAATACGCCGGAGGTCTACTGCTGGGGCGACAATGCCGATGGGGAGCTCGGCGACTCCACGACCACGCAACGGACGGTTCCGGTGAAGGTGGCAGGTGGCGTGACGCTGGCAGGAATCGCCGTAGGCAGCAGGTTCAGTTGCGGTGAATCGATCGATCAGAAGCTCTACTGCTGGGGCAGAAACCTCGACGGTCAGCTCGGCATCGGAAGCTTCGCGAGTCAACTCACTCCACAGCTGGTCGGCGGGAACATCAACCCCACCGGTATCACGGGCGGCGACCGGCATGCCTGTGCCACGACGTTTGACGGTGTCGCCTATTGCTGGGGCGCCAACACATTCGGGCAGGTGGGCGACGGTACGAGGGCAACCCGCCCGAGTCCCGTGCTGATTCTCTACTGATCTCGATCCACAAGACCGCCTACGAAGGCCGCTTCGGCGAGCGGCGGGCGAAGATGACACCCGCCAGGCAGAGCCCCCCGCCCAGGACCGCCGCGACCTTGGGGACTTCGTCCAGGATCAGCCAGCTCATCGCGATCGTGATCGGCGGCACCAGGTAGGCGATGGCGGCGAGGCGGCTCGCCGCGCCACGGGACAGGGCATACGCCCAGGTGGTGAACGCCACCGATGTCGGAAACACCCCCAGATACGCCATCCACGCCAGGTCGGCCGCCGGCGCCGTGCGGACGTTCCGGACCAGCGCCGGCGCGTAGGGCAGGCAGCAGAGCACGCCGATGGTGCAACAGGTCCAGGTCACCTGCAGCGGGGACAGTCGGGCGAGGACGGGCTTCTGCGCGACCACCCCCGCGGCCGACGACGTCGTGGCGACGACGCACAGGAGGATGCCCCACACCGGTGCCTTTCCCGACGCGGTGGCCAGCCCGATGACGATCACCCCCGCGAACGCCACGGCGGCGCCCAGCAAGAGTCCCGGCGTCAGCCGCTCCCGCAGAAACATCGCCGCCAGCGCCATGATCATCAGCGGTGCGATGTTGACCACCATCGCGGCCGTCCCCGCATCGACGGCGTGCTCCGCGGTGTTCAGGGTGACGTTGTACAGCCCGAACCACAGCAGACCGGCGAGACACAAAAGCGCGATCTCCCGTCGCGTCGGCCGGACGGCCCCGCGCGACAGGAGGAGGACGCCGAGCAGCAGGCTGCCGATCAGCAACCGCCCCAGCGCCAGCGCGCCCGGAGCGAGGGAGTCAGCCGTGGCTCGGATGCCGACGAAAGCCGACGACCACAGGCACACCGAGATGAGTGCAGCCCCCAGTGCTCGCCAGTCCCGCGCGGCGGGCCGCTCGGCCAAGTCGTGCCCCATGCGTCGGTCCTCGATTGCGGCGGATGGAAGTCAACAATCCTCACCCGAAGATATACCGAAAGTGGAAATCGCGGGAAGGGGTGGCGGGAATCCCGCCACCCCGTTGTGCGCCCTACAGCGACTTGAGGAACTCGATGATCGCGGCCTGCTGGCTCTTGCTCAGTCGCAGGAAGTGGTCGGTCACCTCGCTCGCCTCGCCGCGATGGCGCACGATGGCATCCCGGAACGTGAGCGACGTCGCGTCGTGCATCAGGCGCGGACGCAGGCGCACGCCCCACAGCGGGGCGGTGCGCACCTTGTTGCGCGTCGCCTCCATGCTGTCATGAGAGAATCCCTGCCAGGTGAAGCGCGCGAACGTCCGGCCATAGTGCTCGGCCACGGCGATGACGATGCCGTCACCCGTGCCGACGTCGTGCAGCAGGAAGTCCCCGAAGGGGTGGAACGTCTTCGCGCCCAGGGCGGCGGCGATCGTGTCCAGGCCGCCGTTGATGACGGTGCCCGCCGGGGCCGTGACGAGGGTCCGGACGTGGCAGGTCGCGCACCCGATGCTGTCGAACAGCTGCGATCCGGTGGTCGCAGCCGGGCTGCGGGCGAGCACGGTATCGCGGGCGGGCGCCTTGGAGGCGCGCATGAACCGGGCGAACCGGTCCACATCGCCCAACCCGTCGGGACCCGGCTCGTCGTTCGGCTCCGCCGCGGTGTTGCAGGCCGCGACGACTTCGTCCGGGAACAGCCGCGTGGTGATGCCCATCTCGTTCAGGTAGGCATCGCCGGCGAACGAGAGGAGGCTCGCGTGCTGGTCCTTCCAGCCGAAGCGCCCGATGGCGGTCCGGCCGGGCGCCTCGACGATCGGAACGGCGAGCGCCTGCCCGTGAATCCGCCCGTGGGTGGTCTGCCGCTGGTCGCGCCCGACGTCGAGCAGCGTCTGGTCGGCGACCGCTTCCACAAATCCGTCGCCCAGCACGTTGAGCGAGGCGCGCAGCGTGCGGATCGTCTCGGAGTCGGGGACCCGCTCCTGGATCTCGCTGTCGGGAAACGCCGCGTTGGGGCAGATCGCCCGGTCGTTGATGAGCGTGCGGTTCAGCACGCTATCGGTGCCGCGGCCGATCGGGATGTCGGGGTTGCGAAACCGCCCATCGGGGCCGAGGTGACCCACGCGCAGCTCGGTGACCTGGCTGGCCCCGCCCGACGTCGGGTTCTGGTGGCACTCGCGGCACGACTGAGCGTTGTAGATCGGGCCCAGCCCGTCGTCGATCGTTTCTACGTCGTCAAAGGCGCCCTGATCCGCCTGGTGCACCGAATCGAGTACCAGGCCATTGCTGCGGTTGTCGAAACCGGCCAGCGCGTCCGGTCCTGACGGCGGGGGCGGGGGCGGTGGCGGCGGTGGTGGGTTGCGCTTGTTGCATGCGACGCACAGCAGGAGCAGTGGGGCGATCCACGACAGGCGGCGGCGGCTGATGAGATGAGCCATGGAACCCTCGAGAACGGTCACACCAGTTACCCCGGAGAGCGCCTGGAGGTCTCTTCGGCGGCGCCCTCAACGGCGCCGTCCGACAGCGCGTACGCACTCGGTACCCGTTCGACTCTCGACTCGGAGGCCTTCATGCATATACGTCTTGCCGTCATGGTCAGCGCCCTCGTCCTGCTAGGCAGCTCGGTTGCCTCCGCCCAGGCGGGCGGGGCGCCCGGCGGGCCGGCTGGCCCAGGGGGATTTGCCGCCCGCCGCATGGCGCGGTTGATGCAGGGCATCACCCTGACCCCCGAACAACAGACGAAGGTCGATTCGATCACCGCCCGCTACAGCGCGCAGATGCCCGCGTTCACCCCGGGCGTCATGCCGGACTCCGCCACGCGGGCCAAGATGCGGGATCTGAACGAGCACCAGGACGCCGAAATCCGGACCGTGCTGACGCCGGACCAGCAAAAGGTGTTCGACGACAACGTGGCGCAAATGCGGGCCCGGATGCAGCAGCGGGGGCCGGGTAATCGCTAACTTACCAGTAGTTCCTCCTCAGGTGCGGTGCCGCTGTGGTCAGTCCGCTGTTGCTCGTCGCCTGGCAGGTCGCGGTGCTCCAAAGCGACTCGCTGGCCACCGTGCGGGCGGCGCGCCGGGCGCAGGCGGAGTTCGAGCGGGTCCGTCGTGCCCTCGCGCCCCGCGCCGCGGCGCGCTCCAACGGGCCGTGCGACGAGCAGATCGGTCGATTCTGCTACTGGCATGATGGAGAAGGCAGCGACGCACCGCCCGAACCCGGGGGGATCGCCGTTGCCCGCGCCCGCCTGATCGAGCGGCTCGACAGCGCCGCGGCCAGCATCCCCGGGGATGTCTGGATCGCCGGACAGCGGGTGCGCTACCTCGTCGAGGGCGGCCGCACCGACGAAGCGGTGGCCGCCGCCCGGAGCTGTGGTGGCGCGGCGTGGTGGTGCGAGGCGCTGGAAGGGCTCGCCCGGCACGCGGCCGGGCAGTTCGTGGCCGCGGACAGCATCTACGCCGCCGCGCTGCGTGACATGCCGGCGGACGAGCGCTGCCGCTGGATGGACCTCTCTCCGATTCTCGCGGAACCCTTGCGGGAGCGATTCCTTGCGCTGGGGTGCGACGCGCGCGCGGCGTTCGCGGCACGGGTGTGGTGGCTGGCGCAGCCGCTCTATGCCCATCCGGGAAACGACCGCCGCACCGAGCACTGGGCGCGGCTCACCATGGTGCGACTGCTCGCCGGGGCCGCCTCGGCGTGGGCGCTCCGGCCGGCCGACGACCTGGGCGAGCTGATCGTGCGCTATGGGTGGCCCGAGGCCTGGTCGCAGGGCCCACTGGAGCCGGGGGCCGTGACACCGCTCATGGTGGGACACGAGCGCCAACCGTCCTACCACTTCCTGCCCGACGTCCTCCCGGCCGACGACTCCACACCGCTGCCGCAGGCGACGTGGACCCTGGCGCCCGCGCTGACGCGCGAGCGCTACGCGCCGGCCTACGCGGCCCGTTTCGAGATGCTCACCCCCGATCTCGCGGTATTCCGTCGCGGTGAATCGACGCTCGTGGTGGTCGCCTACGATCTCACCCGGGATACGCTGTTCACCGGACGGCGTCTCGACGCGGCCCTGGTGCTCGCCGCCGACGAGCGCGCGCCGGTCGTGGTGCAACGGCGCAGCGAGGCGCCGCCTGCCGGCGTGGTTGTGGCCATGGGGCCGGGGACGTCCCAGGTCGCGAGCTTCGAGGTGACGGCCGACTCGCCCGCGCACGCCGCGCGGGCACGCGCCGGCATCGCGCCCTGGGATCCCTCCCGTCCGGGTCTCGTGCTCTCCGACGTCCTGACCTTCGAACCCGCGGACTCTCTTCCGGCGGATCTCGCCGACGTCCTTCCGCTGGTGCGGGGTCCGGCCCGCGTGCGGCGCGGGGGCCGCATCGGGCTGTACTGGGAGCTGTACGGCGTCGCACCATCGGGAGAGACTTTGACGGCTCGCGTGACGGTGGCGCCGACGCGCACTGGATTGTTGCGGCGTCTCGGCGGATGGCTCGGGCTGGGGCGGAGTCGTCGGGAGACGCGGCTCGAGTGGCAGGAGGGCGGCCGGCCACAGGGCGGGATCGTGCGTCGTTCCCTCGTGGTGGATCTCGCGACGCTCACCCCCGGTCACTACCGCATCGAGGTGACCGCGGCCACGTCCGCGGGCGGCAGCCGTGCCGCCGTGCGCGAGCTCGAGGTCCTCTGACCCGTCTCTTAATAGGAAGGGCCGCGCGACGTCTCCAGCGCGGGAGGCTCGCATGCTGACGCGCATCGTTGCCCTGATCCTGTTCCTGACGCCGGCGGCATCGGCCTGCCGGGCGCAGAGTCAACCGGCCGACTCGTCCGACGACCATGCCGCGGACGCCGCCGACATGGCGATGGCCGGTCCGATGGCCGGGGATCCGCACATGGAGATGACGCCGATGTGGCCGCTGGCGTCGGGGGATTCCGAGCGCGCCGCCGCGGTCGTCGCCACGATCCGCCGCTCACTCGACAAGTACCGGGACGTCGCGGTGGCGGTGCAGGACGGTTTCCGGCCGTTCCTGCCGCGGGTGCAGCAGCAGCGGGTCTACCATTTCACGAGCTGGGTCAATGCTCTGGGTGCGCGGGGCCGCTTCGATGCCGCTCGGCCGACGTCGCTCCTGTACCGCAAGGACTCGACCGGAGCCTTCATCCTGGTGGGAGCGATGTACACTGACGCGGGGGACACGCCGCCCGCGGAGCTGAATCGGCGCATCCCGCTCTCCATCGCGCACTGGCACCGGCACGTGAACTGGTGTCTGCCGCCGCGCGGCGCCGAGCAGCGCTGGCGTGACTCGACCGACGGCCGGCCGGTCTTCGGACCGCGCAGCGCGATCGCCACGAAGGCCGCGTGCGACGCGGTGGGCGGGCGGTTCGTGCCGCGGTTGTTCGGTTGGATGGTGCACGTCGACGCGTTCGCGGGCGATGCACCCGCTGCGATCTGGAGCGACGCCGACCACGCGCACTAGCCTGGTTGCGGCCGCCCCCGGCCTCTGGCGATATTTTCGCCCTCCCGGCGGTATCGTCTAGGGGACCAGGACGGAGCCCTCTCAAGGCTCAAACACGGGTTCGAATCCCGTTACCGCTACTGACGGCTGACTTCGTCAAGAAAAAGACGTCGAGAAGAAATGCGTCAAGAAGAAATGCGTCGAGGTTCGGCGTTCTTGACGATTTACATCTCGACGTATTCCCTCGACGCCTCTTCTTGACGTAGTATTGCAGTTCCTGCCCCCATCGTCTAACGGTTAGGACACCACTCTTTCAAGGTGGGAACAGGGGTTCGATTCCCCTTGGGGGCATGTCCCATGCGCCTGCTGATCGTCGAGGACGACGCCGCGCTCGCGGGGCTGCTGCGCGACGGGCTGGCCAAGTCGCGGATCGACGTCACGCTGGCCGCCACCTTCGCGGAGGGCGCCGAGCGTGCCCGCCACGGCGCGTTCGACGTCGTGCTGCTCGACGTCATGCTCCCGGGCGGCTCCGGGTTCGAACTGTGCCGGCGGCTCCGTGACGAAGGCGACCACACGCCCGTGCTGATGCTCACCGCCATGGATGCGGTGGACGATCGGGTGCGCGGTCTCGAAGCCGGCGCCGACGACTACCTCCCCAAGCCGTTCGCGTTCCCGGAGCTGCTGGCTCGCATCAAGGCGCTGGCCCGCCGGCGCCCGGCGCTGACCCCCGCCCAGTTCCGCGTCGCCGACCTCGAGGTGGACCTCGCGGCGCGCACCGTGCGCCGCGCCGGCCGGCCGATCGCCCTCACCGCCAAGGAATTCACCCTGCTCGAGCTTTTCGCGCGGAACCCCGGGCGTGTGCTCGACCGCACGACGATCACAGCGCACGTGTGGGACGACAACCACGACCCCTTCGCCAACCTGCTGGAAGTCCTGGTCCGCCGGCTGCGCAGCAAGATCGACGACGGCTTCGAGCCCAAGCTGATCACGACGCTGCGCGGCGCCGGCTACCGCTTCGGTCCGTGAGCCCCCCGTCCCTCGGCCGGTTGCGGTTGCGCCTCACGCTGTGGTACGGCGGCGTATTCACGCTGATCCTCCTGCTGCTGGGCGGAGGGATATTCCTCGCCATTCGACACCAGCTGGCGCGACAGCTCGACGCTTCACTGCGAGCCGCGACCGCAGCATTGCAGCGGGCGGCGCGCATCCGGGAGGTCGAGCGGGCGCACGCCACCGGCCCCGTGATGGACGCGGTCGCCGAGCTGCATATTCCCGACCGCGATCTCTATCTGCTCGATGGTGACGGCCAGCCGATCACGCCGCCCGGTGTGCCGGCGTGGATCCGTGCGGCTGCGCGGCGGGCGACGGCGGCGCATCCCGTCGACCTCGACTTCGACGAACCCGGAGGGAAGGAAGTGCGCCTGCACGCGGAGCAGTTCACCGGCGGCGCCGGCGCGACCTATGTCGCGGCAGCGGTGGCCGACCGGCTGGAGCTCGAGGACCGCTACGCGTCA
>Ga0326731_1000407_pt1 | contig 11056 bp, 11 predicted proteins | sample MHFSIPfraction_FD_207645 | JGI IMG/M metagenome (GOLD analysis project Ga0326731, IMG submission 207645) | Lab enriched peat soil microbial communities from Michigan Hollow, Ithaca, NY, United States - MHF9FY SIP fraction | ecosystem: Environmental > Terrestrial > Soil > Wetlands > Peat | place...
CGGAGGTTCGGGCCCGGCAGCTTGTCCTCGCCGGCCGTGACGGAGTGGCAGGCGAAGCAGCGCTGGAAGACGCGCTCGCCTCGCGCGGGATCGGCCCGGAGCGGGGAGACGCCCGCCAGGATCGCCGCGCCGCCCACCAGGAGTCCCACCGGCCAGCCCCTCACTTCACCCGGTAGACGACGAGCCGGTCGGCGCCGGACTCGGGCGCCCAGACCTCCCCCGGGCGGCCGAGGATCTGGCGCACGTTCGCGCTCCGCCGATCGCTCGGGAACGCCTCGAACTTCTCGGTCTCCGGATCGAAGCGCACCATCGCGTTGGCGGTCCACTCGCTCAGCCACACCTTGTCCCGCTCGTCGACGTAGACCGCGTAGGTGCGCGGCCGGTCTCCGGGCAGCTTCCAGGTCTTCCAGGCCTTCGCCTTCGGGTCGTAGCGGCTCACGTTGCCGGAGTTCCACTCGCTCACCCAGATCTGGCCCCGGGAGTCGGACCAGACCCGCCGCGCGCCCTGGTCCTTGGTGGGCGGCTCGATCACGGTGGCGCCCCCAGTGTCGGGATCAACCCGTGCAATATAGCTGCCCGCGAGCGAGGCGTAGTAGACCTCGCCGTCCGGCGTGGTGGTGATGCCGTAGGGGCCGCGGCCGCGCGGCGCGTCCCAGACCTGCATCGCGCCGGTCGCGGGGTCGAGGCGCCCGTACACCCCGTTCTGGCCGGTGAACCAGATGCGCCCCCTCTTGTCGAAGGTCGCGGTGTTGAGGTTCACGTAGCCGCGCGACTCCGGCAGCGTCCAGTGCTTCACCTCGCGCGTCCGTGGATCGACGCGGACGATGGAGTTGGTGCCGCCCTCCGTGACCCACGGGGCGCCGTCCGGCCCGATGATCACGCCGTGGGGCGCCGCGGTCGGGCCGAGCGGGATCAGGTCCACCTTGCCGGTGGCGGGGTCGAGGCGTCCGAGCTGGCCGCCCCGCTGCGCGGTGTACCAGACGATGCCGTCGGCGCCCACCGCGACGTCATGCGGGCCACCGCCGGGCGGCAGCGGGTAGGCCTGCACCGCGACCTCCGCGGAGGCGGAGGACGAGAGGCAGAGCAGCGTGGTGATCAGCGCGAGCATCCCGCGACGCATTGGCCACCTCCGTCTGGTGTGCCGGCGGACGTGCCGGCAGTGGGCGAAGCGGCCCCATGGTAAGACGCGGGGGACCGGTTGACAACCGGGCCGCCCGCGGCCACTCTTCCGCTGAATCCACTCGAGGAGGCTCCACATGAAGGGACGCGTCGCGGTGCTGAAGGCGTACGGGGGTGAGTTCGAGCTGCGCGAGTATCCGGTGCCGGACGTCGAGCCGGGAGCCATCCTCGTGAAGCTGACCCGGGCCGGGGTGTGCGGCTCCGATCTGCACATCTGGCGCGGCGAGATGAAGGAAGTGTACGGCGCGCTGCCCAAGGACCTCACCTTCGGCCACGAGATGTGCGGCCGGGTGGAGCGGCTGGGCGCGGGAGTCACCACCGACTCGATGGGCCGGCCGCTGCGCGAGGGCGACCGGGTGACCTACTGCTACTTCTTTCCCTGCGGCCGCTGCCCGGTGTGCCTGAACGACGAGATGGGATCCTGCCCGCGCAAGGTCCGGCCGAACCGGGTCGCGGGGAGCGCGCCCTACTTCAACAACGCCTACGGGGACTACTACTACCTGCGGCCCGGCCACTTCGTCTTCAAGGTGCCCGACGAGATCCCGGAGGACATGGCCACTCCGGTCAACTGCGCGCTCTCCCAGGTGCTCTACGGCCTGCGCAAGGCCGGCTTCCGCGCCGGCCACTCCCTGGTGGTGCAGGGGGCGGGCGGTCTCGGCATCAACGCGGTGGCGGTGGCGCGCGACATGGGCGCGGAGACCATCATCGTGATCGACCGGCTCGCCCCGCGCCTGGCGCTGGCCAAGGCGTTCGGCGCCGATCACACCCTCAACGCGACCGAGATCTCCTCGGCGGACAAGCGGGTCGACGCGGTGAAGGCGCTGACCGACGGCTTCGGGGCCGACGTGGTCGCCGACTTCGTCGGTTACGCGGACGTGATCCCGGAGGGCCTGCGGATGCTCCGCGGGGGCGGCTGCTACCTGGAGGTCGGCAGCATCTCGCCGGGCAACGTGTTCTCCTACGACGCCACCGCGCTGGTGCGGGGCAGCGTCCGGCTGGTGGCCACGTCCAACTACTCGCCGTGGGCGCTCGAGCAGTCGCTGTCGTTCATGAAGCGCAACGTGAAGCGCTTCCCGTTCGACCGGGTGATCTCGCACGTGTTCCCGCTCGAGCGCATCTCGGAGGCCTTCGCGCAGGCCGACTGGGCCCAGCGCGGCGGCGACCCCGCCGGCGTCTCCCGCGCCGCCATCTCGATGTAGATCTGGGGTGATCTGGGGTCAGGTCTTACATTCCGACATTTTCGTCGCGCGGGGCGACTCGTCGGCAACCGAGAAAATGTCGGAATGTAAGACCTGACCCCTACACGCGGTAGCGCTGGATCAGCGCCTCGTCGAGGACGAGGCCGAAGCCGGGGCCGTCGGGTATCGGGAAGGTGCCGTCCCGGACCGCGGGGCGGTTGGCCCAGAGGGCCTGCCAGGCCGGGTCGCGCTCCGGATCGGCGAAGCACTCGACGTAGGTGCCGTGCGGCACCGCGGCCAGGAGCTGGCCCGCGATCTGCGGCTCCTCGTGGTGCGCCATCTTCACGCCGGCCTGCGCGCAGAGCGCGGCGGCGCGTCGCCACTCGGTGACCCCGCCGCCCTCGGAGGCGTCGAAGTTGACCAGGTCCACCGCGCCCGCGTCCAGCAGCCGTCGCACCGCGTGGCTCGTGATCTCGGACTGGCCGGCGGTGACCGGGATGCGCGTGGCCCGCCGCACCTCGGCCATCATGCGGGCGTCGTCGTGCCAGTGACACGGCTCCTCGAACCAGGCGATGTCGAGCGGCTCCACCAGATGGGCGAAGCGCACCGCGTTCTCCACCGACCATCCGCGGTTGGCGTCCACCGCCAGCACGAAGCCGGGGCCGGCGGCCGCGCGCGCGGCCCGGACACGCTCCGCGTCGGCCTCGGGGGCGAGGCCGCCCACCTTGAACTTGCAGCCGGCCATGCCGGCCTCGCGGTAGAGCTCCATCTCGCGGCCGATGTCGGCCAGGGTCTTGCCCTCGCGGTAGTAGCCGCCGATCGAGATGATCGGCAGACGCTCGCGGAGCCGACCGGCCAGCAGGGCGGCCACGCTCTGCCCGCGCGACTTGCCCATCAGATCCCAGATCGCGCAGTCCACGCAGGCGATGGCCTCCATCAGGGTCTTCCGATCGCGGCTCGCGTGGGTGAGCGCGAAGAGGCGGTCCCAGAGGGCCTCGCCCTGGAAGAGATCCTGGCCGCGCAGGAGCGGGGCCAGCTCGTCCTGGATCAGCCGCACGATCTCCGGACCGTGCTCGCGATTGTCGCCGTTGTAGATCTCGCTGACCAGCCCGTCGTCCGTGCGCAGGCGAGTGACGACGGTGGAGCGCTTCAGGACCGCGTAGGTGCTCCCGCCGAAGTTCCGCGTGAGCGGGATGTCGACCGCGATGGCCTCGACGCTGTGGAAGCGCATGGTCCGGTCATGACCCCGGTCAGCGGGCGGCGAGGGCCTTGCGGAAACGGGCGGGCTGGCCGATGACGTCCGGGTCGAAGGCGGCGGCGGTGGAGCCCTTGTCGACCTTCACCACGACGACGAGCGGGCCGTCCTCGGTGAGGATCCGGTCGACCGCGCGCTCCAGCTCGGCCGGGGTGCGCACCTCGACGCTCTTGTCGATGCCCGCCCCGCGCGCGATGGCGACCAGGCTCGCCTTGCGGGCGGTCGCGGTGGGCTGGCCGCCGGTGGTCTGGTGCACCTCGTTGTCCCACACCATCAGCACGTAGTTGCGGGGCGCCTCCGCCGCGATCGTGCAGAGCGAGCCCAGGTTCATGAGCAGCGAGCCGTCTCCGTCCAGGCAGATCACGCGCACGTCCGGCCGGCCGATCGCGATGCCGAGGCCGATCGAGGAGCACTGCCCCATCGCCCCGTACGTGTAGCAGTTGAGCGGACGGTCCGCGAGCGCGAGCAGGTCGAGCGAGGCCTGGCCGAGGTTGGAGACCACGACCTCGTCGGTGAGCCGGGAGGTGAGATACCGGGTGGCGCCGGCGCGGGTGAGCGGGCTCATCCCTTCTTTCCTCCGGTCAGCTCGGTGGGCAGCACGATCGCCACCGGCTGGCCGCTGACGTAGCCGAGCTTGATCAGCCCGTCGGCCTGCTGCTCCAGCTCGGCGATCGAGGTGGGCCGGATCCAGCGGATACCGAGCGCGTCGAGGATGCGAGTCAGCGCGCGGCCCATCGGCACCTGCGCGGGGTTGAACTCGCCCAGGTCGCCCCGCTGGCTCATCACGAGCACGAGCGGCACGAAGCTCGCCACGTTCAGGGAGGCGAGCGCGTTGGTGCAGTTGCCGAGCCCGCTGTTCTGCATCAGGAGCGCGCCGCGGCGCCCGGCGAGCCAGGCGCCGGAGAGTAGACCCACCGCCTCTTCCTCTCTGGTGGTCGTGACCACGCGGCACTCCGGATCGGCCCACAGCTCGTCGAGCACGTGGCTCACGATGAAGTCGGGGACGGTGGCGTACAGACGGATGTCGTTGCGCCGGAGCACGTCCGCGACGTGCTTGGCCCAGCTCTGGTCGGTCATCGAGCGATCTCTCCGGTCTAGTTGGGGACGATGGCGGCGCGGGTCACGTGGCCCTTGTCCTGCTGGACGAAGGCCTCCTCGATCGCCTCGAGGGGGAACTTGTGGGAGATGATCTTGTCCCACGGATAGCGATGTCGCGTGCGCCCCATCATGTCGAGCGCCCCGCGCAGGTGCTCGGCCTCGTAGTGCGAGAGGCCGAAGATGCGGCGGTTGCCGAAGATGATCCAGGCCGGATCGAACTCGGCCTTCCATCCCACGTTGATGTTGCCGATCTCGAGATACGTTCCCTCCGGCGCGGTCATGCGCAGGCCCTCGTCCACCACCCCGGGGTTACCCACCAGCTCCATCACGATGTCGCCGCCCCAGTCGTCGGTGAGCTTCTTCACCGCCTTGATGCGGTCCTCCGGCGTCCGGTGCTCCCGCATGTCCACGACGTCGGTGGCCCCGAACGAGCGGGCGAGGGCCAGTCGCTCCTCCACCCCGTCGATGATCACCACGCGCGCCGCGCCCATCTCCCGCGCCACCGCGCACGCGTACACCCCGAGGCCGCCCGCGCCCTGGATCACCACCGTCTGGCCCTGGCGCAGCGCGGTCAGGTCGAGGCCCGCGTAGACCTGGCTGAACGCGCAGTTCACCCCGGCCGCCATCTCGTCGGTGATGTCGTCGGACAGCTTGAACACCGCGTGGTTGGGACGCAGGTAGAAGTACTGGCCGAAGCCGCCCTGGAAGTGCGGCCACACCTCGCACGAGACCAGGAAGTTGGACTGGCGCACCGGGCAGGACTTGGTCCGCCCCCTGAGGCACGCGCGACAGCGCCCGCACGGGAAGAAGAACCGGTAGGCGACGCGGTCGCCCACCGCGAGCGGGCGGCCCGCCGAGTCGGTGGTGACGCCCGCGCCGAGCTTGGCCACGCGGCCGACGTGCTCGTGGCCGGTGTTGAGCGGCAGCGGGCGGCCCATCTTCACGTAGTCGAGCTCGCCGCGCCAGTAGTGGAGGTCGGAGCCGCACACGTTGGCCAGCGCGACCTTGACGAGCAGTGCGCCCGGCTCGGGATCCGGCACCGGGTACTCGCGAATCTCGAAGGGCTTGCCCGCGCCGTGGAACACCGCCATCCTCGCCGTCTCGGCCATGATTTCCTCCCCAGATGATGGGCGACGGGGCGGAGTTTAGCATGGCGCACCCTCCCCCCAGCGCCCGGACGCTGATAGACTCGCGGCCAGATCACATGGACTCGATCCGCTCGCCCGGGATGCCGCGCCGCGCGTTCACGGCCATGATGGCCGGCGGCCTTCTCGCCACGCCACTCGCGGCGCGAGGGCAGCAACCGGGGGGGAAGGTCTATCGTATCGGGATCCTGGAGTCGGTGCCCGCGGCCCAGAACGCGGCCAATCTCGACGCCCTGCGGAAGGGGTTGCGGGATCTCGGCTACGTCGAAGGGCGAAACCTGATCATCGAGTATCGGTCGTCGGACGGGCGGGCCGAGCGGTTCCCGGTCCTGGCGGCCGAGCTGGTTCGTCTCAAGGTCGACTTGATCGTGACCAGGGGAACGCCGGCCACCCGGGCGACCAAGAACGCGACCGGAACGATTCCGGTGGTGATGGCGACGATGGGCGACCCCCATGCCCTCGTGGCGAGCTTCACGCGTCCGGGCGGCAACATCACGGGGGTGACGACCTTCAGTACCGAGTTGACCGCGAAGCGGCTCGAGATCCTCAAGGAGCTGGCTCCGGGTCTCTCGCGAGTCGGGTTGCTTCACAACATGGGCAATCCGGCGGCGCCCCCCGAATGGGAAGAGACCAAGACCGCGGCCCGCGCCCTGGGTCTTCGGGCCGAGCTTCTCGACGTGCGGAGCCCGGGCGACCTGGACCGCGCGTTCGAGCTGGCCGGGCGACAGCACGTCGACGCGCTGGTGATCGGGCTGGACGGCCTCACCCAGATGCAGCAACACGCGATCGTCGACGCGGTGACCCGCAACAAGCTGCCCGCCGCCTATCCGTCCCGCGAGTTCGTCGAAGCGGGAGGATTGATGGCCTACGCGGTGAACTATCCCGACCTGTATTTCCGGTTCGCGGGCCTCGTCGACAAGATCTTCAAGGGCGCGAAGCCCGCCGACCTTCCCGTGGAGCAGCCGACCAGGTTCGAGCTCGTGATCAACCTGAAGACCGCCAAGGCGCTCGGCCTCACGATTCCGAGGTCGGTGCTGCTGCGGGCGGACGAGGTGATTCAGTAGATCTGCCATCGTGTGGTAGTCTACGGGGCGCCCGACGGAGGGAGGCACCATGAAGATCACGATCCTCGACGACTACCAGGACACGATCCGCACCCTCGCCTGCTTCAAGAAGACGGCCGGTCACGACGTCACGATCTGGAAGGACCACACCAAGGACGTCGACACGCTCGCGGGCCGGCTCAAGGACACCGAGGTGCTCGCCCTGCTGCGCGAGCGCACCCCGATCCGGGCGCCGCTGCTCGACCGCCTCGACCGCCTCCGGATGGTCACCCAGGTCGGTGTCGTCCCGCACATCGACATCCCCGCGTGCACGCGCCGGGGCGTGATCGTCTCCTCGAGCCAGATGCCGGGCCGGCCGTCCTACGCGACCGCGGAGCTGACGTGGGGCCTGGTGATCGCGGCGGTGCGGCGCGTCCCGCAGGAGGTGATCGCGATGCGGGCGGGCAAGTGGCAGGCCTATCCGATCGGCACCGGGCTGCGCGGCAAGACCCTGGGCATCCTGGGCTACGGCAAGATCGGCGCGGTGGTGGCGGGCTACGGGCGCGCCTTCGGGATGAACGTGCTCGCGTGGGGCCGCGAGAGCACGCTCGAGAAGGCCAAGGCCGACGGCTATACCCCCGCCGCGAGCCGCGAGGCCTTCTTCGCCGAGTCCGACGTGATCTCGATCCACGTGCGGCTCATCGACGCGACCCGCGGCATGGTGACCGCGGAGGACCTCGCGCGGATGAAGCCCTCCGCGGTGTTCGTCAACACGAGCCGCGCCGGGCTCGTCGCCCCGGGCGCGCTCGAGGCCGCGCTCGCCAAGGGCCGGCCCGGCATGGCCGCGGTGGACGTCTACGAGGACGAGCCGGTGCTGGGGGCCAAGCACCCGCTGCTCGCGATGGACAACGCGATCTGCGTGCCGCATCTCGGTTACGTGGAGCGCGACGGCCTCGAGCACATGTTCGACACCATCTTCGACCAGGTGCTCGCCTACGAGGCCGGCAAGCCCATCAACGTGCTCAACCCCGAGGTCCTCGCCGCCACCAAGTCATGAGCCTCCGCGACCGCGCGTTCATCGTCGGGGCCTTCGAGCATCCCACCCGCAAGGCGGACGGCATCTCGCTGGCGCAGCTGCACGCGGAGGTGGCGCGCGGGGCGCTCGCCGACGCCGGGCTCACCAAGGACGACGTGGACGGCTACTTCTGCGCGGGCGACGCGCCCGGTCTGGGCGGCCTCTCGATGGCCGACTACATGGGCCTGCGCCTGCGCCACATCGACACCACCGAGACCGGGGGCTCGTCGTACGTGGTGCACGTGGCCCACGCCGCGGAGGCCATCGCGGCCGGCCGCTGCGACGTGGCCCTGATCACCCTGGCCGGCCGCCCGCGCGCGGAGGGCATGGCCACCGGCACCGCCCCGCGCAACTACGGTCCGGCCGCGCCCGACGTGGCGTTCGAGGCCCCGTTCGCGCCCACCGTGGTGAACCAGTATGCGATGGCCGCGATGCGGCACATGCACGAGTTCGGCACCACCAGCGAGCAGCTCGCGTGGATCAAGGTCGCCGCATCGCACCACGCCCAGCACAATCCGCGCGCGATGCTGCGGGAGGTCGTCACCGTCGCGGACGTGGTCGGCTCGCCGATGATCTCGGACCCGCTGCATCGGCTGGACTGCTGCGTGATCAGCGACGGCGGCGGCGCGGTGGTGGTGGCGCGCCCCGAGGTGGCGAGGAGCCTCAAGCGTCCGCTCGTCACGGTGCGGGGGGCAGGCGAGGCGGTGAAGCATCAGATGGGCGGCCAGGTGGACCTCACCTACACCGGCGCGCGCTGGTCGGGCCCGGCCGCTTTCGAGATGGCGGGCGTCACGCCGGCCGACATCAAGTACGTGTCGATCTACGACAGCTTCACGATCACGGTGCTGATCACGCTCGAGGACCTGGGCTTCTGCCCCAAGGGGCAGGGGGGCCGCTTCGTCTCCGACGGCAACCTGATCTCGGGGACCGGCCGGCTGCCCTTCAACACCGACGGCGGCGGGCTCTGCAACAACCACCCCGCGAACCGCGGCGGCATGACCAAGGTGATCGAGGCGGTGCGCCAGCTCCGCGGCGAGGCGCATCCGGCGGTGCAGGTGAAGAGCTGCGACCTGGCCCTCGCCCACGGCACCGGCGGCTCGCTCGGCACGCGGCACGCGAGCGCGACCCTGATCATGGAGAGGGCCTGAGCCATGGCGGATGCGCCCCGGAAGATCCTCGCTCCGAGCCCGAGCCCCGAGACCGCGCCCTTCTGGGAGGCGGCGGGGAAGGGGAAGCTGCTCGTCAAGAGCTGCACCTCCTGCGGGCGCCCCCATCACTACCCGCGGCCGATCTGCCCGTTCTGCGGGAGCGATCGCACCGAGTGGAAGGAGTCGACCGGGCGCGGCGTCATCTACTCCTTCAGCGTGATGCGCCGGGCCACGCCGCCCTACGTCATCGCCTACGTGACGCTGGAGGAGGGCCCCACCATGATGACCGGCCTGGTGGACTGCGACTTCGACGCGCTCCGCATCGGCCAGCCGGTGCGGGTGGTGTGGACGCCCACCGACGGCGGCCCGCCGGTGCCCATGTTCACCCCGCGCTAGTCTCCCTCCCTCAGGGGAGCTACGCGGTGGCGGCAGGGTCGGCGGGCGGGAGCACCTCGCGGAACACCGGGCGTGTCTTCCACTCCGGCACCGGCGGCGTGTGGCCCTCGCACGGCGCGTAGGGCGATTCCTCGACGACCTGCATCCGGTGGATGTAGCGCGGGCAGTTGGGGAAGGCCGCCTCGACCTGCACGCGCACGACGAGCTGGGCGCCGACGAACTCGGCGAGCAGTGGATCGTCCTCGTGCACCGACGCTCGGCCGTTGACCCGCAGGCGCTTGGGATTCTCGAAGTCGACGAAGAGCAACCCGACGTGCGGGTTGACGAGGACGTTGCCCAGGCTCTTGAACATGCCGTTGCCGTCGTAGCTCGGGAACGCGACGGTGCCCGGCCCCACCACGCGGACGAACCCGGGCCGCCCGCCCTTGTACGAGCAGTCCGGTCGCCCCTCGGCGTCCGCAGTGGCCAGGAAGAACATCGGCCGGCTCTCGATGAACGCTCGATCGTCCTCGGTGAAGACGTCGCGGGCGATGACCTCCTCCAGCCGGTCGGCCAGCCGTCTCGTCTCGAAGCGATCCTGCAGTCGTCGCGATCCGTCGTGGTACAGCTTGCTCTCGCTCATGCGGTCTCCTCGCGGCCGGAAGACTAGAGCCGCGTCATCACCCGATCCGCGAAGTCCTCGATCACGCGATACTGCCGGTTGAGCGGCGGGTAGAGCATGATCTGGCTCAGGCCCTGGCTCTCCAGCTCCTTCAATCGCTCCACCACCCGCTCGGGCACGCCGGCGAGACACGTGGCCTCGATCAGCGCGGGCGTGAGGAAGCGCGCCTCCTCCGGATCCACGAAGCTGTAGTGGCTGCCGTGCAGACGCTGGTGCCGGATCTCGGGCGGCGCCTGGTTGAGCCAGTCGAGATAGGCCGTCCACACCGGCCGCGCGTAGGCGGGCGGCTCCGCCCCGGTCTCCAGGTGATGCGCGACCAGGTAGTGGAGTCCGGAGATCACCGCGGCGCCACACTCGGCGATGATCCGCTCGGAGTTCGTGGGCTCGCCGGGCAGGAGCAGCGCCACGTTCACCATCGCCGCGGTATGGAAGCCCGTGGGCAGGGCGCGCCCGGCGCGATCGGCGCCGCGGCGCGCGTTGGCGAGCATCTCGGGGACGGTCCCTCCGCGCGGCAGGCCCGAGATGAGCCCGTCGCCCAGCTCGCCGGCCAGGGCCTGCGCCTTCGGGCCGAAGCCCGCGATGTAGACCGGGACCGGGTGGTCGAGGTCGATGAAGCGGTGCTCGCGCATCTGGAAGCGGATCGGGTGGGTCTCGCCGTTCAGGGTGTAGTCGACCTCCTCGCCGCGGAGGAGGGCGCGGACCGTCTGCACGTACTCCTTGAACGGGCCGAGGCGCATCGGCTTCTGGCCGAGGGTGCGCATCGCGGTGTGGCCGGTGCCGAGCCCGATGAAGCAGCGGCCGGGGGCGAGCCGATTGATGGTGGCGATGCCGTTGGCCGCGACCGGTGCGAGCCGCAGCCCGGGGACGTTCACGCCGGT
>Ga0326731_1000411_pt1 | contig 11009 bp, 4 predicted proteins | sample MHFSIPfraction_FD_207645 | JGI IMG/M metagenome (GOLD analysis project Ga0326731, IMG submission 207645) | Lab enriched peat soil microbial communities from Michigan Hollow, Ithaca, NY, United States - MHF9FY SIP fraction | ecosystem: Environmental > Terrestrial > Soil > Wetlands > Peat | place...
CCGTCGATACGGCCGGCCGGCCCGTCTCCCGCGACAAGGTCCTGGTCTCTCTTTACAAGATCGAATGGAAATGGTGGTGGGACAGGAGCGGGGAGTCCCTCGCCCAGTATGTCTCGGACGTTCAGACGCGTCCCCTCCTCAAGGGCGAGATCTCGACGCGGGACGGCGCCGGCAAATGGACGTTCCAGATCCACTATCCCGACTGGGGCCGCTATCTCGTCCGGGCCGAGGACCCGGTGAGCGGCCACGCTTCGGGGCAGATCGTCTATATCGATTGGCCCGGCTGGGCGGGGCGGGCCCGCGAGGAAGGCGGGGCCGGCGCCACGGCGCTCAGCTTCACGGCCGACAAGCCCGCCTACAAGGTCGGGGAGAAGGCCGTCATCTACTTGCCCGAGGCCGTCCAGGGCCGGGCCCTGGTGTCCATCGAGAGCGGCACCTCGGTCATCGACGAGTTCTGGGTGTCCACGGTCAAGGGCGAGAACCGTTTCGAGATCCCCCTGACGTCGGCCATGACGCCCAACGTCTATGTCCACGTCACCCTTATCCAGCCTCACCGCGACAAGACGAGCGATACCCCCATCCGGCTCTACGGCGTCATCCCCATCCTCGTCGAGGACCCGGGGACGCGTCTCGAGCCCGTGATCAAGATGGCCGACGAGATCCGGCCGAAGGACAAGTTCCGGGTCGAGGTCCGCGAGAGCGGCGGCCGGCCCATGACCTACACGCTGGCCGTCGTCGACGAGGGGCTTCTCGGGCTGACCCGCTTCGCGACGCCGGACCTGCGCAAGGCCTTCTATGCCCGCGAGGCGCTCGGGATCACGACCTGGGACCTTTTCGACATCGTCGCCGAGGCCTACGGCGCCGAAATGGCCCGCATCCTGGCCCTGGGCGGCGATCAGGGCGGCGAATCCAAGGACAAGGCCAAACAGCCGCGGCGCTTCCCGCCGGTCGTCCTGTTCGAGGGCCCGTTCGATCTCAAGCCGGGCGGGAGCGGCGTCCACGAATTGACCATGCCGCAATACTTCGGGGCCGTCCGGGTCATGGTCGTGGCCGGGCGCGACGGCGCCTTCGGCCTGGCGGAAAAGTCGGTCCCCGTCCGCCGCGACCTGATGACCCTGGCCACCCTGCCGAGGGTGGTCCGTCCGGGCGAGGACGTGGTCATGCCCATCGCCGTCTTCGTCACCAAGCCGGAGATCAAGGAGGTCACGGTCGGCGTCGAGACGAACGGGCTCTTCGAGGTCGTCGGCGAGCGCACGAAGACCGTGGCCTTCGCCCGGCCCGGCGACGAGATCGTCTCGTTCGCGCTCAAGACCGCGGCGGCCATCGGACAGGGCGAGGTCCGCTTCCGGGCGTCCGGAGGCGCCGAAAAGGTCGAGGACGCGATCGCCATCCCCGTCCTGGCCAGCAACGCCGCGATCACCCGGACGACGCATATCGAGGTCAAGCCCGGCGAGACGGCGAAGCAGGAGGTCGCGCCGTTCGGACTCGACGGCACGAATTCGATCATCCTCGAAGCGTCGTCCCTGCCGTCGCTCAACCTCGAGAAGCGGCTCGACTTCCTCATCCGCTATCCCCACGGCTGCCTGGAACAGACGCTCTCGGCGGCCATGCCCCAGCTCTATCTCAAGAGCCTGGTCAAGCTCGACGAGCGGCAGACGAGGGACATCGAGGAGCACATCAGGGCCGCCATCCAGAAGATGACCGGCTTCCAGATGACCAACGGCGCCTTCTCGTATTGGCCGGGAAGCCGGGAGGGGCACGAATGGACGACCGCCTACGCCGGCTACTTCCTGCTCGAGGCGGCCCGGCTCGGCTATCACGTGCCGCAGAGCATGATCGACTCTTGGCGGGCCAACCAGAAGATGCTGGCCAACGCCTTCGTCGCCGGAGGCAGCTCGGCCGAGCTCGTCCAGGCCTTCCGGCTGTTCGCGCTGGCCCTGGCCCGGGATCCCGATCTCGGGGCCATGAACAGGCTCCGGGAGAGCGCCGAGCTTCCCGGGCTGGCCGGGATCATGCTGGCCGCGGCCTTCCATATGACGGGACAGGCCGACGCGGCGGCCGATCTCGCCGAGCGCTCCCGGCCCGATTTCAAGCCCTATCGCGACGACAGCGAGACCTTCGGCTCCGATTTCCGGGACAAGGCCCTGGTCGTCAGGGCCTTGGTCCAGATGGGCCGGTCCGATAAAGCGGGCGCGCTCGTTGCGGACATCGCCAAGACGATGGGATCGGACCTCTGGCTTTCCACGCACGAGACGTCGTTCGGCCTGATGGCCCTCGCCGCCTATTACGGCAGCGCCGGGATCAAGATGTTCCGCTACCGGTTCGCCTGGGACGAGGAGAAGCCGCTCGATGTCGAAGCGACGACGCCGTTCGACCGGCGCGAATTCCCGGGCGTCACGGCCAAGAGCCGGACGCTCGTCGTGACCAACACCGAGACGATACCGCTCCATGTCAACGTGTACCTGCGCGGCGTGCCCGCGGCGGGCGTCGAAGCGCCGTCGTCCGAGGGCCTGGCGATCGACGTCCGCATGCGCGACATGAAGATGAACGCCCTGGCCATCGACAAGATCACGCAGGGGCTCGACCTCGTGGCCGAGGTCCGGGTCAAGAACCTGACCTCGGACCGGCTCAAGAACCTCGTTCTGACCCATCTCGTGGCCGCGGGCTTCCAGATCAAGAACCCGCGGTTCGCCGTCGAAGGCGGACCGGCCGCGGCCCTCGACTACCAGGACATCCGCGACGATCGCGTTTTCAGCTACTTCGGTCTCGATCCCGGCCAGGAGAGGGTCTTCCTCGTCGTCCTTAACGCCTCGTATCGCGGCCGGTATTACCAGCCGGGGCTCGCCGTCGAGGCGATGTACGACGCCGGGCTCCACGCCAACACGAAGGGACAATGGATCGAAATAATTCAATAGAGAGGGACTGTCCCCGTAAGGGACTGTTCCTCTTGAGAACACGGAGACACGTACCGAAGGGACATATCCCCCTTCTCAAACGGCCTAGATTCCTCGTTACCGGCCTGGGCGTCCTTCTGACCCTGGTGCTCTGGTTCTCCCTGCCTGTCGTGCATTTCAGCGACCCCGTTTCCCCGGTGCTCTTCAGCTCCGACGGCCGGCTCCTCGGGGCCCGGCCGGCCGCGGACGGCCAATGGCGATTCCCTCCGGGTGAGCGCGTGCCCCAGCGCTTCTACGACGTCCTCGTCCGGTTGGAGGACAAGCGTTTCTATGCGCATCCCGGCGTCGACCTCTTGGCCGTGGTCCGGGCGGCGCGGCAGAACCTCCGTGCCGGGAAGGTCTCGAGCGGCGCGAGCACGATCACCATGCAGGTCGTCCGCCTGGCCCGGAAGGGCCGGGAGCGGACCTATCTCGAAAAGGCGAAGGAAGCCGTGCTGGCCCTGCGGCTCGAGACCCGGCGCTCGAAACGGGAGATCCTGGCCCTCTTCGCCGCCCACGCGCCCTTCGGCGGCAACGTCGTCGGCATCGACGCCGCGTCATGGCTGTATTTCGGCCGCAGCCCGGACGAGCTGAGCTGGGCCGAGGCCGCTTTTTTGGCCGTCCTTCCGAACGACCCGGGACTTCTAGCCTCCGCGAACGGACGGGCCCGGCTTCTCGGGAAACGGAACGGTCTCCTGGAGAAGCTCCGGACGCGGGGAGGGATGCCGGATCTTGAGTGCCGGCTGGCCTTGGCCGAGCCCATGCCCGAGCGGCTCCGGCCCGTGCCCAGGGAAGCGCCCCACCTCCTCGACTCGCTGGCCGCCCGCGCCGGGGCCGCGCCGCCGTTCCGTTCCTTCATCGCCGCCGATCTTCAGAGGGTCGTGGCCCAGGCCGTCGAGCAGCACGGCGCGCGCCTTCTCGATCGAGGCATCCGCAATCTCGCCGCGGTCGTCATCGACAACCGCACGGCCGCCGTCGTCGCCTATGTCGGCAACGTCGGCTTGGACCGGCGCGAGGAGCACGGCCAGAGCGTCGATATCCTCCAGAGCCGGCGGAGCACGGGCAGCATCCTCAAGCCGTTCCTCTACGCGGCCTTGCTCAAGGAGGGCGGACTCACGCCCGTGACCCTTGTCCCCGATACGCCCGTGCGCTTTGAGGGATTCAGGCCCGAGAACTTCGACCGCCGGTTTCGGGGCGCCGTCCCGGCCGGGACGGCCTTGGCCTGGTCGCTCAACGTTCCGGCCGTGCGCGAGCTCCGAGAGTACGGCATCCCCCGGTTCGAGAACAGGCTGAGGCAATGGGGGATGACGACCCTCGATCGGACGCCCGACGATTACGGCCTGACCCTTGTCCTCGGGGGGGCGGAGGGGCGGCCCCTCGAGATCGCCGCGCTCTACGCCAAGATGGCCCAGCTCGCCTCCGGCGCTCCGGGCGGAGGGCGCGAAGTGCGGCTGCTGCGCGATGAAAAGGAGACCGCGTCGAGCATGAGGGACCTCGGGGCCGCCTCGGCCTATCTCACTCTCCAGGCCCTGACGGCGGTCAGCCGGCCCGACGAGGAGGGCTACTGGAGGAACTTCAGCTCGTCGCGGTGGGTGGCCTGGAAGACGGGCACGAGCTTTGGCCTGCGGGACGCCTGGGCCGTCGGGGTCACGCCCCATTACACGATCGGCGTCTGGGCCGGGAACGCCGACGGCGAGGGCAAGCCCGGGCTGACGGGGCTCGGGGCGGCGGCCCCCGTTCTCTTCGACCTCCTCGGCGCGGTGGACGGCGGCGGCGAGATCGTGCGGCCCGCGTCGGGCCTCAAAGAGCTCCGCGTCTGCCGCGATTCCGGATACCTGGCGACGGATCTGTGCCCGGCGGCCACGGTCCTCGTGCCGGAGGAGAGCCGTTTCGACCGGATGTGCGCCTTCCATCAAGTCGTCCATCTCGACGCCGCGGGCCGCTTCCGGGTCGACAGCCGCTGCGAGCCGGTCGACAGGATGCGCCACGAGTCGTGGTTCGTTCTGCCGCCCATCCAGGAGTACTTTTATCGGGCCGACCACGCGGACTATCGGCCCCTGCCGCCGTTCCGGCCCGATTGCGGCGGCGCCGCGGGGGAACGGGGATCGCGGGTGATGAGCCTCGTTTATCCGGAGCCCGACATGTCGGTCTATGTGCCGGTCGGGCTCGACGGAAAGGTCGGCGAGGTCGTCTTCGAGGCCGTGCACCGGGAGTCGGGCGCGACCATCCATTGGCACCTCGACAAGCAGTACGTCGCCTCGACGCGGGTGTTCCACCAGATCGCCGTGGCCCCCGAGCCGGGCGAGCACCGGCTCGTGCTGATGGACAACGAGGGCCGGCGGATCGAGCGGACCTTCCAGGTCGTGAGCCCGGCCCGCCGCGGCGACCGCTGACGCCGCCGGGTCTTTCTTCGTCTTGACGGATCCGCACCTCGGCAGCCCGAAGTCCATCATCCGGCCGCCCGCGGGGATTTCGGTTCTTTCGGACCCAGGAGTATCATGGAAACCTGAAAAGAGGGAAACCATGAAAGGGACGGCCTTTCGTTTGTCCGTGCTGTTCTCGTTGGCCATCCTGGCCGCGGCTTGCGGCGCGTCGAGCGATGGCGGCGGGACCCCGCCGCCCACGACCTCGAAGGTCACGCTCTCGCCCCGTTCGGCGACGGTCCCGAGGGGAGGCACTCAGCAGTTCAGGGCGACGGTCGCCGATTCGACCGACCAGATGGTCGTCTGGAAAGTCAATGGCGTCCGGGGAGGCGACTCCACCCACGGGCTGATCTCCTCGGAGGGCGTGTACGTCGCTCCCACGATCGTGCCCAACCCCGCGACCGCGACCATTACGGCGACGGCCCTCTCGGACGCGACGAAATCCGGCACGGCCACGGTGACCCTCCAGATGGGCTCCGCAGTCAGGGTGGCCATCGCCGGCAGCGGCTCCCGGGTGACGGCCGCGACCTTCGGCTCCCACGCATTTTCGGCCGCGGTGACCGGGACCTCGAATACGGCGGTCACCTGGAAGGTCAACGGGATCACGGGCGGATCGGCCGCGACCGGCACGGTCTCGCAGGCGGGGCTCTATTACGCGCCGCACTCGGTGCCGGTCTCGACGGCCCCCAACAACGAAGGCCGGACGACGGAGGTCATTGTGACCGCCGTCTCCCAGGCGGACCCGACGGCCTCGGATGCCGCCATCGTCGTTCCCACGCCGCTCCAGACGGCCCGCTTTCCCGCCCCCGTCCCCCTGGGGACGACCGGCGGGAACGCCTCGGACCTCTCGACCTCGGGCGGCGTGACCTACTGCTGCAGCGGCACGATCGGGTCGCTGGTCAGCCGGGGCGGGAAGCTGTACATTCTGAGCAACACCCATGTCCTGGCCCGCAGCGATCTGGCCGTGGCCGGGGAGGCCATCATCCAGCCCGGGCTTGTCGACAACAACTGTTCCTCGGCGGGCACGGTCACGGCCGCCACGCTGTTCGAGTTCTTCAACCTGGAAAATGACCCTCGCCCGAACGTGGACGCGGCTCTGGCCGAGATCGTTCCCGGCGCCGTCGACCCCCTGGGGACCATCATCCAGCTCGGCGGGACGGCCGTCGGCGGCCAGCCGACGGACGGCACGCCCAATCCGGGCCCCGGAGTGGCCCCGACCATCGGCCGGCATGTCGCCAAGAGCGGCGCCGCGACCGGCCTGACCTGCGGCACCATCCTGGCCATCACCGCCACGACCAACGTCGAATACCAGAAGGGCTGCAACTCGGGGTCCACGTATGTCTGCGACTTCACGGACCAGATCGTCGTCGCCGACGCCGGCTTCAGCGCCCAGGGCGATTCCGGCTCCCTCGTCGTCACCCAGGACACGGCCGATCCGGTGGGGTTGCTGTTCTCCGGGTCCTCGACGGACACGGTCGCCAATCCCGTATCGGTCATCATGCAGCAGTTGGCCGACAAGGTCACCGGCGAACAGTTCGTCTTCGCCGGAGACAACGCGGTCGGCCCGCACGCCGTGGCCGCCTGCGCGATCCCTCAGCAGACCCCGGCCCAGGCCTTCGGCATGGAAGGCATCCTCCTCGCGTCCGAGGACCGGCAGGCGGCCGTCCAGGCGCGCGACGCCCACGCCGGCGAGCTGCTGGGGCGCGCGGAGATCCTGGCCCTCGGCGTGGGATTGAGCTACGATCACCCCGGCCAGCCGGCCATTCTTGTCTTCGTCGGGCGGGGGACGTCGCGGACCAACCTCCCGGCGTCCGTCGACGGCATCCGCACGCGGGTCATCGAGGTCGATGCGATGCGGTCGAGGGGCCTTCTGACCTTGGCGGAAAGCGGCCTGGCCGAGCGGGCGGGCGATCCCCCCCAGCTAGCCCAGCCGATCTCCGAATCGGAAACGGAGCGGGCCCGGGCCGTCCACCGCGCCCGGGCGGCCGGGCTCATGGCACAGCGCGGCGTCCAGGGCGTCGGCATCTCGTCGAGCGCGGACGCGCCCGGCGAAGCGGCCCTCATCATCTTCGTCATCAAAGGCGCCCCGCGCGACCCCATCCCGCCGGTCGTCGACGGCCTGCGGACGCGGGTGCGCGAGACCGCCCGGTTCCGGGCGAAGTGAGGGCCGGCCGGCGTCGGCGGCCCTATTGATCTGTCCCGAAGTCCTTGTCGAAGGCGACCTTGGACGGGGAGAAGTTCATCGTCCGGACGAACTCGAGGGCTTCCTTGGCCCCGAACTCGCGGTCCATGGCGTTGTCCTCCCACTCGACGGAGAGCGGGCCGTCATATCCGGCGGCATTGAGCTCGCGGATGACCGCGTCGAAGTCGACGTCGCCGTGGCCGAGCGAGCGGAAGTTCCAGCCCCGGCGGACGTCGCCGAAGGGCAGGAAGGAGCCGAGGATGCCGGCCTTGCCGTCGAGGGTCACGGCCACGTCCTTCATGTGGACATGATAGACGCGGTCGGCGAACTCGCGGATGAAGAGGTGCGGCTCGATCCCCTGCCAGACGAGGTGGCTCGGATCGAAATTGAGGCCGAGCGTCAGGCGGCGGTTGAAAACGACGAGCAGGCGCCGGGTCGTATAGACGTCGAAGGCGATCTCGGTCGGATGGACCTCGAGGGCGAACTTGACGCCGTGCTCGTCGAATTCGTCGAAGATGGGTGACCAGAGGGCCAGGATCTTCTGGAACCCCGCCTCGACCATCTCCTCGGTCGTGGTGGGGAAAGAGTACCAGGCCTTCCAGATGGGCGAGCCCATGAAGCCGTTGACGACGTAGCAGCCCATGTTGCGGGCGGCGCGGACCGTGGCCTTCATCTCCTCGACGGCCCATTTCCGAAGGGCCTCGGGCTTGCCCTTGACGGCGTCGGGGGCGAAGCCGTCGAGACGGGGGTCGTAATCGTCGCCGACGCACTGGCCGGCGAGGTGCGCTCCGAGGGCCCAGCATTTGAGGCCGTGCTTCTCGAGGAGGCGCTTCTTCTCGCGCACATAAGCGGCGTCGGAGGCGGCCTTGCGGACGTCCATGTGGTCGCCCCAGCAGGCGATCTCCAGGCCGTCGTATCCCCAGGCCTTGGCTTTCTTACAGACGTCCTCGAAAGGCAGGTCGGCCCACTGGCCGGTGAAGAGCGTTACGGGTCGGGCCATGATACCTCCGTTCAATCCAGTCTTGTCCAGATCGCGCCCTTGGCCGAGCTCTCGACGCATTTCTCGATAAAACGGACGCCGCGGACGCCGTCGTCGACGTTGGGAAAATCGAGATCGTCGCCGGCTAGCGGCTCGTCCCGGAGCTTCTTCGAAAGGGCGGTGATGAAGGTCGAATAGACATTAGCGAAGCATTCGAAATAGCCTTCGGGATGGCCCGACGGGAGGCGCGAGAGCGACTGAGCCCGGGGCGACATCGGATCGCGGCCGCGTGAGATTATGCCGGTCGGACGGTCGAGGAAGGAGACGCGGGCGGTGTTCGGCGTCTCCTGGGACCATTCGACGGCGCCCTTGGTGCCGTAGATGCGCAGGCGCAGGGCGTTGTCGTGGCCGGCCGCGATCTGGGAGCTCCAGTAAACACCCTTGGCGCCGCCCTCGAAACTGACCATGATGGTGGCGTTGTCGTCGAGCGGGCGGCCCGGGCCGAAACGATCCAGGCGCGCGCAGAGCGCCTTGATCTCGAGCCCGGTCATATAGGCGGCCATGAATTCGATGTGGCTGCCGATGTCGCCGACGCAGTTGGAGAGCCCGGCGAGCTTCGGGTCGGTCCGCCAGGCGGCCTGCTTCTGACCCGTGTCCTCGAGCTTGGTCACCAGCCACTCTTGGGGATACTCGCCGTTGACGAAACGGATCTCGCCGATCTCGCCGCCGTGGATCATGTCCCGGATGTGTTTGACGATGGGATAGCCCGAATAAGCGTAGGTGACGCAAAAGAGAAGTCCCGTCTCGCGGACGAGGCAGGCCAGATCGAGGGCCTCGCTCGCGCTCGTGGCCAGCGGCTTTTCGCAGACGACCGGGAAGCCGTGCTCGAGGGCGAGCTTAGCGGCGGGATAATGCGTGCTGTTCGGGGTGACGATGCTGATGAAATCCGGACGGTCGTGCCTCTGCGATTCGCCCCTGATCATCTCCGAGAAGGTCCGGTAGAGGCGCTCTTTCGGAAGCCCGAGCGACTCTCCCGTCGCCAGCGTGTTGTCGTAGCTCTGGGAGAACGCGCCGCAGACGATCTCGGCCTTGCCGTCCATGGCGATCGACTTGCGGTGGACGTCGCCGATGAACGCGCCCTGTCCGCCGCCGATCATCCCGTAGCGGAGCTTCGGCGTCTTCCCGCCTGAGGCCTGTCCTTCGATCATCTATTGCCTCCCAAGATGGGGCAAACCTTTCTCATTTGAGCGCTTTGCGGATGCGGTCGGCGGCGAGCTTGGCCTCCGCGGCGACAGTTGGGTCGGAAAGAAGCGATTCAGCCGTCTTCAAGGACGTGACGCACGGAAAACGCCCGAGCAGGCCCAATACGAGCTTCTTTTCCTCCGGCCGCGGGGCGAGGGACATGGCCTTGAGGAGATCGGCCGTCGCGCCTTCCGCCTCGCGGTTGGGCTCGAGCCCGATCATACGGACGTAGGCCCGCATGGCCAGGACGCGGTGATTGAGGGCCAGGGAGCGCTCGGCGATCTCGAGAACGTCATCGCGCGCGGCGATCGTCGGCCAATCGGCCAAGGCCCGGACCGCGGCGTCCTTGACCCTCTCATCGGGGTCATCGACGGCGTCCCGGACGAGGGCGAGGGCCGAGTCATCACCGATCTTGCCGAGAACGCGAAGGAGGTCCGCCCGCTTTTTCGAGTCCTTTTCGTCCGCGAGCCGGGCCTTGACCTCGCCGGCCCGGGCGAGCTCCCTGGGGTTCGTCCGAGCGACCGAGGCGATCGTGTCCTGCATGGCCTCGCGCGCCGCTTCGTCCTCGAGCCCCCCAAGGAGGTCGAGAAGTCCGGGGATATCCGCCTGGCCGGCGACGGCGCGGAGCGCCGCGGCCGCCTTCGTCCTGAGCGCCGGCGTTCCCGACTTGACGAGATCGATGAGGAGGGGCTTGGCCCCGGAGATACGCCGGGCGCTCGCAGCCTGGACGAGCTCGGCCTTGATCGCGCCGTCGGACGTCTTGCCGAGATGTTCGAGCACGGCGGCGTCGACGTCCCGTCCCCTCATCCGGGCCAGAGCTTCCCGGGCGGCGTCCTGTTCGGCGCCGGCGGTCTTGGCCGCCTTGTTCGCCAGGAAGACAAGGCACTTCCCGTCGCCGGCCCAGGCCAAGGCCCGGAGCGCGGCCAGCCTCACGTTGAGCGAGGGGCTCTCCGCGGCGGCAAGCAGCGTGGGCCTGACGGCCTCAGCCGGGTATTTCGCCAGGAGCGCCGTGAGCTGGATCCTGTTCTCTTCCGGCAGCCGGTCCATGAGCCCGGCGACCCGGCCGATATCCGCCGCGCCAAAATTCGCCTGGACCACGGCCAACGCGGGCGTGTAGAGCAGGGGGTCCTTTCCGGTCAAGGCCTGGAGGATCATGGCCTGAGCTTCGGACGACGCGGCGACCCTGCCCCTAAAGGCGGCTTGCCGGGAGACGGGGGAGACGTTGGCCGCGAAGACCTTGTCATAGGCGG
>Ga0326731_1000412_pt1 | contig 11006 bp, 11 predicted proteins | sample MHFSIPfraction_FD_207645 | JGI IMG/M metagenome (GOLD analysis project Ga0326731, IMG submission 207645) | Lab enriched peat soil microbial communities from Michigan Hollow, Ithaca, NY, United States - MHF9FY SIP fraction | ecosystem: Environmental > Terrestrial > Soil > Wetlands > Peat | place...
TCCGTCGGCCGTGTGGGTCTCGATCAGCCGGGTCAGGGCCCGCACGTTCCGGTCGAAGACGTCCACCGCCCGGTGCACCGTGCTGGCGCTGGTCGCGTCGAGCCTCAGGATGTGGGTCCAGCCCGCGATGGCGTTGAGCGGCACCCGCAGGTCGTGCCCGAGATGGTGCCGCTCGTCGCGGTCCAGCTCTTCGAGCCGGTCCATCGTCTCCCGCAGGGCGTGCACGCCCTCGGCCAGCGGCGCGCGCTCGGGACCGTCCGGCAGGCGCGCCACCGCCTGCTCGAGGCGGTCGATGCGGGATCGTACCTCCCGGCTCGCGTCGCTCATGTCCCTCTCATCGCGTCGATCACGCCGATCCGCTCCGTGGGATCTGCCGGTGCAGGAGCCCCCACCGCTGCAGCATGTTGTGCAGGGTCTTGGTGCTGATGCCGAGCCGATCCGCGGCCCGGGTCTTGTTGTTGTTCTCGGCGGCCAGCGTGCGCAGCACGAACTGCTTCTCGACCTCGCGCAGCGGCAGGCCGATCGGCGCGGTGAGCGCGTCGGAGTCGCCGGCCCAGGTCGCGGCCGGGGCCACCGGGGACGTCCCGGGCAGGACCTTCACGGTGATCACGTCGCCCTCGCAGGCGATGAACGCGCGCTCCACCACGTTGCGCAGCTCGCGCACGTTCCCGGGCCACGCGTGCGACATGAGGATCTTGAGCGTGGTGTCGTCCACCCCGGTGATGCGCTTGTCGTACTTGCCGCTGAACTCCTCGATGAAGCCGGTGACCAGCAGCGGAATGTCCTCGATCCGCTGCCGCAGCGGCGGCACCGCGAGGGTGAAGACGTTGAGCCGGTAGTAGAGGTCCTCCCGGAACGCCCCGTCCTTCATCGCCGCGACCGGGTCCTTGTTGGTGGCGGCCACCACCCGGACGTCGACCGTGATCTCGGTCTTGCCGCCCAGGCGCCGGAACGCGCCCTCCTCGAGGACCCGCAGGAACTTGGCCTGGGTGCCGAGTTGCATCTCGGCCACCTCGTCGAGCAGCAGGGTGCCGCCGTGGGCGAGCTCGAAGCAGCCCTCGCGCCGGTCGCGCGCGTCGGTGAAGGCCCCGCGCTCGTGGCCGAAGATCTCGCTCTCGAGCAGGGTCTCGGGCATCGCGGCGCAGTTCACCGCGACGAAGGGCCGGCCGGAGCGCGCGGAGAGCTCGTGCAGGGTGCGGGCCACCAGCTCCTTGCCGGTGCCGGTCTCGCCGTGGATCAGGACCGGCGCGGGAGTGGCCGCGGCCTGCTCGATGAGGCGGTGGACCTCCTGCATGGGCGCGCTGCGGCCGATGAGCCGGCCCAGACCCCACACGTCCTTCACCCGCCGCCGCAGGATCGTGATCTCGTCGAGGGTCCGGCCCCGCTCGAGCCCCTTCTCGATCAGCAGCCGCAGGCGGTCGAGGTCCACCGGCTTGGTGAGGTAGTCGTAGGCGCCCTGGCGCATCGCGCCCACCGCGGTGTCCACGGTGGCCCGGCCGGTCAGGATGATGACCGGAAGCCGGGGCATCTCCTGCTGCAGCGCGGTCAACAGGCCGAGCCCGTCCATGTCCGGCATCATGAGGTCGGTGACGACGAGCGACGGGCGCAGGGCTGCCGCCTTCTGCAGCGCCTCCCGTCCCTCGGTGGCGACGTCGGTGGCATACCCCCACGTGCCGAGGATGGTCTGGAGCGCGATCCTCGAGTCCTCCTCGTCGTCGACGATCAAGATGTTCGGCTTGCCGGCCATGGATCTGACTGTCGAGCAATCACCATGCCCGGATGGCAGCCGCGCCGGAAGATCGCGACAACACGCGCGAACCGAGCGAGTGGCTCACGTCACGCGCGCCCATCGGTTCTCGATGCCGCGGTAAGAACGACCGGCCGACCGAGGCCGGTGCCCCCGGATGAGAAGTTCCTACCCGGTAACTTGCGCCCGCTACGTGGGCGGCCCGTCGCGTCGACGCGCCAATTCGGGGTGAAGCGCGAGGATCGGCGTGGCAGCCCGCTTGCTTTACCCGAACGGCTCACGCAGAGACTCGGACGGCCGAAAGGAGCGCACGATGACGGAGCGGCACGAGCTGGAAGCGTCGCTGCTGGCGGAGATCAGTCGACGCAGCAAGGAGATTTCGGAGACGCAGCACGACCTGGCCCGGCAGCAGCGCGTCCTCTCCAGGGCTGCGACGCTCCTGCGACTGGGCAAGGGGGCCCCCATCGTGCTCGCCGAGATCCGGGAAGAATGCCCGGACCTGCTGCAGGAATACTGCGACCTTCACCTCACGCTGACGCCGCCCCCGCCGCTCCGTCCCGTTCCGCGCGCCGCGGCATCGGCCTGATCGCCGCGTGCCGTCGGCCCATCAGGCCGACGGCGCGAGCGAGCGGGCCCACTCCGGGCGGATCCGCATGCGGGTGAGGGCCTCCATCACCCGGTGCGGGCTGCCCAGGTCCGACCACACGATGCGCGGCAGCCGGGAGACGGCCAGCATCTCCGGGCAGGCCTCGAGTACCCCGCGCGAGAAGTTGGCCTTCGCCATGAGCTCGTAGGCCTGGCGGACCGCGTCGGGCTCCTCGGGGGTGCCCGCGAAGGGCTCGATGCGGGCGAGGCGGTCGCTCAGCTCGGGCAGCGCCTGACAGCCGGCCTGGACCAGCGTGGCCACCTTGCCGATCATCACCGAGGTGTTCCAGAGATGGCCGGCGGTCATGCAGGCCCGCGCCCGCGCGACCGCGGGCTTCTCCCAGAATTGCCGCACCGAGCGGATCGGGCCGGTGGACAGATCGTCCAGGCGCTCGTCGGGCTCGATCCAGCCGTACTCGACCTCGGGTGACGTCGGCTGGGCCCCCAGCAGCACCAGCCGCTCCGGATTCTTCTCCACCCACCCCGCCACCTCGGCCACGTGGGCCATGAAGGTGGCCTCGCCCAGGAGGAAGTGATCGGACGGGAAGATCGCGACGATGGCCTCCGGGTTGCGCCACGCGATCCAGTGGGCCGGGTAGAGCACGCCGGCCGCGGTGCCCCGGTCGAGGGGCTGCGCCAGGACGGTCGGCCGGGGCGATGCGGCCGAGAACTCCTCGGCGATGTAGCCCGCGTGTTGCCGGACCGTGACGACCAGGGTGCGCGTCTCGGGGATGGCGAGCCCGATGCGGTCCAGGGTCTGGCCGAGCAGGCTCCGGGTCCCGAGCAGCCGCGCGTACTGCTTCGGACGGTCGTCGCCGAGAACCTGCCGCACGAGCGAGCGCAGGCGCATGCCCTCGCCCCCGGCGAGCACGATGGCCCAGCAGTTCTGCCGGCCGGGCATGCGGATGGCGCCATCGCTCTCGATTCCTTCTCGACCGGCCAGAAGCGGCGTCGGCTGCGGCATGATGTCCTCCTGGCCCTGGGGGCCCGCGGGATGGTTCATGGTGGCGGGCGACCGAAGTTCAAGCGACGTGCCACCGGATGACGCAGGGGGGCGCCTCCGCCCCGCCGCGATTTCCGCGGGCCCTCCGACTCGCGTGGACGGGTCGGGACGGAACGATGGCGCGAACCCGGGAGGATCTACCCGGTCGTTTCTTCCTCTCGTGCCCGACCGGCGCGGTGGGCGGAGCGCGCCGCGCGGCGCAGATCGTCGGCGAGGCGATGCTGCTCCGCTTCGCGGTTCGCCGGGTCGGGGATCCGGAGGATCGCGGAGGGGTGGATGGTCACGAAGGTCCGGAAGCCTTCGGGCGAGGCGAGGGTCTCTCCGCGGCTGGCGCTGATGGTGATCCGACGCCGGAGGACCGACCGCGCCGCGGTGACCCCGAGGCACACCACGACCTCCGGCCGGATCAGCCACAGCTCCTGCTCGAGCCACGGGCGGCAGGCCTCGATTTCGCTCTGGCTCGGGCGCTCGTGGATGCGTCGCTTCCCACCGCTCCGGTCCTTCGTCCACTTGAAATGCTTCACCGCGTTGGTCACGTAGAGCCGGCCGCGCTCGAGGCCGGCCTCGGCCAGGGCCCGGTCGAGCACGCGACCCGCCGGTCCCACGAACGGCCGCCCGGCCAGGTCCTCCTCGTGTCCGGGCTGCTCGCCGACCAGCACGATGGCCGCGCGCGCGTCACCCTCGCCGAAGACGGTCTGGGTGGCGTGGCGGTAGAGGGGGCAGGCGGTGCAGTCGGCGGCCTCCCGCCGGAGCGTCTCGTACTTGCGGATCATGAGGGTCCTCCGTCGCACGACGCGTGCCAGATGACGTGGTCAGGCCTCCTCCGCTATAATGCGCCCCGTGAAGCCGCTGGTCGTGCTCGGAGGGCCCATCCACCCGGACGGGATGAAGCAGCTCGAGGCCGAGGCGCGCGTGGTCGTGACCGACGCCGTCAGCGAGGCGGGCATGATCGCCGCGGCCCGGGAGGCGGAGGGCATCCTGTTCCGCTCCAAGCCCGACTGCACCCGCAGCCTGATGGCGGCCTGCCCGAAGCTCAAGGTGGTGGGGCGGCACGGCGTCGGCCTCGACATCGTGGACCTGCCCGCCGCCACCGAGCTGGGGGTCGCGGTCGTGCACGCGCCGGGCTCCAACTCGAACTCGGTGGCCGAGCACGCGATCATGCTGATGCTGGCCTGCGCCAAGCAGGCGGTGGTGGTGGACCAGCGCACCCGCAAGGCGGACTGGGGCAAGGGCCGCTGGCAGGGCCTGCTCGAGATGAACGGCAAGACCCTCGGCATCATCGGGGTCGGCAACATCGGCCGCCGCGTGGCCAAGACCGCGGGCGCGCTCGGCATGCGGGTGATCGGCTACGACAAGTACGTGCCCGCCGACGAGCTGCGCAACCGCGGGGTCGAGCCCATGCCGGACATGGCCTCGGTGCTCCGCCAGGCCGACGTGGTGACCTGCCACACCCCGCACACCAAAGAGACGCACCACATGATCGACGCGGCCGCGGTCGCCCAGATGAAGGACGGGGTGATCTTCATCAACACGTCCCGGGGCAAGACCCAGGACGAGAACGCGCTCGTGGCCGGGCTCGAGAGCGGCAAGATCCGGGCGGCGGGGATCGACGTCTTCGAGGAGGAGCCCGCGTCCTCCGACAACCGCTTCTTCCAGCTCGAGAACGTGATCGTCTCCCCGCACATCGCGGGGGTGACCCGCGAGAGCACGCGGAACACCGCGCTCCAGGTCACCGCGGAGATGCTCCGCGTGCTGCGGGGCGAGAAGCCGCACGTGCTCGGCAACCCCGATCTCTGGCCGAGGCTCGGGCACCTCAAGTAGATCGACCGGGAGGCTCACCGATGCCCATCGACGCCCGCCATCCGAAGGAGATCCGCGCCGACATCCGCGCCGGCCGCCTGACCACCGTGACCGCCGGGCTCGCGCCCGGCTATGTCCAGGCCAACCTCGCGGTGCTGCCGCGGGAGCAGGCCTACGATTTCCTGCTCTTCTGCCAGCGCAACCCGCGGCCGTGCCCGCTCATCGAGGTCACCGACGTGGGATCGCCCGAGCCGGTCGGGGTGGCCCCGGGCGCCGACCTCCGCACCGACATACCGCGCTACCGCATCTACAAGGACGGCGTGCTCGCCGACGAGGTGACCGACGTCCGCCCGTTCTGGCGCGACGACCTGGTCGCGTTCCTCCTCGGCTGCTCGTTCACCTTCGAGTGGGCGCTGCTCGACGCGGGCATCCCGATGCGCCACATCGAGATGGGCAAGAACGTCGCGATGTGGAAGACGTCCGTGCAGTGCCGGCCCGCCGGGCAGTTCCACGGCCCCATGGTGGTCTCGATGCGCCCGATCCCGACCGGGCTCATCTCCAAGGCGGTCACCGCCTCCGCGCGCTTCCCCGGAGCGCACGGCGCGCCGGTGCACGTGGGCGACCCCGCCGCGCTCGGCATCGCGGACGTGAACAAGCCCGACTGGGGCGACTCGGTGGGCGTGCGCGCGGGTGAGACGCCGGTCTTCTGGGCCTGCGGGGTCACCCCGCAGGCGGTGGCGCTCGCGTCGAAGCCCGCGTTCATGATCACCCACAGCCCGGGGCACATGTTCATCACCGACCTGCCGAACCACGCGCTGGCCGCGATTTGACGCTTCTCGCCCGGTGACGATCTGGCCCGAGCCGCGTCTCCTGCCGTGCGGGGACGGCGCGGTCTCCGTCGAGCTGGGCGACGAGGTCAACCGGGAGCTCAACGCCCGCGTCCTCGCGCTCGAGTACCTGCTCCGGCAGCGCGCCCTGCCCGGGGTCGGTGAGACCGTTCCCAGCTACCGCGCCCTCCTCGTCTACTACGACCCGCTGGTGATCGGCTACGAGGCGCTCGGTACCACGCTGCGCGAGCTCTGCGCGAAGGCCCGGCCGGAGGTGCTGCCGCCGGCGCGCACCGTCGAGCTGCCGTGTTGCTACGGGGGCGAGCTCGGCTTCGAGCTCGACGCCGCCGCGGAGAAGCTCGGGCTCCCCCCGGCGGAGCTGGTCCGTCTGCACGCGGGAGCCGACTACTACACGTACTTCGTGGGCTTCACCCCGGGTCTGCCCTACATGACCGGCATGCCCGATCGGCTGACCATCCCGCGCCTGCAGAACCCGCGGACCAAGACCCCTCCGGGTAGCGTCAGCATCGGCGGCATCCAGTGCTGCATCTACCCGATCGAGAGCCCGGGCGGCTTCTGGGTGCTGGGCCGCACCCCGGTGCGCCTCTACGATCCGGAGGCGCCCGACCCGATCCTGCTGCGCGCGGGCGACCACGTGCGCTTCCGCGCGATCGACCGCGCGGAGTACGACGCCATCGCGGCCCAGGTCGAGGCGGGCCGGTACGCGCCCCGGATCACCGGATGAGCCTCCTCGCAGTCCAGGATCCCGGGCCGCTCACCACCATCCAGGACCTCGGCCGGTTCGGGCACCTGCGGGTCGGCATCCCCACGTCGGGCCCGATGGATCGGGAGGCGTTCCTGCTCGCCAATCGCCTGGTCGGCAACCCGGACGGCGCGGCCGTCCTCGAGTGCACGCTGGTCGGTCCCCGCGTCGAGTTCGCCGACGACCGGCTGGTGGCGGTGACCGGGGCCGACATGGCGCCGACCCTGAACGGCGCGCCGGTGCCGGCCTGGGAGACGGTGCGGGTGAAGGCGGGCGACGTGCTGCGGCTCGGACCGGCCCGGACCGGGGTGCGCGCGTACGTGGCGGTCGCGGGCGGTCTCGAGACGCCGGTCGTGCTCGGCTCGCGCTCGACCTACGTGCGCGGCCGGCTCGGCGGGCTCGGCGGCCGCGCGCTGCGTCGAGGCGATCGGCTGCCGCTGGGCGCCGCCGGCGCCCCGGCCCGCCCGCGACGGGTGCGCCCCGGGCAGGTGCCGGTGTATGGCGGCGCGGCCACCGTCGCGGTGGTGCTCGGGCCGCAGGACGATCGGTTCACCGCCGCCGGGATCGCCGCGTTCCTCGCGGGGCCGTACGAGCTGCTTCCGCAGAGCGACCGCATGGGAGCCCGCCTCAAGGGCCCGTTCATCGAGCACACGCACGGCCACGACATCGTCTCCGACGGCGTGCCGATGGGCGGGATCCAGGTCATCGGCGAGGGCCAGCCCATCGTGTTGCTCGCCGACCGGCAGTCGGCGGGGGGTTACACCAAGATCGCCACCGTGTGCTCGTTCGACCTGCGCCGCATCGCCCAGCTCAAGCCGGGCGGGAGGCTCTCCTTCCGCCGCGTGACAGTGGCCGAGGCCCATGCGATGCTTCGGGACAGCCGCCGGGCGCTGGACGCGGCCATCGAATAGACCGCCATCGAATAGACCGGAGGAGGAGCCCATGACTCTCGAGCGCGCCGTCACCGACTACAAGGCCAAGACCCCCCGCTCGCGCCAGCTCTTCGAGGAGGCGCTGCGCGTCATGCCGGGCGGCAACAGCCGCACCACCACCTTCTTCGATCCGTACCCGTTCTACATCACCCGCGGCGAGGGCGCGCGCGTCTGGGACGCCGACGGGATCGAGCGCCTCGACTTCAACGGCAACTACACGAGCCTGATCCTCGGGCACGCCAACCCGGCGGTGGTCAAGGCCATCCAGGACGCCGCGGTGCACGGCATGTCGTTCCCGGGCCCGAGCGAGCACGAGATCCGCCTCGCCGAGATCCTGACCACCCGGATCCCCGGCCTGGAGGTGGTGCGCTTCGCCAACTCGGGCACCGAGGCCACCATGCACGCGGTGCGGGTCGCCCGCGCCTTCACCGGCCGCGCCAAGATCGCCAAGTTCGAGGGCGCCTACCACGGCACCCACGACTGGGTGCTGGTGAGCGTGGCCCCGGACCCGGCCTCCGCCGGCTCGCGCAAGCGGCCGAAGTCGGTGGCGTGGTCGGCGGGCGTGCCCCCGATGGTGCTCAAGCACGTGGTCGCGCTGCCGTGGAACGACACCGACGCGTGCGTGAAAATTTTGGAGAAGCAGGGGAGCGACATCGCCGCGCTGCTGATCGACCCGCTGCTCGCGAACGCGGGGATGATCCCGGTGCGCGAGGGCTTCCTCGAGAAGCTCCGCGAGGTCACCGCGCGGCTCGGCATCCTCCTCATCTTCGACGAGGTGATCTCGTTCCGGGTCGGCCGCGGGGGCGCGCAGGAGCGCTTCGGCATCCGGCCCGACCTCACCACCCTCGGCAAGATCATCGGGGGCGGTCTCGCGGTCGGCGCCTTCGGCGGCCGCGCCGAGGTGATGAACTACTACGATCCGCGCGACGGCAAGGGCCGCATCAACCACGGCGGCACCTTCAACGCCAACCCGCTCACCATGGCGGGCGGCATCGCCACCATGGAGCAGCTCACCCCCGAGGCGTACGCGCGGCTCGAGGCGCTCGGCGAGCGGCTGCGCGACGGGGTGCGGCGGCTCCTGCGCAAGAAGGGCTACGCGGGCCAGGTCACCGGGACGGGCTCGCTCTTCTGGCTGCACCACACCAAGAAGAAGCTGAGCGACTACCGCTCGGCCCGGCCGGCGGACCCGCAGGCGCCCGCGCGCACGTTCCTGGGCCTGGTCAACGAGGGCGTGCTCCTCTCGCAGCGCGGCCTCGGGGCCTGCTCGCTGGCCATGACCGACGCCGACGTGGACCGCTTCGTCGAGACCCTCGGCCGCGTGCTCGAGTAGGGCGACCATGACCACCCTTGCCCCCCTTTCAAATGCGCTCGCCTCGCCTTCGGCTGCGGCTCGCAAGACCATCGACCTCAACTGCGACATGGGCGAGTCGTACGGGCGCTGGACGCTCGGGGCCGACGAGGCCATCATGCCGCTCATCAGCTCGGCCAACGTGGCGTGCGGCTTCCACGGCGGCGACCCGCACGTGATGCGCAAGACGGTGGAGCTGGCGCTCACGCACGGCGTCGCCCTCGGGGCGCACCCCTCGCTGCCCGACCTGATGGGCTTCGGGCGGCGCAAGATGGACGTGAGCCCGCGCGAGCTGCAGGACTACCTGGCCTACCAGACCGGCGCGCTGCGCGAGATCGCGCGCGCGGCCGGCGCTCCGCTGCAGCACCTGAAGCCCCACGGCATCCTCTACGGCATGATGGAGGCCGACGAGGCGCTCGCGACCGTGGCCGGCCAGTCCGCGATGGATGGGGGCCTCATCCTGATGACGCTCGCCTCCGGCCGCTACGACGCGACCTGCCGGAAGATGGGCGCGCGGGTGGCCTCGGAGGGGTTCGCGGACCGCGCCTACAACGTGGACGGCACCCTCGTCTCCCGCAAGATCGCGGGCTCGCTCATCACCGATCCGGCCCGCGCCGCGGCCCAGGCGGTCCAGATGGCGGTGCAGGGCAAGGTCCGCACCATGGACGGCGTGGACATCGACATCTCGGTCCAGACCATCTGCTGCCACGGCGACACCCCGGGCGCCGAGCGCATCGTGCGCGCGGTGCGCGAGGCGCTGGAGAAGGCGGGCTGCCAGGTCAAGCCGCTGCGCGACTGGCTGCCCGCCCGGTGATGTCCGGTCGCGCGGCCGGACTGGTGCTGGCCGCCGCGCTGACCGCCTCGGGCTGCGGGGCGACCAAGCTGCCGGCGACCACCGCGCTGCGGGAGCAGACCGCCACCCAGCAGCGACTCGACGTCGTCGACTGCCGGGCCGAGGTGGGCTATCGCCTGGGCTACAACGGCGACGACTCGGAGGCGCTCAACGTGCTCCGCCACGTCTTCGTGCTCGGCACCGCGGGGGCCGCGCTCGGCGGGGTCGCGACCGGGCTCTCGCCGGCCACCGCGACCGGCTCGGCCAGCGAGGGGTTGATCGCGGGCTCGGGCGCGGGGGTCATCGCGGGCAGCGTGCTCGGCGTCGGCGTCCGGTCGCGCTTCGAGCGCGAGTGGATCGCCTGCATGGAGAGCCGCGGGTACGGGATCGTTGCCCCGTCCGGCGCCATCCAGTAAGATGACGGCGCCGATCTGATGACTGACGCGACCGCCTCGACCCCGCTCAAGCGCACCCCGCTCCGCGACGTGCACGTCAAGGCGGGCGCCAAGATGGTTCCCTTCGGCGGCTGGGACATGCCGGTGCAGTACACCGGCATCATCGACGAGCACCGGACGGTGCGCGGCGCGGTCGGGCTCTTCGACATCAGCCACATGGGCGAGTTCGAGGTGCGCGGCCCCGACGCCCTGGCGTCGGTCCAGCGGCTCTGCACCAACGACGCCTCCACGCTCGCGGTTGGCCAGGTGCAGTACGCGGCGCTCTGCTACCCCGAGGGCGGCATCGTGGACGACCTGACCGTCTACCGGCTGGCTCCCGATCACTTCATGCTGGTGGTCAACGCCTCCAACATCGACAAGGACTGGGCGTGGGTGACCTCGCATAGCGAGGGGCGCGCCGATTGGACGAACGTCAGCGACGAGACCGCGCTGCTCGCGGTACAGGGCCCGAGGGCGGAGGCGCTGGTGGCCCGGCTCGCCGACCGCGACGTGACCGGCCTCGGCTACTATCACTTCGCCCGTGGCAAGGTGGCCGGGGTCGAGGGCCTCATCTCCCGCACCGGCTACACCGGCGAGGACGGCTTCGAGCTGTACGTGCCGGCCGGCCAGGCGGAGCGACTCTGGTCGGCGCTGCTCGAGGCCGGACGTGGCGAC
>Ga0326731_1000413_pt1 | contig 11004 bp, 10 predicted proteins | sample MHFSIPfraction_FD_207645 | JGI IMG/M metagenome (GOLD analysis project Ga0326731, IMG submission 207645) | Lab enriched peat soil microbial communities from Michigan Hollow, Ithaca, NY, United States - MHF9FY SIP fraction | ecosystem: Environmental > Terrestrial > Soil > Wetlands > Peat | place...
GAAGCGGCGGCAGAGGTCGATCTGGCCGATGGCGGCGGCGGCCTGCTTGCCGGGGATCGAGCTCGGCCGCTTCGCGAGCCCGAGCCGCCGCGTGCCGAGCCCGACCGCGCCCGACGCGACCACGACGATCTCGCGCCCCGCGCGCATCTGCTCCGCGACCTGCTTCGCGACGGCCGTGAAGCGGCGGGTCTGCACGCCGCCACTTTGCGGTGCCAGGAGCGACGTGCCGAGCTTCACCACGACGCGCCGCGCGCGCGAGAGATCCGCGCGCTTCACTTGCGGCCGACTTCGCGCGCCAGCGCCTGCAGGAGTGACTCGACGCCCTCGCCCGTCGCCGCGGAGATCCAGCGCGGCTCGAGACCGCGGCGCGTCAGCCCCTCGGCGAGCAGAGCGCGCTCGGCTGGATCCGGCACGAGATCGGCCTTCGCGATGCACACGATCTCGGTGCGCTTCGCGAGGTCTTCGGAGTACGCGGCGAGCTCCGCGCGCAGCGCGTCGTAGTCGAGCTCGGGACTGCGCGACAAGTCACCGCCGGCGAGACACGGCTGTGGATCCAGCAGGTGCACGAGCAAGCGCGTGCGCTCGACGTGCCGCAAGAAGCGGTGCCCGAGTCCAGCGCCGCGGTGCGCGCCGGGAATCAGCCCGGGAATGTCGGCGATCACGAAGCGCGCGCCGCCGCTCGCGACCATGCCGAGATGCGGATGCAACGTCGTGAACGGGTAGCCCGCGACCTTCGGCCGCGCGGCACTGACTCGCGAGATGAGCGTCGACTTGCCCGCGTTCGGGAAGCCGATGAGGCCGACGTCGGCCAGGATCTTCAGCTCGAGCCGCAGCCAGCGCTCGCGCCCCTCTTCACCCGGCTCGACGGTGAGTGGCGCCTGATTGGTAGACGTCGCGAACATCGCGTTCCCGCGCCCGCCGCGTCCGCCCTCCTCGGCGAGCCAGGTCTGGCCGTCCTCGAGTAACTCGACCAGGACCGCGTGTGTCTCGTCGTCCTTCACGACCGTGCCGAGCGGCACGCGGATCTCGACGTCGTCGCCCCACTTGCCGTCCTTGCGCGCGCCCGAGCCGTGCGCGCCGCGACCGGCGCGGAAGAACTTGCGGTGGCGCGTGTCGAGCAGCGTCGCGAGCGAGCGGTCGGCCACCAGGTGCACCGAGCCGCCCTTCCCGCCGTTTCCGCCGTCGGGTCCGCCGCGCGGCACGAACTTCTCGCGCCGGAACGAGCAACAGCCGCGGCCGCCGTCGCCGCTGCGCACGAACACGCGGCACTCGTCGATGAAGTCGGGGGCAGACATCGCGGCGGATTCTAGCCACAGAACCCGAGAGCCGGGTCTGTCAGGCGTCGATTACGGACGCGCGCTTCTGGTTGCGGCTCTCGTAGAACCGGACGACGCCATCGCGCAGCGCGAACAGCGTGAAGTCGCGGCCGATCCCGACGCCGCGCCCTGGATGAATCACCGTGCCGACCTGGCGCACGAGAATCTGACCGGAGCGCACGGCCTGGCCGCCGTAGATCTTGGTGCCGCGCCGCTGCGAGTTGCTGTCGCGGCCGTTGCGTGTGCTGCCTTGACCCTTCTTGTGAGCCATGACTCGCCTCTCAGACCTCGATCGACTCGATGCGCACGCGGGTGAAGTGCTGCCGGTGGCCCTTGGTCAGGCGATAGCGCTTGCGCCGCTTGTACTTGAAGATGCGAATCTTCGGGCCGGCCGAATCGCCTTCGATCTTCGCGAGCACCTTCGCGCCCGCGACCAGCGGATTCCCCACGCGCAGCTCGTCGCCGCCTACGAGCAGAACTTCGCCGAGCTCGATCTCGTCGCCCGGCTCGCCGTCGATCAGCTCGACGTCGAGGATGTCTCCGGGAGAGACGCGCACTTGCTTGCCACCAGCTCGAACGACCGCGTACATGGGGGGGCCGAGTTTACGCGAATACCTCTACCGGTCAACTTCGCTCGCCTGCGGCTCGCTGCGCGCGACCTCGTCGCTTGCGGGCCGCGCTCGGGGCGGCCCTCGCTCGGCGTTATCGAAACCGCTTGGCTTCGGACAGAGCGCGCTCGGCGCCGTCGACGATTTCCCGCAGCACGTCTGCCGCGGGGCGAACCGAGTGGATCATGCCGATCCCCTGACCCGCGAAGCCGGGCACGATGTCCGCGCGGTGCGCGATCGCGCCGGCGAACAGCACAGGCCCCGAGACCATGCTCTGGAACGGCATCGGGAGTGTCTCGAGTCCGCTGTCCGCGTACGCCTGGGTCCACTTGCTGCGAATGAGTCGAGCCGGCTTCCCAGTGACGGAGCGGGAGACGACGGTGTTCTCTTCGTCGCTGTCGACGATCGCCTGCTTCTGAAAGTCCTGGATGCCGGCCTCGTTGGTCGCGAGAAACGCGGAGCCGATCCACGCACCGGCTGCGCCGAGCATCAGCGCCGCCGCGACACCGCGCCCGTCGGTGATTCCGCCGGCACCGAGCACGGGGATCGGCGCGACCGCGTCGACCACCTGTGGAATCAGCGCCATGGTGCCGATCGGCGAGTTGTGTCCGCCCGCGTCGTGACCCTGCGCGACGATGATGTCGACGCGGCTCTCCGCGACCTTGCGCGCGTGGCGCACCGCGCCGACGACGGCCATCACGACCGTCCCATTCTTGTGTAGCCGGTCGATCCACGGACCGGGATCGCCGAGCCCTGCGGCGTACACCGGAACGCGTTCCTCGATCACGACCTCCATCTGTGCCTCGAAGAAATCCTTCGAGAAGACCGCGCGTCGGCCACCGCCCTCGCGCGCCGGTGCATTCGGTGCGGCGCCGGTGTGCGGCAGAGTGAGTCCTTCCTTCTCCATGAACTCACGCGCGAACGCCTGCAGCTTCGGGACTTGCTCGAGCGGCGAGGGACCTTTGCTCGGCTCGAGTGTCTTCGCGCGGCGCACCGACGCGGGCAAGAGCGTGTCGACCCCGAAGGGCTTGTCGGTCAGGCTGCGCGTCTCGGCGATCCACGCGCGCAGCTCGTCGGGCTGACATGCGGCTGCGCCCAGAATGCCGAGGCCGCCCGCGTTCGAGACCGCCGCGGCCAGCTTTGGCGTGCTCGCGCCGCCCATGCCCGCGAGCACGATCGGGAACTCGATGCCGAGGAGATCGCAGATCGGTGAATGTAGGGTCACGAGCCGATCATATCAGCCGGACGACGCGCGCCGCGATCGCGCCCGCGGCCGTGAGGCCGGGTGACTCGATGCCGACGAGGTTCACCAGCCCTGGCAGCCCGAGCGCCGACTCTTCCGCGATCACAAAGTCGCGAAAGTCCTCGCCCGGGCCCGCGAGCTTCGGGCGAACGCCGGCGCCCTCGGGCGCGAGCTGGCCGACCTCGATCTCGGGCAGATAGCGCCGCGCCGCCTCGGCGAACGCGCCTGCCTTGGCCGGGTCGACCGAGTACGAGATCGCTTCGACGTACTCGGCGTCGGGTCCGAGTCGGTAGCGGCCGCCGAGGTCGACGGTGAGGTGCACGCCGAGGCCCGCGCCGTGCGGGACCGGGTAGATCAGACGCTCCGCGATGCGCCCGACCGACGGGGCGATGCTGAAGTAGTCGCCCTTGCACGGCTTCAGGCGATAGCCTGCGCGCTCGACGTCGATTCCGGCGAGCGACGCGATCCGATCCGAGCCGAGCCCGGCTGCGTTCACGACCGCGCGCGCGGCCACCACCGCGCGTTCTCCGGCGGAGGACTCCGCGTGCACGCGCCAGGTGCCGCCCGAGCGTTCCAGGCCCGACACCGAAGTGTGTAGAACGACGCGGCCGCCGTGCGACTCGAGCTCCGCCTGGTAGCTGGCCGAGAGCTCGTGCGCGTCGACGATCCCGGTCACGGGCACGACCAGCGCCGCGCAGCCGCGGACGCGCGGCTCGAGTCGACTGAGCTCGCGGCCATCGATGATGCGCAGGCCCGGCACGCCGTTCGCGGTTCCGCGCGCCAGGAGTGACTCGAGCGCCCGCACCTCGGAGTCGGCGGACGCGACCACGAGCTTCCCGGTCTCTTTGTGCGCGATGTCGCGCGCGCGACAGCGCGCGTAGAGCTCCTCGCGCCCCGCAACGCAGAGCTCGGCCTTCAGCGATCCGGTCGGGTAGTACAGGCCCGCGTGAATCACGCCGCTGTTCCGCGACGACGTCTCGAGCGCAGTCGCTCCGTGGCGCTCGAGTACGAGCACCTCGTGACCCGCGCGCGCGAGCGCGGCGGCGCACGCCAGGCCGACGACGCCCGCGCCGATCACCGCGACCCCGGTCTCGCCGGAAGCTGCCCCCGCCACGCGCCGACTATAGTTCAGCCTTGTACTTGCCGACTCCTGATGCGGAGATGCGGCTCCGCACCGAGAGAGGGACGATGCGACGCGCGCTGACTTCCGTGCTCACGCTGGTCACGTTCGCCGTCTGGGCGAGCGTCGCCCTCGGACAAGGGCGCGTGCACGTGCGCGACGTGCGCGTCGGCGCTCACCCCGGCTTCGACCGGGTCGTCGTCGAGCTCGACGGTCCCACCGACATCGCTTGGGAACGCGGGCCGAAGCCCGGCGAAGAGAGCTTCTATCTCGACGCGGACCTCGGCAGCCGCGGCCGAGTCATTCAGACGAAGCTCGCGCAGGTGGGCGCGCTCTCGGTGAAGGCGATGCGCGTGGGAACACACGTCGCGCTGGAGCCACGCGAGCGGCGCGTGCGCGTCTATGTGCTCTCGGGTCCGACGAGGCTCGTCATCGATCTCGCGCCGCCCGGCCCGGAGGAGTTCGCGGTGCCGAAGGGCATCACGCCGCTCGCGCCGGCGACGGGGATCGGCCCGCTCGAAGCGGGGCCGGCTCCCGAGGCCGAGGCACAGCCACAGCCCGGGCCAGAGGCACAGCCGGAGCAAGAGGCACAGCCGGAACCCGAGGCGGAGCCGCAGCCGGCACCCGCTCCGCCGATTGCCGAGGCTCCGGTTGAAGGCCAGCCACGCGGAGAGCCGGTCGAAGGTGCGGTCGAGGCTGCTCCCGAGCCCGCACCGCCCGGGGCCGAGATGCCGCCCCAAGCCGAGGTCCCGCCCGCCGAGTCACTGCCTGAGGCGACGCCGACTCCGGCTCCGGCTCCGACTCCGCCCTCGCCCGAGCCCGAAGTCTCGGCCTCCGAGCCCGCGCCGCAGCTCCCGCCCGCGGCTTTCGAATTTCCGTGGTTACTCGTGCTCGCCTCTGTCGGGCTGCTGGCTGTGCTCGCTGCTCTGTTCGTCGCGTATCGAGGGCGCGCGACGCGCGGGGAGTCGGTGGCCCGCTCGCTCGCCCGCAAGGTTACGCCGCTCGGTGTAGAGGGGATCTCGCGGGAAGAGATCCGCTTCGCCGCGGACGCGACGGGCGTGATCGAGCAGCGGCTCGACCAGGAAGTGCGCGCGCGCGTCGCGCTCGAGGAGCGGCTCACCGAGGCGAGCGAAGAGTTGAAGGTGCTGCGCGATCGCCTGAACCGCGTCGAGCGGACGCGCGACGACACGCACTAACTCGAATGCGCGCCTTCGCCCTCGATCGCAGCCACGGCACCCAGCGCCCCGCAGAAAGCGCCGTGCTCGGGGAAGTGAGCGGTCGCGCCGTGCATCGCCGTGACCCAGCGCAGGATCTCCTGCAGCTCGCGGTTGTGCAGCAACGTCGAGCCGCAGTACACGACGGCGTGCGCGCCGAACCCGCGCGCGAGATTTCCGCAGATCAGTCCGATGTTCTCGGCCAGCATGCCGACGAGCGCGTGGGCGAGGTCCTGCGGCTCGCGCGAGGCGAGCTTCGCGAAGCTCGAAGCGTTCAGGTCCGCGGGCAGCGGGATCTCTCCGCCGGGATAGATGTCGCCGACCGAGAGATCCACGCGCCGGCGATCGCCGCGGCTGGCGAGCTGACAGATCTCGTCGAACGACTCGACGCCGAGCAACAGGCGCCCGAGCCCGAGCAAGGTGCCGCCACCGAGCGCGCTCCCGCCGATGCGCTTTGCGCCATCGGGCTCGATCGCGAGCACCGACGTGCCGGTGCCGATCACCCCGACGAGATACTTCGCGGGCAGCTCGAGTCCGGTGCGCGCCGCGAGCAGTGGTGCGCCGCGCGCCCACGCCGTGAACTCGGGCACGGTGCGAACCTCGAGACCACTGAGCTCGCGCACCAGCCGAGCGGCGCCGCCGCCGGTTGCGATGACGCGGCGCGGGTTCCACTCGCGCAGATGCGCGCGCAGCGTCGCCACGTCTCCGGAGGGGAATTTCACGAGGTGCAGCTTCGTCGGAGCGGGAAGCACGAGCTTGCACAAGGTCGCACCCGCGTCGGCACCCACCGTGGCACCCGCGATTGCGCTCGAACCATTGGACATACCGGGCGCAGAATATCACCCTGCCCCACCACCCGGCCCCGCCGGGACGCCTAGCGAGAAGGGCTCTGGGATGTACACCGGGTTTTACGGACTGCGCGAGAAACCGTTCTCGCTCGCGCCCGATCCCCGGTACCTGTTCCTGTCCGCGTCGCACCGCGAGGCGCTCGCGCACCTCTTGTACGGAATCGAGGAGGGCGAGGGCTTCATCGAGGTCATCGGCCAGGTCGGGACCGGCAAGACGACTCTGTGCCGCACGTTGCTCGACCGCATCGGCAGCGATGCCGAGATCGCGTACATCTTCAATCCGAGCCCGAGCGAGGTCGAGCTGCTCTCGGCGATCAACCGCGAGTTCGGCCTGCCGACCGCGGCGCGCACGCGCACCGATCTGCTCGACTCACTGAATCAGTTTCTCGTCGAGAAGAACGCCGCGGGCCGCCGCGTGCTCCTGGTCATCGACGAAGCTCAGAACCTCGATCCCGCGGTGCTCGAGCAAGTGCGCCTGCTCTCCAACCTGGAGACGGACCGCGCGAAGCTCCTCCAGATCGTTCTGATCGGACAGCCCGAGCTCGAGGAGAACCTCTCGCGCTCCGATCTCCGCCAGCTGCGCCAGCGCATCACCGTGCGCTGGACGCTGCGGCCGTTGTCTCGGCCCGAGGTCGGCGAGTACGTCGAGCATCGGCTGCGCGTCGCGGGCCTCGCGGACCCGCGTCTGTTCTCGAGCGGCGCGCTGCGCGCACTCACTCGCTCGTCGCGCGGTATTCCGCGGCTGATCAATGCGCTCGCGGACCGGGCGCTGCTCGCGGGCTACACCGAAGGGCTTCGCGAGATCGACGCGCGCCTGGTTCGGCGCGCCGCCCGCGAGTTGCCCGCGACCGAGCTCGGCGGCTGGCGCGCGGCCACCGGTCTGCGCCGCGGGCTCGCCGTCGCTCTCGTCGTCGCGGGGCTCGCGGTCGGGTATCTCGCGACGGCGTTCCTGCCGCGCCCTCGACTGACTCCGCCGCCTGCGGCGAGCGCGTTGCCCGCGGAGTCACCCGCGGCAGGTATGTCGATCGCGCCGGTCTCGTCGGCGCCACTGCCGTCGCGCATCGACTCGATCTCGCCCAACGCGAGCGCGGCGGATGCCCTCGAGGCGCTGCTCGGCGCATGGGGCTATCGCCAGCCGGTCGGCGGCGAGATCGATCCGAACCTCTATCCCGACGCCGTGCGCTCGGTCTCGCCGCTGCTCGTCCTCGCGACCCGCGGCACTCCCGAGATGCTGACCGCGCTGGACTTGCCCGCCATCCTCGAGCTCGAGACACACGGCGAGCACCGCTACGTGGCGCTGATCGGCATGGACGATGCCGGCCGCGCGCATCTCGGCATGGCCACGGACGAGCTCGAGCTCGACCGCGAGCAGCTCAAGCGAGTCTGGACCGGCCGCATCTTCTATCTGTGGACGAACTTCGAGTCACTGCCCGCGCTGACTTCAGGCACGAAGGGTGCGTCGGTGCGCTGGCTGCAGGCGCGACTCACCGAGCTCGGATACCTGAAAGCGGGCGACGCCTCTGGCGAGTACGACGAGCTCACCGCAAACGCGGTCAAGGCGTTTCAGCGCGCGAGCTCGCTCGAGGCGTCGGGTCAGCTCGGCCCCGAGACCCTGATCGCCCTGTACCAGGCGCTCGACTACACGACGCCGCGCCTCTACGCCTCGGGTGACGACTCGTGAGCACGATCCTCGACGCGCTGCGCAAGCTGCAACGCGAGCGCAGCGCCGCGCATCCATCGCGCGATCTGCGCGGCTCGGTCACCGACGAGATTCCGACTTCGCGCCCGGCGCGGCGTTCGAACCGGCGCGGGCTCGCGCTCGCGGCGGTCGCACTGCTGTTCGCGCTCGTCGGCGGAGGCACGTGGCTGTACCGCAGCGGCAGGCTCACGAGACACTCCGCCTCGCAGGTCGCCGCGCAAGCGGGCGAGACACGCGAGCCGACCGCTGAGGAGCTCGACGAGGTCGAGAGAGAGATGGATCGCGCCACTGCTGCGGAGCCGGAGACGCCCGCCGCTGTGGCTGCTCCACCGGCGCCGCCCGCGCCGCCGCCCGCCGCGGCGCAAGCGCCCGAAGCCGCGCCAACGATCGACGCAGAAGCGGAAGCTCGCGCGGAGCGTGCGCGGCTCGAAGCGGTTCAAGCGCAAGCGGCCGCGGCGGCGAACGCGCAGCGGCAGGCCGAGTCCGAAGCGGCCGCGCGCGCGCTTCCACCGGCTCCGCCGCCGCCCCCGGTGCCGACGCCCGCGCCAGCGCCGGCAGTGACTCCCGAGCCGCAGGCGGCCGAGGTCCTACCGATCGCGCCGCCCCAGGAGCCACCGGCGGCGGCGACTTCCGCGCCGAAGCCCAAAGTGACTGCGAAGGCGAAGTCCAAGCCGGCAAAGCCCAAGACACCCGAGCCGGAGACCGCGCGTCGCGAGGAGCCGGCGCCCTACGGCGCCGGTGATGCGCCCGAGCCCACCGCGCTCAACGTCTTCCCACCGGTGCGCGTGGAGAGCATTCGCTGGCATCCGATCCCCGAGCGCCGGGTCACGAGCCTGCGCTTCGAGCAGCAGAACGTCTCGGATGCGCACGAGGGCGACATCGTCGGTGGCGTGCTCGTGTACCGCATCGATCCCGGCGCGGTGGAGATCCGCGTCGGCTCGACGAGCCGCGTGATCCGCCCGACGCCTTGAGCCTCGCGCCCGGCGCCGAGGTCGAGCTCGCGATCGAGGCGCTGGCGGCCGGCGGCGACGGCGTCGCGCGCAGAGAAGGAGTCACTGTGTTCGTCGCGCGTGCTGCGCCGGGCGACCGCGTGCGCGCGCGCGTCCGCGAAGTCAGGCGGCGCTTCGCGCGCGCGGAGATCGCCGAGATTCTCTCACCCGGTCCGATGCGGCGCGAAGCCCCGTGTCCCTACTACTCCCGCTGCGGCGGCTGCTCGTGGCTCCACGTCGACGAGGCGGAGCAGACGCGCGCGCGGATCGCGATCGCGCGCGCCGCGCTCGAGCGCATCGGCGGTCGCTCCGACCTGCCGGAGATCGAGGTGGTCCGGTCGCCGCGCGCGCTCGGCTACCGAGCCCGCGCGCGCGTCGCGCACGGCGGCGGCCGCGTGGGTTTTCGCGCGCGTGCGTCGCACGAGATCGTCGACGTCGAGCGCTGCGCCGTGCTCGATGCGGAGACGCAAGCGGCGCTCACCCGCCTGCGCGAGTCGCGGCCCGCAGGCGTCGGCGAGGTCGAGATCCGCGGCTTCGGCACCCGCGTCGAGGTCGGCGGCAAGTCACTCGAGATCGGTGCGGGCGCGTTCTTTCAAGCCAACCGCGCGCTCTGGGAGCGCTGGCTCGAGGTCGTGCTCGATGCGTGCGGTCGCGGCGCGCTCGCGGTGGAGCTCTACTGCGGGGTCGGCTTCTACACCGCGCGCCTGATCGAGCGCTTCGCTCGCGTCGTCGCGCTCGAGCGCTCACCCGCCGCGGCGGCGAGCGCAGCGCGGAATTCCACGGCCGAGGTGATCGCCGAGGCCGCAGAGCTCTGGGCGCCGCGAGGTCTCGTGCGCCTGCGACCGGAGCTCGTGCTGCTGAATCCGCCTCGCGTGGGGTGTCACCAAAATGTGTCGGATGCGCTGCGCGACTGCGGTGCGGAGCGCATCGTGTATGTCTCGTGCGAGCCCGCGACGCTCGCACGAGATCTCGCGCGTTTCGGACCGCAATTCAGATTGCGGCGCCTCGTCTTGCTCGACGCGCTTCCCCAGACTCACCACGTCGAGCTCGTGGTTTTGCTCGAACGCGATTGACATTGCTCCATCGCGAAAAATAGAATCCGCCCGTCGGTGGCGGATGAGTGAGCGGGGATCCGTGAGCTGTCGCCGAGGAAATGAGTAGCTGAGGGGAGTCGCTGCAGTTCGGATCGTTTCCCCGCGGGTCGGAGAGAAAATCCCAGCGAGTGTTGCAACGGGTCCTGCGACGTCGGTCGCAGGACCCGTCGCGTTTCTCGCGCCCGATTGATCTGCCGGTCAGTCAGTGATATGTGCGCTGATCGTCGTCGGGATTGCGGCTGCGCTTGAACTCGTCGCGTCGCACTGCACGCAAACGGTTGCGCATGCGCATGCGGTGCCAGCGATGACTGAGCGAACGCCAGCCGAGCGCGCGTCGCAGCTCGCTCCGCAGCACGATCGCAGCGACGATCACACCGCCGAGATGGCCGATGTAACTCACGTTGCGATCGCCGCCCATCACGAATTGCAGCACGAACAGAACTGGCACGAACCAAATCGCTTTGATCGGGATCGGCGGGAACAGGAGCATGATCGTGCGATCGGGCCAGAGCAGCGTGAACGCAGTGACCACGCCGTAGATCGCGCCGGATGCCCCGAGCGTCGGGATCACGCTCATGATCGGACTCCAGGTCGACAGCAGCGCGTTCCACCCCAGAATCGCGAAGCCCGCACCGACGCCGCACAGAATGTAGAAGCGCAGGAAACGCCTCGAGCCCCAGACCATCTCGAGCGGCGGCGCGGTCATCCAGAAGAAGAGCATGTTGAACAAGAGATGCAGGGGTGAGTGGGGATCGTGCAGCCACATGTACGTGAACGGCTGCCACACATGGAGCTGGCGAAAGAATCCGTCGACGGTGATCGCGCCGAGCTCCGTGAGTGGAACGCCCGTGCGCGCGAGCAGCAGCTGCAGCA
>Ga0326731_1000414_pt1 | contig 11004 bp, 5 predicted proteins | sample MHFSIPfraction_FD_207645 | JGI IMG/M metagenome (GOLD analysis project Ga0326731, IMG submission 207645) | Lab enriched peat soil microbial communities from Michigan Hollow, Ithaca, NY, United States - MHF9FY SIP fraction | ecosystem: Environmental > Terrestrial > Soil > Wetlands > Peat | place...
GACAGGATTTTGTCGGCCGCGTTCGGCACCGACATCGGCGAGCGCTGGCACTTCATCGGTTCGCTCGAGAGCCAGAGGATCGACGAGATCGAATACGATCCGACGACGCTCGACAGCAGCTGGTTCCAGCGCTTTGGCATCGTAGCGAATCCGGCGTGGACTACGGGGAACACGAGCGTGCCGATGCGGCTCGCGTTGCCGAACGTGTATTCGACCGTGCATACGCCGGCCGGCAGGATCGGCGTTGCGCGCACCGCGGCTGGGGCTGTCGTGCCGACGACGACGTTCACGATCGGCGGGCAAACCTTCACGGACGACGGCACGGGCGTCAGGCCGTTCAGCTCGACCGGCGCGATCGTCGGCGCGGCGACCGGCAATCAATCCGGGGGCACGGCCGTGATCGCGGGCAACTCGATATTCGGTCCCATGACCGAGGCCGAGAGGGCCAATCGCGCGTTCAACGGCGGCCCTTACGGCGCCGACGTCGCGCGCGACAACGTGTTCGCGGGTTTCACGTTCGACGTCAACGACCGGCTGCGTGTGTCTTCGAACCTGCTCGCCGGTCGTACGCAATCGAACGATCTCGACGAGCGCGGCATCCCGCACATGACCACGCCGTGGACGACCCAAATATTCGTCGACAACGCGTATCTGCCCGCGAGCGTGCGCAACGCGATGATCGCCTCGAACGTCGACTCGTTCGTGATGGAGAAGCAGGGCCAATGGCTCGGCCAGCCGGGTGGCTACGACGATCACGAGAAGCGCGACAACCAATACGATAGCTGGACGTTGCAGTTCGGCGTCGACAAGGACATCGGCAGCAACTGGAAGATGCAGGCGCACCTCCAGCGCGGCGCGACGCGCCGGTTCACGCAGGTCGAGAACGAGGTACGCGTGGATCGCGAAATGCTCGCGGTCGACGCCGTCGAAGTCTACAAGGACCATCGCGACCTGAACGGCGACGGAGTGATCGACCTCATCGCCAACGCCGACCGCGGCACGGGGCAAATCGTCTGCAATGTGCAACGGTACAACCCCACTCCAGCGCAGTTGCAGGCATCGGTCGCGACCGTCCGCGTGCCGGCCGCGCAGGGCGACGACTCGCTCGGCAACGGCAATCCGCTCTATCCCGTGCCGATCCCGAGCCCCGTCGGTCCGGACGCGATCCCGAACTGCGTGCCGATGAACATCTTCGGGCAGGGCAACGTGAGCTCCGCCGCTGCGGCGTATGTCGTGTCGCCGAAGTGGGGCGACAGCGTCGTGACGCAGGAATTCGCCGAGGCGCTGTTCACCGGCGACATCTGGAAGGGCTACGGACCGGGGGCGTTCTCGATGGCCGTCGGCGCGACTTGGCGCAGTCAATGGTTCTGGCAGCGCGGCCAACCGCAGCCTCTGATGGCGTATGGTCCGCCGAAGAACGCCCCGAGCCTCGGCATCCGCGGCATCCAGGGCGGGTTCACGACCGGCAGCCCGAACCTGCACGAGTTCTCGACCGTGCCGACGATCAAAGGTAGCTACGACGTTTGGGAGGCGTTCTCGGAGATCAACATGCCGCTCTGGGCGGCCGATGACGGCAAGCGACGACTGGAGATGGACGTCGCCGCGCGCTACTCGGACTACTCGACGAGTGGCGGAATCGAGTCGTGGAAGACCGGCATCAACTTCCAGGCGACGAGCTTCCTTCGGTTCCGGACGACCGTCTCGCGCGACGTCCGTGAGCCGACGTTTGCCGAGCGGTTCGACGTGCAGGGCGGCGGCGGCAGCATCACCGAGAAGGCGATCAACAACATCCCGAATCCGGCCGGTGTGCCCACGGTGTTCCAGATCACGAGCGTGAACGTCGGCAATCCGGACCTCGTGCCGGAGAAGGCCGACACCGTGACCGCGGGCATCGTCGTGCAACCGGGCGACACGGGCTTGCAGTTCTCGATCGACTGGTACGACATCGATCTCGCCGGCGCGATCGGCCAGCTCGGCGTGCAAGGGATCCTCAACGAGTGCCTCGCGACGGCCGGCGCAAGCCCGCTGTGCGCGAACGTGATCCGCGATCCGGTCACGAACGCCGTCACCACCGTCTACAATCCGTATCTCAACATCAACAACGCGACGATTCGCGGCTACGACTACGAGTTGCTCTGGAACAAGCAGACCCATTTCTTCGCGACCAAGTCCGAGTCGTTGACGTTGCGCTTCCTGGCCGGGAATCTGCTCGAAGACAGCACGACGACGCCGAGCGGTGCCGTGACCAACCTCGCCGGGCAGCTCGGTGAGCCGCACTGGAGGGGGCTCGTGGGCGTGCGCTATCAAGTCGGCGCCTTCGGCGTGAGCCTGCAAGAGCGCTATCTCGGGTCGTCCGGAATCAACACGCAGCCGGGCCCCGTCACGCTGATCCAGTTCTCGCCCGGCCTCGTGCCGGGACCCGGTCAGCTCACGGTCGACGACGCGACGGTGGATCCGAAGAGGTACACCGACCTCACGTTCACCTGGGACCACGGCATGAAGGGCGGCAAGACGTGGCAGCTGGCACTCGCGATCACGAACGTGATGAACGAGGATCCGCCGATCATCCCGGTGTTCGATCAGCGCTTCAGCGCGCAGTCGAATCCCGTCGGATTCAACTCGTATGACGTATACGGCCGGCGGTATCTGCTGAACTTCACGTACAAGCTCTAACTCGCTCTCTCGGGGCGCCTTCGGTTGTCGGAGGCGCCCCCGACGAGGCCGGCGCGGCCGAGCCGTCCCGGAAGCAGACCGTATCGCGAGCCGATTGGCTCGATCGAGCCGTCGCTATTTCGCGCCCTTGTGCAGATCGTAGAGCAGCTCGAGCGCGGCGCGCGGCGTGAGCGAGTCGACGTCGAGCGCGGCGAGCTTGTCGAGCGCCGTCCGTTGCTCGTCGCGGAGTGTAGGCGGGGCGGGCGCGTCGAACTTGAGCTCGGACTGCGGGCTCGCGGGCAACAGCGTCTGCTGATGCTTTTCGAGCCGGCGCAGGTAGTCGCGCGCGCGCTCGACGACGTCGCGCGGCACTCCCGCGAGCTCCGCGACATGCAGCCCATAGCTCTGGCTCGCGGGCCCGGGCTTCACGGCGTGCAGGAAGATCAGCTCGCGCCCGTGCTCGGTTGCGTCGAGATGGACGTTCGCGCACGAAGGGATCTCCTCGGGCAGCGCGGTGAGCTCGAAGTAGTGCGTCGCAAACAGCGTGAATGCGCCGATCTTCTGCGCGATATGACGCGCCGCCGCCCAGGCGAGCGACAGACCGTCGAACGTGCTCGTGCCGCGACCCACCTCGTCCATCAGCACGAGGCTCGCACGCGTCGCGCTGTTCAAGATGTTCGCGGTTTCCGTCATCTCGACCATGAACGTCGAACGGCCACCGGTGAGGTCGTCGCCGGCGCCGATCCGCGTGAAGATCCGGTCGACCGGCCCGATCGTCGCGGACTCGGCCGGCACGAAGCTGCCGATGTGCGCAAGGATCGCGATCAGCGCGGTCTGGCGCATGTACGTCGACTTGCCGCCCATGTTGGGTCCCGTGACGATCAGCATCCGCGTGCGCTCGTCGAGTACCAAGTCATTCGGCACGAACGGCGCCGAGCTCGAGCCTTCGACGCCGAGATGTCGGCCCGCGCGGTATTCGAGCACGAGCTCCTCGCTCAAGCTCGGTTTGCTCAAGCGCAGTGCACCGGCCCGTTCCGATAAGTTCGCGAGCGTGTCGAGCTCCGCGACGCTCTCCGCCGTCTGCTGGAGCGCCGCGAGCCCGCCGCCGAGCGTCTCGAGCAGCGCGTCGTAGAGCTGCTTCTCGCGGCTCAGCGCGCGCTCGCGCGCGGAGAGCACCTTGTCCTCGAATTCTTTGAGCTCGGGGGTGATGTAGCGCTCGGCGTCCTTCAACGTCTGGCGGCGGATGTAATCCGCCGGCGCGCGCGCGGCCTGCGCCTTGCTCATCTCGATGTAGAAGCCGTGCACGCGGTTGTAGCCGACCTTGAGTCCCGCGAGCCCGGTGCGCTCGCGCTCGTGCTGCTCGAGCCGCTCGAGGTACTGGTCGGCGTTCGTGCTGATGGTGCGAAGCTCGTCGAGCTCGGCGTCGAAGCCCGGAGCGATCACGCCGCCGTCGCGCAGCAGCACGGGCGGCGCCTCGACGAGTGCGCGCTGGAGGAGGTCGCGCTCCGCCGCGTGGTCGCCGCACTGCGCGGCCAGCGTCAGGATGCGCTCGGCTGCGCAAGACGCAAAGTGACGCTTGAGCTCAGGAAGCCGATTCAAGCCGTCGCGCAGCTGCGCAAGGTCGCGCGGCCGCGCCGAGCGGAGCGCGATCCGCGTGAGCACGCGCTCGAGGTCGCCGATCTCCTTGAGCACGAATCGCGTGTCGTCGAGCGGCCCGCGCTCCGCGAGCAGCTCGACTGCCTGCTGCCGCCTGCGGAGCTCGCCGCGGTCGCGGATCGGGCGTGCGAGCCAGCGGCGCAAAAGCCGGCTGCCCATCGCGGTTGCGCAGCGGTCCATCAGGCCCGCGAGCGTGTACTCGTCGCGCGACCCTAAGCTCGACTCGATCTCGAGGTTGCGGCGCGTCTGCGCGTCCATGAGCACCGCTTGCTCGCGCCGCTCGCGGTGCAGCGCGCGCAGGTGCGGCACGGCGCCGCGCTGCGTGTCCTTAGCGTATTGAAGGAGGCACCCCGCTGCGCCGACCGCGGCCGGCGCATCGTCGGCGTCGAAGCCGCGCAAATCGTGTGTGCCGAATTGTGTGCAAAGCTGGCGCTGCGCCGAGCCCGGATCGAAGTGCCACGTCGGCCGGCGGCGGAGCGCCGGGAACGCGGCGAGCCAAGCGGGCGGATCGGCGTCCTCGGCGAGCAGGAGCTCGGCCGGCTTCAGCCTATCGAGCTCGGCATGCAGCGCATCGACGTCGTCGAGCTCCATGACGCTGAACCGCCCGCCGGCGAGGTCGAGCCAAGCGAGCCCGATGCGCGGCGAAAGAGTGAGCGCCGCGAGCAGGCGGGTCTCCTTCTCCTCGAGCAGCGCGGCGTCGGTCACGGTGCCCGGCGTGATCACGCGCACGACCTCCCGCGCGACCGGACCCTTGCTCGTTGCGGGATCGCCGATCTGCTCGCAGATCGCGACCGACTCGCCGAGCTTCACGAGCCGCGCGAGATAGGTCTCCGCCGAATGCACGGGCACGCCGGCCATCGGGATCGGCTCGCCGGCCGATTGCCCGCGCTTCGTGAGCGCGATGTCGATGAGCTTCGCGGTGCGGCGCGCGTCGTCGTAGAACAGCTCGTAGAAATCGCCCATCCGGTAGAACAGCAGCGTGTCCGGAAACTGCGATTTGATCGCAAGGTACTGCTGCATCACGGGCGTGTGCGGGCTCGTGCTCATCGTGCGCGGCCAGTCAACGCGCCGTTACGCGCGCGCACGGCGGTTCCCACGCTCCGCGCGACGTCGCGCAGCCGGGTTCTGAAACGCGCGGCCTCATCGACGATCCAGGCGCGGAACGCGTCGATCGACGGCTCGCCCGCGCGCGCTTCGGGCAGCAGCAAGTAATACTTCACGTCGGTCTCGAGCAGCGGACCGAATGGGATCTTCAGGCGGCGCGCGCCGAGATCGTCGAAAGCGTAAGTCAATCGTCCGAGCGCGACGCCGTATCCCGCCGCGGCGGCCTGGAGCACGAGGTGGCCGTCGTCGAAGTGCATGCCGCTCGTGACGTCGAGATTCCGCGCTTTCGCGGCGCGTATCCACATCGGCCAGCCCGTAGATCGGCCCACGCGGCGCAGAGAGTCGTCGTGCAGCAGCGAGGCCTTGCCGAGATCCGTGACGCGACGCAGGCCGCGCTCGCGTATGAGCGCGGGACTCGCGACCGGCACGACCGACTCCTCGATCAGCGGGACGGCGACCGCGCCTCCGAACGCGCCCCTGCCGATTCGAACCGCGATGTCGATCTCATCGAGGTCGAAGTCCATCGCGCCGCCGCCTGCGCGGAGCCTCACGTCGATCCCCGGGTGGCGAGCCGCGAACGCGCCGAGCCGCGGGACGAGCCAGCGCGTCGCGAAAGCGGTCGTCACGCTGACCACGAGCGACGCGCGGGTCTGCCGCGCGCGGAGCTGGTCGACGCCGTGCGCGAGCAGCTCGAAGCCCTCGCGCAGCTGCTCCGCGGCGAGCCGGCCCTGATCGGTAAGCTCGAGATGTCGCGTCGTACGCTTGAACAACGTCACGCTGAGATAGGTCTCGAGGCCGCGGATCTGGTGACTCACCGCGGCAGGTGTCACGTGCAACTCTTTGGCGGCCCGCGTGAAGCTCGACAGCCGTGCCGCGACTTCGAACGCGCGCAGCGCGGTCAGCGGTGGAAGGGAACGGGGCACTTGTGAATTTCCCTCATCGAAAGTCCGATCTTTTCTCTCTGCGGCGGTGAGTTTTCGCGCCTAGACTAATCTAACTAACCGCAGCCAGTCGCCGGCGCGGATGTCGTCTGGCCTAAGATTGCGACGCGTCGCCGACACTTCCAGGGAGAGCCCAATGTCTGCGACCACAGAAATCCGCCGCTTCGATCCGTTCTTGCTGGCCTCGCTCGCGAGCCGCGATCAGCTTTGCTTGTTCCTCGACGTGGACGGCACGTTGCTCGACATCGCGCCCTCGCCGCAAAGCGTCTACGTCGACGACCGGTTGCGGGACCTGCTGCTGCGAGTGCGAGTCGCGCTCGGCGGTGCCGTGGCGCTCGTGAGCGGTCGGCCGCTCGCGACGCTCGACGAGCTGTTTGCGCTGTATACCTGGCCGGCGGCGGGCCTGCATGGCGGCGAGCGGCGCGACGCGGCGGGACAGGTGCACGTCCGTGCCGCCGACACCGCGCGGCTCGAGCCCGTCCGCGCGGCGCTGCGCCGTTTGGTCGAGGAGACGCCGGGTGCCGTGCTCGAGGACAAGGAGCTCGCGCTTGCGGTGCACTACCGCGCGGCCCCCGAGTTCGAATGGAAGCTGCGCCGAATCGTTCGGCAATGCGCCGTGCCGCTCGCGCCCGAGTACCATGTGCTCGACGGCAAGTGCGTCGTCGAGATCAAACCGGTCGCGGCGAGCAAAGGGCATGCGATCCAAGCGTTTCTACAGGAGCAGCCATTCCTCGGCCGCGTCCCCGTGTTCTTCGGCGACGACGTCACCGACCTCGACGGTTTCGCGTGTGTCGAAGCGGCCGGCGGCGTCTCGATCGCGGTGGGCGACAACCTGCCTGCGATGCTGCACCTCGCGTCGCCGCGGGAGGTCCACGCGCTGCTCGGACTGTTTGCGGTAGACACTCGCTATACACAATGAGGCCGCGCCGCAATCTCGACCTCGCCGTCATCGGCAATTGCGAGGTCGCGGCGCTGATCGATGCGGATGCGACGATCGTCTACTGCTGCCTGCCGCGGCTCGACGGCGATCCGGTCTTCTGCGCGCTGATCGACGGGGGTCCGAGCCCCGACGAGCGCGGCGTGTTCGCGATCGACTTGCTCGACTGCGTCGAGAAGCGCCAGCGGTACGTGCGCAACACCGCGATCGTCGAGACCGTGCTCGCCGACGCGCAGGGGAATCGCGTGCGCATCGTCGACTTTTGCCCGCGGTTTCGGGCGCGCGGGCGCACGTACCGGCCGATGACGATCGTGCGTCTGGTCGAGCCGCTCGCCGGCAGGCCGGTTGTGCGCGTTCGTCTGCGGCCGTGCGCGAATCATGGCACCGAGACGCCGCGCGTGACGCGCGGCTCGCACAACATCGCCTACCACTCCGGGACCGCGAGCTTTCGCGTGACCACGAACGCGTCGCTTAGCGCCGTCGCCGACGAGTCGTCGTTCGTCGTCGATTCGCCGGTGGCGTTCATTCTCGGCGTCGATCAAACGATCGAGGAGTCGCCGCAGACGCTGGCTCTCTCGCTCCTCGAGGACACGCGCGAGTACTGGCAGGACTGGGTGCGCGGTCTTTGGATTCCATTCGATTGGCAAGACGCCGTGATCCGCGCGGCGATCTCGTTGAAGCTCTGCTCGTATGAAGACACGGGCGCCGTGCTTGCGGCGTTGACCACCTCGATTCCCGAGAGCCCCGACAGCGGGCGCAACTGGGACTACCGCTACTGCTGGTTGCGCGACGCCTACTTCACGATTCAAGCGCTGAACCGGCTCGGCGCGACGCGCACGATGGAGGGTTATCTGCGCTTCATCGATCGCGTCGTCGTGGCGCGCGGCGACAGCGAGATTCCTCCGCTGTTCTCGATTGCCGGCAGCGACGAATTGCCCGAACGCGTCGAGCCCGCACTGCGCGGCTATCGCGGCATGGGCCCGGTCCGCGTCGGCAACGCGGCGCACGGGCAACGGCAGCACGACGTCTACGGCGCGATCGTGCTCGCGGCGGCGCATTCGTTCTTCGACGAACGGCTGCTGAACCTCGGCGACGCGTCGCAGTTCGCGCAGCTCGAGGTGCTAGGCGAGCACGCTGTGGGTGTGTACGGCATGGCGGACGCGGGCCCTTGGGAATTCCGCGGCTTCGAGCGCGCCCACACGTTCTCCGCCGCGATGTCTTGGGCCGGCCTCGATCGCCTCGCGCGGATCGCGGCTCGGCTTCAGCTCGACAGCCGCGCCGCGTATTGGCGCACGCGTGCCGAAAAGGTTCGCGCCGACTTCCTTGAGCGCGCCTGGAGCCCCGCGCTCAACGCGTTCACGTCGAGCTTCGGCGGCGACGCGCTCGATTCGACGACGTTGCTGCTCCCCGAGCTCGGCCTCGTCCCGGCGCGGGATCCTCGCTTCGTCTCGACCGTCAGCGCGATAGAGGCCTCCCTCAAGGACGGCGACTGGCTGTTTCGCTATCGACACCCCGATGACTTCGGAAAGCCCCATACGTCTTTCACCGTATGCGCGTTCTGGTACGTGAATGCGCTCGCGATGATGGGGCGCCGCGACGAAGCGCGCGCTCACTTCGAGCGGCTGCTCGCGCAGCGCACGAGCCTCGGTCTGCTGTCGGAAGACATCGATGCGAAGACCGGCGAATGGTGGGGCAATTTCCCGCAGACTTACAGCCTCGTCGGCATCATCAACTCGGCGATTCGCCTGAGTCGGCCGTGGGAGGAGGATCCTTGACACGACTCGTCGCGGTGTCGAACCGGGTCACCGCGTCGTCGCGAGCCGCGGGCGGCCTTGCGGTCGGCATACTCGCCGCAATGAAGTCCCAGGGCGGCATGTGGTTCGGCTGGAGCGGGAAGACGGCGGCCGACGCCACGGCGGCCGTCGGCGTCACTGTGCAGGACAACATAGAGTTCGCGACCTTCGACTTGCCTCGCCACGACTTCGATCTCTACTACGCGGGCTTCTGCAACGGCACGCTCTGGCCGCTGTGCCACTACTTCGTCGCGGGGCTGCGCTACTCGCGGACGCAGTTCGACGCCTACGTGCGCGTGAACCGGTTGTTCGCCGAGCAGCTCGCGCCGCTTTTGCGCGACGACGATCTCGTTTGGGTTCACGACTACCATCTGATGCATCTCGGCCGCGAGCTGCGCACTCGCGGCGTGACACGGCCGCTCGGCTTCTTCTTGCACATTCCGTTTCCGCACGTCGAGGCACTGCGCGCGCTGCCGGGCTACGGCGATCTGATTCGCGCATTGCTCGAATACGACGTCGTCGGCTTTCAGACGGCACGCGACATCGAGTGCTTCCGCTCCGCGGTCGTTGACGTGCTCGGCGCCGCCGCGTTGTACCACGACGAGGTCCGGCGGCCCCACGGGCGCACGCGGCTCGGCGTATTTCCGATCGGCGTCGACGTCGACGTCATCCGACGCGAGGCGCGTGAGTCGCAGGCGTCGCGGATCGTGAAGCGCATGAGCGCGGGGCTGCGCGGGCGCCGCTGCGTGATCGGCGTCGACCGGCTCGACTACAGCAAAGGGCTCGTCGAGCGTTTCGAGGCGTACGAGATGCTGATGCAGAGCCACCCGGAGCGCCTCGCACGCGTGAGCTTCCTGCAAATCGCGCCGCTCTCCCGCTCCGATGTCCAGGCCTACCGCGCGATCCGCAACTCGCTCGAGCAGACCGCGGGCCGAATCAACGGCGCGTTCGCGGAGACCGACTCGACGCCGATCCGGTATCTGAATCGAGACTTCGCGCATGACGTGCTGATGGGCTTTCTGCGCAACGCCGCGGTCGGCGTCGTCACGCCCGTTCGCGACGGCATGAATCTCGTCGCGAAGGAGTTCGTCGCGGCGCAAGACCCCGCAAACCCGGGCGTGCTCGTGCTCTCGACCTTGGCCGGTGCGGCCGAAGAGCTCGAGGACGCCCTGCTCGTGAATCCGCACGACCGGCGCGACGTCGCGGACGCGATCAGCGCCGCGCTCGACATGCCGCGCGACGAGCGCCGCGCGCGCCACGAGCGCATGGTCCGCGTCCTCGAGCGCAACGACGTGCACGCCTGGTGCGCGCGGTTCATGGCTGAGCTGGAGCGCGCGGGCCAGGGCCGCCGACCCGAGCCGATAGGCGTGCGCTCCGCGGCGCACGTATGATCCGCGCATGTCGATATCAGCGCTCGAAGCCGGGCGTCGGCGCGCCGGCTGCGTCGACGGATGAGCCCGACCGACGAGGAGCTCGCCGCTCTCGCGGAGCGCCTCGGCCGCGCGCTCGAGGCACGTAATCTACGCGTCGCGACCGCCGAGTCGTGCACGGGCGGCTGGATCGCGAAGGCGCTCACCGACATCCCCGGTAGCTCGCGCTGGGTCGAGGGCGGCGTCGTCGCGTACTCGAATTCGGCCAAGTCGTCGCTGCTCGGCGTGCCGGCCGGCACCGTCGCGGCGCACGGAGCGGTGTCCGAGGCCGTCGTGCGCGCGATGGCGGAGGGCGCACGCGCGCGTTTCGGCGTGCCGCTCACGGTCGCCGTGAGCGGCGTCGCGGGGCCGGACGGCGGCACGCCGGACAGGCCCGTCGGCAGCGTCTGGTTCGCGTGGGCGAACGGGCGCGAGACGTCCGCCGCCCGCGAGCGCTTCGCCGGCGACCGCGAGGCGGTGCGGCGTCAGACGGTCGCGTTTGCGCTGCGCCG
>Ga0326731_1000416_pt1 | contig 10996 bp, 6 predicted proteins | sample MHFSIPfraction_FD_207645 | JGI IMG/M metagenome (GOLD analysis project Ga0326731, IMG submission 207645) | Lab enriched peat soil microbial communities from Michigan Hollow, Ithaca, NY, United States - MHF9FY SIP fraction | ecosystem: Environmental > Terrestrial > Soil > Wetlands > Peat | place...
CGGCGATCTGACCTTGCGCCCCCGCTGCGATCGTGCAGGCGCCGAAGAAACCGCTGCACGTGGTCGCGTTCGCCACGATCTCGCCGCAGTACGTGGTCGCGAGGCGCTGGATCGCGAGCTGCTGGCTCGTGCCGAACGCGAGCAAGTTCGCGGTCGTCGGCAGCGAATCGCGCACGTCGGTGTAGAGCGTCTGCACGGCGGTATCGCCGATGCTCACGCCCGTGAGCGCCGACATGGTCGCGTCGATCTGCGAGAAGCTGCGCACGCCGAGCGCGGGCTCCGGCACGTCCGGTGCGGGTGCGGGCGGCGAGGAGGGTGGCACCGTCTCCGCGAGCCCGAGCTTGGTCCCGAGCGCCTCGAACTCGAGATGGAACTTGTCCATGTCGGGCCCGAGCGCGGAGGGGACCACGGCGCCGAGCGGCGAGAGCTCCGTGCCCGACGCGGACACGGTCGTGTCGACGCGCCGGAACGTCTGCGCCGCGACCGGCACGCCGTCGTTGACGGCGATCCGGATGTTCTTGACGCGCGTGTTGGCCGGGCCGACGAACGTCGGTTTCGCGAACAGGTAGCTCTTCGCGTCGACCGGCGCGGCGAGCAAGTCGACGCGCGCCTGCGCGCCGACGATGCTCGAGACGTCGAACGACAGCGTCACGAGCCCGCCGGCGCCGGCCGCGAAGTTCTGCTGCACTTCGGCCGCGGACAGCGCCTTCTTGTGGATCGCGACGAGCTCGAACGTGCCCATCCAGAGCCGGTCGTCCGACGTCTCGTTACCGACCACGAACGTCTGATCGTTCGTCCAGCCGAGCGTCGCAGGCGCGGTCTCCTCGGCCGAGAGTTGCCCGTTGACGTAGAGCTTGCGACCGACCGCGGGGTCGAACGTGAGCACGACGTGCTGGAGCGCCGTCGCGACGTCGGGGTTCGCGCCGTCGAGCTGTGGGTCACCGTTCGCGTTGCTCACGGACGTTCGCACGCGGCCGCGATAGTCGGTCGCGTTCTGGCCGAGCATGAAGTTGCGCGTGCTCGTGCTGCTCGAGTAGCTCACGATGCGCGCGGGCCCGCTCTGCGTGAGGTTGTCCGGAATGATCCAGGCTTCGACGCTGAACTGGCCGGCCGGGTTGATCGCGTCGAACAGCTTGCGGCTATCCGTCGCGTTCGCCTGCGCCTTGCCCGACACGTTCTTGAGCCCGCCCTGCACCCACTGCATGCCGGTGATCTGTAGCGTGATCGCACCGGCCTGGTCGGTGGTCGTCGTGCCGGCGCCCTCGTCGAACGTGAAGATCGCGACAGCGTTCGCGTCGGCGCGGCCGTTGCCCGAGCCCATGCCTTGCGAGAAGCTCGTGACCGCGCTCATCAGCGCCTGCTGCATCGGCGGCGGCTGTGCGGGTCGCAGCTGCGCCCACTGCTGGATCGCGGCGAGGAAGTCGGCCGCGATTGCGTCGCAGGCTGCGTTGCCGCCGCAGTTGTGACGGTCGACGGCCGGCCTCAGGTAGACCCGTGACAGCTGCGGATTGACGAGGTCGACTTTCTGCTGCGTCGTGATCACGTTGTAAGCGGTCATCACGTCGGCGACCGCGAACGTCGGGATCTGCGTCGCGCCGTGGCAACCGACGCAAAGGTTCTGCGGGTCGCGCAGGTGCGGGTAGAGCGTCTGCTGGAACGCGGCGACGTCTGTGGTCGGCGGCGTCGTGGTCGGCGTCGTCGGGTCGACCGGCGTCGGCGTGCCGTCGGCCGGCGGGGTGGTCGTTGGCGGCGTCGTGCTCGGCGGCGAGCTGCCGGGCGGCTGCGGGGTCTGCGTGCCGGCGCTGTCGCCCATGAGCGGTTGCTCGTCGCGAACGCAGCCCGCGAGCACGATCGCGAGCGTCGCGAGTACCGCGGCCGACGCGATGCACGGCGCGCGAGCGCCGCGTGGAAGTCGATTGTGGTGAGTCACGTTGGTTCTCCCTCTTTGGACGCGCGTCACTGGCCCATGCAATACACGGCGGTGTCGGCGAACACGCGCTTCATGCTGCGGTTGTTGGCTTCGAAGCTGTTCGCGATCGTTTGCACGGCCTGCAGATCCGCGGCGCCGTTCGGCGCGCGATAGCAAACCTTCTCGAACACCTTCTTCACCTGGCACTCGGAGAACTGGCGCGTCTTCGCGAGCTCAGTGCCGAGCGACTTCGCGCCGTTGCCCGCGCCCGGGCCTTGCCAGCCGACGAACGCGTTCGGGCCGACTCGCCAGTAGTTGATCCACGAGTCGCCGGAGGTCTGGAAGCCGTACGGGAACGTGCCCGGAGCCTTCAGGAACTTCGGTTGCACGGTGTTCAACGTGTAGTTCAATTTGTTCGCCGTCGCGTCGTAGTCGTAGTACGCGAACGCGCCCGCGAGGCCGTCGAGGCCCGCGTGGCAGCCGATGCAATCGTTCAGGAACAGGTTGCTGTCGCCGCCTGGGCTACGGCTCACGTCTTGGCGGATCCGATCCGGCCACGCGGATACGTCGCGGAAGTCCTCCATGTCCATGCACAGCATGTTGAGAGCCGCGAAGCGCACGGCCGCGCGGTTGGTGCCGGCCACGAGGAACGCCTGAGCGAAGCCGCGCGTCGTCATGATTCCGGCCGTGTCGCCCGCGCCGAGCACGCTTCCGGGCTGACTCGACTGCGTCGCGCGCACGAGGTTCGCCGTCTGCGAGAGGTCGACGTGCCTCGTTTGCAAGTCTAGATAGTGCGCGTTGTCGGTCTGCGAGTATTCGACGCTGGTCGCGGCGCTCGAGCCGACGTAGACGATGTCCTCGTACATAACCTGGTCGAACGGCACATCGTCGCGAACCATGCCGATCACGGTCGCCGTAGAGTCGTTGAGATCGGCGTACACCGAGAGGTCGCGGTTCGTCCACGGCGTCGCCAATTCGCGCACGGTCGTGTTGTAGAACTCCGGGTTCGTCATCGCCTGCATCGCGGCGCCGACCGCGTCGCCGGACGCGACCTTCGCCTGCATCGCGTCGAGCACGGTCGCGCTCGGCGGCGTGCCGACGAGCCGGTCATGCAGGCGCTCCGCTTGCTCGCGCGGTCCGGCCTGGCTTCCCGCCGCCGCGACGACGCACAGCGCGGCCGTTGCCGCGTGCGCGATCCTCGAGATCCTTCGCTTGGTTGGGCACATCCTAAGGCACCTCGTAGATCCGTCTTCGAATCTGCGCCCGTGCGCCGTCGGCGCGAGAAGGGCGCAGACAATCGGTGTCGCGAAGCACTGGGCCGTCGAACGAAAGACGAGACAGAGCGCGGCCGCTCGTGACTCGGAGACACCCCCTACGGTGCTGGCGTGCGAGTCGAGCTCCCCCGATGACCCGCTCGTCGAGAACCGCAAACTCCCTGCATCGTCGATCGCTTCTTTCTTCGAACGACTCGAGTGTGAGTGCGCGTCGTAGACGAAAGAAAAGATCGCGATGTGCGCCGGAGTCTAGAAGCCAATCGATGCTCCACAAGCGAGTTGCTACATAACTCGAAACTTTCGAATTTCATGTTCCCTTATGGCGACAGTTGTACGAGCGCGATTGTTTTGCGTTCTACTAATGACGCGTCGATGACGCGGGACGATGAGCTCGACGATGCGCGGGGGTTGCGCGAGCCGAGCCGAGGGGTGCAGTCGGTGGTGGGAACGCCGACTCGCAGCGTTCGATGACGACAAGGGGCGATGCGGCAAAGGAATGGCCACGATCCCTTCCAGCATTCGCGCCGTCCGATCTCCCAAAGACCTGACGCCACCCGCCGAGACGGCGTGGCGCGGACTCTACGAGCGCTTCGGAGCGCGGTTGGGATTCGGCACGGCGTTGTTCGCGATGCTACTCGGCTGGCTCGGCCGAGACGCGCACGTGCTCAGCGCCGGCAAAGGCCTGGGGCTTGCGCTCGGCATCTTCGCGATGACCTGCATGCTCGCACAGCTGCTCTATCCGCTGCGCAAGCGTTTCCGCTCGCTCACGTTCTTGGGGCCGGTGAAGCACTGGTTCCGCTCGCACATGATCATCGGCACCGTCGGTCCGCTCGCCGCGCTCTATCACTGCAACTTCTCGCCGGGCGCGTTCAACAGCCGTGTCGCGCTCTATTCGGCGCTGCTCGTGGCGGCGAGCGGCTTCGTCGGCCGCTACATCTACGCGAAGATTCATCAGGGGCTCTACGGACGGCGCACGACGCTGACCGAGCTGCTCGGCCGCGTCGCGGCCGCGAAACCGACCGACCCTCGGATCGCGCAGTTCGTGCCCGACCTCAGCACGCGACTCGCGACGTTCGATCGCACGGTGCTCAAGCCGCCGGCGAGCCTCGCCGCTTGCGCCGTGCTGCCACTCAAGCTCGCGCTACGCACCCGCTACGAGCGCTTCGCGCTGCTGCGCTTCGTGCGGCGCCGCTTGCTCGTCGAGTCGATGTGCTCGCCGTGGGTCGCGAAGAATCGCAAGGGCTTCGAGCGGACCACGCGCCAGCACGTTGCAGCACACTTGCGCGCGGTGCGTCGCGTCGCGGAGTTCATCGCGTACCAGCGTCTCTTCGCGCTCTGGCACGTCGTGCACCGGCCGTTCTTCGGAATCCTGCTCGTCGCGCTCGCGGTTCATCTCTACGCGGTCTACCGATACTGATGCCGCGCCGGTTCCTCCCGCCGCTTCGTCGTGCGCGCCTCATCGGGCTCGCGGCCGTCGCGGCGGCGGTCATCGCGGCGCCGTCGTGCGCGGCGGCGTTCACGCTGCGCAGCTTGATCATGCCGGGCCCCGTGATCGAGGCGCACGCGAAGATCGAGGAGCAGTGCGACAGCTGTCACGAGAGCAAAGAAACGCAGAAGCAGAGCGAGCTCTGCTTCTCGTGCCACAAGGAGATCCGCGCGGACCGCGTGAGCAAGGGCGGTCTGCATGGCAACGGCGCGGCGGTGGGCAAGGAATGCGTCGCGTGCCACGCCGAGCACAAAGGCCGCGCGGCGAACATCACGGGGCTCGAGCCGAAGACGTTCGCGCACGCGCAGACGAATTTTCCGCTCTCGGGCGCGCACGCGGGCAAGCCGTGCGCGTCGTGCCATGTTGAAGGCAAGAAGTATCGCGAGGCGCCGGGAGAGTGCAGCGGCTGTCACGCGCGCGACGACGCGCATCAGGGCAAGCTTGGGCCGGCGTGCGAGGGCTGCCACACCGCGACCGCATGGAAGAGCGCGGACTTCGACCACGCGAAATCGGGCTTCGCGCTCGCGGGCGCGCACGCGAAAGTCGAATGCTCTGCGTGCCATCGCGATCGCGAGTTCGCTGGCACGCCGAGCCAGTGCGTGCAGTGCCACCGCGCTAACGACAAGCACGCGGGTAAGAACGGAGCGGATTGCGGCGCGTGTCACGCGGCCACGGCGTGGGCCGACGTGACCTTCGACCACGGTGCGCGCTCGGGCTTCAAGCTGACCGGTAAGCACAGGCAGGTCGCATGCAAGTCGTGTCACGCGGCCGGCGTCGCGGCAGCGGTGCCGCGCACGTGCGTCGGCTGTCACAAGTCCGACGACCGGCACCAGGGCAAGCTAGGCACAAGCTGCTCGGATTGCCATCAGACGACGCGCTGGTCGGACAGCGGCTTCGATCACACGGCGGCGACGCGCTTCGCGCTGCGCGGCGCGCACGCGCAGCTCGAGTGTGGTGCGTGCCACGTGCACGGCGTCGATGCGCCGCTCGGCCGCGATTGCGCGAGCTGCCACTCGGAGCGCGATCCTCACAGAGGTGAGCTCGGCGCGCGCTGCGACGGCTGCCACGCCGACGTTTCGTGGCGGGAATCGATCCGGTTCGACCACGGTCTCGCGGCGTTCCCGTTGCTCGGCAAGCACGCGGCGCTCGAGTGCAAGGCCTGCCACTCTTCGCTCGCGTTCCATGACGCTTCGAGTGCCTGCGCGGACTGCCACGCGCACGACGATCCGCACGCTGGCCGGTTCTCGAGCGCGTGCGCGACGTGTCATAACCCGACCGATTGGCGGGCTGCGCGCTTCGATCACGACAAAGCCACGCACTTCGCGCTCACGGGCGCGCATCGCGATCTCGCTTGCGACACGTGCCATCGCGCCGCGGACGGAGGTCGCGCGCTCGCGGCCGCGGCGCGCGGCGGCTGCGTCCAATGTCATCGCCGCGACGATCCGCACAGCGGCCGCTTCGGCGGCAACTGCGGCGAGTGCCACGGCACGACGTCGTTCGTGGATATCAAGGGGAGGTGAGCCATGCGTGCTCGTCGCTCTGCTCGTAGATCCGTGCGGCGCCGGCGCCGACGATCCGTATCGATCGTCGCGCGCATCGTCGGCGTGTTGCTCGTTCTCGTCGCGATCGGCGGCGCGCACGCGCAGCGCGGACCCGGCGCCGTGTTCGATCACTTCACGACAGCGTTTCGGCTCGACGGCGCGCACCAGTTCGCGGAATGCGAGAGCTGCCACGTCGACGGGCAGTTCGTCGGCACGCCGACGCGCTGTAGCGGTTGCCACGCGCAAGGCACGCGCGTGCGCGCGACGCCGCAGCCGGCGCAGCACATCGCGACGACCGAGCTCTGCGACTCGTGCCACCGCACGAATACCTGGGCGCCCGTGATCGCCGTCGACCACCTCGAGACCGTCGGACCGTGCGCGAGCTGCCACGACGGCCGGCACGCCGTCGGCAAGCCCGTGGATCACATCCCCGCGAGCAATCAGTGCGGCGACTGCCACCGCACGACGGCTTTCTCGCCCGCCACGTTCGATCACGCGGGCATCACGAGCGGTTGCGCGGCTTGTCACAACGGCACGACGGCGATGGGCAAGCCCGTCAGCCACATCCCCGCGTCGAATCTCTGCGAGGACTGCCACAACGTGCTGACGTTCGCATCGGTCGCGCGCGTCGATCACACGCAGGTGCTCGGCGTCTGCTCCAGCTGCCACAACGGCGTGATCGCGACCGGCAAGTTCGCGGGCCACGTCGCGACGACCGCCGAGTGCAATACGTGCCACAGCACGACGACGTTCAAGCGATGAGGCGCGCGAACCGACATCGGGCACGGCTCGCGGCCCTGGCGCTGCTCGGAGCGCTTTGCGCCCTCGACAGCGCGCGCGCCGCCGCGCCGCGCGCGATCGAGGACGTGCGCTTCGTGAAGCAGAGCGGCGTCGTGCGCGCGGAGATCGTGCTCGCGTGCGCGGTTCGGTATCTCAGCCATACGCCGGAGTCGGGCCGCGACGTGCAGATTCGCCTCGCGCTCGAGCCCGACTGCGCCGCGGAGCTCGGCACCGGGTTGCGGAGCGAACTCGTCGAGCCGCCGGCCGGCAATCTCGCGGGCGTGAAGCGGATCGTGTTCGACACGACCGTCGAGGAGCACGTCGCGTGGATCGCGCTCGACGCGGGCCGAATCGTGCGCTTCGCGGTGAGCCAGGGCCCGATGCGCAACGTGCTGCGTGTCGAGCTCGCGGATCCGGATACGGCGCTGGAATCGAGCGATCGCGTTCCGGATGCGACCGTGCCGCCCGCGACGACGACGGCGCCGCCCGGAATGAGCGCGTCGCCGTCTCCGGTCGCGCGCGCGCCGGTCCCGACCGTTGCGCCGCGCGCGCTCGGCGCGCCGCCCGGCACGTCTGGCGCGCCCGCGGCCGCCATGCCGGAGGCCGCGGGGCAAGTGGCCGCCGAGGCGCCGCCGCCCGAGCGCCGGCCGCTCCGGCTCGTGCAGCCCGCGGCGGCTCGCGTCGAGCGCTACGTCGTCCAGCTCGCCGCGGGTGCCGAAGCCGTCGCCGCGGGCGAGTTGCTCGAGCCGAGCGCGGCGGAGGTGCTCTACGTGAACGAGCGGAGCGCGGGCGAGCGCAGCTGGCAGGAGCTGCGTCTGGGCTTCTTCGACAGCGAGGCGGCCGCACGCTCGCGGCTCGATTCACTGCGCGTCAAGTTTCCGGACTCGGTGATCGCGGTGGCGAGCGTCGCGGAGCAGGACGAGGCCGGCGAGCGTCGTCTGCGCGCCGCGCAGCCCGCGGGGGCACCACCCGGCGGGAGCGCCGCCGGCGCGTTGCCCGAGCTGTCGCCCGAGCGCCGCGAAGCGCTCGCCGCCGAGGCGAACGACGCGCTGCTCGCGCAGAGCTACGAGCGCGCGATCCAGATCTACGCGCGCCTAGCCGACGATCCAGGCTACGAGAATCGGCGCGGCGCGCGCGAGCGCCTCGGCGTCGCGCGCGAGCGCAACGGGCAGATCGCGCAGGCGCGGCTCGAGTACCAGACCTATCTCGACGAGTTCCCAGACGGCCCCGACGCGGAGCGCGTGCGCCAACGGCTCGCGGGTTTGGTCGCGGCGACGAGCCCGTCGCGGCCGCGCACGGAAGAGATCGCGGCGAGCCAGTCGGCCTGGGATTATCAGGGAGGCATCGCGCAGTACTATCGGCGCGACGTCTACGAGCCGCTCGACACGCTGCCGCAGATCGAGCAGGCCGCGCTGCTCACGAACGTCGATCTCGTCGTGCGCCGCCACGGCGAGCGCTTCGACCTGCGCACGCGCGTCGACGCGGCCTACCGCTACAACATGCTCGACCCGACGCCGTTCGATCCCGCGGATCAGCTCTATCTCACGAACGCTTACGTCGACCTCGTCGATCATGAGCACGACTGGTCGACGCGCCTCGGCCGCCAATCGATGCACACGAGCGGCGTGCTCGGCCGCTTCGACGGCGCGCACGCCGAATACCAATGGCGGCCCGCCGTCGGCTTCAACCTCACGATCGGCAGGCCGGTCGACTATCCGCGCCACGCGGTCGACAACCACCGCGAGTTCGCGGCCTTTAGCGCCGACTTCGACAAGCTCGTGAAACAGTGGGACGTGAGCTTCTTCGGGATGATGCAGAACGTCGACGGCATCGCCGACCGGCAGGCCGTCGGCATCGAGACGCGTCACAGCGGCACGGCTTGGAGCGTCGTTGGTCTCGTCGATGCGGATCTTTCGTACGGCGCGCTGAACTCGGCGCTCGTGAACGCGAACTGGCGGCCGACGTCGAGGCTCACGTTCTACGGGCGCGTGAACTTCGGCACCGCGCCCTACCTCACGACGCACAACGCGCTGATCGGGCAGACGGACGTGAGCGTCGAGGAGATGCTGCAGACCTACGACGAAGCACAGATCCGGCGAATCGCGCGCGACCGCACCGCCCAGGAACGCGATGCGGCGCTCGGCTTCACGCGGCCCGTGCTCGATCGTTTCGAGCTCAACGTCGACCTGATGTTCTCGGCGTACGACGCGACGGTCGCGTCGGCCGGAGTCGAAGCGCTGCCGGCGAGCGGCCCGCAGACGTTCTTCCAGGCCACGCTCGTCGGCTCGAGCTTCATGAGGAGCGGCGACACGACGATCTTCTCGCTGCGCCGCCAAGAAACGCGCGCGGCCGTGAGCGATACGTTCGTGTTCGACGTGCGCCTGCCGACGACGCGCCGGCTGCGGCTGAATCCGCGGATCGCGCTGACCGATCGCGTGGGCACGGCAGGCGAACAGCAATGGATCGTCGCGCCCGAGATGCGATTCATGGTGCGTTGGGCGAATCACCATCGGCTCGACATCGACCTCGGCGCGCAGCTCTCGGACAAGAAGCTGCCCGCGCCGGATCCGACGCTCGACACGCCGGTCGAGCAGAGCTCCGCGTACTTCGCCGAGATCGGCTATTGGTGGGAGTTCTAACGATGACGACCGAATGCAGACGACCGTCTGGATGCGCGCGGCGCGCCGCAGTGCCGCGGACACGAGTCGCGCAACGCGTGTCGCGCAGCAGGCTTCTGCTGCCGGCGGTGGGCGCGGTGCTGCTCGCGCTCGCCGGCTGCGCGAGCCGCGGGCCGCTGCGCTCGCAGCTCGACGAGACCGGCCGTACGTGGGTCACCTTGCAAGCGCCCGTCGCGCTCGCACGGCCCGCGCCGCGTTTCAGCCATGCGGCACGCGACTACCTCTATCTCGCGCCGGTCGAGGCGAACGACGCCGGTAAGCGCAAGCACTATCTCTGGGTCGGCCTCGGCACGACCGTCGACCGGCGCTGGCCCTGGGCTGCGCCGCCCGACGCGCAAACGCTGTTGCTCGTGCTCGACGGCACGCCGCTCACGTTGCCGCTCGAGCCGTGGGACGCGCAGCGGGGAGAAGGGCTCTATCGGCCTAAGGCCCCGACCTACGCCGTGCGCCGCGCGAGCGTCTCGCTCGACGAGCTCACGCGGATCGCGGCCGCCGTGTCGGTCGAGGCGCAGGTGGTTGCGCCCGACGGCGCGGCGATGACGTACGAGCTTTGGAGCGGAAGCTGGTCCGACTGGTCGGCGTTCGTCTCCGGCACCGTCGGCGAGCGCTCGCTCGACGCGGCGCGCTGACGCTGAGCCGCCGGCGTATCGTGCCGACACTGCGCGCTCGGCGCGTTGGGTGATGCTGCGCCGCCGACGTGCGCCGCGCTACTTCGCCGCCTTCGCGAAATCGCCGCCGCGCATGTACGCCATCTTCGCCGGGTCGAGGTACTTCTGCATCGCGGCGCGGATTTGCTCAGGCGTGAGCGCGCGGACCTTCGACTCGAGCTCCGCATCCCACGCCATCGTGCGCGCGTTGTGCAGCTGTCCGAGCAGCGCACCCGCGAGCGCGCCGTCCTGGCTACGCACGATTTGTCGCTGCTGCGACCAGCTGTCCTTCGCGGTCGCGACCTCCTCGGGCTTGTAGCCGTCGCGCAGCACCGTCGCGAGCTCGTCGCGGAACGACGCCTCGACCTTCTGCGCGTTCTGCGGCGCCGCGATCGCCTGCACGGCGAAGCGCGCGCCGTTGCTCTTCACGGGTGCGGAGAATTGCGAGCCGACTCCATAGCTCAAGCCTTCGCGCCCGCGGATTCGGCTGAACAGGCGTGAGCTCGCGCCGGATCCCAAGATGTAGTTGCCGAGCACCAGCGCGGGGTAATCCGCGTCCGAGTCCTTGAGCGGAATCGGCATGCCGGCGAGGAAGAACGCGTTCTCCTTGTCGGGCGTCTGGAACACTTCTTCGCTTGGCGCGATCGATGGCTCGGGGAACGGCGTGAGCACCTCGGCGTA